>Ga0181524_10006430_pt1 | contig 10241 bp, 10 predicted proteins | sample PEATcosm2014_Bin_34_FD_119761 | JGI IMG/M metagenome (GOLD analysis project Ga0181524, IMG submission 119761) | Peatland microbial communities from MTU Mesocosm Facility, Houghton, MI, USA - PEATcosm2014_Bin05_60_metaG | ecosystem: Environmental > Terrestrial > Soil > Wetlands > Peat | place...
AAAAAACTCTTGCAATCTAAGAGAGAATCTACTCCTTTTCTCTCTCCCGGGTCACCCACAAATTCCACGGAGGAACCCAAAAAATAATTCTTCAAAAGTGAACGAACGATGCGGGAATATCTATGAAAACAAAGGACCGATGCTTGAGATCCGAGAGCAAAGCAGGAATCTTGTAGAAAACAAATGTACTTACGGGTTTAAAACGGGAATACTGTTGAAAGCAAATGACTTATTGTTTGGTGAACACCCGCTTCCGCCGTTGCCAGCCACAAGGGGGAAGATGCAGTCGAGGCCACCTGGACCAAGGGCAGCAGCGTGACCACAAAACCCATCCACTCATCCGCCCGCCCTGCCAGCCCTACTTCGCAGGGTTCGCATCCGGCTGGCGAAAGGCGCCATTGACAACCTCGTGGCCCTTGAATCCCACGGCCGGTTTCAGCCGCCTCACGCTGTGCTTGCCGCCATCGGCCGCGCGATGGGGAAGCGCTGACCACCGCGCCTTGACTCTCCCGCACCCCAAGCACATACTGATTTTTCGGGGCAGGGGTGAACATGCTTGAATTCGATTCCCACCGCGCACTGCTGGTGGACCTCTACGAACTGACCATGGCGGCAGCGTACTTCGAGCAACATGTGGACTGCCAGGCAACATTTGAACTGTTCGTCCGCCAGTTACCCCCCGAGCGCGCTTTCCTCGTGGCAGGTGGCATCGAGGACGCGTTGGATTACCTCGCGGATTTGCGATTCAGTGAAGAGGATGTGAGCTTCCTCCGCAGCCTGCCGGTGTTGCGCAATGTTTCATCAGAATTTTTCGAATATCTTCGCAAGTTCCGCTTTACGGGCGATGTCGAGGCGGTCGAGGAAGGCACGCTCATCTTCGCGGAAGAGCCGCTGCTTCAGGTGACGGCGCCGATTCTGGCCGCGCAAATTGTCGAGACCTACCTGCTCTCAATCATCAATTTTGAAACACTGATTGCCTCGAAGGCAGCTCGCGTGGTGCGGGCAGCGCGCGGCCGGGACGTGCTCGAGTTCGGGACGAGGCGGGCGCAGGGGCCGGAAGCCGGGGTTCGCGCCGCGCGCGCCGCGTACCTTGGCGGATGTGTGGCGACCTCGAATGTTCTGGCCGGGTTTCGATACGGCATCCCGCTTGCCGGTACGGCAGCCCACTCCTGGACACAGGCCTTTCCAACCGAACGGCAAAGCTTCCAGGCGCTCTTGGACACCTTTCCAGAGGATGCCGTACTGTTGATCGATACCTATGACCCGGTGGTGGGCGCGGAAACCGCGGCCACACTCGGGCGGAAGATTGCCGGGGTCCGCATCGATAGTGGTGACCCGCTCGAAAAGAGCCGCCGCGTCCGGGAAATCTTGGACCATCACGGCCTGCGTGAGACGAAGATCGTGGCCAGCGGGGATTTGAACGAGTACAAAGTGGAAGCCTTGCTTGCGCAGGGAGCACCCATCGATGTCTTCGGTGTGGGAACGGACCTCGCCACCTCCCGCGATGTCCCTGCGCTCAGCGTGGTCTATAAGCTTGTTCAGACCGAACAGCACGGGCATGTGGATTACAAGACCAAATTCAGCGAAGAGAAAGTCTATATGCCAGGTCGGAAGCAGGTTTTTCGGTTCTCGGTTGGCGCTCAGTATCATCATGATCTGATTGCAGGCTCGGGCGAAGAACCTTCCGGCGGCACACCGCTGCTCCATCCCGTGATGCGCCATGGCCAGCGGCTCAGGTCGCGGCCACGGCTCCAGGATTCGAGGACTAATGTCCTTGCCAACCTTGACCGTTTGCCGGAACCCTACCACGCTCTGGGGGGCGCGCCAGCATATCCCGTGGCCAAAAGCGAGTCGCTCCAGCGCCTCCTGGAGGAAGTGCGCGAGCAGACTTTCGGGGCGCTACAGTCGGCTGAGGCAATTAGAAAGCAGTAGGCAGTAAGCAGGAGGCAGAAAGCGGAAGGCAGAGAGCAGAAATCAGGAAGTGGCGTGTTCGAGTCTCCAGTTTCTGATTTCCAGTTTCTTGTCTCCAAGGGCTTTATTCAACAATTTGTTTGAGGTGAATGAATGAGTGAACCGACCAAGTCTGGTCGGCTGGTTTTCCTTGATGTCGATACGCAGGTGGACTTCATGCTTCCGAGTGGAAGGCTTTACGTGCCACATGCGGAGGAAATCATTCCCAACCTGGCAAGGTTGATGTTGTGGGCGCGCGAGCACAGAATTCCCATTATTTCACCGGCTGACACGCATGCGCCGGACGACCCGGAGTTCGCCCTATGGCCGCCTCACTGCGTGGTGGGGACTCCCGGCCATCGCCGCATTGCGGAGACACACTTCTCTGACGCCGTGGTGGTGGAAAACCGTCCAGGCGCTTTTCGGTCCCCGAGGGAATGGGTTGGACAGATCATCGTGGAGAAGCCAGTGTACGACTTCACCACCAACGCGAATATCGACGCCATCTTGGCTTCCCTTGGCCAGCCGCGCTTCGTCGTGTTTGGCGTGGCCACCGAATACTGTGTGCTGGCGGACGTCCTGGCACTACGCAAGCGTAACCTCCCCGTCGCTCTCGTGCTGGATGCCATTAAACCCATCACCGAAGAGGGGGGACGGAAGGCCATTGAGGAGATGGTCGCTGCCGGAGTCCAGCTAGTCACGACTACAGAGGTTTGCAGTCCGGCGCTTCAGAAGGTTGGCAGGTAAAGACATAAACTGGAGGCAAATGTGATGAGACCAAAAGTGATGGTGGCTTTGCGCGACGCGGAGTCGGTCGAGAGTCTAATGACCCTGGCAATCCATCTCTCGAACAGCATGAACGCTGAACTTGTTGCCCTGCACGTGGTCGAAGTGCCGCTAGCAACGCCAATCGAGGCAGAGGATAAGATTCTTGACCATCCAGGAAAGGAGATCCTGGCGGCGGCGACACGGATCGCAGAGAGATCTTCCAAGAAGTTATCCACCGAACTGCTGCGGGCACGTCAGGCAGGAGAGGCCATAGTGGGCGAGGCCAAGGACCAGGGCGCAGAGTTGCTCATCGTGGGACATCACGGATCCCATTCCTCTGCCTTGGGCGAGCTTCTCCTCGGAAGCACCGCACAATTTGTCGCCCATGACGCACCATGCCGGGTGATCATTCAGATTCCACCACCCAAACCTCGCTAGGTGAACCTCAACTCAGAAGAAGAATGGTATGTCGCCATCGATAATATCCGCTTCGGTTTCCAGTGGGGGCTCGGTGATGGCATGCTGGTTCATTTCCTGTTTGCATGCCAGCATCGTTCCCACGGCGAGGGAACTGAGCAACAACACTCCCGGCTGGCACATTGCCCACAGCAGCACCTGCTGTGGGCCAAATGGTTCATCTTGAATCTTCGACCACTCCGGTTTGTTATTCGACATACGGCATCACCTTCTCGATTCATTTATCGGCATAACCCGCGCAAGCTTGAACGCTGGATGGCCTGAAATCGAAAAGGCTGGTGCATGGGAAACGGTGGCCGCCTCGGTAGTGGCGCAGTTTGGCGTAGCGCCGACCCCGCAAGGCGGGGTCGGCATTTTGGGGTTGCGCCGGGCTAAACCCCGGCGCTACAAAACCAAATTGACCCACTACCACCGCCTTTTGTGGCTTGACTCCGCGAGCAGGAGATGGCATAGAATAGCTGAGCGTATTTAGTGTCGCTGGACTTTCGCTCGTTGCCAGCGGTGAGCTGCGCCGAAGCGGCCGCCTTCGAGGTTCCTATGGTGATCGCATCCCAGCTCCGTCCAGGTACGGTTCTGAAGATAAATAATGACCTCTTCAAGGTGATCGACTCGCAGTATCACATCGGACAAGGCAAGATGCCCGGCAGCGTGCATGCGAAACTGCGCAATGTTCTAAAGGGCACGTTCAAAGAGTTACGCTTCCGGCCGGAGGAGCGGCTCGAGGAAACCCAGCTTGAGAAGCACGAGATGGAATTCCTGTACAGCGACGCTGATTCGGCGACCTTTATGAATCCAAGGACTTATGACCAGGTTTCTATCCCGCTCGAGGCCATCGGCGCGGCGGCGACATTTCTCCAGGCGGAGATGAAGGTGCCGGTGGAAGTCTACGAAGGGCAGCCGGTCAGCATCGTCTTCCCGGAGATCGTGGAGGTGAAGGTCCAGACCACCGCGCAGCCAGTCCACCAGCAACAGGACAACACTTACAAATCCGCTACGCTGGAAAATGGCCGGGAACTAATGGTTCCTCAGTTCATCAAACCTGGGGAGACCATACGCGTTGAAGTGGCTTCGGGCAAATATGTGGACCGCGTGCGAGCCGACGCGAAAAGGTTCTAGCAGTGACGAGTGACTCGACGTGGCGGGACAGGTGACGAGCAAAAAGACGAAATTCGAAAGCTGAAATCAAAAAATGGATACACCAGCCCTGGCTGTCTCCGCCAGACCCCACTTCCAGCTCAAAGTGCGCCCGGCCGAGCTGCGGGATGCATCCGACATTGCCCGCATCTATCTCCAGGCGACACAAGACAACCTTGCCACCTTTGAGAACTTCCTGCATACGCCTGAGGAGCGCACGCGCTGGGTGAATGAACATACGGGGAAGTATCCTCTCCTGGTGGCGGAGTTGAATGGTTGGATTCTTGGCTGGGCGGCGCTCAGTCCATACCTCGTTCGTCCCCGCATAGAGGGAATCGCTGAACTCCTGATCTACATTGACCGCGACTACCGGCGGCATGGGGTGGGACGGGAACTCATGCGAGCTGTTCTGACGCTCGCTGAGGCCGTCGGCCACATCAAGCTGGTGGGCCGGTTCCTGACGCACAATGATGCCGGGCGGACGCTTTGCCGCCTGACGGGCTGGCGCGAGGTGGGGGTGCACTTGAAACACACCAAGCTGGAGGGGCGCTGGCACGATGTGGTGGTAGTCGAGTATCTAATCCCCGAGAACTTGAAGTAACGGCGGTAGGTGGTAGGTCTTATTTGGTAGGTGGGGAAAAAGTCGTCGAATCGACCGCACCAATATCCGTAATTATCAAGCCGCATCAAGGAGCTTCCCGAATTAAATTATGCAACGTCGCGCCTTTCTCGCATCTCTAGCTGCTACGTTCGCCTCCGCGGCCACACGGCTGCCGGCCAACCGGAACGTGAAATGGGCAGTCAGTGCCGGCCTCTGGTCCCGTTATTACCCGCGCCAGCCGTTTACCGATATGCTCGATGTCATGCGGGATACCGGTTTCATCGGTGTTCGGTTGACTGGCTTTCCGGGCATTCTGAAGACCTATAACATCACGGCCTCCGAGATGGAACGGGAAGTTTCGAAGCGTCATCTGCAAGTGGTGACCGTCTCCTTCGGTGGACCGGTAGACGATCCGGCGCAGCATAAGCAAGTCGTCGAAAAAGCCCGCGAGGCCATGCGCTTCCTGCACGACTTCGGCGCGCAGCGTCTCGTTGTGTTCCCTCCGGGCCGCATGAAGGCGGGGCAGGATCTGGACGCTGGATTTCGCTCCATGTGTCAGGGTTTCAATTTGATCGGTGAAGCCGCGAACGAGATGGGCTTCAGAGCGGGCGTCCACCCTCATCTTGATGCCATGGTACAGGGACCGGAAGAAGTGGACCGCTGTATGCAGTTGACCGATCCACAGCTCTTCAATTTCGCTCCCGATACCGCGCACCTGTATTTGGGTGGCTCGGACGTGGTGAAGATGTTTGAAAAATACAAGCACCGCCTCGTCTTTATGGACTACAAAGACGCCCGCTGGACTGCGCCCACCGCCGACCTCGTTCTACCGAACGGCAGCGTCGAAAAGAAGGACTCCCCCATGGCAAAGTTCTTCGATAGTATCTACGATCTCGGCGACGGGAATATCGATTTTCCAGCCTGCCATCGCATCCTGAAGCAGATAAATTATCAAGGCTGGAATTGCGTGGACACGGAATCCGGGATTCGCCTTGGTCCTCGCAAGTGTTACGAGCATTGCGGCGGTTATATCGTGAATCGGCTCGAACCAATTTATGTATAGAGTTCTGAGGCAACAAATGAGGATCTTATGCGAACACTTATCTTTTTCCTGTTAATCGCCTCCGGCGCCGTTGCGCAAACGCCTTATGACCTATTGCTCAAAGGCGGCCATGTTATCGACGCCAAGAATCACATCTCCGCCATTCGGGATGTGGCCATTAGCGGCGGCCGGATCGCTGCGGTGGAAGAGAATATCCCGGCCTCGCGAGCTCGCAAGACAATCGACGTATCGTCGTTGTATGTCACTCCGGGCCTGGTGGACATCCACGAGCACGTCTTTGCCGGAACCATGAGCCGCGAATACACCGGCGAAAACTGCGTTCGCGCCGACAGTTTTTCGTTTCGCAGCGGCGTGACTACGGCCGTGGACGCCGGCTCTTCGGGTTGGCGCAATATTGGCGAATTCCGGGATGAGGTGATCAACCGGCAAAAGACTCGCGTATTCGCACTGCTCAATATCGTAGGTCACGGCATGGGCGGGCGCATGGACGTGGAACAGAACACCAAAGACATGGACCCCGTGCGAACCGCAGAAGTGGCTCGGCGCAACAACGATGTTGTGGTCGGCATCAAGGTCGCGCACTACGCCGGACCCGAGTGGATCGCGGTGGACCGCGGCGTAGAGGCGGGCCGGCTGGCGAACATCCCCGTCATGATTGACTTCGCCACGTTTCGCCCGGAGCGTCCATTCCAGGACCTGGTGCTCATACATCTGCGCCCCGGCGACATCTATACGCACCAGTACCTTCAAGTGGTTCCTATGCTCGATGCGGATGGCCGCGTGCTGCCGTATCTGTTTGAAGCCCGCAAGCGCGGCATCATTTTTGATGTCGGCCACGGAGGCGGGAGTTTTTCTTTTCGGCAAGCGATTCCCGCAGTGAAGCAGGGTTTCGTGCCCGATTCCATCTCCACCGACGTCCACATCGACAGCATGAACGCCGGCATGAAGGACATGTTGAACCTGATGTCGAAATTTCTTAACATGGGTATGTCGCTCGACGATGTGATCGCTTGTTCCACGTGGCACCCCGCCCACGAAATCCACCACGAAGAGCTTGGAAATCTGTCTGTGGGCTCGGATGCAGACGTGGCCGTTTTGCGGCTGGTGCACGGGGACTTCGGCTTTGTGGATTCGGCGAATCTCCGCATGAAGGGAGACCGGAAGCTCGTCGGCGAATTGACATTGCGCGATGGCCATGTGGTTTGGGACCTGAATGGAATGAGCAGCGAAGATTGGGACCATGCCACACACCGCTAGCTGGCGCGAGTTCCTCGCCTTGGCCGCCATTCTTCTCGCCGCCCATCTGGAAAGGTTGATCTCATGCGAATACTGACGGTAATGCTGTGCTTTGCCTGCGCAACCGGCGCGCTCGCGGCGAGCCCCCAGCGTATTATGCCCGCCGGGACGAAGGTGGCCGGCCCTTACAGTCCCGGATTTGTGGCCGGCGATTTTCTCTACGTTGCAGGCCAGGGGGCGGAAGATGCGCAAGGCCAGCTTCCCTCGGACCAGGAGGGCCAGATCCGCCAGTGTCTGAACAACGTCAAAGCAGTTGTCGACGCGGCGGGCTTGACCATGGAGCACGTCGTTTATGTTCAGGCCTATCTCACGAACTATTCCGATGAGGGCCCGCTCAATCGCGTCTGGAAGGAGTTCTTTCCGGCCTCGCCCCCGGCGCGCTCCACAATCGGAGTTGCGAAGTTGGTTGGAACTACGGTGGAGATGAGCGCCGTCGCGGTTCGCGATCTGTCCACGAAGATGTGCATCATGCCGCCGAACACATCGAGCGCCGTGCCCATCTCTCCGGCCGTCCGCGCTGGAGATCGTGTGTTTCTTTCCGGGTTCATAGGCCACGACCCCGCCTCCGGCAAGATTCCCGAAGACCCGGCGGAGCAGGTAAACCTCGCGCTCGACCGCATGGAGCACACTCTCAATGCCGCAGGACTGGATTTGCGCAACATGGTGTTCGTGAATCCGTATCTTACGAGCAGAATTCCCATGCAAGTCATGAATAAGGTATATGCCGGCCATTTCGAGTTCGGTAACGCGCCCGCTCGCGCGACCATCGAAGTTGCCGGACTGGCGGGCGGCGGGAACATCGAGTTTACCGGGGTTGCGGTCACGGATGTCACGAAGCGAAAGGCGATTCGCCCCAAGAACATGGAGCCTAGCCCGACCGCGAGTCCTTGCGTCTTTGCCGGCGACACCCTTTACTGTTCGGCCAAATCCGGCTTCATCCCCGGTGCCAACGGAGGAATCTACGCCTCTACCGTCGAAACACAAATCCGCCAAACCATGCGCAACCTGCTTGACGGGCTCGAGGAGGCCGGCATGAATTTCTCGAACGTCGTGGCCGGCTACGTCTATCTTGACAACCTGGACGATTTTTCCCGCATGAACGCAGTCTACAGACAATACTTCGGCCCAGAGCCCCCGGCCCGCACGACTGTCCAGCAGATTGCTCCCGGCGAAAGAGTGGAAGACGGGAAGGGCCACTGGCCCACGATCGAGCAGATCTCGATCATCGCCGTGAAATAAGCGGCAGGAAATTCGGTTTTGGCCCTCTCCTTTGGGCCATGCCCCTGTGTCATTCCGAGCGAAGCGAGGAATCCCGCTCTGATTCGTTCCGCCAAAACCAAGGCGAGATTCTTCGCTACGCTCGGAATGACACCTGCACTGGGACCGCGCAAAACACTTCGGCTTTCGAGTTTGCAGTTTCTAAATTCGAGTTTCTGCTTTCTGATTTGCTGCCGCTTTCCGCCTCCAGAAGAAATAAATCGGCGCGCCCGCGAGGACCAGTATCAACCCGATTCCCGATTCCGTGGAGCTGCGCAGCAGCACGTTGGCCACGATGGTGAGTGCCGCCGCGCTGAAAGCTATCGGAACCACGGGATAACCCCAAACGCGGTAAGGCCGCTGCATCGCGGGGCGCTTGCGACGCAGGACGACCACGGCGAAGGCGGCCGCCGCGTAGAAGAGCCAGCCGGTGAAGATCACGTAAGTGTAAAGCTGCTTATAGGTGCCGGTGGAGGCCAACAGGATGGACCACCCGCCCTGGATCAGCAAGGCGACCGCCGGGGTTTTATAGCGCGGATGGACCCGTCCCAGGGAAGGGAAACACACACCATCGCGTGCCATAGCAAAGTAGGCGCGCGGACCTCCCAGCACGGTGCCATTGAGGGCGCCAAAAATGGAACAGAGGATCAGGGCTGAAACAAACGTTGCCCCCCGGGGCCCCGCCAGAACTTCCATGGTCTTCGCTGCCACGCGTTGGTGCTCCGCGAGAGTCGGAAGTGGCAGCACGCGCAGGTAAGCAAGATTCGCGCCGAAGTAAACGGCCAGGACCACTAGCGTGCCCACCAGGTAACTTCTCGGAAGCACCCGCGAAGGGTTCTTGACCTCGCCGGCCGCGAAAGAGAGCATATGCCAGCCTTCATATGCCCAGAGTGCGCCAATCATGGCAACCCCGAATGAACTTGCAGTCGTGTGTGGCACAGGCCACGAGCGCGAAGCCTGCACGGGGACGACACGGTGGGAGAAAAAAGCAGCGCCCATGATAATTGCCAAACCTGCCAATTTAGCGAAGCTGAAGAGGGTTTGGACGGCGGCTGCTTTTCGGACCCCCAGGATATTGACGAAGGTCAGCAAGGCGATGGCTACGGCCGCCACGAACTTCTGTTGGAGAGGCGAGAGCGGCACAAAGCTGGTGCCGTAGATTCCGAAGGCAACAGCCAGTGTGGCGATGGAGCCGGAATTGATGACGAGGAGCAACGCCCAGCCGTAGAGAAAGGCAAACAGCTTGCCGTAAGCGTCACGCAAATAAAGGTAGATGCCCCCCGCGCCAGGATTGGCCGCCCCCAGTTCCGCCAGTGAGAGAGCGCCAGCCAATGACAGCGCGCCTCCGATGAACCAGACCAGTATAAGGGCTTCGACTGACCCGACCTGCTGGGCGACGTCGTGAGGCACAAGGAAGATTCCGGAGCCGATGATCGTGCCGATCACGATAGCTGTCGAGCCCATGTAGCCGAGGGAGCGGTGAAGTTCGGGCGCGCCCTGGGTGGGGATGGATGGGGCGGACATCGACTTTTGTTCCTGTCCATGCATGCCGCGGCCGTGAAACTCGCGGTGCGGGATGAATCAACTGAATTGACTTTACACGGAAAGCCACGGATATTATACTAAGCCGCTGGTCCGAAACACAGCTATCTTCTTACGCTGGAGTGAGCCAAACGCTGCCATCCGGCAGCGCTG
>Ga0181524_10006432_pt1 | contig 10240 bp, 9 predicted proteins | sample PEATcosm2014_Bin_34_FD_119761 | JGI IMG/M metagenome (GOLD analysis project Ga0181524, IMG submission 119761) | Peatland microbial communities from MTU Mesocosm Facility, Houghton, MI, USA - PEATcosm2014_Bin05_60_metaG | ecosystem: Environmental > Terrestrial > Soil > Wetlands > Peat | place...
CGCGGCAAGCTCATCTTCAAACAGCCCGGCCAGGCCATCGTCGAGGCTGCGGGCGTCGGCTACGACGTCGCCATCTCCGTGCCCACCTTCACGGCGCTGCCCTCGCTGGGCCAGGAGACGTCCCTCCACATTCACACCCAGGTGAGCGACGACCAGATCGCCCTCTTCGGCTTTTTGGAGATCGACGAAAAGCGGCTCTTCGAGCGGCTCATCACCGTGAGCGGCGTAGGACCGAAGCTCGCCATCAAAATGCTGAGCGGATTGTCTCCGGAGCACACGGTGCAGGCCATCCGCGCACAGGACCACGCACAACTCACACGCATTCCCGGCGTGGGCAAGAAACTCGCCGAGCGCCTCGTGGTCGAGCTCAAAGACAAGCTCGATGATTTTGCCGTGGCTCCCGCGCCGCACGCCGTGCAAGGCCCGGCCGTGGACGATGTGCTTTCGGCGCTTGTGAATCTGGGCTACCAGCGCCTGGCCTCGGAGAAGGCCATCGAACAGGCCATCGCGAAGGACAAAGCGCTGGCCGCGGATTTTGACGGATTGTTCCGCGGAGCGCTGAAGGTGATCCGGTGATTGCGGGGAACAGGAGCTGATCGGAGGGAGCAGGGGCCTTCAGGCCCCTGGAATCAGCGGAGCAATCTGGCGGCCTTTAGGCCCGGGCTTTACTTTTCGCAGCCCTCACAGTGGCGCCTGTGTTCGCGCACCCTCGAGTGCGCATTATTGAGGGCTTGAGGGTGGCGTGAGCTGAAAGCCGAGCTGTTCGGCGAAAGACAGGCGGTCGGACATAGCCCAGTTCTCGCGGATACGACCGCCGGAAACCCGATAGATGTTGAAATAAACGACGGCTACTGGTTTCCGCCGGACCGGCACACCGTGAACCGTGCCGGTGTAAAGGCCGGTCCACGTGGAGCGGACCGAAACCAGGTCGCCCTCGGCGACGAGCACATCGATGACAATTTTGCGCTGCTCGAGCGCGGCGCACATGGGGCAGGAGGCGGCCAGATCGGTAAAAGGACCGCCCTGGCGGATGGTCTTGCCGGTGGGCGTGTGCCAGGGGCCGTCCGGATCAAAAAGCTCGTTGAGGGTGGCGATGTCGCCCTGGTCGAAGGCGGTAAAAGCGCGGCGGACGACGGCCTTGTTCGCTTCGGCAGACGCTGCCTGAGCAACGAGTTGCGGAGCTACAGCCGCGGCCAGCAGCGCGGCGCAGAGTGCGGACAGGAGTTTGCGCATCGGATAAGGCTCCATGGAGGAAATGGGCACTGTATCTACGATATCTCGGCAAGCGAGGATTTTTTTGCAGTTGTGTGTGCAGCGGAAGTTGGGAGGTGATTCGATACACTTTTCTTGTCATGGCTCCCAGGAAAAAGCCTTCGTCCGCCCCCGCCGCCCTTCCCTACTTCCGCCCCGAAGCCCTCACCTTCCTGCGCAACCTGAAGCGCCACAACGACCGCGCGTGGTTTCAGCCGCGCAAGGCGCAGTTCGAGGCCGAGCTGAAAGAGCCGATGCTGGCCGTGGTGCGTAAGATTACCGACGCCATGGTGGACTTTGCGCCCAACCACGTGCGCCCCGCCGAGAAGTCCGTCTTCCGCATCTATCGCGACACGCGCTTCAGCTCCGACAAGCGGCCCTACAAAACCCACGTGGCCGCGTGGTGGTCGCACCAGGGATTCGACAAGACCTCCGGCGCGGGCTACTACTTCCACGTAAGCCCGAAAGAAGTGATCATCGCTGCCGGCTCCTACATGCCCGACAAGGATCAACTCGCCGCCATCCGCCACTGGCTGCTCGATCACCACGCCGAGTTCCGCAAGCTACTCCGGAACCGAAAAGTGCAGAGCACCTTCGACGAGTTCGAGGGCAACGCGCTCACCCGCCCCCCGAAGGGCTTCCCCTGCGAGCATCCGGGCATGGATCTCATCCGCTGCCGCCAGTGGGGACTGGCTGCGACGCTGCCCGCGAAGGCCGCGCTCAAGAAGGACTTCGCCGACGTGGTGATCCGCTACTTCAAAGTGGCCGCCCCGGTGGTCGACGCGCTCAACACGCCGCTTGCCGCCGCGTTCGTACCCAGGAAACGCGTCCTTTTCGGCCTGCATTGAGCCGGATACCGGCGCTCCTGCGCAGCTTTCAGGATGTCCGAAAACCCGCTCCAAATGCGGGTTTCAGCGGCCGCATAGGCCAAAAACCGGCAAAAATAGGGTATTTCCCCTCAAATACCTAAGAAAACTGTGGAAAACAGGCGTTTTCCCATTGACTTTAGCCACCTCGAAGCCGCATTGTAACCATCGGCAGGGTTCTTCGTAGCCGCATGAATACAGGGGTTCCGCGCACTTCGAGTTCCGATCAACCTCCCTCCATGCGGTAAACGTACATTGGCGGAAGCCCGACCACATCGGCGGCCCGAAGGGCTCGCCCCAAAGGAGAACAATTCATGGCATCAGGACTGACCAAGACGGCGCTGACTCGGCAACTCGCCGAAAAGCTCGAACTGACCAACAAGCAGGCTGCGGCCTTCCTAGATCTGCTGGCTGAAACCGCGATCAAGGAAACCAAGAAGAATGGCGTTTTCGTACTTCCCGGCATCGGCCGTTTGGTGAAGGCGGAGCGCAAGGCTCGCATGGGCCGTAATCCCCAGACCGGCGAGGCCATCAAGATCAAGGCCAAGACCGTGGTGAAGTTCCGCGTGGCCAAGGCCGCCAAGGACGTCATCGCGCCTCCGAAGAAGTAGTTTTCCCCGCTGCCGCTACGGCATCGCGCAAATGGCATGACGACAAAGGGGAGAGCCTTGTGCTCTCCCCTTTTGCGTTCTTGCGCGTCGCGCCGCGGCAGCAAATTTCTGCACTCCGGCGGCCCTCCGGCTCATCCAATCAGCTATGACAGCAGCTTCGGCGGTTCCGCAACAATCTGCACTGCCCCAGGCGCGCGGCTCGTCGGTTCTTTTCCTTCTGCGCTTTGAGGGGCTCGCGATGGCCGCCTTCTCCGCGTTCCTCTACGCGCGTACCGGGGCAAGCTGGTGGCTCTTCGCGGCCCTATGGCTGGCGCCGGATCTTTCCATGCTTGGCTATCTCGCCGGGGCGTGCTGGGGCGCGCGCATCTACAACGCGTTTCACACCTACGTCACGCCGGCGGCGCTGGCTCTTTGCGCGTTGCTCTTGCATGCCCATCTTGCCCTGGCGGTTGCGGTCATCTGGGCAAACCACATCGGGGTCGACAGGCTGCTGGGCTTCGGGCTCAAGTTTGCCGACGGTTTCGGCTATACGCACCTGGGCCGCGTCGGCAAGCGCAAGGCCTGATCACGCCGCGTCCGTTTTGGCTGCCTCGCGAGGCATGAACGCCTTCACGATCAGCGAAACTCCAAACACGATCACGATGGCTTTGATCATGAGCAGGTTGTTGTAGGTCCACGACAAAACCGCAAACGTGAAAAAGATCCCGATGGGATTCAACTCCGTCAGCACGGCAATACCCCAGTGCGGCTTGGCTGAGGAAGCCGGAAGATTGGAGCGCAACCGGGGCACGAGCCGCGGCACGGCGTGCAAATACTCCTTGTAGGGCTCGCCGAGTTTTGCCGCGAGGAACGCTTCTTCGCCCAGGATCAGGCGCAAAAAATGGACCGTGATCAGGACCATGGTGAAGAGCGCGCCTGAGGGCGGCATCAGCAGGCAAAGCGCCAGGATCATGAACCACCCGCCCAGGTAGAGCGGATTGCGTACGTAGCGATACGGACCGGCGGCCATCACCGTGCCGCCCTGCATCTCGCCGTCGTGCACGGTGCTGTATCCCAGGTAGGCCGCGCCCCACACGCGCAGCACCGCGCCCACCAGCGCCGCCAACGCGCCGCAAACAATCACAATGGGCGTGGCCACAGCGAACCTCGTAATGCCCAGGCGGCTGATCTCCATAGCCAGCCACGCCAGCGTGGAAATCCTCCGGCTCCAATCGAGCGGCCCCAGCCACGGCGCCCAGAAGCCCAGAAAAATGATGACGATCTGAATCCACATCCGCAGACGAAACTCGATGGCGCTGGCTTTCATGCCGTTCTCCCGCTGGGACGGCCGTTACCGGCTTGCTCTCCCCATCTCAAGAGTACGCAATCAGGCCCGGGCGTGTTCGCGCTGCAAAAGCAATCGCATGAACGACAAGATTTTGAGGAAGCCGTTTTGAAAGGGCACAGCTGAAGCCGTGCCCTTTCAAACTTCTTGCTTCCGATGGCCCACCATCTTCACGCGATTGCCCCGTCGCGCTGCCGCCGCGCACCGCGCGCAAATTCAATCAGGAGTAAAATGCTTTCGATTTCAAGAACCTCAGTTTGATCGGCGCGCAGCGTTCGGCCCGCCATCGCAATGCGCGTGCCGGCGGCCACGCCGCCTCATGCTTCAGGTCTGGGCTCAAGCAGGGTCCGTGCGGTCTTTCCCGGCGCGGGTGAGGAGATGGCGATGAAGAGGCTCCCTGGGACCGTGGTTTTTCCTGTCCTGGCATTTCTCGCTGCCGTCGTGTGCGTGGGACAGACCAAAACCGCCAGCCTCAACGACCAGCTTTTACAAGCTGCCGGCGCCGGCGACACGAATACAGTGATCCAATTGCTTTCGCGGGGCGCTTCCATCGAAGCGCGCAACAGTTCCGGTCTCACGCCGCTGATGGTTGCTGTGAGAGCGGACCATCTTGAGACGGTCAAATTGCTCCTGGAGCGCGGCGCGCAAGTGGAGGAGCGCGACGGGCACGACAACCTCACGCCGCTCCTCGAGGCCTTCGACACCAAAGACCTGGCGCTGGTCCAGTTGCTGCTGGATCACGGCGCCCACATCGACGACCGCGACTACCATGGCGAAACCGAGTTGATGGACGCCTCAGGCAGCGGCGACCTTGCGCTGATGGAGTTTGTATTGAATCACGGCGCCGACATTGAAGGCCGGGGCTATCGGAACGAAACTCCGCTGGTGAATGCCGCCATGCTGGGCCAGCTGGACGCGGTCAGATTCCTGCTCGACAAGGGCGCAAACATCGAGGCTACCGACAACAACGGCGCAACGGCGCTCGAGAATGCGGCGTGGGCTGGCAACCTCGATGTCGTACGTCTGCTGCTCGACCGGGGCGCGAACCTCGAAGCCAAAGACGAAAACGGCCAGACGGCGCTGATGCGCGCGGCATGGGACGGCGGGCAGGCTCCGGTGCCGACCATCAAGCTGCTGCTCGATCGCGGCGCAAATCCCATGGTCGCCGACAAGGATGGAGACACGGCCCTCGATCTGGCTGAAAAGCTCCTCACTCCCAATCCGGATCTCGTGAATTTGCTGAAGAAGGCAGAAGCCAGGTAGACGGCAACAGAAAATTGCAGTTCGATGGTGCGCGCCGCAGCGGCGCGCGAGAGGAAAGACGATGAAGACACTCTGTACGGCGATTCTGATGCTCTTGCTCGGCGGCGTGGCTGCCGCGGGCCAAACCGGTGCCAACCCGCAGGAGACCACTCTGCTGAAAGCGGCTTACGACGGCGAATTCGCGCAGGTGCAGCAGTTGCTCGCGCAAGGCGCCAACATCAATGCACGCGACCAGGCCAACTTCGGCATGAGTGTTCTCGACTACGCGATCGTCAGCCAAAGCGTCGATCTCGTCGAGTACCTGGTGAATCAGGGCGCGAACGTGGAGCAGACGGACAACCGGGGATGGACGCCCATCATGTATGCTGCGGGCCGCGGCGAGAACCCGGCCATCACGCTGATGCTCCAGAAGGGCGCAAAGATCGACGACAAGGACAACAACGGCCAGACCGTGCTGATGCGCGAGGCCGTGGGTGGCGACAAGAGCTCGATTCTGTTCCTGCTCGCCAGCGGCGCCAGCCTTGAGGCAAAAGACAACAACGGCCGCACGGCGTTGATGCTGGCCGGCCAGAGCAACAACTCGACCGACATTGTGTCGCTGCTGCTCCAGAAAGGCGCGCAGATCGAGGCCCAGGACAACAACGGACAAACGGCGTTGATGCTTTCGGCGCTGGCCGGCCGCTACGACGTGGTGACGGTGCTGCTCGGCCAGCACGCCAAGATCGACGCCACAGACAACAAGGGCGCCACGGCGCTGCTGCTGGTGGCCGGAGCTCAGGTGATCAAGCCCTATCTGGCGCTCGATAATGCGTGGCTGGGCAGCTACGGCAACACGCAGAAGGTGCGCGCAGTTCAGGCCAGCGCTGCTTACACACTCGCAGTCCTGCTCGTGAGCGGGGCCAACATCGAGGCTCAGGACAAGAATGGCGACACGGCGCTGATTCGCGCCGCCGGATCCGGGAATGCCGAGGCCGTCAAGCTGCTGCTCAGCCGGGGACCGAAGATTGAAGCCGCGGGTAACTACACGCAGACGGCACTGCTCCGCGCTGCGGCCTGCGGCCAAATCGAGCCGGCGAGGCTGCTGCTGGAGAAGGGTGCAAACATTGAGGCTCGCGACGTGCTCGGCTGGACGCCGCTGATCTGGGCCGCGAGCACGGGCCAGACGGAGATCATACAGTTGCTGCTCCAGAAAGGCGCGGCCATCGAGGGCACGGATACAGCCCAATGGGCTCTGACGCCGCTGCTCTGGGCCGCCAACATCGGCCAGCCGGACGCCGTGGATGTGTTGCTCAAGAATCACGCCAACGCGGAGGCGCGCGACAAGAACGGCATCACAGCCCTGATGTATGCGGCCATGAGCGGTTCGGTCGACGCCATCAAGCTGCTGCTGGCCGCGGGCGCCAAGGTGGACGACGTGAGTAACGGCAAGAGCGTGACCGATTCGAACGGCATCCCGTCGCAGGTGGCCGGCTACACGGCGTTAATTGTCGCGGCCATGAACGGCAATAGCGGCGCTGTGCAGGCGCTGCTCGACGCCGGCGCGCAAGTCGAGTCAAAAGACAGCATTGGCTGGACGCCGCTGATCTGGGCCGCCTACCAGGGCCATCTCGACACGGTGCAACTTCTGCTCTCGAAGGGCGCGAACATCGAAGCCAAAGGCAACGCGGGACAAACGCCGCTCCACGAAGCGGGCTACATGGGCCACACCGACGTGCTGATGCTGCTGCTCCAGAAAGGCGCAACCGTTACTTCCAGTGACAAAAAGAATTGGCCGGCGCTGGCCGAGGCGGCCGCGCAGGACAATACCGCGGCCGTGGAACTGTTGATTGAAAAAGGTGTGAGCGCCGACGCCAAGGACGAGCTCGGCGACACGCCTTTGATTCGCGCGGCCAAGGCCAACCTGCCCGACATGATCAAGCTGCTGCTTTCAAAGGGCGCCAAGATCGAGGGCAAAGACAGCGATGGTGCGACCGCGCTCATTGTCGCGTCGGCCAGCGGCAACGCGGATGCAGTGCAGGCGCTGCTGGATGCAGGCGCCAACACGGAAGCCGCGGCCAGCGAATATCCCAACGCCGGTGCGACCGCGCTGATGGAAGCGGCTGCGCACAACCAGACCGCCGTCATGAAGCTGTTGCTGACCAAGGGAGCCAACCTTGAAGCCACCGACGATCAGAAGTGGACCGCGCTGATGTGGGCCGCTGACGATGGCCAGAGCGACGCGGCTCTGCTGCTCATCACCGACGGCGCCAACGTCAACGCCAAAGGCAACAAGAACTTTACCCCGCTGAGCCTGGCACAGACCGAAAACCATCTTGCGATGGTCAAGCTACTCCAGGATCACGGCGCCAAATAACACAACTGCTTCCGGGGAGGAAGGCATGAAGAAATTTCTGTTGACTCTTGTTCTTTGCTGTTTCGCGCTCGCCTCGGGCGCTCTTGCTGCTGGCCAAAGTTCTGCCGGGCAAGCGGCCGCGCCCAGCCTGGACGAGCGACTCCTAAATGCCGCCGCGGAGGGTGACACTGCTGCCGTAGCGCAAGCTCTCGCTCACGGCGCGCACATCGATACGCAGGACGCCGGCGGTTATACGCCGCTGATCGCCGCCGTGGCTGCGGAACAGCAAGAGGTAGTGAAGCTGCTGCTCGACAAAGGGGCAAGTGTGGTGCTGCGCGACAACGACGGCAAGACCGCGCTGCATTGGGCAGCTATGGCGGGGAATCTCGAGATAGCGAAGCTGCTGCTCGATAAGAACGCACCGGTGAACGCGAAGAACGGCGGCGGGGTCACTCCACTGAGGTGCAGCGTGATCTCGCACAACCTGGAGCTCGTGAACCTGCTGCTCGATCACGGCGCCGACGTGGAGGCCCGCGACGCGCGCGGCTTCACGTCATTGATGGCGGCCTCAGGAGGTGGATTGACCGACATCGTCAAGACCCTTCTCGATCACGGCGCCAAAGCCAACGACAAAAGCGACGATGGAACCACAGCGCTGAGCCTTGCGATCAATTTCAACCACGCTGACATTGTTGAATTGCTGCGGGCGAAGGGCGCGCAGTAGAGCGCTGCCCGGCGGTGCGCTATTTAAGTTGCTTGATGGTGGTTCCCTCGGGAATCTTCACCTGGAACTGGTCGTCGGAGAGATCCTTGATGTTTTCCTGCACGTCGTCCACGGTGAGCACCAGCTGGATGCCCTCCCGAGGGCGCTTGATGGTTATCTTTGAGGGATACTTTACGGTGCCGAATTGTACGTAGTTGCTATAGCGAATCTGCGTTTCCAGGTTGCCTTCGCTGTCGTAAACGTCCTGGTCGTAAACCAGCATGTCGTCGCGATGAAACGTGATGACCCGCAGAGGTAGTTTCTCCGGGCCTGCCTTCGGCTGCATCACGGTCAGGGTGTATTCCTGCTCGATGTAGAGATGCTTCCTGGCCGCGTCTTCGATGGTCTCCGAGTCGCCTTCCACCATATACTCGTTGCCCGGTTCGAGCCCGCGTACCGCAATGGCATCGAGGAAAAAGTCGGGCCGGAGATTGAGGAGGGGGTTTAGCGATTTTTCCTTGACTGTATTGGCGCCTTCGAAGGCTACATTGTCGTGCGGGTCCAGGAGCGTGAAGTGACTGCCGTCGCTCGCCATATCAAAGATTTTTATGCCAAAATCGTAGCCGACGACGCGCAACTCGTTCGGTTTGCGCATGACAATGATGCCGCGGATCGTGGGCTCGTCCTTCTCCAGGCCCTCGGCTGTCTTGAACTCGGTGGCTTGAATTTCGACCTTGGCAGTCAGCGAATCCCGCGCGTCCCAACTTTGATTGATCTGGTTCACCAGTTCCTGGGGCGTTGCCGATTGCGCAGTGGCCGGCCTCGGCACCGGCAAATGGCGCGTGGTGGGGAAGAGCGAACAGCCCGCAAGCAGGAGCGGAAGCGCGAGCGCCGCGGCGCAGCCGGAACGATGCAACTTCTTCATCGCCCACCCGCTTTCTTCTGCGCATGCCGGTACTCGGCCACGTTGCGGTTGTGCTCGTCGAGCGTCTCTGCGAACAGCGAGTGCCCCTGCGCGTCGGTTCCCGCGGCCACAAAGTAGAGATAGTTGGTTTTGGGCGGATCCATGGCCGCGCGCAGCGAGGGAATGCCGGGATTCGCCACCGGTCCCGGCGGCAGGCCGGCGTGCAGATACGTGTTGTACGGCGTATCGCGCGTCAAATCGCTCTCGTAGATGGCGCCGCGCCACTTGCCTTCGAGCTCGAGCCCATAAATAACAGATGGGTCGGTGTTAAGGGGCATGTTCTTCGCCAGCCGGTTTTGAAACACGCTCGCCACCAGCGGACGTTCCGCGTCCACGGCCGTTTCGCGCTCCACCAGCGATGCAATCGTAACCACCTGACGCACATTCTCCTTCAATCCCAGTTGCCCGGCCGCTACGCGGAAGCGCTTGACCATGGCCGTCACCATCTGCACCGCGGTCACCGTGGGCGGAAACCGGTATGTGTCCGGAAACAGAAAGCCTTCGAGGCTCTTGGCTCCCGGATCCAGATCGGCAATCAGCTCCGTCTGGCTGGCTGCGGCGGCCATAAAATCCTGGCGCGTGCCCAACCCCGCCTGCTCCACGCGCACCGCAATATCAAAGATGTTCGCGCCCTCCGGCACGGTCAGCGCTTTGGTCACCACGTCGCCGCGTGCAATCCGCGCATACACCTCGGTCACCGGCGCCGCATGGTCGAACTCGTATACCCCAGCCTGCAGTTTTCCACGCTGGATCCAGCGCAACATGTCGAAAGCGTAACGGCTGCGCACCACGCCTGCCGCTTCGAGCTTGCGGCCGATGGCCGCAACGGACGAGCCCGGCGCCACATTTACGAAGGTTTCCGATTGCGGCCCGTACGGCGTGAGCACCAGCCACGCCGCAGCGCCCCCCGCGAGCAAGGCCAGCAG
>Ga0181524_10006434_pt1 | contig 10237 bp, 6 predicted proteins | sample PEATcosm2014_Bin_34_FD_119761 | JGI IMG/M metagenome (GOLD analysis project Ga0181524, IMG submission 119761) | Peatland microbial communities from MTU Mesocosm Facility, Houghton, MI, USA - PEATcosm2014_Bin05_60_metaG | ecosystem: Environmental > Terrestrial > Soil > Wetlands > Peat | place...
GCCTGAAGGAACTGGTCTCCGTGCAACGGAGCAAGCTCCAGTACGACGCGATCGAGGACGCCATCCTGCGGGCCGCCAACGCCAAGGCGGAAACGACCTATGGAATCAGCTTTGCCCTGCTCAAGTTGCGTCGGCTCGAACTGCCCGAGAGCGCGACGCAGAACGTTTACAAGCGAATGATCGAGGAGCGGAACCTGGAGGCGACCAAGATCAGGGAGGAGGGCCTTGCGAACGCCGCCGTCATCAAGGCCAATGCCACGACCCAAAAGGAACAGCTCGTGGCGCGCGCCCGGAGCGAAGCCGAAGCGCTCAAAGGCCAGGGCGACGCCGAGGCGGCCAAGTACTTTGAAGTCTTCGCCAAGAACCCGGCGCTGGCCATCTACCTGCGCAAGATCCGCGCCCTCCAGGAGACCTTGAAGACGAAGACGACCATCATCGTGGACCCGAGTATCCCGCCGTTCGATCTGTTCTCCCAGGGGTTCACCGGGGCCATCAATCAGCCGAGCGCGCCCGGGGCGCCGGCGGTTTCCCCGGGACCCACGAACTAAGGACCCCAAGAGACGGAGGAGCAAGCTGTGGCTGAAGAACCCAAGAATCCGGTCCCAGACCAGCCGGCGAGCGAACCGACCGACGCCCAGCCGGCGTTCGACGAGGCCAGCGCCTCACTCGCGGATGCGTTACGGACGAGCTTCACCGTCCTCACGGTCATCATCGTCGTGCTGCTCGCCGTGTTCCTGCTGCAAGGCATCTTCACCGTCCAGTCCGACCAGAAGGCGATTGTCCTTCGATTCGGCGCGTACGAGGAAGGCCGCGTTATGGACCAGGGCATCCACTATGCATTTCCATATCCGATTGACCGAGTCGTGCCCATCTGGGTCAGGCCCCGCAAGCTCGAGGTCAACACGTTCTGGCGAAAGATGAGCGTGGAGGCGAAGGACCAGAGGATGGAGAAGGGCGGCGAGCCGCCGAAGCCCGTGGAAGGCGCCGAAGACGCGGTCATGCTGACCGGCGACCTGAACATGCTGCAGGCCCAGTGGGACGTCACCTACCGCATTCGGTCGGATAGCAAAGCCGTCGTGGAGTACTACCGCACGATCGGCGAAGGAAAGACCGGCGAGCTCAACGAGACGCGGCTGGTCCGCGGCGCGCTCCAGAGCGCCGCGATTCGCGAGACCTCCGCCATGAAGGTGTTCGACATTTACCCCCGAAACAAGGAGGTGCTCGTCGAAGCGGTGAAGAAGTCCCTCGGAGAGACCTTGGACAAGCTCGAGTGCGGACTCGAAGTGGAGCGCGTCACGCTTCGGGAGCTTCGACCGCCCGAGCAGGTCAGACAGGCGTTCGACAATGTGCTGGCCACGACGCAGGCCATGGCCGAGTTCCGCGTCAGCACCAACCGCGAGCGCGAGAAAGCGCTCATCGAAACCGCCGGCGAGGTCGGCATTCAACTCGGAGATGATATCGCGAAGTGGTGGGTCGCGAAGGACGCCGCCAGAGCGGCGGCGCTGCGCCTGGAAAAAATACGCGCCGGGAACGACCTTACAGGCGCCGACGAGGCCCAGGCCGACCTGGAGAAGGCGACGAAAGAGATGCAGGACATCGAAACGGGAATGTCGAAAACTTTCCAGGACGCCGGCGGACAGGTTCAGACCATCCTCGCCGACGCGAGGACGTACCAATCGCTCGTGGTCGAATCGGCCAAAGGCGATCGTTCGACCATGGACAGCCTGTTGAAGAACCCGGCCCAGATCAAGGTCTTCCTCGATCACGCGCGCGTGGACGCCTTGCAGGAGGTGCTCAACGCCTGCTACGAGAAGTATTATTACAATGCAGCCTCGGACAAGGCCCACAGGCTGCTCGAACTCTGGCTCAACCGCAGGCCGGAACTGATCCGTGCGGCGACGAAACCCATAGAGTCTCGCTGAACTGAACCGGAGGAAAGGACTTTCATGAGCACAGCAACCGGGCACATCTTGCACGAAGAGCACCACATGAGTTCCGAACAGGAACAGCGCCTGGTGGCGCTCTCGCTGATCGGATCGTTTCTCGGCGCCGCGCTGATCATCAACTCGTTCATCGCCGACAAGATCTTCGCCGACGCGCGCGCGGTGGCGGACCTCTCGGCGCTCCTCGGCGCGCTGCTCCTGGCCACGCCGATCGTGGTCCGGGCGATCAGCGACCTCATCCACGGCGAGCGCCACATGATCGAACTCGTCGCTATCGCCGTGGTCGCCTGCATCGCCATCAACGAGTATAAGGAAGCCGGCGTAGTCAGCTTCCTGATGCTGTTCGCCGACCTGATTCAGCACCGCACCGCGCTGGGCGCACGGCAGGCGATCGAGGGTTTGATCCGCATGACCCCGACCCGCGCCCATCTGCTGGAAGGCGGCCAGACGCGCGAAGTGGAGGCCGCTTCGCTCAACGCGGGCCAGCACGTCCGCATCCGGCCGGGCGAAGTCGTCCCGACCGACGGTGAGATCGTCCTCGGCGCGACGACCATGAACGAGGCGAGCATCACCGGCGAATCCGTCCCCGTGGACAAAGGGCCGGGCGCGCAGATTTTTGCGGGCGCCGTCAACCTCACCGGCTCCATCGAGGCCGCCGTCACCCGCGTCGGCGCCGACACCACCCTCGGCCAGGTCCGCAGCCTCATCCTCGACGCCGAGAAGACCAAGATCCCGCTGATGCGGATCATTGACCAGCATATCCGCTGGTACACGCCGGTCGTGATCATGATCGCCTTCGTCACTCTGTTCTTCACGGAGAAGATGGACCGCGCGATCACCGTGCTGCTGGTCACCTGCCCGTGCGCCTTCGTCCTCGCGACGCCGACCGCCATGGTGGCCGCGTTGAGCGCCTCGGCGCGGTTGGGCATCCTCGTCAAGGACGTCGGCGACCTCGAGGCCGCCAGCCGCCTGAACGCCATCGCCTTCGACAAGACCGGCACGCTGACCACCGGGCAGCTCTCGGTCACCCGGCTGGCCCCGGCCGCTTCCGTGGATCCGCTGCGGATGCTGACGCTCGCCGCCGCGGCCGAGACCCACAGCAACCATCCCGTGGCGCAGGCCGTCGTCCGCGTCGCCCGGGAAGCCAAGATCGCCGTCCCCGAAGCGGCGGAGGTCCACGAGGAAGCCGGCAAGGGCGTGAGCTGCCGGGTCAACGGCGCCGCGGTGCTGATCGGACGCGAAACCTGGCTGAAGGAGGAAGGCGTGGACTTCGCCGGTTTCGAGGTGGGCGCGCAGGAGCTGGAAGGCTACAGCGTGCTGTTCATCTCCGAGAATAAGCGCGTGATCGGCTGGCTCGGCCTCGAGGACAAGGCTCGGCCCGAGGCCCGCAGGGCCACGGTGGAATTGCGGAAACTGGGCATCCGCCGCCTGACGATGTTCACCGGCGACCGCTGGTCCGTCGCGCGGCGCGTGGCCCTGGAGCTCGGCTGCACCGAGGTCGAGGCCGAATGCCTCCCGGACCGCAAGCTCAGCATCGTGCACAAGATGAAGGCCGCCGGGTTGCACGTGGCGGTCGTCGGCGACGGCGTCAACGACGCTCCGGCCCTGGCGGCCGGCGACATCGGCATCGCGATGGGCGCCGCCGGCAGCGACATCGCCATCCACTCCGCCTCGATCGCGCTGATGTCCAACGACCTGTCGCGTCTGCCGTTCCTGATCCGGCTCTCGCGGCGGACCCGCACCATCGTCAACCAGAACCTGCTCTTCGCGCTGCTCTTCATCATCGTCGGGTTGACGCTGGCCATCACCGGGATCGTCGAGCCGATCACGGCCGCCCTCTTGCACGTCGTCGGCTCGTTCATCGTCATCTTCAACAGCGCGCGGCTGGTCCGGTTCGGCGAGGAATTGACGCCCTACACGATGCCGCAGCAGACCGAATAAGCGGCTCGCTTTAAGGAGGACACGCTTGGCAGAAGAACGCCAGGTTGTGGTGGAGACGGTCCAGCTCAGCAAGTTGTTCCGCGATTTCTGGATGCGGCCCAAGGTCAAAGCGCTCGACCGGGTCGAGTTCCAGGTCTTCCGCGGGGAGATCTTCGGGCTCCTCGGGCCGAACGGCTCGGGAAAATCCACGCTCTTGAAAATTCTGCTCGGCCTGCTCTTTCCGACGCAGGGCCGCGCCGCGGTCTTCGGCCGCGATCCGCGCAATCTCGCGATCAAGGACCGGATCGGCTTCATGCCGGAGGAGTCTTACCTTTACCGGTATCTGAATGCGGAGGAGACGCTGGACTTTTACGGGCGGCTCTTCAATCTCCCGAGCGCGGAGCGCCGTCACCGCGTGGAACTGCTCCTGGAGATGGTCGGGCTGACCCATCAGCGCAAGCGCCCGATCGTCGAATACTCCAAGGGCATGGCGCGCCGCATCGGCCTGGCGCAGGCCTTGATCAACGACCCGGACCTGATCTTCCTGGATGAGCCGACGACCGGGTTGGATCCCACCGGCACGCGCGAGATCAAGGACCTCATCCTGGAGCTCCGGCGGCGGGGCAAGACCGTGCTGCTGTGCAGTCACCTGCTCGCGGACGTCGAGGACGTGTGCGACCGCGTCGCGATTCTCTACGGCGGCCGGCTGCGCCGCCTCGGGAGCGTGGATGAGTTGCTCAGCCTCCGCGCCAAAACGCAGATTACCACCGACCGGTTGAACGCCGCCACGATTGAGCAGGTGGTCAGCCGGATTCACGAACTCGAGGGGCCGGGCATGGAAGTCTCCGTCCAGACGCCCCGCGACCGGCTGGAGAACTTCTTCCTTCACGTGGTCGAGGAAGCCCGCGCGGCGCGCCTGGAGACCTCCGGCGTGACCGTCGGCGCCAAGCCCTCCGCCTTTTTCTCCGGCATCGAGCGCGAGCAGAAGGCCGATGAGATCCTCCAGGAACTGCTCAAGACGACGGCCGAGAAAGCCGCTGAGCCGAAAGTGATCTCCGACACGGAGGAACAACCCGTCGTCGTCGTGCCGCTGGCGCCGGAGCCGAAGGCCGACGAACAGATGATCAGCGGATTGCTGAAGGAATCCATCCCGTCCGACGCGGCCCGGACCGCCGGCGCCGGCGGAGAGCGCGCCGCAGCGGAGCAGCAGCAGGTGGTGTTGCCCGTCAGCGGAGGCAGCGGGGACGACAGCAAAACGACGCAGGACGTGCTCAAGGACCTCCTCAACACCCGGAAGCCCGGGTCGGACGAGGAGAATACCGAAGAGTCTCGAACCCGCAAGACGGAGCAGTAGAGATGGATTTCAGCGGCGCGGTGTACCAGGTCTGGACGATTGCCCGGCAATCGGTCGTTCAGGCGTTCCGCATGAAGGTGGCGGTTGTCCTGGTCGTGTTCATGCTGATCATGGTCCCATCCCTGCCGTTCCTGTTGCAGAGCGACAACACCCACGAAGGTCTGCTGCGGATGGTGATCACCTATTCGGTCATGCTGATCACCTTCCTGCTGGGCGTCCTGACCCTCTTCCTCTCGGCGATCACGCTGAACACCGAGATCAAGAACCAGCACGTCTTTCTCCTCGATCCGAAACCGCTGGCCCGGGGCACGCTCCTGCTCGGCAAGTGGTGCGGCGTGATGCTGATCAACCTGATCCTTCTGACGATCATGCTCGGGGCCACGTACGGATTCATGAGGTACCTGGGCCGACAGACGAAGGGAGAGTCGCAGGAAGGCTACGACCTCGTCCAGTGGGATCTCCTCACGGCCCGCGAGGTCGCGCAACCTCCGCTGCCGCCGCTCGAGGACTGGGTGCAAAAGGAAGTGAAGGATATCGTAGCGAACGGCGAAGTGCCCGAGGGCAAGAGCATTCAGTGGGTGGAGAAGATGGTCCGCCAGCGCCTGTCCAAGGCCGCCTGGATCGTCCCGGCTGGCGGCGTGGCGAAATGGACCGTCTCGGGCATCCCGAAATACAAGGGCGCGCTGCTCATTCGTTTCCGCCACTACGCGGACGGCCAGTTGTCCGACCCGGTTCTGCCGGGCAAGTTCACCATCAACGCGGGCGGACAGCCGTACTCGACGTTCGAGGGAGAGTTCTCCGTTGGAAAACCGCACAGTGTCGGCGTCCCCTCCGACGTCGTGAAGCCCGATGGAACGGTGGAGATCACCTACGAGAACAAGTACGCGCCCCGGGACGCGAATCAGCCTCCGGCCGTCCGGGCGGAGTTCCCGTTCGAGGACGGGATCCAGGTGCTTTATCCAGCCGCCTCGTTCGGGGAGAACCTCATCCGCGCGGGGGCGGTCATTTTCATGCGGCTCGCTTTCATTGCCATCGTCGGACTTTGGGCCTCCACGTTCTTGTCCTTCCCGGTGGCGGTGCTGCTGAGCCTCGTCGTCTTCATGATCGGTTATGCGGCCGATTTCATTTTGACCGGTTTGGTCGGACAACTGGTGCTCTTCGGCCCCACCATGGTGCCGCCGTGGGCGCCTGTGAATCCCGTGGACAATGTGATCCGCACTGTCCTGAACTACTTCTTTTTGATGTTCCCCAACTTCAGCCAGTTCGACGTGGTGCCGAATCTCTCCGACGGCATGATCGTCAGCCTGGGGAGTATTCTCTCCTGTTTCCTCTGGCTGATCGTCGTGCGAGGCGGCGTCCTGGCGCTGACCGGATGGCTCATTTTCAGACGGCGCGAGTTGGCGGCGACAACCGCCGCGACATGAAGACTTCCTGCGCGCGGTGTCCGGCGGGCCTGAAAGCCGGCGGCGAGCGCGGAGTGTGGAGACGGCTGCTCGAATGTCCATACGTCAGATAATTCTCCTGTTCATGATCCTCGTCTGCGTGCTGGGCGCGGCGTACGTGCTGCCCGCCTGCGACATGGATCAGGCGATCCTCCGCAGCGAGGCGCCGATCGGGCCGGACCCGCAGAACCCCCAGGTCGTTCTTCTGACGCACTTGCTCGGCGGCTTCAAGGGGCTCGTCGTGGATGCCCTCTGGCTGCGCGCGGGTTCCCTGCAGGAACAGGGCAAATTCTGGGAACTCTACCAGCTCTACAACTGGATGGGCAAGCTGGAACCGGGCATCGAGGATATCTGGGACTTCAACGCCTGGAACATGTCCTACAACCTCGTCGCGGAACTGGATGACAGCGAAGCGCGCTGGCAATGGATCGAGCGGGCCATCACGTGGCTGAGCAGCGAGGGGCTTAAGGCCAATCCCCGGTCCGCCAAGCTCATGGAGCGGATCAGCTGGATCTACTGGCACAAGATCGGCCGCGACACGGATATGCATCACTTCTACTACAAGCACCGCCTGGCGCTCATCATGCACCGCATTTTCCTGTCCCGCGAGGAACAGGACATCCCCGCCATCGTGAAGGCGCCCAGGGAATTGAAGAATCTCCTGGCCGACCCGGAGGTGGCCGCGGCGCTGTCGCGTTTCCAGCTCAATCCGCCCGAGAAGACCGTCCTCCAGATTGACGATGCGAGGGACCTGTTCAGTTTTCCGCCGGCCATCGTTGACGTCCTGAAAGACCCGGCGAACGACGCGGCTCGCAAGAAAATCTTCGCCTACACCACCGCGCGCATCCTGCGCGACCGGTATGGGATGTGGAATCTCGAGATCATGGGCAAGATGGAGGAGGATTTCGGGAAGTTCGATTGGCGTCTTCCCGAGCCTCACGCCATCTATTGGGCCTCGCTGGCCAAGCTGGTGGAGCCGATCCGCAACGAATCCCGCCAGATCAACTACGACCGCCTGCTGATGTACAGCCTCCAGGCCACCTGCCGCCGCGGGCTGATCAGTGCTCTCACTCCCAACCCGAACTCCCCGCTGATCACCTCCTTCGACCTCAGCAAGATCAAGCCGATCGACACGCTCTTCAGACAAATGCTGGGGGAAAACCCCGAGGGCGATCGAGAGCATCCGAAATACCGCGCCGCCGACTCCGTGCGCGACGGACACGTCCAGTTCCTCCAGGAGCAGGAGTTCAACCTGTACTTCGCCGGTTTCGTGAACGAGGCGCAGAAGTATCACGCGGAGCTCTATAAACTCTACGACAAGCCGGACCCGTACGAAGATCTCGAGCATGTCTGTGTGGGCAAGGTCGAGAAGCTCGTGGACGAATACGGCACCATGGACAAAATCCGCGCATTCGTGGATGACCTCGTCGTCCAGGCCTGCGTGGACCTGTGCTTGAACAAAGCGCTCGAAGGCCATTACCAGGAAAGACTCGCCAAGCGCGCGTGGGAGGCTTTCACCAAGTTCACGGAAGCCCAGCAGGAAGGAAAGATCCGCGTGGCCAATGCGGCGCTTCCGACCTGGAAAGAACTGTTGAAAGGAGACGTCAGCCAGCTCCTTCAGAATCACTTCATCGGCTTTCCCCCTCAGCTCATCCCGGTCCTTCGCAACATGCTCCACGTTCCGCCGGGCGCCGAGGTTGACAAGCTCGACGTCGGCGAGGCGATCACGCCCGAGGTTCCGCCCTCGTCGCCGCCGCCGAAGTGACCTTGCACGTCCATGACGGCCCCCGGCGGTTCGCGCAGACCTTCGAAAGCCCGATCCGTTCTCCCCGCCGAAGCCGGCTGACCGCCGCCGCGAATCTGTGGTTGACGGTAGCTCCAATGAATGATAAACTTGAGAGATACGCGACACATTCAGCGGAGTCTCGGGAAGAATGAAACTGGCCGTCTCAGGCAAAGGAGGCGTGGGCAAGACCACTCTCGTGGCCATACTGTCCAGGCTGATCGCAGCGGACGGGCATCAGGTCATTGCCATTGACGGCGACCCCACGAGCAACCTGGCTGCGGCGCTCGGTCTGCCGGCCGCCGTCCGGCCGGCGCCGATCCGCGAAATGAAAGAGCTGATCCAGGAACGGACCGGGGCCAGCCCCGGCAGTTCGGGCCAGTATTTCAAGCTCAACCCCGACGTCGCCGATTTCCCGGAGAAGTTCGCCGTCGCGCACGAAGGCGTCCGGCTGATGGTCCTCGGCGGCATCACGAAGGGCGGCGGCGGCTGCGCCTGCCCGGAGAACGCGCTGCTCAAGACGCTCCTCGCGCACCTGCTGGTGATGCGCGAAGACGCCGTCATCGTGGACATGGAGGCCGGGATCGAGCACCTGGGCCGCGCAACCGTCGCGGCGGTGGACGCGCTGATCGTGGTCGTGGAACCCGGCCGGCGCAGCATCGAAGTCGCCTGCGCGATTCGCCGCCTCGCGCAGGAGATCGGGATCCGCAAAACGCTGGCGGTCGGAAACAAGATCGAGACGGCCGAGCATCGCCGGTTCCTCGAAGAGGCCCTCGACGGTCTGCCGTTGCTGGGCTGCATTTCGCATCATCCGGAACTGGCGCGCGCCGACATGGACGGACGGCCGGCTTTCGAAAGCGCGCCGGCGGCCGTGGAGGAAATACGGCAGATCTATCGCAGCCTGTTGCAGCACATCGGCGAAGGACGCGAAGCCCGCGAAAGACGCAATTGAATTACGCGCATATCCATAGTTAGGATAATCCCATGCCTGAAGAGCAGAGCAGACCCGTGGACGGCGCTACGCAGCAGATGCTGGAGAAGGCGCGGCGCGACGGCGTCGAGACCGCCTGGGACCGGCACGCGGCGATGGAGCCCCAATGCAAGTTCGGCGCCAGCGGCCTCTGCTGCCGGAACTGTTTCATGGGGCCCTGCCGCGTCGTCGAAGGCGTCCCCGGCCAGGAGCGCGGCATCTGCGGCGCCACGGCGAGCACGATCGTGTCGAGGAACTTCGCCCGCATGGTCGCCGCCGGAACGGCCGCCCACAGCGACCACGGCCGGAGCGTCGCCGAGACGCTCCTGATGGCCGCCACCGGCAAGGCGCCGGATTACACCATCCGCGACGTCCAGAAGCTCAACGCCGTCGCCCGGCTTTACGGGATTGACCCCGCCGAGAAATCCACCGCGGCGCTCGCGGAACTCGTCGGGCTCACGGCGCTCTCCGAATTCGGAAAGCACGAGGGCGAGCAGCGTTTCCTCAAGCGCGCGCCCGAGCCGCGGCAGAAAATCTGGAAAGAGAACGGCATCGCCCCGCGCGCCGTGGACCGCGAAGTCACCGAAGTGCTCCATCGCACGACCATGGGCGTGGACCAGGACTTCCGCACGATCATCGCCCAGGCCAGCCGATGCGCGCTCGCCGACGGCTGGGGCGGCTCGATGATCGCCACGGAGCTGCAGGACATCCTCTTCGGGACGCCCATCCCGCGCCAGGCGCGCGCCAACCTCGGCGTGCTGCGCGAGGACACCGTGAACATCATCATCCACGGCCACGAGCCGACGCTTTCCGAGATGATCGTCC
>Ga0181524_10006435_pt1 | contig 10237 bp, 8 predicted proteins | sample PEATcosm2014_Bin_34_FD_119761 | JGI IMG/M metagenome (GOLD analysis project Ga0181524, IMG submission 119761) | Peatland microbial communities from MTU Mesocosm Facility, Houghton, MI, USA - PEATcosm2014_Bin05_60_metaG | ecosystem: Environmental > Terrestrial > Soil > Wetlands > Peat | place...
AAAAGCCGGCTGCGGGCACAATTGCCCGCCCCACAATTCGTAGCGGAATCGGTGGTTCTGAGAAGTCACATCCCCGTTCAATCCGGCGCCGCCGGTGGCTGGGCTGACTTCTGACTTCTGTCTTCTGTCTTCTGTCTTCTAACTCCTGGCTTTGATCGCCGCGGTCATCGTGTCGCGCACCCGGCCGAGCGGCAACCGGGCTGTGCTTTTGTTGCCGGGTCAAGGCTGCGCCGTCTTCCCGGTCGATCCCGTTTTCCAGCTCCGGCTCGCTAATACTCCGTCCGGAAAAACGAACATTATCCCGCAGCCGCCGGCAATGCGGTTAGGATAGCCGTCCCGTACTCTCTAACGGCCGTTCGCCCGTTTCTCACTAGTCCCGTCCGAATCCTGGTATTCTGGCGGGTTCATGCTGACCGAGTACCCTCTGCTGAATGCCGTTGTCTTCGCCTCGCTGGGGATCGCGGTGTTTGCCGTCGCGGCCGCGATTTTGCTGAAAGTGACGCCGCTGAAATTGTGGCGGGAGCTCGTCGAAGAGCGCAACGTGGCCGTGGCCATCTTCGCCGGTGCGGCGGCGATTGGCATCTGCACGATCATCGCCGCGGCCATGCACTAGTAGGACAGGCCTCCTGGCCTGTCTCCCCGTGGTAACTTTTATTTATGGCGTTCGAGTCCGATAAAGTCATGTTCGAGATCTACCGGGAGACACAGTATTCCGGCAAGTACCGCGTAGTCTACTTTACCGAACTGCAGGATCACAACAAGGAAACCGAGATCAACCACGCGCTCAACGGCGAGCATTACTACGACGGTTTCATCAAGAACTACCGCAAGGAAGAGGCCAAGCAGATCATCGAGGACTGCCTGGCGCGCCTGAACGGCGGCGAAACAGTGGAGCCGCTGGAGATCGAGCGCGCCCTGGGCGAACATATCGCCTGAGAATCCGGTGCAAATCACCCGCTACGCCAGCCTTTCGGAGCCGCAGTTTCTCGGGTGCGTGAGCGCTTTCGCCGATACGCTCAGCGGCGAGCTCAACTCCGCCGTAATGTACCTGCGCAAGCTGGATGGCCAAGCCAAAGGCGCCGCCTTCGCCTACGAGATGTCGCTCGACCGCCACCGCTACGGCGCGCTGACGGTGCTGGACCGCTGGGCTGCATTGGTCGCCGCCTTCGGACCGCACCTGACGCTCAGCCGCTATCCAGCCATCGTGCAGGAAGCGCCGGCGCGCGTGCGCAGCGCCGAGACCATCCTGGAAAGCGCCAATCGGTTGCTCGACGCGGCCGATGGGTATTCGAGCGACATAGTGGAGGCCTGCATTTTAGCGTTCCAATCGCTGGCCGCCACGTTCGACGAAGAGCGTCGGGCGGCCGGCCAATCCGCGCAACTAGGTCCGTTGCTGCCGGACGAATTCAAGCAGGCGCGCGGCATCTTCCTGCAGGATCTGGCGGCGCGCTAATTGGGGGGCGGGCAATCGTGCCCGCAGCCGGCTTTCAGCCGGCCCTAGCCGCCTAAAAAGGCGGCTGCAGCCAAGATTGGCCGCCCTCCAATTCAGAGCCTGCCCGACCTGCGGCAGCCGTATAATCAAAATGATGATTCTCGTGTACGCCAGCCTGGCGTTGCTGGCCGCGATCGCAAGCCTGTTCTCAATCTTGGCGGCCAAGGTCGCGCAGGCAAAGCGCGCATCCAAGAAACCTTACTGTTATTACTGTGGCAGCCAGGCCTTGCACGTTTCTGCTCCCAGTGCCCTGGCAGATCGGCTGCTTACCTACTGGAATTGCATACCGCACCGCTGCGAGGTCTGCTCTCACCGCCAGTACCGGTTTGCCGGTCAACCCGCGGACAAAAACTTATGAAATCGATTGCAGCGGAAGCGGTCCTGGCATGCCTGGCAACCTGCCAGCCGTCGTTGGCGCAGACCGGCGGGGCGCCCCGGCGAGACTACCCGGTGAAGCCGGTTCCCTTCACCGCGGTGCATGTCCACGACGGATTCTGGGCGCCGCGCATCGAAACCAACCGCACCGTCACCATCCCTTTCGCCTTCCGCAAGGACGAAACCACCGGCCGGGTCGATAACTTCATCCGCGCGGCCAAGGCGCTGCGCGGCGAGCCGTTCGACAACCACAGGTATCCGCCTTATCCCTTCGACGACACGGACGTTTACAAGGTGATCGAGGGCGCATCCTATACGCTGAGCGTACACCCGGACCCGCAACTGGAAGCCTACGTGGATGGGCTGATCGAGAAGATCGCCGCGGCGCAGGAGCCGGACGGATACCTGTACACCGCCCGCACCATCGATCCGGCGCACCCGCATCCGTGGTCCGGCAACCAGCGCTGGATTCTGGAGGGCGTGAATAGCCACGAATTGTACGACCTGGGCCATCTGTACGAAGCCGCCGCGGCGCATTATCAAGCTACGCAGAAGCGAACGCTGCTGGATATCGCGCTGCGGACGGCCAACCTGCTCGACCGGACTTTCGGTCCCGACAAACGGGCGATCTGGCCCGGACACCAGATTGTGGAAATGGGACTCGCCAAGCTCTACCGCGTCACCGGCGACGAGCGCTATCTGAGCCTGGCGAAGTTCATGCTGGATTCGCGCGGTCCGGATTCGAGCGAGCAAGGCGCCGGGAACCCTTACGTGGAAGCGCACCAGAAAGTGGTGGACCAGACCGAGGCCGTCACCGGCGGACACGCCGTGCGCGCCATGTACATGTACTCCGGAATGGCGGACGTAGCCGCGCTGACCGGCGATGCGGCTTACGTGCGCGCCCTCGACCGAATCTGGGAGAACGTGGCGGCGAAGAAGCTGCACATCACCGGCGGCGTCGGCGCGAGGGCCGATGGCGAAGCGTTTGGCGGCGACTACGAGTTGCCGAACATGAGCGCTTATAACGAAACCTGCGCGGCGGTGGGCAACGATTACTGGAACCATCGCATGTTCCTGCTGCATGCCGACGCGAAGTATATCGACGTGATGGAGCGCACGCTCTACAATGGCTTGATTTCGGGCGTTTCGTTGGACGGCACGACTTTCTTCTATCAAAACCCGCTGGAGGCCACGGGGCTTGCCGACAAGGACCAGCGCAGCCCATGGTTCGGCGTGGCATGCTGTCCCGGGAATATCACGCGCTTCATGGCCTCGGTGCCGGGGTACATCTATGCCCAGCGCGGCGACGCGGTCTGGGTGAATCTGTTCGTCGCCAGCAGCGCGGACATCAAGCTGGATAATGCGCGCACGCTGCAAATCGCGCAGGAAACGCGCTACCCCTGGGAAGGCGCCGTGAAGATGACCGTGAATCCGGATGCCGCCGCCCGGCTGACGATTCACGTGCGCATTCCGGGATGGGCGCGCAACGAACCGGTGGCCAGCGATCTGTATCGCTTCGCGGACACGTCCGCGGCCCGGGTGACGCTCAAGGTGAATGGCCGGCCGGTTCCACTGAAGCTGGACAAGGGCTACGCCTTACTGACACGTACGTGGCGGCCCGGCGATACGATCGAGCTGAATCTGCCGATGCCCGTGCGGCGCGTGGCGGCGAACGACCGGGTAGCGGCGGATCGCGGGCGAGTGGCGCTCGAGCGCGGTCCGATCGTGTATGCCGCCGAATGGCCGGACAATCCTAAAGGGCAGGTACGCAATTTGCTGCTGCCGGATGGCGCGCCGCTGCGGGCGGAGTTCAAACCAGCCCTGCTGAAGGGCGTGGTGGTGGTGCGCGGCAAGGCGATCGCGCTGGCGTACGACGCGCAAGGCAAGATCGCCCGGACCGCGGAAGAGTTCACCGCCATCCCCTATTACGCGTGGGCCAACCGCGGCCGCGGGCAGATGATGGTGTGGTTTCCCACCGACGAAGCGCATGCCAAGCCGCAGCCCTACCCGACCGTTGCCAGCACCGCCAAAGTAACAGTGTCCGGCCAGAACCGGCGGGATCCGCGGACCATCAACGACGAAGAAGAACCCGCGTCGTCGGACGATCCAACGTCTTATTTCGACTGGTGGCCCCGGAAGGGCACGTCCGAGTGGGTGGAGTACGCTTTCCCCAAACCCGCCACGGTCTCCCAGTGCCGGGTCTACTGGTTCGACGACACGGGCCGCGGCGAGGTCCGCGTGCCAGCCGCGTGGCGGCTGCTGTATCGCGACGGGAGCGAATGGAAACCGGTGCGCACCCGCGAACCGTACGGCGTCGAGAAGGACGCTTATAACCGGGTGGCCTTCGATCCGGTCTCGACCAGCGGCCTGCGCCTGGAACTTACGATGCAGCCCAATTGGTCGGCCGGCATTCAACAGTGGCGGGTCAAATAGGGAGGGCGGGCAATCATGCCCTGGGGTCCCCTCTGGGGACGCCTTTTAGGCGGCCAGAGCCGGCTCAAAGCCGGCTGCGGGCATGATTGCCCGCCCTCCAGCGATCACTCGTTCCCCTCCAGCACCCGCATGAGTTCCGCCCGCGGAATCATCTCCACGGTGGTACTTGCGCGCCCGCCTTCGGGAACATCGATGGCCGCGCTGCGGCTCTCCAGCGCCTTCAGCCAGTCCGGTCTTTGCAGGATGGGCCAGAGATTTGGGCTGTCGGTGGCGAACACCCGATAGCGGCCCGGCGCCAGCCCTCCAAACTCGATGCGGCCGGTGCCCATGGCGGAGCCGACACGCTCCTGGCCGGCGCCCAGGCGGCTGGAGTCTTCCGGGAAAATGAGCGCCGAAATCTGCTGGTCGGGAAGCGCTCCGGCAACTTCTATATGCACATCCGCCACCTTGCCTCCCATCACAATGCGCAACGGCCCAGCCACGCCCGCCGCAACCTGGAAGCCGTCGAGAGGCACGGGTTGACCAGCCAACGAGACGGACTTCGCAAAGCCGGGCCCGTTGACGGTCAGACGCCAGCGGCCAGGCAGCACGCCGGTCAACGTGAATGCGCCGTCTTTGTCCACCTGGGACGACATTTGCGGCATGAAGAAAGATGCGTCCATGGGCGCGAGCGAGATCTGGGTACCCTCCATGGGCGGGTGATCGTCGGAATCGAATTGCACGCTGCCTTTCAGGTCCGCGCCGCTCTGCAGCGCAATCTGCAGCGGACCGAGCAGCGCGGGTCCGACCTCCACCGGCCGCTCGGCCGCGAACACGCGCCCGTCGCGCATGGTGAAGGCGGTCAGGAGATACGATCCGGGGATGACCCCCTCGATTTGAAACTTGCGGCTGGCGGAGTCCGCAACGGCATTCACCAGCATCAAGCGCCGCATCAGGCGGTTCATGGGCAGCAGCATTACGTTGACGAGGCCGGCGTGTGCTTCCGGATCGCCTCCCAAAATGTTGCCTCGCACAGTATATGCCGGCACGCGGGTCATCTGAAAATCGACATTATCCAGACTCGCGCCCGCAGCCACTGCCAGCCGGGTGGCGGCGGCGGGATCCACTCCACCTCCGTAGAATTGCTCCAAGTAGGTTTCGTGCGGAGTGCGCGGATCGCCGCGCGGCAGCAGCGGATGCGCGGCGGGCAGTGCGGCCCGGCAGTGGGCGAACAAATAGTAGCGGCCCGGCGCCAGGTTGTTGAGGCGATACTCGCCCTTCTCGTTGGCCGAGGCAGATCCGGCAATGCTGAGAGTGCGCCGGCTTTGCTCGTACCCGGGTTGCGCGGCGCTTACGCCGCAGCCGCGAACGGGAAGGCCCTCTTCATTGACGATGCGCCCGCCGATCGTGGCATCGGGCAGGAGCGCGATCTCGACGCCCTTCTTCTGTTCGCCGTCGCCCAGTTCGACCCTGCTGTTCGGTGCGGCGTCGAAGATCGCCCGCGGCGGATTGTATCCGGTTTTCGACGCGTTCAGCCAGTAGTTGCCCGCGGCGAGCTGGCGGAACGCGAAGCGGCCGGCGCCGTCGGTGACGGCAGTCAGCGGAGTGGACCCCGATCCCATGAGGGACACCTGGGCCTTCCTGAGCGGCGCCTGGGTGACGGCATCGGATATGGTTCCTTCGATGCTGCCGGTGCCGACCGGAACGGAAGGCTCCGCCGGGGGCCTCTGCGGAAGGCGCACAAGCTGCGCCATCGCGGCCGAGGCCAGTAAGCATATGTAGAATGCGCGCGTCATGCCCGTCAATTCGCCGCCGGCTCAGTCCCGGCCAGGATGAGCTGCGTTTGCCGCTCGACCCGCGCGCCTTCCGCCACGTCGAAGGGCTCGCCGAGGGTTTCGAACGGTTTCAAGAAATTGGGGTCTTGGTACGCCGACGGATCCATTTCTTCGAATGCGTAGAGCTTGTAGCGGCCCGGCGTGACGCCCTTGAACTCGAAGTGTCCCGCATCGTCGGCGGACGCCCGCGCGTAGAAGCTCAAAACGTTCGCACACTTGCCACAAGGCGCCAGCAGCACTTGCGCGCGCGCCGACCGGGCCACTCCAGGCGGCACCGTGACCGTGCCGGCGACCACCGCGCCGCGCGTGCTGACCACGATGTGCAACGATTCGCGCGTGGCCGGCTCGATCATCATATCGTCGGTGAGCACGTCGCGATCGCCCAGCCGCATGGCCTTCACATAACCGCCCGGCGGCACCGGATCGACGCCGATGTCCCAAATCCCCGGAACCACACTTGGAACGACGAATGTGCCGTCCGGATGCGCCTCGACACGGATCTGCCGCCTGCCGGGAGGATAACCGCCGGGTACCAGCGAGACTCGAAATGGGCCGGTGGCCTCGCCGCCCTCCAGATCCACGCGGCCCGTGAGGTCGATGCCGCGGTCCGGATGCAGCGTGATTTCCTGGCCGCCGGGTGGCAGTTCGATGCGCTCCGTCGCGCGATATTCCCGGCCCCCCGCGGAGAGGGATGCGACGATCACGTAGGTTCCTGCGATCAGGTTGGGAAGCTGAAACTCGAAGTCAGGCGGAGGTGCGCGAATGCCGACGCTCTGGTAGGTGTTGTCCGGGACCTCTTGCGGGTACACGTTGATTTGCACATGCGCGCCGGCGGGCAAATCGCCGGGGACCACAACTTTGCCGTGCAATACGGCCGCCGCCTGGGTAGCGAGGTGGAACTCGATGCCCTCGAGATCCTGGCCGCCGGCGAGTTCGACGGGCGCCGCCGAGGAGAACCGGCTCGCATCGGGATAGAACTCGGCCGCGAACATCTTCTGCGTAGTGGCTTGTCCCGCCTCGGTTTCCGGCTGGATCGTCAACGCGGGAGTGTATATTTGGACTGCCATGACCAGGTATTGACCTGACGGAACATCATGCAAACGGTAGTGGCCGCGATCATCCGTATTGGCCCACCGCTCGGTTCTGTAGGAGGGTTTCCGGCGGTCCCACGTCGACTTGAGCAGGCGCAATTGCACGTTGGGCACCGGATCGCCATCCGGATCGAGCACCACGCCGGAAATCGATCCGAGCGGCCGCAGCCGGAAGGTGATTCCGTAGCGGATATCGCCGGCCGCTAGCTTCAGGATGCCGGGCGCGCGGTTGGGCGTGGCGGCGCCGAACCACGCCCTCTGGAAGCCCTCCAGATCCACGCGCAATCTGTATTTGCCGGGCGGGATCGTGGTGAAACCGAATTCGCCGTCCGCTTCGCTGAAGGTGAGGGCCTCGAGCGGCGTCGCACCCAGCGTGGAGAGCGTGATCGCGGCCCGGCGGATGGGGGTGCCCGTGGCGTCATTCAGTACCACGCCGCGGATGGCCGCGAATGGCGAAGGCGGCGCTGCGACCGGATCTTGAGCCAGAGCCAAGCCCGCCGCAGCCAGCCAAACCGAAACTGCACACATCCAGCCGATACGCCGCATCTACTCGATTATTGGACCGCTGCGGCGCGCCGTTGGTTCCGAGATTGTGGCGCACGCTTCAGCGCGAACGACCCTGCGGGTCGTCACCAATGTCAGAGAACTTGACTCCGGTACGTGGCGCACGCTTTAGCGTGCAGGGGCGAACTTCAGTTCGCCCTGCGGGACGTTAGTCCCGCTAGATCGGTGACTTGCGCAGTGGTTCTCTGGAAAGCGTGCTGGGCGAGCTTCAGCTCGCCATCTTCGGTTGGCCGCAAGACCGTGGGCCGAAGCCCACGGCACCGTGGGTCCGAAGCCCACGGCGGCACGCTGAAGCGTGCGCCACGCATTGGCCGGGATTGGCGATAGAATCGTCCCTATGCTGCGACGCCTCGTTCCGATTTTCCTATTTGGTTATGCCTGCCTGCTTCCGGGTGCGGAGCCTACCCTGCCCGTGCCAGCCAACCTCACGGCGGAAGAGATTCCCGCCATTCCCGTACGCCTGATGGAGGAGCTTGCGCCCTACACCGAATATCGCACCGCCACGCTGATCGACTGGCATCCCACGCGGCGCGAGATGCTTATCTCGACCCGCTTCGGACAGGCGCCGCAGATCCATCGCGTCACCCAACCGGGCGGCGCGCGCACGCAGCTCACCTTCTACGCCGATCGCGTGCAGGGCATCCGCTACCGGCCCGACGGCAACTCGTTTTTGTTTTCGAAAGACATCGGCGGCGGCGAGTGGTACCAGATTTACAACTACGACGCGCGCACCGGGCACGCGGCCTTGCTCACCGACGGCAAGTCGCGCAACATGGGCGCGCTGTGGTCGCGGGATGGCGCGCATTTCGCTTACGCCTCCACGCGCCGCAATGGCCGCGATATGGACATCTATCTCGGCGTGCCGGAGCATCCCGAGGAGGCGCGCCGCGTGGTGGAGGCCGATAGCGGAGGCTGGGAGGCGGAAGATTTCTCGCCCGACGGCAAGTCGCTGGCGGTCATCCGCGCGGTGTCGGCATATGAGGCGGCCCTGTTTCTGGTCGACACCGCGTCGGACCGGCAGACGGCGCTGACCCCGCGGCAGCCGGGCGTTTCCTACCGGCACGCGCGATTTTCGCCGGACGGCAAGACCATCTACCTGATCACGAACCAGGATTCCGACTTCGAACAGCTTGCCGCGATGGACGTCGCCACGCGCCGCGTGACCATGCTGCGCCCCGGTCTGAAGTGGGACGTGACCTCGTTCGATCTCACGCGCGATGGCCGGCGCATCGCTTACATCGTGAACGAAAACGGCTCGGACACGCTGCACGCGATGGATACGGCAACACGCCAGGAGATGTCCCTGCCGAAGCTTCCCTACGGCAGTATCGGCGATGTGCGCTGGCACGCCAACGGACACGACCTGGGCTTCACCATTGCGTCGGCGCGCACGCCTTCGGACGTTTACTCGATCGATACCGCGACCGGCAAGCTGGAGCGCTGGACATATAGCGAAACCGGGGGCCTGGATGCGTCGCAATTCGCCGAGCCGGAGCTGATCCAGTGGAAATCCTTCGATGGACTGACGATCTCGGGATTCCTGTACCGGCCTCCCAAGCGGTTCGAAGGGCCGCGGCCGGTGATCGTAAACATACATGGCGGGCCGGAAGGGCAGTTTCAACCGGGCTATCTGGGCGTCACCAACTACCTGCTGAGCGAATTGGGAACGGCCATCGTTTTCCCGAATGTGCGCGGGTCGACCGGTTACGGGAAGACGTTCCTGAATCTCGACAACGGGCGCAAGCGCGAGGATACGCTGAAGGACATCGGCGCGCTTCTGGACTGGATCGCGGCGCGCCCGGACCTGGATGCCAGGCGCGTGATGGTGACCGGCGGCAGCTATGGCGGGTACATGACCCTGGCCAGCATGACGCACTTCAACGATCGCTTGCGCTGCGCCGTGGATGTGGTGGGGATCTCGAACTGGATCACCTTTCTGGAGCACACCGAAGCGTACCGGCGCGATCTCCGGCGCGTGGAATATGGCGACGAGCGCGATCCGGAGATGCGCAAGTTTCTGGAATCGATTTCTCCGATGGCGCACGTGGGCAACATTACCAAGCCGATGTTCATTGTGGCGGGGAGGAACGATCCGCGCGTGCCGTATACCGAAGGGCAGCAGATGACAGCGGCGATCCGAGAGCACGGCGTGCCGGTTTGGTATTTACTGGCGGCGGATGAAGGGCACGGGTTTGCGAAGAAGGGGAACCGCGATTATCAGTTCGCGGCGACGGTGATGTTTATCCAGAAGTACCTGTTGGAGTGAGGATGTGTCAACCGTGGCGCACGCTTCTGCATTCGGTGAGCAGAGGAGGGCGGGCTTCAGCCCGCGCGGGGCTTTAGCCCCAATACTGTTCATTTAAGTATCTTGACGTATTGGGCATAGTTGACCGGACCGGTGGCGGAGGCGTTGCGCGGACGAAGCGGGAAGTTGCTCATCTTGCGCTTGACGCCCCGTGGCATCTGCC
>Ga0181524_10006436_pt1 | contig 10237 bp, 9 predicted proteins | sample PEATcosm2014_Bin_34_FD_119761 | JGI IMG/M metagenome (GOLD analysis project Ga0181524, IMG submission 119761) | Peatland microbial communities from MTU Mesocosm Facility, Houghton, MI, USA - PEATcosm2014_Bin05_60_metaG | ecosystem: Environmental > Terrestrial > Soil > Wetlands > Peat | place...
CCTTATCACTTCGGACACGGGCCAGGGCGGCGCGACGAACTACACCATTTCGTCGGTTGCTTCGGGGACGAGCGTTGACCTGCAGGCCCCGGCGGCGGACCCGGTTGGCTACACCTTCTCGCAATGGACGGTGAACGGTGCGGCTCAGACTTCCGGGCGGAAGTGCATCACGTTCACGATGACGGCTGACACGACGGCGGTGGCGCAATACACGTTGAACACCTACATACTGACGGTGCAGTCGACGCCGGCAACCGGGGTCCTTATCACTTCGGACACGGGCCAGGGCGGCGCGACGAACTACACCATTTCGTCGGTTGCTTCGGGGACGAGCGTTGACCTGCAGGCCCCGGCGGCGGACCCGACCGGGTACACCTTCTCGCAATGGACGGTAAACGGAACGGCTCAGACGTCCGGGCAGAAGTGCATCACGTTTACGATGACGGCTGACACAACGGCGGTAGCGCAGTACACGCTGAACACCTACATGTTGACCGTCCAGTCCACGCCGCCAACCGGGGTCCTTATTACTTCGAGCAGCGCCGACGGCGGGATGACGAACTACACGATGCCGAGCGTCCCGTACGGGACGAGCCTGAACCTGGCAGCCCCGGCGACGGACCCGACAGGATACACCTTCTCGCAGTGGACGGTGAACGGCGCGGCCCAGGCTGCCGGGCAGAAGTCCATCACGTTCGCGATGACGGCGGCCACGACGGCCGTGGCGCAGTACACGTTGAACACCTACATACTGACGGTGCAGTCGACGCCGCCGACCGGGATCGTTATCACCTCCAGTACGGCCGACGGCGGGACGACGAACTACACGACGCCCGGCATCGCGTTCGGGACGATCGTGAACCTCGCGGCCCCGGCGACGGACCCGGTCGGCTACACCTTCTCACAGTGGACGCTGACTCAGACGGGCGGGCAGAACTCCATCGCGTTCGTGACGTCCGCTGATGGGAAGTCCATCACATTCGCGATGTCCGCTGATATAACGGCCGCGGCGCAGTACACGGTGAACACCTACACGCTGACGGTGCAGTCCACGCCGCCGACCGGCCTGAGCATCGGTTCGAACAGTGCCGATGGCGGGACGACGAACTACACGGTGTCGAGTGTCGCGTACGGGACAAGCGTGGACCTGGTGGCCCCGGCCACAGACCCGACCGGATATACTTTCTCTCACTGGACCCTGAACGGAACGCCTCAGCCTGCGGGTGAGAAGGAAATCACACCCACGATGCCCGCGACGGCCATGACGGCGGTGGCGGTTTACAGTCTGAACAGCTACACGCTGACGGTGCGGTCGGGGCCGCCAACCAAACTGAGCATCGGTTCGAGCACTGGCAACAACGGCACGACGAGCTACACCAATACCGTCGCGTACGGGACGAGCGTGAACCTGGCGGCCCCGGCGACGGACCCGACCGGGTACACCTTCTCGCACTGGACGCTGAACGGCGCGGCGCAGACTGCCAGGCTCAAATCCATCACGTTCACGATGACCGCGGCCACAACGGCGGTGGCGCACTACAGGGTGGACACCTACACGCTGACGGTGCAGTCGCTGCCGGCGACGGGGATCGCTATCACTTCGAGTACGGCCGACGGCGGGACGACGAACTACACGGTGTCGAAGGTCCCGTACGGGACGAGCGTGAACCTGGTAGTCCCGGCGACGAACCCGGCCGGGTACACCTTCTCGCGGTGGACGGTGAACGGCGCGGCTCAAACTGCCGGGCTGAAATCCATCACGTTCACGATGACCGCGGCCACGACGGCCGTGGCGCAGTACACGTTGAACACCTACACGCTGACGGTGCAGTCGACGCCGCCGACGGGGATCGTTATCGCTTCGACTACGGCCGACGGCGGGAGGACGAACTACACGGTGTCGAAAGTCCCGTACGGGACGAGCGTGAACCTGGCGGCCCCGGCCACGAATCCGGCCGGGTACACCTTCGCGCAGTGGACGGTGAACGGCGCGGCTCAAACTGCCGGGCTGAAGTCCATCACGTTCACGATGACCGCGGCCACGACGGCCGTGGCGCAGTACACGTTGAACACCTACACGCTGACGGTGCAGTCAACGCCGCCGACGGGGATCGTTATCACTTCGAGTACGGCCGACGGCGGGAGGACGAACTACACGGTGTCGAGGGTCCCGTACGGGACGAGCGTGAACCTGGCGGTCCCGGCGGCGAACCCGCCCGGATATGTCTTTTTGCAGTGGACGGTGAACGGAACGGCGCAGACTTCCGGGCAGAAGTCCATCACGTTCACGATGACTGCGGCCACGACGGCGGTGGCGGTGTACATACGGTGAATATACTGAGTGTGTGCAGTCCACGCCGCCGGCGACGGAGCCCAGCTGGCACACCTTCTCGAAGTGGGCGGTGAACAGCGCGGCGCTGGCTTCCGGGCAGAAGCCCGTCGCGTTCACGATGGATGGCGCCGTGACAGTTGTGGCGCACTACACACTGAATTAATTTCACGCCGGCGGAAAAGCCGCGCGCCTGGCAGCACGAAGGGCTGAGTCCGGAAGAGGCCGATGAGCCGAGGAAGGCCTGCCAGGAGCGGTGCAATCAGTGAACCAGGAACTGCGGACGGTCGAGCTGATGATCGCGCTCTATTGCCGGGACCGGCACAAGACCGAAATGGGCTTATGCCCGGAATGCTCATCTCTGTTGGAATACGCCGGATCGCGCCTTGCCAAGTGCCGTTTCAAGGCGAACAAGCCGACGTGTGCGAAGTGTCCGATCCACTGCTATCAGCCCGCGCGACGAAAACAGATGCGGGAAGTGATGCGGTATTCCGGCCCCCGCATGCTCCTGCGGCACCCGCTGGCTTCCCTGGGCCACGGCCTCCGAAGCCTCAGACCTGGAATCCGGAAACGGCCGCGTTGACCGGCGTTCCACGCCGGCTGCCTGAAAGCCCGGTTCGTCATCCTCCTGCCGCGCTCAGGCTCTGGTAATCCTTCGCCGACATGCCGGCCAGCCTCTTGACGAATGAGGCGATCAGCCACAGGTCTTTCTCCGGAACGCTCCCCTTGAAGGCCGGCATGCCCGTATCCTTGATCCCGTTGGAGACGATCCAGTAGACCTCCGCCATGCTCATGTCGGCGGCCGCCTTCGAGAGCTCCGGCGCGGACGGGTAAAGTCCCTTGCCGATTTCCGTAGCCGCGACGCCTGGCGCGCCGTGGCACATGGCGCACAGGTGGGTATCGAATTCCTGGAAGCCCTCCCGTCCGCTCGCCTTCAGCGCCGCCTCCGGAGGCGTCAACCGGCCGGCGCGCACCTCGACGGACCGGTCCTCCGCCGCGAAAAGAACGCTCTCGACCAGCTTGGAATGCGGCGAGGTCGCCGCCACGTTGTACGCGCCGGTCTCAATGACGATGAGCGCACCGGCCGCCGACAGAACGGCTGCCGAGACCAAGGTAATCGCCACGGTCGTCCTGGTTTTCATGGCAACTCCGTTTTCAGGCAGGCGCCCGCGCGTCACTTGACGTCTGTTTCGCTTGTCCAGGTGCCGTGGATATTGCAGCGCTCGAACGCCTTGATCTTGTCCGGCACGGTCGTCAGCGTGAACGTCGCGATCGGCGCCGGGTCGGTGGCCACGAAGTCCTTCTTGCCCAGGACGTTGCCCTTGCCGTCTTCGATCCTGATCCACATGATGTAATGAGGGACTTCCGGATTCATCGGGTGGTTGTCCACCTTGACCGTGACTTTCAGCCCGTCGCCTGTCTTTTCGCAGGTGATCTGCGGCAGGTGAGCCTTGGCCACGCCTGCATTCCAGGGGCCGAAGAAGTCCTTCGAATAGACCGTCTCCTTCGCGGGGTCCGCCATGGGAATTGCGGCCGTTCCTTGCATGGCTGTCGCCGTTGGGTGCTGCGCATTGTCGCCGTATCCGGCGACGGCAATCGGCAGGACCGCCGCCACCAAAGCAATCAACGCCGCGCGAGTGAAATGCCTGGCCATCGCGTCCCTCCTTTGTCCCATGCCCCGAATCTGCCCCTGCGCCCGCTAGCCTCATTGGAGCAATATCCGACCCTCGAGTCAAGCCCCGCGGACGCGCAAATCGCAGTCCGGTCGGGCTTGTGTTCGGTCTGAACCCGTGATAGCCTGAATTGCAGAGTGGCAGTCGGAGGAATGTCGGCGCCGACTTCAGAGGAGGACACGATGACCGGCGACCACAGGACTAACGCACAGGAAATTGACAGCACGCTGGCGGTGCAACCCAGGCAGATCTCAGCGGAACAAATGCGAAAACTTGAGGGCTATGCGGCCGAGATTCTCACGGCCTTGGGCATGAACCTGAACACCCCCTCGACCACGGAGACGCCGCGCCGGTTCATCCAGGCCCTTTACGATGCGACTGAGGGCTATGAGGGCGACCCGAAGTTGGTCAAGGCGTTCGACACGGAATGCAGGGGCGGCTCGGACTGTCAATTGAGCCAGGTGGTCGAAGGGCCGATCCCGCTTATCGCCCTGTGCGAGCATCACGCGTTGCCGTTCTACGGCCAGGCGTACGTCGGGTACATTCCCCACGAGCACATCATCGGGATTTCAAAGCTGACCCGTCTCGTGCGGATCTTTGCGAGGCGGTTTGCCGTTCAGGAACGCATCGGCCAGCAGATTGCGGATACCCTCTGCGCCGTGATGCAGCCCCATGGCGTTGCGGTCTATCTGGAAGCGCACCATCTCTGCGTGGAAATGCGGGGAGTCCGGGAAATGACTCCCACGACCCGCACGACGAACTGGCGCGGGGAATATGAAAAGAACGCAGCCCTGCGCGAGGAGTTCCTCGTGGCGTGCGGGCTGAGGCGATGACGGACCTAGGAAGGGGCAGCCATGGCAGAGTACGCGTGTGATTACCTGATCGTCGGCGCAGGATTGGCGGGCGCATCGGCCGTCGAAGGGATCCGCGAGCGCGACCCGAAACGCTCCATCGCGATCATCGGAGCGGAGGAACATCTGCCTTATGACCGCCCGCCGCTCTCCAAGAAGCTCTGGTTCGGAAAGAAGGAGGTCAAGGACATCTTCCTTCACGACCGGGCCTTCTACGATCAAAACGGCGTCACGCTGTTCACGGGCAGGCGCGTGGTGACGCTGGACGCGAAGAGCAAAACGGCCGCCGACAGCCATGGGGACAGCCACCGGTTCGAGAAACTGCTCCTGGCGACCGGCGGAGTGCCGCAGGTCCTCCCGATTCCCGGCGGAGACCTGGCCGGCATCTGCTACTACCGAACCCTTGACGACTATCAGCGCATGCGACGGGAGGCTGCGGAAGGCAAGTCGGCGGTGATCGTCGGCGGCGGGTTCATCGGATCGGAAATGGCTGCCGCTCTCTGCATCTGCAAGTTGAAGGTCACCATGATTTACCCTTCGGCGCATCTCTGCGGCCGGGTGTTTCCGGAAAGCCTGGGACTGGCCATGGAGCGCCTCTTCCAGGCCCGGGGCATCCGAATCCTCAAGGGGCGGAAGCCTGCGTCATTCGAGCGGAAGGGGCCTCGGTTCGTCGTCCAGACCGGCGGCGGCGAGAAAGTCGAGGCGGACTTGGTGATTGTGGGCGTCGGCGTCAAACCCGCCATCGCCCTGGCCGATCGAGCCGGCCTGGCCACGGGCGACGGCATCGTCGTCAACGAGTATCTCCAGACCTCCCATCCGGACATCTACGCCGCCGGCGACAACGCCCGGTTCCCGTATCAAGCGATGGGACAGCAGGCGCGCGTAGAGCACTGGGATAACGCCCTGAACCAGGGCAAGCACGCCGGACGGAACATGGCCGGGGCGCACGAGAGCTTCACCTACATGCCGTACTTCTTTTCCGACCTCTTCGAATTCGGGTATGAGGCCGTCGGCCTCGTGGACTCGACTTTGCAGACCTTCGCCGACTGGCAGAAAGAAAACGAGAAAGGCGTCCTCTACTATCTCAAGGACGGAAAAGTCCGGGCCGCCATGATGTGCAATGTGTGGGACAAGGTCCCCGCCGCCCGCGATTTGATCCGGAAGGCCGAACCGGCGACGCCGGAGAAACTTCGCGGCGCCATTGCCTGATCTCGAACAAAGGAGGGCGCAGTGGCACTTGCCGACGAGCAATGCAGGCTGGTCCGCGCCGCCGCGCCGCTGTCGCCGCAGGAAGCGCGCGAGCTGGCCCGGAGCGTGCCCCAGTGGTCGCCCGCGGAGAAGCAGATCGAGCGCGAGTTCAAGTTCAGCGATTTCCGCCAGGCCATGGCGTTCGTCAATCAGGTGGCCGACCTCGCCGAAGAGGAAGGCCATCACCCGGACATCTTCATTTCATACAGCCGCGTCCGGCTGACGCTTTCGACGCACAAGGTCGGCGGGCTGTCGCGGAGCGATTTCATCCTCGCGGCCAAGGTTGACCGGGCGGCGGGCGAGGCCGGCCCATCCATTAAAGGTTGAGCACGATGTCTCAGGGCCGATTGCGGGGCCGGACGGCGCTGGTGACCGGCGCGGGCAGGCGGATGGGGCGAGCCATCGCCCTGGCGTTGGCGCAAGCCGGCGTGAACGTCGCCGTCCACTACTCCTCGTCCGGGAGCGAGGCCGGCCAGTTCGTCGAGGAGGTGAAGCGGCATGGCGTCCAGGCCTGGGCGGTCCACGCGGATTTCAACCAGTCGGCGGAGACTGAAACCCTGATTGCGAGAACGCTGAAGGAGACCCATTCGCTGGACTTCCTCGTCAACAGCGCGGCGATTTTCCTGCCCGGCACGCTCCGCGATCTGGACTTCGCCGGCCTGATGGAGCACATGCGGGTGAACGCGTGGACGCCGCTCCTCCTCAGCCGCGATTTCGCGCGGCTGGCCGGGACGGGCAAGATCGTCAACCTGCTCGATGCGCGCATCGCCGCCGGCGACTCCGCGCACGTGGGCTACCTTCTGAGCAAGCAGGCCCTCGCCGGCCTGACCCGCATGATGGCTCTTGAGTTTGCGCCCCGGATCACCGTGAACGGCATCGCCCCGGGGCCCATCCTGCCGCCGCCCGGAAAGGGCGAGGAGTACTTGCGGCAAGTGGCCGAGACCGTGCCCCTCAAGCGGCACGGCGATCCGGCCGACATTGCCGCCGCCGCTCTCTACCTGCTGGAGAGTGATTTTGTGACCGGCCAGATCCTCTACGTGGACGGCGGGCAACATCTGAAGGAGCCTCCGGGTGGATCGAATCCTGATTCGTGATCTTCGCGCGCGCTGCATCATCGGCGTCAACGAGGATGAGCGGCGCGAGAAGCAGGACGTGACGGTCAACCTGACCCTTTTCGCCGACCTCGGCCCGGCGGGGAGAACCGACCGGATGGAGGATACCGTGGACTACCGCGCCATCAAGAAGCGCGTCCTCGCGCTGATCGAGGCATCGCAGTTCTTCCTCGTCGAAGCGCTGGCGGAGGCCATCGCGGACATTTGTCTGGGGGACGCCAAGGTTCAAAAGGCCGGCGTCCAAGTCGAGAAACCTTCGGCCCTTCGATTCGCTCGAAGCGTGGGGGTGCGGATTACGCGCGAGCGAAAGCATCGCCCATGACCCGGGCCTTTATCGCGGTGGGTTCCAATATCGAGCCGGCGCGAAACGTCCGGGAAGCGCTGCGCCGGCTCGCCCTCGACGAGGTCATCGCGGGAATATCCACGGTGTATCGCACGCCGGCTGAGGGGCGGCCGGGGCAGCCGAAGTACTACAACTGCGTCGTGGAGATTGAGACTGCGACGCCCCCGCGCGATTTGAAATTCCGTGTCCTGCGGCGGATCGAGAAGGAACTGGGCCGGGAGCGGACGGCGGACAAGGACGCCCCTCGAACGATAGACCTTGATCTCATCTGGTACGGCGAAGTGGTCATGAAGGCGGCCCATCTCGTCCTCCCCGACCCGCAGATCGCCCGGCGGCCGTTCCTGGCCGTGCCGCTCTGCCAGTTGGCGCCGGGCCTCGTCATCCCCGGATCTTCTCTGCGCGTCTGCGATGCAGCCGCCGGGCTGCCGCGGGACGGCATGGAACCGCTGGAAGCCTACAGCAAGTCGTTGCGGAAGAAGTGGTTGCGCGCCGGCGCATTGAAAGCAGCTCCCCGTCGCCGTCCGCTGCCCGGAGCGCCGAAATCGGGCGTCCGGAAGCGGGTTCGGTCCTCATAACGGGCAGCGGGCCGTCGCGACGCCGCCAGGGGACTTCATGCGGGCATTGGGAGAAGGACTTGGCGATATTCACGCTGCGACCGGCTCCGCCTTTCCGCCTGGACCTCACGGTATGGGCGCTTCGGCGGCTGCCGATCAATGAGATGGACCGGTGGGACGGCGAGACCTACCGCCGCCTGCTGGTGGTCGAGGACGCGCCGGTCGCAGTCGCCGTGACCCAGGTTCGAGGCGCCGACGCGCCCCTGTTGCGCGTGGCCACCGAAGGTCTTCTCCCCGGAAAACGCAAAGCGTCACTCGCGGCCCTGCTGGAGAAGATGCTCGGGCTGCGGGCCGACCTGTCGCCCTTCTACCGGATGGCCGCACGAGATGCAGCCTTGGCCGGACCGGCCCGGCGGTTCACCGGCATGCGGCCGCCGCGGTTCCCTTCCGTCTTTGAGGCGCTGCTCAATGGCTTTGCCTGCCAGCAGCTCTCCCTGCTTGTTGGCATCACGCTGCTCAATCGCCTGACGAACCGCTTTGGCATGGCGTGGCAAGGGCAGCACGCCGTCCCCCGTCCGCAGGATCTGTTGCGCGCCGAGCCCCGTCAATTGAGGGCGATGGGCTACAGCAGCCATAAGGCCGGCTTCATTCTCGGCCTTGCGCGCCGTCTGGCCGGCGGCGGACTGGATACGGAGAAACTGAGCGACCTGCCTGATTCGGGGGCGCTGGAACGGCTTCTGGAAATGCCCGGCGTCGGCCGCTGGACGGCGGAATATGTCCTGCTCCGCGGCCTCGGCCGGACTCATTTTTTTCCGGTGGATGACTCAGGCGCCCGGAAGAGCTTGCAGCGATTGTTGCGCCTGCGGCAACCGCTCGACGACGCGACTCTCCAGCGCACCCTGGACCGTTGGCGCCCGTACGGCGGCCTCGTCTTTTTTCACCTGCTGCTCGAGAAACTTGCCGAGGCGGGAATCCTGAGCGCCGTTACTCCGCCGATGCAAACAGGCTCGAACAGCCGCGGCGCCACTGTCCTGACGATCGGGCATTCCACGCGCACGCTCGAGGAATTCATCGGCTTGCTTCGGGCGCATGGCGCGTCTCGCGTAGTTGACGTGCGGACAGTGCCGCGCTCCCGGCACAACCCCCAGTTCGACAAGACTTCCCTGCCGGAGGCGTTGAAGAAGGCCGGCTTGAAATATGTTCACATGCCGGGACTCGGCGGACTCCGTCATGCCCGAAGCGATTCGCACAACATGGGCTGGCGAAATGCCTCTTTTCGAGGCTTTGCGGATTACATGCAGACGCCGGAATTTAAGAAAAACCTTGTTGAATTGACCCGGTTGGCGAAGCAGGACCGCATCGCATTGATGTGCGCGGAAGCGGTGCCCTGGCGCTGTCATCGCTCGCTCATCGCGGACGCTTTGCTCGCGCGCGGAATCCGCGCGGAGGACATCATGAGCCCGACTCGCCGCCAGGTTCACACGCTGACGCCGTTTGCCAAAGTCCGGGGCGCCGTGGTCACGTATCCGGCCGAGGCAGGGCGGAACACTCAAGAGAAACCGTCGGCCAGGCGCAGAAACTAAGTTCCACGTTCGCGCCGGGCCAGGTCGTCGGTGGCGCCACGCAGCAAGCGCCCGCATCCCATGATCCTGTGTCCCCTATTGCAAATATTGCCATGATCGTATAAAATCCCTATAAAGCCAAAGGCGTCTTCTTCGGGGCAATGCGCCCAGGCCATGACGAAAGAAGTTCTCCACTGGGCGCCGCCAGAGCGGTCATTGAGGGAGTTGAGCAGTGGCCATGAAGAAGATGCTTGGGTTGTGCGTCGGCGGGCTTATGCTGTGGGCGGCTCTCTGCCAGGCGCAGACCGGCGGGGTGCAGGTGACGCTCCAGCCGGCCGGCTTGCCCGCCGGGGCGCAATGGAACGTGGACAGCGGCGCGAATTGGAGCGCGGCCGGCGGCGGCTGGCAGAACAGCGGCAACACGGTCACCGGGCTCAGCCCTGGCACCCACGACGTTTACTTCATGAGCGTCTCCGGATGGGCGTCGCCGGTGAGCATGCCGGTGACCATCACGGCCGGCGAGACGACGAATGTCACCGGGACCTACACGCCACTGGCCGGCAGC
>Ga0181524_10006446_pt1 | contig 10227 bp, 10 predicted proteins | sample PEATcosm2014_Bin_34_FD_119761 | JGI IMG/M metagenome (GOLD analysis project Ga0181524, IMG submission 119761) | Peatland microbial communities from MTU Mesocosm Facility, Houghton, MI, USA - PEATcosm2014_Bin05_60_metaG | ecosystem: Environmental > Terrestrial > Soil > Wetlands > Peat | place...
CCCAGGCCGGGATGGCGGAACTGGCAGACGCAGCGGACTCAAAATCCGCCGACCCTTGCGGTCATGGGGGTTCGACCCCCCCTCCCGGCACCACAAAATAAACGACTTATGTGATGGTTGGCCGCTAAACCGGAATGGAAGTTCCTGCCTGATGGCTGTTCTGATGGCTGTTGGTCTTTCCAGTGGCTCTGGTTGTCGTTCCTGCCTTGCCGCTGGGAGTCCTAGGAGCTTTGGCGGCAATGCGGTCAATCACTGACAGCTTGTGATCTGGCGATAGGTGGGCATACTTGGCCGACATCGTAATCGTCTTGTGACCAGCCAACTCCTGAATCTCTTTGATGGTCGCCCCAGCCATCGCAAGCCACGAGCAAAAAGTGTGCCGATTTGAATGCCAGACGTAGCCGGACACTTTCGCCTCTGCCAGCCGATCTGCTCGTCTAGGGTCATCGCTGGATCCCAGCACACACCTCTGATCCAACCAGTGATGCTGTTTCTGTGGCTGCGGATCATGTGCTTTACTTGCCCTTCAGCCCAGGCGACAGGACGCGAAGAGAGCCGGCTTTCGTTTTCCTGCCCAATATCGAGCAAATTCTTGAACGCGCCGCGGGCCGACACGGTGAGGAGGTTCATGTATGCGTCTAGGTACGCTCTGAACCACGCTGGAGGCGTGGTCTGGCGAAGCGTCGCCTGAAATCGCTCACACGCACCTGGGATATGGCTCAAGTGTCGGAAGACAAGCGCCACGAGTTCTCTTTCCTTGCACTCTTCGAGTTTTTGGAGTTCCCCCGTCCGTGCGTGGTGAAGGTGCGCGCAACAAAGCTCGTGGGTGAGGTGATACGAGATGTCGTCCTCTTTCTCAAAGCGACGGCGCTGCGCGGTGATGGCCGGCCACAGATCGTGCGGGGATTCCGTTTTCCATGATTCCGGATCAAGATTGCTGAGGCCCAAGTCAAGGCTTTCGCGTTGGGGCTCTTTGGCACCATCTTCGAACGAGGACATCTTCCACAGAAGAACCTGGCCATCGAACTGCTGCGCAAACTGCTGAACGATGAGATCAAGACCCGCTCCAAGCGGAACGTCGTGAAGTCACGCCAGTTCTCGGAACTACTGGAGGGAACCATCCGGAAGTACCAGAATCGTGCAATTCAGACAGCCCAAGTAATTGAGGAACTGATTGGCTTGGCCAAGCAGATGCGCGAGGAGTCGGCAAAGGGTGCAGAGCTTGGCCTTTCGGAGGATGAAGTTGCGTTTTATGACGCGCTCGAAGTGAACGACAGCGCTGTCAAGGTGCTTGGGGATGCCACGCTGAAGACCATCGCTCGTGAACTCGTGGATACAGTACGCCGGAACACGACTATCGATTGGACCGTCCGCGAGAATGTTCGCGCACACCTTCGCGTACTGGTGAAGCGCATCCTTCGCAAGTACGGGTACCCGCCAGATAAGCAGGAAAAGGCAACAGTGACCGTGTTGGAGCAAGCGGAAGTACTTTCTGCCAGTTGGGTTCCGGCATAGACCACCCCGGGATGGACTTCCCCGAAAAACTGACTACTAGGGCGTTTAGCGTTACCGATCCTGCCTACCGGAACGAGCATTGGTTGATATTGCGGGGTCGCGACCGCGGTATTCTCCCCTGCCGGCTCATTGTGGCCCCGGTTCAACGCATCTGTTTACTGTTGAGTAACTGACGGGTTGGCGACAATCCGACCGGATTGGCCGCGATGCCCGATGGAACTTCCCGTTTGCGCTAGGATTGACGCGGAAGGCGCTGTGATCAATTGCCTACTCGCCTATCAATTACGAGAGAACTGTCTCTTCTTTTCCTGCGGAGAATATGGACTAGACCTATAATTCCTGACGGGACGGTAAGAAATCCAGGCAGGCTTGTCGGGATGGCCGTCAACAGGGCTACAATGAGTCCTTTTATAACGGCAGACTCTCGATCGTCCCGATACCAATGTCTCTGAGCTTTATAAGTTATGACGCCAAGAACGATCCCCACTGGCACGGAGAGTAGCGAGCTCGTGCCCAGAGTTATGAACTGTCCGCCGAAAAGCATCGTATCGACAACCGTGGTTAGGAATACAACCCGCGGGTCAAGGCCGAAGACCTGACCAAAACCTCCTACGGAAACGGCGGTGCGGTCGTAGGGCAATGGATAGGTGGATACTTGGTGGCTTTGCATTTTTTGCATTTGCGTAGCAGAGTTAACGGGTTTGCCACAGACTGAGCAGAATCTGCTATTTTCATGAATTTCACTCCGGCAATGAGCGCACACAAGCATAGTCAATCCCGGTGCCGTTTGACTGGTCCTGACACCACCCGCCTATCGCACCCAGAGGCACAATATTAAGAAATACGAAGGCAAATATCAGTTCACATTAATACATTTTCAAGCCCGGTTTGTTGATTCCGGGGTAGCGTCGGGAAACAAATGGCATTTAACCTTTATGGCGATACACGGTTCAGTGCCGGAATCCTGTCCGGGTTCTCAAGCAGGAAACGGGGGTTGATGCGGGCGTCATGCCAGCGGACGCCGAACCACAAATGGGGCCCCGTGGCGCGGCCAGTCGCTCCTTCCCGGCCGAGTGTCTCGCCCTTCTTGACCACCTGCCCGGCCTGGACCTTGATCTCGGAGAGGTGGAAGTACATGCTGATGAGGCCGTCGCCGTGATCGATAAAAACGGCGTTGCCCTCGAAGAACATTTCCTTAGCCAGGACCACTGTTCCGGCCGCAACAGCCAGGATCGGCGAGCCCACCGGCGAATCGTAGTCGGCCCCCATGTGGGCCTGCTCGGCCAGCTTGCCGTTGTAGACCCGCTTCACGCCGAAGGACTTGCCCACGGACATTGGCCTGACCGGCTCCCCAAGGGGCAGCGTAAACTGCGCCGGCCCCTCTTTGCGCGCCCAGATCCTGCTCAGCAGCCGCTGGTCGACCGCGTCGCGCTGCAGGTCCTCCCGCGAGGGGTTGGCTTGCGGAATGTCAGGGAGCGTGATCTCCTCTGTCCCGTAATCATTAGGCTCTACAGAGATACGGGCGAACTGTTTTGGCCCGGAGTCCGAGATCGCGATCGCTATGGGACCCGGTTTGTCCAACAGGTCGATCGGGTAATAACAGGTTCCCTCCAACGCGGCCCAGGAACGCGCTCTCATGCTGCAGCGCGTCGCGCCCGGCGCCGACCAGCGAACCAGAGTGCCCGGATTCGCTGAGATGGTGGCCTCATGCCCTTGTGCGGTCGAGACCGCAGGCGGAATCAGGCAGACCAGCGCCAGCGCCCCAAAAAGAATTCCGCGAAGGTGAATGAACATCATGAATTCCCCCTTGCAGAGAGTGCGAAGCTGGACCCGTACGACGCGCGAATCGACAAGCCCAGGGTTTCCCTCTTTCGAATTCAGGACAGCTGCATGTCGGTGCGCGCGCACGGGATCAAGTTCGCTGAAAAGCTAACAGATCGAGACTTGAGCTCTCTGCTCAAAAAGGCACAGGTGCCTGATCGAAAAAGACCACTTGCTCCCACAGGAGTTGCTAGTTCTGGGAGGATTGTGTCATGGAAGCGGCTTCGAAACCGGCATCCCCTATAACTCATGCCGCTCGCGCTGCTATCCCAAGCTCCAGGCGCATGCACGCGAACGCTAGATCGAGGCACGGCAACGGGATCTACTCCCGACCAACTACTTTGAACTCCCGGCCGAATCACAGGCGGCGGACGAGCCACACTACCAGCACAATCACAATAATTGTTCCTACCAAACCCAAACCTAACATAGCGCCTCCTAGCGGACACATAGGGCACCAAGGTTACCCATGCAGACACGATAGGCCTGGATTCCGGCTGTCGTCTGATCAAAACCAAACAATAACACGGATCATCGAAATGGGATCTGTGCGCTCTCCGACTTGTTGTGCCTGGATTACCGCCAAACTGGACATTACCCGAAAAATGGGTTACTTCCGGATCGACGAAAAACCTACCGGAACCCGCAAAGACGGGGCCGAGTCGAGGGTGGAAACGTGCATTGGGCTAGCTTCAATCGAGAGTTGCGCGGAGGCAGATTAGCTGAGCCTTGCCAAACTTTCGATACAAATTGATCGAAGGTCATCTTCATTAGGAGTCTTATCGTGAAGGGCCGGTCCAGATACGTCATGGGGCTGATTTCTGGGCCCCGCCAGGTATCGAGTTTAGACCTCACTCGGAATTACCCGCTTTCTACACCGTGGCTTCAAGAGAGTCAGCGTTAGCGGCGACCGGCAAGCAAGCGGGCAGGTCAAGGCGTGCGACACCGATGCGGTTGTCTGCCATCCCGTAATAGACGTCGAAACGGTCGGGTGCACCAAGATCGTCGCGTCGATCGATGCCGGTAGGAAATACCACATTGGCGATGGTCCCTTGTCGTTCTTGCGGTAGCTCTGGCGTCAGCACTGGCTCCGCCGAACGATAGCGAATGACGCGCGGATGCTTTTTGGAAAGTACCATTACCCCGGCCGAATAACACAATTGATGTCCTGCGTTGGAGGTAAGCTTCGATTCACTCACTCCGTGATAAATGATGAGCCAGCCGTGCCTGGTGAGGATGGGCGGAGTGCCGCAACCAATCTTGAGCCGCTCCCAGGGCGAATCTGGAGTCGCCAATCGGTGATGAGAAGTGAATTGGCGAAGATGCAATGTTTCTCGATCCTTCAACGCTCCGCCACAGTACGAGATCCAGATGCTTTCCCTTTCTATATCCGGCAGTCGCCTTCCCGGGAAGCGGACGGTCTCTTCAGGGCGAGTGCCGGGAAAGAGCGGACGATGGAGCATCCCCAATTCCAGTTGTCCGGAGGAGTTCGGTATTGCGACCGGGAATAGGCTCGCATCCTTGTCATCCACATTACCCAATTCAATGCCGTGCCAATGAGCGAAGGTCGCGAGCCCAAGGCGCTCCCAGTGGAATAGGTCTTCCGATTGCGCAAAGGCTATTCGTGGACCTTGGGTCGAAAAAGCGGTGTAGGACATGATGTAGCGGTGGAGCGGCTCGACGTATGTAACACGTGGATCCTCGCAACCACCGCTGCCATCGGGTCGCCGTTCGTAATCGGCTTCGGGTTCTAGTGCAATGCCGAGCCGTTCGACGCCTGATGGATCGCCGTCCGCATTGAAGCGCACTCGGACAATGCCGATGCGCGAGTAATTCCCTTTGGCGACCAGCCGCGGGAACAAATAGAGCTTCCCATCGGGGCCACGAGCAGCTGCAGGATTCAGAACGCCTTCGACTTCGTTGGGATTGCCGGGCTCCGGTTCCATCAACATGCCCAGGCGCTGCAACTTGAATCCACTCATCGAATCTCCTCGCGCGCACGGTCACTTTTCGCCTAAGCAAGCGATGATTGCCTTGATGACCAGGTTGGTATCGTCTGGTCCTTTAACAGGAATCGACACGACACCTGCCTGCTCCGCTGGATAATCATTCCCGCCTGGGAACAAGGCATCCCCGATGTAGACCATCTCTTTCAAAGGGAAGTGGAGAGTATCCTTCAGCTTTCCTATCCCGTAAGCTTTGTCGATGCCGGGCTTGGTAACGTCGATCGAGGTTGCGCCGCCCATGCGAATGGAAAACTCCGGGATAAGTTTCTTCAGGATCGCGGTGATCTTCTTCCGTTTGGCGAAATCGGGATCCCATGTTTCCTTATCCGCCAAGGGAGCTTGCTGGCCCAATGCGGAAAATGTGACCTGGCTTCCACGGTCCTCAATCACCTTCCCCCACACCTTTTCGGCGCGATAGCCCGCTTCATCCGCCGCCTTGTTCAGAGAGTCGATGATCTTCTTTCTTTGCTCCGCTGTCAGATCCTCTGAATAGAGTTCCTTCCAGGTTCCTTTGTATTGAAAGAACTTTGTCCCACAAGTTGGAAGCAGGGACAAATTCGCAAGCAAACTGCCTTGGGGAAGATCGGTGAGAAGCTGCTTCTCAAACTGCGCCCACGCGCCGCCGGAGATCACTGCTACTTTGACGATGCCCAAGAGGTCATGCAGCAGCGCCGCTGTCTTTGGCGCGAGGGACGACTTGCTTGGTGCGAGGGTACCGTCCAGATCGAACACGATGAGCCTTTTCATTCAACCCCACCTCCGAGGTTCGCGAAACCAACTCGGGCTTCCGCGCTTGCACCAGCGCACTGTCTTCAATTCCGCACTATCCCCAATTCCTACGATCCATGGATTGCAATCTCCAGCAGGGTTACTTCCTGGCTGGGTTGAAACGCACACACCCCGACTTCTGCCGGCAAGAGCCAAACATCTCCCTTGCCTACCGCGTAGGGAGTTCCTCCGTGCTTGACCTGACCTAAGCCTTCAATGCAAACCAGCACGCGTGGCTCTGCAATGGCGCCAACTGGGAACGGCGCTTGACCGAGCAATCGCCACACGCGAAATGGTTTGCAGTCAAAGAGCCTCTCTCGCTCAACGGGCATGTTTGTCTCTACGCGCGGCGCGACCAGGCCACCATCGCTCGCTCCAAAATCGATGCACGCAAATGCTTGATCGACCTGAAGCGGCCGTGGTTGCCCGGTCTTTGCGTCGACATGTCCCCAATCGTAGAGGCGGAATGTCACGTCGCTGTTTTGCTGAACCTCGAAGACAACAACATCACCGCCCAAAGCGTGAACCGTTCCCGCGGGGATGAATACGGCATCGCCTGGTTTGGGGACGATGCCCACTAAGTGATCCACGATGGTTCCGTTGGCGAGGGAACGTCGAAGGCCGTCGGCAGTCGTGCCATGTTTCAAGCCCGCATAGATGATGCTCTTTTTCCCTGCTTCAATGACAACCCACGCCTCGGTCTTACTCGTCTCACCCGCAGGAATTAGGTCTGGATAGACGTCGCTGGGATGTACCTGCACGGAAAGCATTTCGCGTGCGTCGAGAAACTTGAGGAGCAGCGGAAAGCGAAGGAAGCGCGGAGCCAGATTACCCATCAATTGCGTTCGATATTGCTCCATCAATCGACCGATAGCCTGATCCTTCAGCGGTCCGTTGGCAACCAGGCTTTGATGATCGTCGCGATCGCTGAGTACCCACGCTTCACCGATAGGACCGTCACCGGGTAGCGGCGCGGAGAGCAGGCCAGACAAGCGCCTGCCACCCCACAACCGATACTGATAGATCGGCTCGAAGCGCAGGGGATACAAAGAAATCGGGCTCATCTGGTTCCGCTCAGTTCATATGATCGGTAGTTGGCACTTGATCGGTGTCAACGGTGGCCCTTGGGATGGCTTGTGCCAGCGGTCCGCTGACTCACGGGGTTGATTGAGCGCTAATATCACGGTCCGGATGCGGGAAATGCCTGTTGCGGGTTTCCGCCTGGAACCCATGCAAGGTCGCCACTGAGAACATAGATAGAGATCGCCGCGATCATGAAGACCGCGCCTATCCAGAAGCGCCAGTCACGATGCATACGCTTCCAGTACGGGCCGGGTTCGGGTTCACCGTTGTCGCCGCTGTTTCCTTCATGGTTGTGCTTGCTTCCGGTCATCTCTTCTCCATTGCCGCGTTGTATTCGCCGCGGCGCGCGGCCTGATTGCAGCGTGCCCGGTGATACAACGCTTGCTGCGCTGCCGGTACGTTGGCCTCCAAGCCCTTCCAAAGCTCCAATGCCGGCTGCTGGATGGCGCGAGAAAACGAGAATGCCACCGCCCATGGCAGCCGCGACTTGAATCTCAAATTCATGGCATTCAAGCGCGCCGAGGCCAGTTCTGGGGATTGGCCGCCCGACAAGAACGCAATCGCCGGAACGGCAGCGGGAACGGCGCGCAGGAAACAATTCACCGTCGCATCGGCTACTTCATCCACAGTCTTCTGCCTGGTGCAAGCCAATCCAGGAAGCACCATGTTAGGCTTCAGAATCATTCCCTCCAGCACGACTCGTTGTGCAAACAACTGGCTGAACACCGATCTCAGCACTTCGTCCGTAGCTTTGTAACATTGCTCCAGCGAGTGATCGCCGTCCATGAGTACTTCAGGTTCAACAACAGGAACGAGTCCAGCTTCCTGGCATAGCGCCGCATAGCGGGCCAGGGCATGCGCATTGGCATCGATCGAGCCCCAGCTTGGAATTCCATCGCCGATGATTATTACGGCTCGCCACTTGGCAAAGAGTGCGCCCATTTTTGAGTATTCGGCAAGACGGCCGCGCAACCCGTCCAGACCTTCAGTCACTTTCTCACCGGGATGCCCGGCCAGATCCTTGGCGCCTTGGTCAACCTTGATGCCAGGAATGATTCCCGCCTCAATCAGGACTTTGATGAAGGGAGTGCCATCGCTCTTTTGCTGACGGATCGTCTCGTCGTAGAGGATTGCGCCGCCAATGCACTCACCGAGCCTCGGCGTGGTCACGATCAATTCGCGATAAGCTCGCCGAGCTTCGACGGTCTGTGCTATCCCAAGCGCGGCAAATCGCTTATTGCAGGTCGGATTGCTCTCGTCCATCGCAAGTAAGCCCTTGTCGTTTGCGACAAGGGCGTGCGTTGTTTCTTCAAGTTGCTGCGCATTCATTTGGGCATGCTCCCTTCGTTCAGGCCACTTTCTGGAGTCATCGTCGGCTCAGTCCTGAAATTGTTGACGCGATCTCCGCTGCCCTCTAAGTTATTTGACGGCCTGAGCCTGGGAACTTCCATTTTGAGAGGCAGCAAGAGGGAGTGCGCCGCGCCGCGGTCTTGCCGGTTCTTAGGCGAAGACTTTCTCGTCATGAACGTTGTAAGAACTATGTTGGGTTCCTGCAATGATGTTTTTCGCATTGGCTACCGCGTCTTCTGTGCCATGGACTACAAGCAGAAACTTGTCCGTCTTCAGAGCCACCTCGTACTTGAGCACGCTATCCTTGGGGATGCCGATACTCGCCAGGCCCGCCCCTAGCGCGCTGACGCCTCCAACTACAGCTGCTCCTTCAAGGCCCGCGATAATCCACGCTACCAGCGGCCCGGCCACGAGAATCGGCCCTAGTCCGGGTATGAGGAACAATCCCGACCCGAACAGCAAGCCCCAGAATCCGCCCCAGAACGCTCCTATTTTGCCCCAGCGCATCATACGGTCCCCAGCGTTGTAGTAGCCGACCACATGCTCGTCCGTGTGCGTGTCTTTCCCTGCAATCGAAAGGCTCTTCATGTCCACACCCGCCCCTTGCAATTCCTTGATGGCGTGTTCCGCCTGCTCGTGGGTATCGTAGATAGCTACCACAGAATTTGTAATGCTCATTGCCTTCTCCTTATCTCGCGGTGGAATGGGGATTATTTCGGGTGAATTGCTCCCGGCATGCGGTGCATTGGCAACGGACAATTGTCGGCTAACCGGCGTCAGTTCCGTGTGGAATGCATGAAAATCCGCATTGGAATCGGATAGCGCTTTCTAAGCAAGTCTTCCACCTTGGAAGCTAACGTTCTGAGCAATTCAGTACACGCACAGAATGGCATCCATTGGCGCGTATAGAGCTTAACTGTCGGTGAACATTGCCTTCTCTGGATGCCCCTTGGCCATTGGGGCCGGAGCGGCGGCATCGCTGAAGTCTTTCGTCCACTGCCAGTTCCTGATCTCGGGCATATCCTCCAGGTGCTCGCGGATATAGTCGTGGTGGCGATGCAGCTCCTGGTTGAAGAACTTGATTGCATTCTCAGCCTGCAAACGAAGGCGAGGGATGTGCTTCAGCGCATCCAGCGCAAGGTGGAAGCGGCTCATTTCGTTCAGCACGACCATATCGAACGGTGTGGTGGTCGTGCCGTGATCCATATAACCGTGAACATGAAAACGGCCTTCATTGGAGCGCCCATGAACCAGGGTGTGGATGAGCCAGCGATTGTTGTGGAAAGCGAAGATCACGGGCGCCTTCTCGGTGAACAACGCGTTGAATGACATTTCGTCCATCCCGTGCGTGTGCTTGTCTGGAAACATCAAAGTCATCAAGTCAACTACATTGACAACGCGGACCTTGATGCCGGGCACGTGCTTCTGCAACAGCCACGAGGCCGCACAGATCTCGATGGTCGGAACGTCGCCGGCACAGGCCAGTACGACATCCGGCTCTCCGCCTTCATCGTTGCTTGCAAACTTCCATGTGGACGCGCCGCGTGAGCAATGCTCAAGAGCCTCATCCATGTTCAGCCATTGGAGCTGCGGTTGCTTACCGCAGGTGACGACGTTCACGTAGTTGCGGCTGCGCAGGCAATGGTCGAAGACGCTGAGCAGGCAGTTAGAGTCAGGCGGATAG
>Ga0181524_10006447_pt1 | contig 10226 bp, 9 predicted proteins | sample PEATcosm2014_Bin_34_FD_119761 | JGI IMG/M metagenome (GOLD analysis project Ga0181524, IMG submission 119761) | Peatland microbial communities from MTU Mesocosm Facility, Houghton, MI, USA - PEATcosm2014_Bin05_60_metaG | ecosystem: Environmental > Terrestrial > Soil > Wetlands > Peat | place...
CTGGCGCGCGGGCCGCCGCGGCGCCGCCGGCATGCTCGACGATTACGCCGCTATGGCGCGCGCCGCGCTGAGCCTGTTCGAGGCGACGGGCGAGCCGGAGTATCTGAGCGCCGCGACGCGATGGGCCGAAGCGGCGCAAGACCTGTTCGGCGCCGAAGACGGCGGCTTCTACCTGACCGCGCGCGATGCGCGGGACAGCCTCGTCGTGCGACCGCGCCCAGCCCATGACGGCGCGACGCCGTCCGGCGCCTCGGTCATGGCGGAGGTCTTCGCCAGGCTTCATCTCCTCACCGACGAGGCGCGCTGGCGCGAGGCGGCCGAGCGCCTGATCCGCGCCGCCACGGGAGCGCGCGAGGCGCTGGCGCAGAACCCGCTGCTGCTCGCGGCGGCCGATCTCTTGGAGCGCGGCGGCTGCGTGCTGATCGAAGGGCCGCTCGACGACCCGTTGGCGAAGACCCTCGCACGGACCGCCCTCGCCGCGCCGGACCCGGCGATCTGCGTGCTGCGGCTCGACCGCGCGCTGTGGCCGCAAGGCGCGCCGGGCGGGCGGCCGTCGCTGGGCCTCGCCCCGGCCGCGATGTTTTGTCGCGGCCAGAGATGCAGCCTGCCGGTCAGGGATGCTGAGGGATTGCGACGAGAGTTGGGGCGCGCGCCCCTTCTCCCGCTTGCGGGAGAAGGCGTCGGCGAAGCCGACAGATGAGGGGCGATCGAGCGGAGCGAGATGGCTTCGTGCGCGCGTCGACGCTCTCCGATTGAAGCCCGGCGCCTCCACGGTTTGGCGGTGCGTTTTCAGCCCGCGACGAACGGCGCGAAGCCGCCGCGCGGTAGCCCTTGGCAGGACGGGCGTCATTCGACGCCCTGTGGCGCGACCGCCCCTCATCCGGCGCTTCGCGCCACCTTCTCCCGCAGGCGGGAGAAGGGGTTCACGCCTCGCCGCCGAGTCGATGTCGCGTCCGCTCACCCCGCCGAAAGCGCCGCCTCGGCGACGAGAAACTCGCGCAAGGCCTTGATGCGCGGCGTCTCGGCATCGGCGGGGCGGCAAAGGAAGTAATAGCCGAACGGCGTCGGGACGCTGGTCGCGAAGGGGGCGACGAGGCGACCCGAGGCGAGGTCGTCGGCGGCGATCGCCAGCGACGTCAGCGCGACGCCTTGGCCCTGCGCGGCGGCGCCGATCGCCATCGACATCTGATTGAAAAAGACGCCGCGCGAGGCGTCGACTTCGCTGGCGCCGGCGGCCTTCAGCCAATCCGACCACGCCGGCCACGACGAAAAGCTCGGATTCCATTCGAGATGCAGCAAGGTATGACGTTTCAAGTCCTGTGGCGCGCGCAACGGGCGCTCGCCCTCGGCGAGCGCGGGCGCACAGACCGGAAACACGTCCTCCTTGAACAGCAGCGTCTTGACGAGCCCGGGAAAATCTCCCGCGCCCCATCGAATCATCGCGTCGACGGCGCCGCGATCGAGCGATTCCTCGACCGGGTTGGCGTCGACCAGCACGTCGATCTCGGGATGGGCCGCCTTGAACTTGCCGATGCGTCCGACCAGCCAGGTCGCCGCGAACGACGCGCTGGAATTGATGACGAGAAAGCGCCGCCCTCGCGCTTCGCGCATCGCCCGCGCGCCGCGCGCCAGCATGGCGAAGCCGTCAGCGAGCGCGACCGCCCCCGCCGCGCCCGATTCGGTGAGTTTGAGGCCTCTGCCGGCGCGCTCGACCAGCGCGGCCCCGAGTTCCTCCTCGAGCAGACGGACTTGCTGGGCGACCGCGGCCTTGGTGACGAACAGCTCCTCGGCGGCGCGCGCGAAGGACAAATGCCGCGCCGCCGCCTCGAAGGCGCGCAAGGCGTTAAGAGAGGGTAACCGATTGGGCCCGTTGGCAGTCAATATTTTCTATCCCATTTGGAAAAAACCATGACTTGCCGCGCCGCACAATGAGTCTATAAGCACGGCCGATTCAATGGCTTCATTAGCCATTCTAGCAAGAAGCGCCACGACAATGGCCCACTTCACTGCCCATTCCAACCATTCTCAGCATTCCTTTGACGGGTTGAGCATCCGTCGCATGGGCTCCGCCTGTCAACATTTGCTGAACATCGTGGCCGAGGCGGCGACCCGCGCGGCGGAGCGCAGCCGTTACGCCGCCCTGCCCCGCCGCTATCTCGACGACGTCGGCATAACCATCGCCGAGCGCGACGCCGCGCTGCGCTGAAGCGCCCCTCAGGCTCGCCGGCTTTCGCGGGCTCGCTATTCCCCGGATTTCAGCCGCCGTCCGGCTCTTTTGAGCGGGCGGCGCGATTGTTTGCCTCCTCGGTCGCTTCGCCGCGCGTCTAATCCGTCGGCGCGCGTCGCGGCAAAGCCAATTTGAATAACGCGAAATATGCGGCCCAGGGCAGCAGATTGAACGCCCGCACCATCCAGGCGAGCCGACGAGGGAAACGTATCTCGAAACCGCCGCGCTCAAAGCCGTCGCAGATCCGGCGGCATGCTTCGTCGCATTCCATGAGAAAGGGCATCGGAGACCGTATGTTCGCCGTCAGCGGCGTCTTGACGTAGCCGGGATTGACGATCTGCACCGTCACGTTATGCGGATCGGCGCGAAACTTCTCGCCGACCGCCAGCGAAATGATCGCCGCCTTGCTTGGCGCGTAGGCGCCCGAATTGGGCAGCCCGCCATAGCCGGTGAGCGAGCCGGCGATGGCGATCTGCCCGCGCTTGCGCGCGCGCATCGCGTTGAAGACCGGATTGTACCCGTTCGCGACGCCCTGCACGTTGAGCGCGAACGTGCGGGCGAAACCGTCGCCGCCGAAGTCGTTCGAAGCGTCGCGGAAGCTGGCGCCCGCGTTGAGGAAGGCGAGCGCGATTGCGCGCTGGCTCTCGATATCGGCGACGAGGCGCGCCATCGCCTCACGATCCGTCACGTCGCCGGGCGCCGCGACGATGCGGCCCTGGAGGCCTTGCGCCTCGCGGGCCAACGCCGCGAGTTCGTCGGCGCGGCGCGCGGTCGCATGGACTTCGTAGCCGCGACGCGCCAATTCGAGCGCGACGCCGCGCCCTATGCCGGCGCTCGCGCCGGTCACCCACGCGACGCCATCGGCAGGCTTGGCGCGATAAGTCATGGACGGCCTTTCTCAATCGAACCGGGATTGTCGCATCGATCGGCTAGCAGCTTTCGCCTTGCGCCGCGCGGCTTGACGCGGCAGGCGCGGCCATGGAAAAGACGGGGCCAACTGGAGCCGGAGCGCCGATGCGCGTTACGCTGATCGACAATTACGACAGTTTCACCTTCAATCTCGTCCATTATCTTGGCGAGCTCGGCGCCGACGTGTCGGTCTGGCGCAACGACGAGATCTCGGTATCCGACGCGCTCGCGCAAGAGCCGGATGCGATCGTGCTCTCCCCCGGCCCCTGCACGCCCAACGAAGCCGGGATCTGCCTCGAACTCGTGCGCGAGGCCAGCGCTTCGACGCCGATCCTCGGCGTGTGTCTCGGCCATCAGGCGATCGGCCAGGTTTTCGGCGGCGAAGTGGTCCGCGCGCCTGCGCCGATGCACGGCAAGGTCTCCCGCATATCGCATAATGCGCGCGGCCTCTTTCGCGGTCTCAACGGCCCGTTCAAGGCGACGCGCTACCACTCGTTGATCATCGAGCGCAAGACGGCCCCCGAGGAGCTCGAGGTCAGCGCCGAGAGCGACGACGGCCTCATCATGGCGGTCGCGCACCGCGCCCTGCCCGTCTATGGCGTGCAGTTCCATCCCGAGAGCATCGAGAGCGAGCACGGTCACGCCATGCTGCGCAATTTCCTCGAGCTCGCCCGCGCGTTCAACGAAGCCAAGACATACTGAGGAAAAAGCCCGGGCATGGAATCGTTCAAACCGCTGATCGCCAAAGTCGCCGCCGGCTCGCACCTCTCGCGGGCCGAGGCGGTCGATGCGTTCGACGCGATTCTCTCGGGCGAAGTGACGCCGTCGCAAATGGGCGGTTTTCTCATGGCGCTGCGCGTGCGCGGCGAAAGCGTCGAGGAAATCACCGGCGCCGTGACCGCGATGCGCGCCAAGATGCTGCGGGTGGCCGCGCCCAGCGAGGCGATGGACATCGTGGGCACCGGCAGCGACGGTTCGGGCTCCTATAACGTCTCGACGCTCGCCGCTCTCATCGTCGCCGCTTGCGGCGTGCCGATCGCCAAGCACGGCAATCGCGCGGCGTCCTCGAAATCGGGCACGGCGGACACGCTGAGCGCGCTCGGCGTCAAGATCGGCGTCGCGCCGGCGGTGGTGGAGCGATGCATCCGCGAGGCGGGAATCGGCTTCATGATGGCGCCCGCCCATCACGCGGCGATGCGCCATGTCGGCCCGACGCGCGTCGAACTGGGCACCCGCACCGTGTTCAATCTGCTCGGCCCGTTGTCGAACCCGGCCGGCGTCAAGCGGCAATTGATCGGCGTCTTCTCCGCCGCGTGGCTCGAGCCGATGGCGGAAGTCCTGCGCAATCTCGGCTCGGAGCGGGTGTGGATCACCCATGGCGCCGACGGGCTCGACGAAATGTCGACGACCGGCGTGACGAAAATCGTCGAATTGAAGGATGGCGCCATTCGCGCCTTCGAGGTCACCCCGGAAAGCGCCGGCCTCGCGCGCGCCGACCTTGCGGCGCTAAAGGGCGGCGACGCCGCGCACAACGCCGCGGCCTTGCGCGCGGTCCTGGAGGGCGCGCGCAACGCTTACCGCGACATCGCCGCGTTCAATGCGGCGGGAGCGCTGGTCGTCGCGGGCAAGGCGCGCGAACTCGCCGAAGGCGTCGAGACGGCCGACGAGGCGCTGCGCTCCGGCGCCGCGCTGCGCGTCCTGGAACGCCTTGTCACTGTCTCCAATGCGTGATCGAGTGCCGGCATGACCGATATTTTGCGCAAAATCGAAGCCTACAAGCGACGCGAAATCGCCGAATCGAAAGTTCGCGTGCCGCGGGCGACGCTGGAGCGCGAAATCCGCGAGCAATCGCCGCCGCGCGGCTTCACCAAGGCGCTCGAGCGGGCGATCGAGGCGGGGCGCTTCGGGCTCATCGCCGAAATCAAGAAGGCGAGCCCGTCGAAAGGGGTCATTCGCGAAGATTTCGAGCCTGGCGGACTCGCCAAATCCTACCAGGCGGGCGGGGCGACCTGCCTTTCCGTGCTCACCGACGCGCCCTCGTTCAAGGGCGCGCCGGAGCATCTGATGAAGGCGCGCGCCGCGACGCCGCTGCCGATCCTGCGCAAGGATTTCCTGTTCGATCCCTATCAGGTGTTGGAGGCGCGCGCCTGGGGCGCCGACTGCATCCTCATCATCATGGCGGCGGTCGACGACGAAACCGCGCGCACGCTGAACAAGGCCGCGCACGACCTCGGGCTCGACGTGCTGATCGAGACCCACGACGAGCGCCAACTCGAACGCGCGCTGGCGCTGGAGGGCCGCCTCATCGGCGTCAACAACCGCGACCTGCACACGTTCGAGACTTCGCTCGCCATCTGCGAACGGCTGATGCCGCTCGTGCCCAAGGACAAGATCGTCGTCGCGGAAAGCGGCATCCTCGAGCACGGCGATTGCCGGAGGCTGGCCGAGGCCGGCATCGAGGCCTTCCTCGTCGGAGAGGCGCTGATGCGCCAGAAGGACGTGGCCAGCGCGACCCGGGCGCTGCTGACGGGCGTGAAGGGGTAAGGCGCAAGTTTCGCCGTTCAAAGCGCGACGCCGCGCCCGAGCCGACGAAGCGCGCTGGTGAGCCCGTGCGGCCCGGTCCGCCTGGGCGCGACACGATCACGCATCACGAAAATTTGACGAGAGCCGGGAACTCGGCCACAAATGCCGCGGTAAACGCGTCCTACGACTGCGCCGGCAAGCGTCATACGAAGGACTCCGGCAGACCGTAAGATAGCGCCGCCAAGCCCTCGGCTCGCCGAGCGTTGTCGCGACGCCCAAGGAGAGATCCCCCAATGACGAAGACGATTTTGTCCCTCGCCGCGGCCTGCGTCATAGTCGCCGCGTTTCCCGCTCCGTCAATGGCGGCCGACCCGGGCTTCTGCGCCGAATACGCGCGGCAGGCCGTGCACGAAGTCGACGTGAACATGTCGATCCCCGGTTGCTTCCATGGCTTCAACGCCCGCTGGCACCGGAACTACGGTCAGCATTACGGCTGGTGCCTCGGCGTCTCCTACGAACAGGCCAACGCGGAGCGCGAATATCGCCGCGCGCGCCTAAGCGAGTGCCGCGCCCGCGCCGGCATGTAATCGCCGTCCCCGCTCTCAGAAACATTTCGCCCGCCGACGCGACGGCCTCGGCATCGTCCTAGACTCGGCCACGTCATGGGAGACGCTGGATGATCTTGCGCGCATCGCGGGCCGCGGCCCTCATCGGAGTCTTGGCCGCGGGATGCCTCGCCGCGCCGGCGTTCGCGCAAACCCAGGCGGCGCCTCAGCCGCCCGCCAATCGCCTCGCGTTGGTCATCGGGGAAGCCGCCTATAACGGCGACGCCCTGCCGACCGCCGGCGCCGACGCCGCGCTGGTGGCCCAGACGCTCGGCGCGGACGGTTTCGACGTCACCGAGCTGCACGACCTCGACACGCCCAATCTCGCCTCGAACTACCAGGCGTTCCTCGCCAAGGTCGCCGCCGCGCCGCCCGGCGCGGCCGTGACCGTTTATCTCGCGGGCCTCGGCGTCGCCGTCGGCTGCGACGATTATCTGCTGCCGGTCGACGCGCGGATCCAGGCGGCCTCGGACGTGCCGCGGATCGCGCTCGGCATGACGCGCGTCATGAACGATCTCGCGCAAACGTCCTCGCAATTGCGCCTCGTCATGCTCGACGGCGCGCGCCCGATCCCGCCGAGCGTCAGCGCGGCGAGCTTCCCGCGCGGACTGATTCCGCTCGCCCCGCCCGCCGCGACGACGTTCGGGATTTCCGCCGAGATTCACGACCTCGAGGCGCCGCCGAAGCCGGGCGACGCCAACGACGCCTATGCCTCCGCTTTCGCCCTCGTCGCGCAGCAGCCGCTCACCGACGTCGAGACCAGCATGCGCCAGGTGCGAGTCGTCGCGCATCAGGCGACTTCGGGCGCCCAGACGCCGTGGCAGGCGACCGATATCGCGATGCCGCCCTTCACCTTCCCGCTCAATGCGGACCCGGCGCTGATGCAGACGGCCCTCGCCAACTTGCCCAGCTCGACAGCGCCGCTCTCCAGCCTTGACGCCGAAAGCGCTTATTGGGCCGCTATCTGGCGCAATTCGATTCCGGATTATCAAGCCTATCTCGCGGCGTTCTCGAGCAGCGCGCCGGCCGAGCAGACGGCGCGCATTGCCCAATTGCTCGATTTGCTGCGACAGCCCAATCCCCAGTGCGAAGCCATGGCGGCGCCGGCGCTAATGGCGGGTCCGGCCTGCCCCGACGGATTCATTCCGGAAGACGGATTCAACGGCGCTTATTGCGTTCCCCTGGCGCCGCCGCCAGTGCTGGATTGCCCGGCTGGATTTTCCACGATCGCCACCGACGACGGAATGGGCTGCAGCCCGTTGATTCCGCCGCCCGTGCTGACCTGTCCGCCTTTCTTCCACGTCTTCGGCTTGCGGCCCTATTGCGCGCCCGACACGCCGCCTCCGTTCTGCCCGCCGGGCTTCCGCCCGATCCGGCATGAGGGCGCGCTGGCCTGCGTGCGGGTCGGCCAGCTTCCGCCGGGCTGCCCCATCGGCGCGCATCCGGTCTGGACGGGAGACCGCTACGCCTGCGGCGGCGATCCCCCGCCGCCTTCGCCTTGCGCGAACGGCAAGCCCGTCTGGCGCGACGGCCGATGGGCCTGCGTCAATCCGCCCGCCCCGCGATGCCCGAACGGCGAGGTCGCCCAGTGGGCCGACGGCCGAGAAGTCTGCCGCGTCCCGCGCTTGCCCGGCGGAACGATCCGTTGCCCGCAAGGCTACGGCCCTTCGGGCCAAGGCGGGACGATCTGCGCGCCCCTGCGCGCCGGGCCGCCGAACCCGCAGCCGGGCGCCGGGAGCGTCGGCTGCGTGGCTGGGCGCCCCTGCCCCATCGCGCCTCTCAAAGGACCCAATGCGACGCCCAAAATCCCCGGCGCCGGCCCCATCCATTGTCCGCCCGGCTCGGCCGGTTGCCCGCCGACGGGGCTTCCCGCGCCGAGCGGCGCGTCGCCGCCCCTCAAGTGCCCGAATGGAGAAGTCGCGCAGCCCGGCAAGGGGTGCCCGAACGGGGCCGGCGCGACCACGCCGACGACTTGCCCGAGCGGGACGATCCTCATCGCCGGCCGCGGCTGCACGCCGACCGCCGGTCACGCGACGCCACCGACGCCGACGCTTCGATGTCCGGCGGGTTGGGTGAAAGGGGCGAACGGCTGCGAGCCGCTTCACAAGGAACAGTTGCGCCCGGCGAACAACCCCGCCCCGGTCATTCATACGCCGCCGCCGGTCGTGCATCCGATCGTTCCGAGCCCGGGGCCGCACATCGCCCCGCCGCCGCCCCATCCTGCTCCGGTCGTCGCCAAGCCAGCGGTGCGTCCTCACTGCGGCGGCAATGGCGAGCCGCCTTGCAAGCCGTGAGGCGCGCCACGGTCGGGCGCGATCTTCTTACGCCGCGGGATAGGCGGATGGCGAAGGGGGAGGCTTAGCTATCGATCCGGCCCGGCTTCGGGCGGGTCGAAGCTCGGCGGCGGCGCGCCGTTGAACAGATGCGGCATCGACGGCAATTGCGCGAAGCCCGCGATGAAGCTGTGCGGCTCGATGAAGCCGTGGGGCTTCGGCTCCGCCGGGCTCGGTTCGCGCGGATCCTTGCCCCGCGCGCTCAAATAGGCGGCCGCGACTTCCCGATCGTCGTCGCTCGCCGCCGCCAGGTCCTTGGCGTGGAGCTCGCGAATCCATTCGTCCTTGGCGCCTTGCGCGCCGTTCTTGGCGACGGTCAGCCACATCAGGCCGCGCGCCCTTTGGCGCGGCACGCCTTCGCCGAGGAACAGCAGGTGCCCGAGCAGGGCCTGCGCGGGATGATGGCCCTTGTCGGCCGCCAGAGCCAGCCAGCGCGCGGCGCGCATGTTGTTGCGCGCGAGGCCCGCCGCGCCGTCCATATACATGCGCGCGAGATTGTATTGGGCGTCCGGATCGCCGAAATTGGTCGCCGCATATTGGAACATCTCGAGCGCGCGCTCCGGATCGGCCTTGATTTCGCTGTTCGGAATGCCGTTGAGGCAATAGACGCCGACCGAGACGAAAGCGTTTGAGATCGCTGCGATGTCGGGCCGATCGGGATCGTCTTCGTTGTAGCTTTCGACCAGCCGCTCAAAATAATTATAGGCCTTCGCGTCGTCGCGCGGCACGCCCTCGCCGCGCGCGTACATTCGGCCGAGCTTCCATTGCGCGAGCGGCTCGCCGCCGTCGGCGGCGTAGGTCAGGGCCTCGACCGAGGATTGCGCGTCGCCCGCCAACAAATCGTGGACGCCGGCTTGCAACGCCTGCTGCACGCTGGTGAAGGTCTGGACCGCGAGTTTGCCGGGGCCGCTGGTTTTGGCGCTGTCGAGCGCAAACGCGGCCAGGGGCGTCGCGCCGGCGACGCCGAGCGCCAAGACGAGAACGCGCAAGGGTCGCGCGGAAGCGACGTTACGTCCCACGCGGGCCACCCGAATTTTGGCGAAAAACGACCCGTGCATCCAAACCCCGACCTCGCCCGCCCGCCCGGCGCCGCGATCCCCCGGGCAGCTTCGCCTCGGGGCCTCATGCCTTGCTGACTGACTATGCCTGGAAATAGCGCGGGGTTTATGGCGCAATCGGGGCACGATCCGGTTGAAATCCCGGCGGATTCCACTTGGATCGAGGCTGTTGCGCAATTGCAACGTTCATAGCGCCGGCGGATGCTTTCGCGTCAAATCCTGCCCAGCCGCTCGCGCGCGGCCTCCATTTTGGCGATGCGCGCGAGGGCCGCTTCGCGCCGCTCTTGGTTCTCGGCGACGATGTCCTCTGGCGCGCGCGCCACAAAGTCCGCGTTGGCGAGCTTGGCGTCGACTTTGGCGACCTCGCCCCGCTCCTTGGCGATCTCTTTGCCCAGGCGCGCCTGCTCCGCCGCGACGTCGAGAATGCCGGCGACCGGCAGCGCCGCGAGCGCGCCGCGGACCACGATTTGCAGCGAGCCGGCAGGAGCGGCCTCGGCGAAGTCGACATCGGCGACGCGCGCCAGACGCTTGATCGTCTCCGCCCATCGGCGCGCGTTTCCCGCGATCGAAG
>Ga0181524_10006449_pt1 | contig 10226 bp, 5 predicted proteins | sample PEATcosm2014_Bin_34_FD_119761 | JGI IMG/M metagenome (GOLD analysis project Ga0181524, IMG submission 119761) | Peatland microbial communities from MTU Mesocosm Facility, Houghton, MI, USA - PEATcosm2014_Bin05_60_metaG | ecosystem: Environmental > Terrestrial > Soil > Wetlands > Peat | place...
GCCAGCCGTTCCAACTCCTTCCTTCGTAATGATCCAGGCCAAGCTCTTCCTTCAACTGGTGGTAGTCTGGTTCGATCTTCCACCGGCACTTGGTGATGCGCACCAGGCGGCGCAGTGTGTAGTGCGCCGGCAGATCGCAGAGAAAATATTTGGTCGGTTCCTTCTCCGCTTCCGGCCACTCCACCAGCAGCCAGATTTCCTGGTGTGGCGGATCTCCATCGACGAATCCATGGGATGGCTGTACCCGCAGAGAGAGGAAGCGTGACTCCAACCAGCCTTTGGTCCCCTTCCCAAGGGCTCTGCCCAACGAACTGCTGCATGGCCTGTGCATTCCCATCCGGCAGCCGAGCAGGCATCGGCTCGATCGATTTTCGCTCCCCGTCCTGCAACAGACCACGGACATAGAGTTCACCCCAATGCCGCCGCTCGCTGCGGCCCATCGGCTCCAGCAGGTCGACTAGGAATCGCTCCAAACGCTGACGAGACCTGGCGATCTGGTTTTCGGTCATGCCCGAGCGTACCAGTGTCAAAACATGATCTCAATACTTAACGTTGTAATACCAGGAGTCTGTCGGGAATAGATTTTTCACCCTTTAGAATCAACAACTTATGAATTCTACGTTTTTATGTAGGCGCTTGATTCGAAATGAGTTACGTCGTGAGAATTTCTTATTTCCGACACACTCCTAAGAGCGCCGGACCTGCTGCTTGGCCTTCGACTCATAGTCCATGACCCGCAAATCCTATCAGCGGATGCTACATCCTCACTGCAACAGGACATCGACCCAGCGGCTTACATTCCGCGCGAGATCGTGATTCTCGACCGCTCGTTCCCTGCCCTTTGCCCCCATCCGCGATCTCAATTCGCGGTCTTCGGCGAGATTGAGAATTGCATCCGCAAGCTCAACATCCGACGTTGGTTCGAAGAGAAACCCGTTTACCCCATCTTCAACCAACTCTGGAAGTCCGCCGATCCGGGAAGCGACAATCGGCAAGCCTGCGCTCATCCCCTCTGCAACCGCCAGGCAGAACGCCTCATGCCACTGCGAGCATTGAATCTGGATGTCCGCCGCCCGAAACGCCCCGCTCCCGGCCAGGTCCTCGATATGTCCGGTCCATGTCACGTGCCCGGCGATCCCCAACTCCTCCGCCAATCTCTCATACTCTTTCCGGTTGGCTCCATCGCCACAGAAGACGGATTGAAAGTCCTTCCGCACCGCCAAGACCCGCCTTGCAGCCCGTAACGCCAGGTCGATTCCTTTTTCCGGAACCAGCCAACTAATCTGCAACGCCACGAAGCGATCACCCAATATCCCGTACCGCTGCCGGAAAGCTCCTCCGTCACCCAGAGCGCGGCTGTTGTCGACCGCGCTATAGATGACCCGGCTCTTCTCTGGCGGAATGATCCCCTCCAGATCAGAACACCCCTTGACGAACTGCGTCGCGCATATAGACTGCGACAGCGCTTTCATCACAAATTGCACGAGCCTCGACGCCCGGTACCCGTAAGTTCTCGCGGTCCGCGACGTCTGATCGTAGTACACGCTGCGCCGAATTCCCGCAAGCCTGCATAGCAGCGGCCACCACCGCACCACTCCGCCCAGCGAGTACATCAGGACTGTTGGGCGATGTACTCGGAGCAATTTCAAGAACACTTTCACATTCGACAATCCCATGCCCAATTGATCCCGCATCACCGTGAGCGAAACGTTTCCGGGAGCCAGGAGGAACTCCTCTACCAGCGGCGGCGGGGAGCTCTGGAAACAAAGCGTCAGATCCCAACCTTTCGCATCCAACTGGCGGGCGAGCTCAACCGAAAACACCTCAATCCCGCCAATTTTGTTAGCGGATATCGCGACTGCGAAGAGAACACTTGGTCGAGCGTCCATCTCCTGAGCTTGGCGGTTCACCTGGCCAGACCTCGTGCTTCCAAAGAGGCGCACATGCCGCGGTCGCCCGTCGTCGCACGTACAAGCTGTTTAAGGATGTCAAGGATGGGCATCATGGATGTTGCCTTCCATTAAATCATGCTTTGCGGGACTGCTATGCTCTGTGCCGTATTCGCGGAGTGTTCCGATAAAGGTCCATGTAGGCATCAACCATAGTCTGTAGAGTAAAGCGCGAGTGGAACGTAGCTTCCGCGTTCCTCGAGAATTGCTGCCGCTCCGCGTCGCCGCTTGCCAGCCGCACAATCGCCGCGGCCATCTTCGCCGGATCCGTCGCCGGCACTACTATCCCTGCCTGCGCCAATCGTACCACTTCCGCCATCCCGCCCACATCGGTCACGATTGCCGGCAGTCCCAGCGAGAAGCCTTGCAGCAGCGACATGGGCAACCCCTCCGACCGCGACGACATGATGAAGGCATCGGCCGCGGAAAAGAACGGCGCCACGTCGAGCTGCTGCCCCCAGAATGTCACTTGCCGAGCGATGCCCAACTCCGTGGCAAGGCTCTCCAGCGTCTTGCGTTCACTGCCATCTCCCACCATCCAAAGCCGCAAAACCGGCATCGCCTGAAGCGCCTCGCAAAAAGCATTGAGCAGCAGCGCGTGGTTCTTTACGGGCTCAAGTCGTCCCACGTAGACCAGCGTGAATCCGCTCTTTGGCGGGCACTGTTCCTGCGCCACTCGCTTCAGCGGGACTGTGCCATTGTAAACGCGGGCAATCTTTCGCGCCGGAACGCTGTGAATGTCCTTCACATTGTTCACGGTTGCGTCGCAGATGCCGACGATCCAGTCGCAGCAGGTAGCCGCAACGGCGTACTTCAACTCCACGGCCAGCTTGCGCGGCGGAGACACCAGGCTATGCCGGGTCGACACAACGCTCGGCACGCCGGCCATTCTGGCAGCGATGGCCGCATAGATGGTCGGCGTCGGGTTATGAAGATGGACTACGTCCGGGCGCGACTCATTGAAGATGCGGAAGAAATTCCGCGTAGCGTCCGGCAGGCGCCGGCCCACGTTCGGCTGCACCGTGAAACCCTCCGCTCGCATCCGCTCGCCGAGTGGGCCAAGAGTCGCGACAGCATAGACGCACGGGTCGTGCCCCTGCTCTCGCTGCAAGCGGCACATCTGCGACACCAGCGTCTCGGCGCCGCCCACCTCCATGCTGTCTACTACGTGCGCAATCTTCATGCTGACTGCCCAAACCTCCGACAGCGCGGTACCGGTCTGTCTTCTGTTCCTGGGTTCGTAATGGTGAACCCTTCAACCGCTTGAATCAATGCATCAGGTTCAGGATCCGGACCATGATGTACATCAGCAACACCAGGGAAATGGTCAATCCGCCGGCGTAAGGCAGCACGCGCGTCAGCCGCAAGCGGGGCGCAATCATCCCTCTCTGCAGAGCCATCTCGAAGACCGCCTCAGCCATGCCGCCGAGCAGGAAGAATGTCATTACAAAGGCGCGAGACAGAAACATCCCTGCAACCAGAAAGCCCGTGAGCGACAAAACCAGCAAACGTCCCAGGCTGTTGACTTCGGCTTTGCCGACTTCCTCAACCTTCCTAGCCGCCCGTGGATAAAGTTCTTCCTCGGGTACCATCGGTTCTGCTTCGTTGACCTTCGCCGGCGAAGCAACGGCCAGAGCGTCTCTCACCGTGGGAAGCAGGAACAGAGACCAGAAGTACAATCCGAACAAGCCAAGCTCTCCCGCGCAGACTACGATCGAGTTGTGCGCGGTATGGCCGCAATCGCAAGAGTCGGCAAAATCACCGAAGCCCACCCCGAACAACGGATGCGACTTCAGCATTTGCAGCCCTACGCCCCAAAGCCCCGTCCGGTCTGAGCCCGATTCGGCCGATATCTCCCGTCCGCCCGTGAAGTTCAGGGCCATTGCCGCAGCGAACAGTCCGCCCGCCACCAGCAGCGAAGGCAGTGTCCCAATGCGACGCCGCGCCGCCACGACCGCCGTCGCCATCAAGGCTAGCAAGGCGCCGCGCGAGTGCGTCAGGAATACTCCAAAAAGCAACGCACACACAGGCAAAATCACAAATAGAATGTTCTGGAGCATCTTCTTCGCCCGCCAGAAGATGAACATCAACGGAATCACGCAGACGACCAACTGGCCAAAGTCATTCGGGTCGTTGATCTCCCCCAGTCCTCTCAGGCGGTAAAGCCATTCTCCCGCATCGCTCCTCATGGCCAGAAGATAAGGGTGCTCCATGTTCCACAGATCCAGATTGTCGCTCCCAGTGGCCACTGATTGTGTGGGGCCGCTCTCCGGAACTCCGCGGAGCAGATCGATGTACCCGTGCGCAATTACAAACAGGCAGACAAACAGCATCATGAAGACGAGAACCTGTAGCTTTTTCTTCGAATTGCAGTGCAGGCACACAAGGATGTATGCGAAAAGGCTCGGAATAAATCCAAGGAACGCCTGCACGGCCCCCCCGACCCAACGCATTCCGATGAGCACTGACAAAACGACGGCAAACGCCAACCCGATCAAGGCCAGAGACTGCGGTGTCTTCAGGATGAATGACCTCGTCAGCGCAGGCAGTGAAACCAAAAAGACCAGAGCCGCAAGAATCAGCTCAATGCGAAAGGGCGCGAGCGGCCCGAAGATGGTAGTGGGCGTGAGGTAGTACGTAACCAGATAGAGCACGCTTAGAACAAAGCCCATTGTGTAATTGACCCAGCGAAATTGGAAGCACCTAACCCGTTGAAATGACCGGCCCAGAGTTGAGGTAGCTTGCCGTGGAACGCGCGTATTACGACACTGAATTGTAGCAAATGCGCAACGGTCGCGCCAACGGATGTGCAACTTGAAGTAGTGCCAGCACGCACTGGCAATCGCAGCTTACCCAGGCGCCTTGAGGGAGACTTGGCGGTAATGAGAACTGCTCGCCAGAAACCGGCTCTCGACCAGATGCCACATGAGCAACGCTGTCAGCCCGATAAGAGACAGGCTGACGAGAAGGAAGATAGCCGGATTGAGTCTTGCCACCCCGAATACGATCAGGGTCTGCAAAATGGGCCAGTGAACGATGTACACGCCGTACGACAAATCGCCGTATTTCGCGAATTTTCCGAAGTAGCGCCAGAATCCGAAGACGAAGACCAACCCCGATATCCAAAAGACGTCGAGGACGTCTCCCGTGAAAAAATGGTCAAGCAGGAACAGACATGCCGTAATGCAGGCAATGGTTCGGAAATGGAATTTCAGCCTGTTGAAATAGAGCAGGAGTAATACGCCCGCGCTGAAATACACCAGTTGGGTTGGAAACTGAACCTCCAGCTGTGAATAGATACTACGCGAGCTGTCCAATGAATAAATGCCGCGCGGCCCCCCCCTGGAGGCCAGCCATGCGAAGCCGTACTTCCAGATGCAGGAAAGGCAGAAGATCGTCGCCATAATCTTCTTGGTTCCGAAGCGTCTGCATAGATAATGCATAACGGGAACAAACAGATAGAAGGCGACTTCGATCTTGAGCGTCCACAAGGCGCCATTGACGCCTGCGATGCTGTTCGATGTGAACACACCGGGCAGCGTGGGCGCAAGGAAGTTGAGAAACAGAAGATTCGCGCCAAGGTACTTCCAGAATCCGATTCCAAAGTATTGGGCAGGAGAAAACACGCTCAAGGGACACAGCGCAACGGCCGCGAGCGCGACGACGGTAAAGTAGGCCGGGTAAATGCGCCTGACGCGCTTTTCGAGATATGAAGCGATAGAAGACGATCGGGTATAACTACGATAGATAAGTAGTCCGCTGATTACAAAAAAGGCCCTGACAGCAAAATGCGGGGACATGTATCTGCCAAGGACGGAAAAAGCCGGGACGTTTGTCAGCGCGTATTCATGAAACAATACAACGATAGACGCCAGAATCAAACGAAGGCAATCCATGTTGTTTCTACTGAAGTCCGCGCTGCCTCTCACCGTACCGCCTCCCGGCTTCCCAAAGAATGATTGCGAGTCGTCACTGCCCGGCTAAAACCCACCTTTATACTGTAGCCGAATCTTCATCAATGAGACTAAAGCATCCCGGTATTCTTTGCTCTGAATTGTTTAAGGCAAGGCCAATCGCCGAAGGCCTGTAATCGGCGCCAAGAGATGAATGCCAGCGGAAACACGCAGGCTATCGGTTGAGCAAGGTCATTCGGGCCGTGGATTGAATTCTGCCCACTCAGCTGATAAAGCCGCTCTCCGGCATCGCTGTAAATGGCCTGAGCAAATGCGGCTGCCCAGGCGTAGAATCGAGACTCGCGAGGCCCGCATCGGCATTGCCGGCATGGGTTATGTGGGCTTGCAACTCGCTCTGTTTTTCAGCAAGGAGCGCCTTGCAATTACGGGTTTCGAAATCGATCCCCAGAAAGTAGAAACTCAGAATCGGCTGGCGGGAAAGAACCTGGCAGCAGAAAATTCTACGACCGAGGCCATGATGAATCGGATCGCCGAGGCCCGCAGGAAGGCGCCGCGCCTTCCCGGTGTGTTCTGTCTTATTCCATTGCCCCCACCGTAAGCGGCTGGTTGCGGACCGTCTGTATCGCCGACGGCCCATACTGGAAGCGCACCGGCAGCTTCGGCCCGGAGACCGGCAGGCTTGCGCCGGCATTGACCAGCGCCGGCGCCGGAACGAATGTGGTTAGGTCGAAAGGCTCCGCCGAGACCCCGATCAAGCTGGATACGCCAACGGTATCGGCACTGTTGCTCGCACCCTGAAAGGCATAGATCGAGGTCCGGGAAGACCAGCCGGTGCCTTGTCCACCTGCCATCGCCCCGGTGCCCCAATCTGAGTTGAGGACATTGTTACCGAAGGTGGTTAACTGGGTGGTGCGGTCGTTCCAATAGAAGTACGGCTTCGTTGGTGAGTCCATCCAGATCGCGTTGTTATCGGCCTGAATCTGCGGCCATTCGATCGCGGGGTCGTCGTCGCCGCCGCCAGCCGAGGTATCGAACATGTTCCAACTGTAATAAGGGCCCGTCGCCGGCTCGTAGAAACTGTTGTTGTAGAACCATAGCGTCCCAATGCGGTTGTCGTCCGGTGTCCCCATGTCGGAGAAGTAGTGAATCGGGTATACGGACGTGGTATTGACGAAGGTGTTTCCATACACATAATCCGCGTGGTGCGCCTCGACCGCCGCGGCCAGCAGATCGGCCGTGTAAGCATCGCCGGGATATATCGAATGAAATGACGAAGACCCTCCTTCCAAGTATCCCTCAAATGAGGTGTACGACGCCGCGTCCTGGTTATCGACCAGATCCAGTTGCCTCAACGCCCCATCGCCAAAGTTGTTGTAGCGCAGAATCTCAGGGAAGCCGCGGCCCTTGAAGTTCGAGCCCTCCGCCCCGCTCTGATACTGGTCGACGACGTTGAACTGTACTACTTCGTTCCAGCCCTGAATGTAAAGCTGGTGAAAGGAATAGTATCCAATGACGCCGTTGTTATGCAGGTGATTGCCTTCATACAAAGTATTGGCTACGGCTGCGAAGCCCTCGTTGGCGTTGAAATCGGAAAAAAAGCCATTGTCGCAGCTATATGCGTCGATGCCTCTAACCACCGTATCCATGCTGCGGAATAGACGAACGCACGCCGCTCCCTGGATCCATGCCGTCCCCGCCGCGCCCGACGGAGTGGTGTAGGTATTTGAGGATCTGGCATTTTGAATCTTGAGGCCCTCGACTATCAGATACTGCGAACTGTTCCACGTTCCCGTGTAAGTCCCAGCCCAGCCGGTAGTGCCAATGCCGACCGCGGCGTATCCCGCCGAATAGCTGCTCACAGTTGAACTTCCGGTGGAACTGCCGGCATCGATCACCGGAAGGTTGCCCCTGGAATCGGGTACGCCGCAGACGCGAACCGGCTGGGTGCGCGTGGCCTGCGTCGTGAGCTGAAAGTATTCGTGATAGGTGGTGGGACTGGCTCCGCTGGTGTCCTCGTTGTGGATGCGCACGGTTGAACCGTTCTTGAGAGAAGCCCACGGAACCGATTGGATGGTCTTGTACGCCTGCGATGGCCCTACGTCGTACGTCGTTCCGGTAAGAGCTGGATCAACCGTGCAGTCCACGGGCATGGTCTCTGAGGGTGTGACCTGATAGGGCATGCTGTGTCCGGTCACATAGACGGTAGCCGTGTTCGTCGTGGAACCGTCCGCCACGCTGGTGGCCGTTAATGTATAACGTCCCGCAACCGTGGCCGAGAAGGCGGTATCCTGGTTCGTGGCATCCGTTAGAATGCCATTGCCCCCGTTGGGCTCTGAGGTGATCGCCCAAGTCACGTTTCGGTTCGTCGATCCCCAGACAAATGCCTGGATGTCGGCATTCTGCCCGGAATATAAGGTGGTGTAGAAGGGCACCACATGGACCTGCACGGCGGGATTGCAGACATTCACGGTGACGGAGGCTGTCTGGTTCGGACTCTCCTGCGACCGCGCCGTAAGCGTAAACTGCTTGCCTGAATTGACGGTGTAGCTATCCGTGCCGTTGATTGAGCAACTACTGCCCGTGGCCGGAGCTGTCACGTCTACCCAGTTGCCCGCTGTGGAGGAGAGCGTGGCGCCACCCGTTACCGACCAGTTGACCGCATTCGTTATGCCGTTCGTGACCGTGGCATAGATGCGGCGCACACTGCCGGGCAACACGTTGAAACCATAGGTCGGCTGAGTGATGGCGATGGAGATCGGACCAGCGCTTGCCGGCGCCTGGATGGTCAACGCGATGGTTGTGGCGCTGGTGAGAGTTCCGGAGGTTCCGGTCACGGTCACGGTGTGCGCCCCTGGAACAGCCGCGCTGCTCGCTGTGAAGGTTAGCGTGCTTGTGGTGCTGGTGATGACTGAACTGAAGGTCGCAGTCACACCTGTGGGGAGCCCCATCGCCGTCAGGGCGACGCTGCTACTGACGCTAGTCGCATCGGTGACGCCGATGGCACTGCTCGCGGTGCCACCGACGAGAAGGGTGAGACTGCTGGCCGAGGACGAAAGGCTGAAGCTCGGCGCAGGGATGGTCAACGCAATGGTGGTGGTGCTGGTGAGAGCTCCGGAGGTTCCGGTCACGGTCACGGTGTGCGTCCCCGGAACAGCCGTGCTGCCCGGTGTGAGCGTCAGCGTGCTTCTGCTGCTTGTGCTTGCGGGACTGAATGTCGCGGTCACCCCGCTAGGAAGCCCGGACGCAGCCAAATTCACATTGCTGCTGAAGCCGTTCTGACCGGTCACGCTGATCGTACTATTCGCGCTGGCGCCGCCGGCGAGAAGTGTGAGACTGCCGGCCGAGGACGAAAGGCTGAAGCTCGGCGCAGGGATGGTCAGCGCGATGGTTGTGGTGCTCGTGGCCTTTCCGGAGGTCCCCGTGACCGTTACCGGATACTTCCCTGGAACAGCCGAGCTGCTCATCGTGAAGGTCAGCGAAGTCGTGCTGGCGTTGACGGTAGCGAATGCCGCCGCCACACCCGCGGGCACCCCGGATGCAGCCAGGCTCACCTTGCTGACGAGGCCAATCGGATTGGTGACAGCGATTTCGACCGGATTGTTATAGCCGGCGACAAGGGTGAGACTGCTGGCCGAGGACGAAAGGCTGAAGCTCGGCGCAGGGATGGTCAGCACGATGGTGGCGGTATTCTTGGCTGCTCCGGAGGTTCCGGTCACAGTCACGGTGTAGGTTCCTGGAACAGCCGTGCTGCCCGGTGTGAAGGTCAGCGTACTTTTGCTGCTTGTGCTTGCCGGACTGAATGTTGCGGTCACCCCGCTAGGAAGCCCGGACACAGCCAGGTTCACATTGCTGCTGCTGAGGCCAATCGGATTAACGACGCTGATCGCACTGCTGGCGCTGCTGCCGCCGACGAGAAGTGTGAGACTGCTGGCCGAGGACGAAAGGCTGAAGCTCGGCGCAGGGATGGTCAACGCGATGGTGGTGGTGCCGGTGAGAGCTCCGGAGGTTCCAGTCACGGTCACGGTGTGCGTCCCCGGAACAGCCGTGCTGCCCGGTGTGAGCGTCAGCGTGCTTTTGCTGCTTGTGCTTGCCGGACTGAATGTTGCGGTCACCCCGCTAGGAAGCCCGGACGCAGCCAAATTCACATTGCTGCTGAAGCCGTTCTGACCGGTCACGCTGATCGTACTATTCGCGCTGCTGCCGCCGGCGAGAAGGGTGAGAGTGCTGGCCGAGGACGAAAGGCTGAAGCTCGGCACAGGGATGGTCAACGCGATGGTTGTGGTGCTCGTGGCCTTTCCGGAGGTCCCCGTGACCGTTACCGGATACTTCCCTGGAACAGCCGAGCTGCTCATTGTGAAGGTCA
>Ga0181524_10006454_pt1 | contig 10221 bp, 9 predicted proteins | sample PEATcosm2014_Bin_34_FD_119761 | JGI IMG/M metagenome (GOLD analysis project Ga0181524, IMG submission 119761) | Peatland microbial communities from MTU Mesocosm Facility, Houghton, MI, USA - PEATcosm2014_Bin05_60_metaG | ecosystem: Environmental > Terrestrial > Soil > Wetlands > Peat | place...
CATTGAAATTCGAGTCGTCTTCCACGAAATAGACCAGCGCCTTACCGGCATCAGGCTGAGCAAAAGGGTGCTGATTTTTGTTGGTCTTCACTGAGAAGGTCACGCTGAACGCGCCACAGCCCGGGGCCATTGCCACACCAGGAGCGCTCTGCGCAAATGCAGGCGAGGCAATAAGAAACAACAAGAGGATGGTTCTCATTGAGGCTCCCTCTCAAGACGGTGTCGACCTTGCAGCCAATATTCCCACTGAGATTGTAGACGTACCGCTTTCCGGCTGCGTTGCCAGCTTGCGGTCGGCTTTGCATCCACAATTTGCGATTTGGATCTCCAGCTCGCACATTGTACGCTTCTCCCACCCTGGACACAACGGATTCGCAATCACGCTAATACTTTTTGACAGGTACTTTTAGGGAGAGGACAATGCTGCCACTCGGCCAAGCTTGTTAACGAGGCCAAGAGCGAGCGCGTTATGGAGTCGCGCGTTCACCCCTGCTTTGCGTTGCGCACGCTTCGCAAGTCGCAAACCTGCGCTGAGGGGTGGATTGTCCGCGAATGGACCTGCCGGAACCCCCGTCGTAAGACCCACGGCGGTTCATTAACCAAGCATAGAATCACGGGAACATCTCGAATGGGGCTTGACGCAGTAAGGAAAAGACCCCTTGTCAAGCCTAAATTCCACCTGCATAGCTTGTCTGCGACGGCCAAGAGGTGGGCAAGACCGGGTGAGCGCTCACGCCGCGTGCCTAGCCATGTCTCTTCACCCCGTTCGGCAACGGCTCGCGTATGCTTGCTCGAGGCGAAGGCCATGCCCGGCGGAAATGCACAATTGCGCACAGCCGCGGACAGCAGCCGGCAAGCAGGGTGCCCGACACTAAATCAATAACCGAGAAGGAAGGAGGAATCATGTTAAGCAAGTACTCGAGAGGCGCCTCCAGAGATAAACATCCGATACTCTTGATGGGAGCCCTCCTGGTGGCATTCATAACGTGTTTTGTTCAACCCGTGGCGGCGCAAGAATCGCGCGGCACGGTGCGCGGCGTGGTCTCCGACCCGACGCACGCTGTCGTGCCTGGCGCCAAGGTCACCCTGCACAACACCGCGACCAACGTAGACCTCGTGCGGCAGGCTGACGCCAGCGGATTTTATGTGTTCGACCCGGTAATCCCAGGAACCTACAGCGTTATTGTAGAGGCTACCGGGTTCGAAAAATTCGTGCAAGAGAACGTCGTGGTACAGACTACGGCGGACGTGACTGTAAACGCGGTGCTGACCGTCGGCGCCGTAACCCAGACCATTGAGGTCACCACATCGGTGGCGCAAGTCGAGTTCAACACCACCGCCATGAGCACCACCGTGCAGAATTCCTTCCTGAAAGACCTCCCGATCCTGGCACGCAACCCCTTCACGCTTGCCATGATGGACGCGGGCGTGGTGAACCAGTATTGGGACATTGCCCACCGCCTGCCGTTCTACATGTGGTCGGACGGCGAGATGGATATTGGCGGTCCCACGTCAACCAGGGTCGAAGATATCGTTGACGGCGTTAGGACCGATATCGGGGGCGGGCGGGGCACCTACAACCTCCCCATGGACGCGGTGCAGGAAGTGGTGGTGCAACAGAACATCCCTGACGCCGAGCACGGGTTCAGCGGGGGCGGCGCAATCAACATTACCTCGAAGTCCGGCACCAACGACTTCCATGGTGGGGCGTACATCATGACGCGCCAACCGAAATGGAACGCTATGGCCAACCGCGTCACGAGGACGCCCGACATCGTAAAGCAGAACATTTACGGGTTCGACGTCGGCAACCCAGTGATCAAGAACAAGCTGTTCAACTTTTTCGCTATGGAGCACTGGTACGCCACGCAGCCCAGTTCCAAGTACCAGGACATGCCGACGGCCGCCGAGAGGACGGGCGACTTCAGCCAGGCCATTCAGAACAACGGCCAGATGCGCGTCATCTACGACCCGACCACCACGCAGTTTAACCCTATCACAAACGTCGTAACTCGCACCCCGATCAGTTGCAACGGGGCGAAGAACGTGATCTGTCCGAGCGCCATTGACCCCACCGCCAAGTTGCTCATGCCCTATTTGTGGTATCCGAACACTAACCCTGACACCCCCGACGGGCTGAACAACTTCAAGATAACCTACCCGTGGTGGACCAAGTACCACAACTTCTCCGAACGGGTGGATTTCAACGCCAGCGATAAATTGCGCATGTACGCCCACTATAGCTGGTTCCGCACCCGCCTGGACAACGTCAACTGGAGCGCGGGCTACATGGATGGCGGGCAGCCCTCGATCGCTACCCCTTCGGACAACGGCGGCATCATGGACGCCACCGGTACCGGCATTGACATGCTGTATATGTTCAACCCGAAGACGACCATTGACGTCCGCATGGGCACCAACTACGAGGAAGACGACTACGCCTCGGGTTGGGCCCAGGTGCCGATTAGCCTTTGGGCGGGTTTGTGGCCCAACGCCTCCTATCCTTGGTACCAGGAAATCAACAACCCTGCCGTGGGCATCTACTTCCCCAATTTCGGCTTTAACGGTATTGGCGGACAGCAGTCCTATACCGGCTACGGGGAATGGTGGTACGACCATCAGCGCGAGTACGAGCCGTCCATTACCGTCACGCACGAAATGGGCAAGCACCACATGAAGTTCGGCTGGTGGTATCGCTACGAATGGGCCTAGAACTTTGAGCTTGCGGGGCCGGCGGCGAATTGGGCCAATTTGTTTACCACCAACTCCGTGGACACCGCCTCCTCCTGGCTGGGCTACACCCCCGACGCCAGCGGCGACGTGTGGGCCTCCACGATGTTAGGTGTTGTGGACACCGCCAGCGCCGAGATTAAGCCCACTATAGACCAAATTCACTTACAGATGAACGCGTTCTTCATCCAGGACGACTTCCGCCTCAATCCTCGCACTACCCTGAACCTCGGCTTGCGTTATGAGTACGAGACGGGTCCGTCAGACAATAACCACTGGTTGATCAGAAATTTGGATACGAGCAGTGCGATCCCCAACTGGCCATCGAGCTTTAACCTTTGGACACCGCAGGTGTTAGCCGCCGCGAACTTGCCCCCCAGCGCGTCTAACATTCCAACTCTCGTGGCGCCTCTTTACTATGGCGGGGCAGTCCGCACTAGCGCCAGCAACAAGTACATGTATGACGCGCAGCGGTTCACCCTTCTCCCGCGTATTGGCGTCGCCTATAAGTTGAACGATAAGACGGCGTTGCGCTTCGGCTACTCGCGGTTTGCGGAGGCGCAGGTATCTCTTCGGAGTGAGGAGACCTATGACCCCTCCAACGGTTACGACCAGCAAACCATGGGTCTGGGCCCGCTAACAGGCATCCCCCGCTCCTACCTCAAGGATCCGTTTCCTATGGCAACCGCCTACCCCAATCCTATAATACCTGCTGTCGGGACCGCGTTGGGGCCTTACCAGGACCTGGGCAACTCCTGGAGTTACTGGAATGGGCTCAAGACACCGATCGACGACCGCTTCAACTTCAACATCCAGCGGCAGTTGCCGGGCCAGTTCCGTGTGGATGCCACAGAGTTCCTGTTTTTCGGAAGGAACGCCCAGCAGTACGGCGCCAATTATGGCTTAACCTATAACATCAACCAGATGAACCCGATATATAACTACCAGTATAAGGGCTTGCTGAGCGAGCAGGTTCCTAATCCCTTCTACGGCGTCTTCCCAACCAGCCTCGCGGCGGCGGGAATTACCCAGGTAGATTCCACCTACTTGGCCAACAAGAGTGGAAATAATCTCCCCATTATGCCAGGCACGCTTGGCACTTCGGCGACTCTCCCGTTGAGCCAGTTGCTGCAACCGTATCCGCAGTACGGATCCTTGAACGTTTATGGTTGGCCGGGCCAAACAGTACACTACTACGGCACCGGAATCTCGGTCACCCGGCCCATGGTGCACGGCATAGCGTTTCTGGGAACCTACAACTACAGCCTCCAGAGCATTGCCGGTTTTTACGACGACATCGCCACCTACAACCGGCAATGGCAGTTGTTTGATCGTGGATTGCCGCGGCACAATATCCGCCTCACCGGCACCTACCAACTTCCCTTCGGCAAAGGCCGCACGTTCCTGAGCAATGCGCCCAAGTGGGTGGATGAAATCGTTGGCGGGTGGGCCACCAGCGACATCTTGTACTGGACCAGCGGTAGTCTGGATGACTTCAGTGGCCAGATGTATGGCGGCATGATATGCGATCCGAGGCAAAATATACCCAAGGGCATGTGGTTCAACGCCAATTGCCTCGTCATCCCGCCCGCGTATACCCCGGCTAATTCGCCACGCTACTACGAGGGTCTGCGCGGACCGAAATTCTGGCAGCTTGACAGCACCGCGGTGAAGAACTTCAGGATCAACGAGCGCTTCAACATGGAGTTCCGCATCGAAATGTACAACATGCCGAACATCTTCATTCCCAGCAATCCCAATATCTGCGGACCGAGCCAATGCGGTCCCATCGCCGGCATATCCAACTCGGTGGCCAGCGGTACGACTGGGGCTAACTACGGTCGAGAATTGCAAGGCCAGGCGCGTTTAACGTTCTGATGTGAGTCTGGTTTTTCTCTTCCTTTTACCCGCTCGGCTCACCCGATTTTGGGTGGGCCGAGGGTTTTTCATCTCGCTCTGTGAACCCAGTGTTGGGTACCACCTTTCCATGCCTCGTAGCTGTCATTCTGAGGCCCGCTCTTTGGGCCGAAGAATCTGCAGTTGTTTGTGCCTCCATGCACGAGTTGTCATTTTCGCTAAGCCAAGGCTTACCTCGCAACGAAGCGATCGGGTTTGATGTTGTCCCACATTTCCAATTTGAACCATATTCCCGAAACTTCGCTTCGTTGCCGTCATCTATATTCATGCGGGTTTGTTTGGCAAATCTGGAGGTACCATGAGAATGAAAGGGCTTCTGGGGGGATGGGCGGTCCTCATTTTTGCAGGCGCGCTTTGCGCGCAGACGCCGGGCACGCAGACACAATCCCAGGACACGCCGCAGGGTCTTCCTAAGTGCCTCAGTGATGTGACTGATTACCAATATTCCGTGACCTTCACACAGCTCGAGCTACGGGAGCACGAAGCGGTGCGGCGCCAGTTCGAGGACCAACTGCGGGGGCCGGCGCCAATCACCGAGAAGGGCCTGGCCAACGAGATCAGGCGCGCCCCCGCGGAGACCGTGATCAAGGATGTGAAGCGCCGTGGAGTGGATTTTGACATGACTCCAGGCATCGAGAAAAAGCTGCGCAAGTCCAACGCCAGCGAGGAGTTAATCGAGGCCGTCCGGGAGGCGGGGCCGAGATTCCGCGCCCAGATGGCCAAGCTGATCTTAGGACCAGGCTCGGCCGGGGTTCAGAACGTTCCAAAAGAGCAGGCGCGGGGATTCTCGCTCATTGTGGGCGAGTCGGATCCTGACAAGGTTCTTACGCGGGTCGAAACTTTCACCAAACAGTATCCTGATAGTCCCTTGCTCGGCTACGTGTATTCTCTGGCAGCCAATGCTTATCAACATGAGGGCGATGTGGAAAAAGTCGTCGCTTTTACTGGCTACAGCCTGAATTTTAACCCTGACAATCTCACGTCCCTGATTTTGAGGGTCGAGATGTTGCCCCAGCCACAATACCTCCGCGGCAACGCCGCGTATCGGGGCAGGATCCTTCAGGAAGCATTGAGCGAGGGCAATCACGCACTTCAGCTTATCGCGCAGATTCCCAAGCAGCCCAACGAGACGGAAGTGGCGTATCACAAGCGCCTGGCGGACTATGCCAGTGAAATTCACGGGCCTCTGGGCCTGGTCCACCTCGAGCTGGCGTCGGGCGGTCCGGCCGGCTTGGACACGGCGGAGTTGACGAAGGCTGAGCAGGAACTCAGCACGGCGGTGAATACAGCCAGCAACCCCACCGCACAGAATTACTATCGTTTGGGGGAGGCGTATGCGCTGAATGGCAAATGGGACGAAGCCATTCAAGCCTACACGAAGGCGGGCAAGCTCGGGCAAGGAACGTTGATCAAGACTCACGCCACGGAACAGATCGCGCAAATGGAAAAGAGTAAGGCCCAGGGTACGCTCGCTTCAAACCCTTGAACACCCAGTTTGGTGAATCAGTAATAACGAGTTGTTTACGTTCATCAACTAGAGAGCCGCAGAGTTTGAAAAGCACTAACTCTGCGCTTGCTGCGTCACGTGTCCTCCCCTCGGGCCGCCCTGAGTACGCTCTCACGAGTGATTCCGGCGTCCCGGAGCATTTGGGCGGCTGGGCTCGACTCGACCCAAACGGCTGCGGCGAGCAAGTGAATGGGTTCTAGTTTGCTTTGTCGCAGTGTCTCCCGTAAGAGGTCAGCCACCTCAATCAGGTACTTCACGCTGCCCGAGAGCGCTGTCAGCGTCCCTGGAGGTAGAGGGGGCGCCGAACGGCGGCAGAGGGCCTCCAGCCGAACGCGCAGGTCCTTCGCGACATCCCGAGGCAGGTACGGGCGGTGCGGCTGCGGCCAGTACTTGACATCTATCCCGACCCCGGCAGCCTTTGAGAGTTCCTCAAGAAATCCCCCTTGGTCCTCGATGACAATGCTCACGATCAGGTCATCGATCTCGACAGTTGCGGAGCCCCGTACCATGGCTTGATGGCGGGCGAGGAAGTTAACCGCAATCGTACGGTTTGAGTAAGTCCGCGTGGTTGGCGGAACCACGTCACCTTCAACCATCGGAGGTCTCCTTCAGAGATAGATTGTTACCCGCCACACGCGGGGACGGGCAGGCATGGACACGTCCGAAAATGACTGCGTCACGTATCCTCCCCTCGGGCCGCCGTGAGTGCGCTGTCACGGGTGATTCCGGCGTCCCGGAGCATTTGGGCGGCTGGGCTAGACTCGACCCAAACGGCTGCGGCGAGCAAGTGAATGGGTTCTAGTTTGCTTTGTCGCAGCGTCTCTCGTAAGAGGTCGGCCACGTCAAAAAGGTACTTCACGCCGCCTGAGACCGCTTTCGCCGTCCCTGGTGGAGGTAGGGGCTCCGAACGGCCGCAGAGGGCCTCCATTCGAATGCACAGGTCCTTCGCGACATCCTGAGGCGGGTATGGGCGGTGCGGCTGGGGCCAGTACCTCACATCGATCCCGACCCCAGGAGTCTTTGAGAGTTCCTCAAGGAATCCCCCTTGGTCCTCGATGACGATGCTCAGGATCAGATCCTCAATCTCGACGGTGGCGGAGCCCCGTGCCATGGCTAGACGGCGGGCGAGGAAATGCGCACCACTTGTGCAGTCTACAGCTTCACGGACGCGGACGCAATGCAATGGGCCGCATTATGTTGCTTCCCGGATGAACTGGATTACCTTCTCCGCTGTGATCCCATTCTGCAGGAAAACCTGGGTACCGCGTACGGACGTGTCCTCCAAGATCGCTGCCAAAAGGTGGAGCGGCTCAATTTGTTTCTCTCGCAGTTCATCGCGCACTCGGTCCGCAACAGCCAAGGCCCGCTTGACTCCTCCGGCAAATGGCAGGTCTGTTGCCGGAGCGAGGGGACGGGACCGTGGGCGCAGCAACTCCAGCCCTTCCAGCAGATTGTTCGCGAGGCGGTCAGGGAGAAGGCGTCTGTGAGGGCATATGTCAAGGTCGGCCAGGGAGACGCCGGCCCCGGGGTAACGAGAGAGCGCTTCCAGGAACTTTCCCTGTTCCTCGGTCACGAGGGCCACGAGCACGTCTTCGAGGTCGATCGCCTCGGCGCCACGGGCTCCGGCCTCTCGGCGTGCCAGAAACAGGACCTGCCGTGCTCTCTGGGAATAGACGGGCGAGCCCACCTGTACGCCGGCTGACCTCGCGGGCTCCTCTCCCGATATGGCTGATTCGAGGCTTGACTGAGTACGGATGAAGTTGAAAATCGCCTCGTGGGTGATACCAGCGCCCCTGAAAATCTGGGCGCCACGGCTGGACTCATCCCCCAAACTCGCAGCCAGCAAGTGCAAAGGCTCAACGTAGTTTAGCCGTAATTCGTGTCGAATGCTGGTGGCGAGAATGAAGATGCGCTGCACGGAGTCCGCCACCGGCAGGTCAAATTGGTTGGGAACGGGCAGAGAATGCGCACACGCGGCCTGCAGGCGGGCGAGCAGGTCGCTTGCCAACTCGGGAGGCAGGTAGGGCCGGTGAGGCGGGTAGTTAACCTTCGCCGCGCCACCACCAGGCTTATTGAGGCCAGAGGGCCCCCTTGCCTGGCCTCCTTGGTCCTCGATGATTAGACCCACCAGTAGGTCCTCTGTCTGAACCTCTGCGGCGCCGCGTTCTCCAGCCTTTAGGCGCGCCAGGAATACCGCCTCGCGCGCTCGTAACGAATAGTCCTCAAACATGCCTTCCTCCTATTGCGTACAGGCGCCAGGAAGCGTTGCTGTATGCACACACAAAGCGGGGGGCAGGCACGTAAACGGGGAACTCGTCGAGAAGCGGTAGCTGAGACTAAGGCAATAAAAACCCGGGGCGCACGGCATTCCGTCGGTGACCGGGCTCACCGGACACCTGGGGCTGACTCCCCCAGTGCAGTCGGACGAAGTTTTGCACACCCCTGCCCCGTTGTCCTGCACTGTCTGGACGGTCGTCTCGGCGATAGAAAGGTATTCGGGGAGGTCGACCACCTGGTAGATTAACCCGGCGACAGAGCACACCACCTGGGTGGAGCTCGTAAAGGTATATTCCGTACCAGGCGTGGCAGTGATTTCCTGGTTATTTACAGTGTCTAGCCAGCTGTTCCAAGCCACAGCACTGCCGTTATACCATCCCCCCACCCCACCTACGTAATTATACGCCGATCCGGTATGAAGGGCGTGGCACTGGTTGCAACCCGCAGGGCAAGTACCGGTTGTCGTCCCGCTTACCGTCACCTGCGTGTAGATTGTAGTTGCGTCAGTCGATGCGGTGACGGACGTGTATGTGCTGTAGGCCGGCGTCATCCAGTTTTGTGTGCAACCCTGTGGCGAGGGCCCGGCGGGCCACGCAAGCGGTCTTGCTAGCGCTGATCGGACCGGCGTTGCGCCATGTGCGAGGCAATACAAGATAATCAGAAACAAGGGTACTTTAGCGTCGCGTTTCATCGGGCCTCCTTTGTCATCCTCATGTTTCTTTTTTCAGATTGTACGTAGGCCTCGAGGTGCTTGGCGGCTTCGGGACTGATCGCCGCCGCCAGCGCCTCCCTTGTCGACTCCACGAGTTGATCCAGTTGCGATAGAAACGTTGTCAAGTCTGGCTCCTCCCCCGAGTCGTTCGCTACCTGGACTGATTCGTTATATTGGGTTACCAAATCACCGTACCGGTCGCCAAAGACCGCCAGCAGCCCAGCAGCGCGAGAAATCTCCGCAGTTCGTAGGCCGGCATCCCTTAGGTGCGCGCGTTGGCGGTCCATGTCCTGAAGACTTGGGATCGCCGGTCCCGCTACGCTGATGAAAACGAGTCTGTACGCGATGGAATCGGGAATAAGCTCCGGATTCTTTGCTCCGTCGATGATATCCGAAGGAGTGACGCTTACACTGGGGCGGGACCGTGCCGTACACGCGGCGCAGACCTGCTGGTTTGCCGCCTGCGAGCGACCACCGCGGGTCCACACCGACACAGACACGCCCACGAGGACAGTTAAAAACATCGCCACGACCAATAGCAACCTAGTCATATCCTGCCTCCTTTCGTGTTCGTTCGGGTATCGAGAACGCCTGCGCGACGCGGCCAGTGAGTAATGCCCAATCTCACTCCTGTGCCATCCGCCGCGTTACGGAACGCGCAGCGCGAAAGCACTCACACATCTGTTGGAAAACTTAATCCATCGGGTCAACATGAGAGCGAACACTAGCGCAACACCTTGACTGAACATGGCGCGACCTCCAGGGATAAGTTGGTAGAGTGTGGGCTTCCTCGTTGCGCGATCAGGCGGGGACTCGCCGGAATGACAGACACAGCGTGTGAAGGACGGGGCCGATAGCACTGCCGCGGGAAGGACCACACAGCGTTGTCTCCTGAAGTGGAAAGTGGTGCTAGCGTTCCCCCCCCCCCGCGCTTTTGTCAAGAGATTTTAGCGAGCCCCCAATTCGCCGATAAGAGACGGGGTCCGGTGGGGAAAATAGTGTCGGAGGCGCTGAATGCGTTGGCGGAGGCGGAGTTAGAAGTCCGGCAAGATTTTGCAGGCAGTAAGAAAATTTCACC
>Ga0181524_10006456_pt1 | contig 10220 bp, 7 predicted proteins | sample PEATcosm2014_Bin_34_FD_119761 | JGI IMG/M metagenome (GOLD analysis project Ga0181524, IMG submission 119761) | Peatland microbial communities from MTU Mesocosm Facility, Houghton, MI, USA - PEATcosm2014_Bin05_60_metaG | ecosystem: Environmental > Terrestrial > Soil > Wetlands > Peat | place...
CGGTGAGCGCCCTGATTGTCTTGGCCGACGATCCCCCGGCGGTGTTGCCGATGGGGCAGCGGGCATTGGCTGCGCTGGGAAAAATCGAGTTCTTGGTGGTATTGGATGCCTTCCTCACACCCACCGCGCAGATAGCCCACGTTGTACTGCCGATTGCCAGTTTTGCCGAGACGGAAGGAACAATCACCAGCATGGAAGGCAGAGTCCAAAGACTCCATGTTGCCACCGATCCGCCGGGCGAAGCTCGCCCCGGATGGCAGGTGCTCGCGGAGCTTTGCGCGAGATTCGACGCGGGTGCCTCATACCGTTCAGCTTCGGATGTCCTCAGCGAAGTGGGACAAGCCACACCACGATACGCCCATGTGGGCCAATCAGAGGATAGATGGGGCGGGATCGGGATGGCGAAAGGCTCCAATGGCGGGAAGTTCAGGCTTTGTGTCGCAGAAGCGCCTCGGCTGACCCCTGCTGAGGGCTCGCATGTGCTGGTGCGTGATGACACTTATGATTGGGGTCGCGACCCACTCGTTTCGTTTTCGCCGACATTAAGTCGCGATTTTCAATCGCAGCGAAAGCTCTTTCCGAAGGGTTTTGTTGAAATCTGCAAGCAGGACGCCGACGCTGTCGGCGTTCACCCAGGACGGCCGGTCAGGTTGACCTCCGTCCATGGGGAGGCGGTAGTTCCCACTCGAGTAAGGACGGATCTCACGCCCGGCGTGCTGCTTGTGCCTTATGCCTTTCGCGATCATGTTGCCAACGTGTTCGGAACGCATAGTGTTACGGCCGTGAAGGTAGAACAGGCCTAAGAGGCCATCGATGGTCTTCACACTACCAAGAGAAGGTACGACCCAGTGGCTTGAGAAGTTGCTGGAGGCGGGAGAGGTCATCGCTCCGGTTCGTGGCCCCTGCGGGGATGTCATCTTCTCCGCGCTCCGTTCCCCCGCGCAAGTGGTGTGGGATTTCGAGAACCCCCTGCACCCACCGAAGCAGTTTGTCCTGCCTCAAACCGACCCCCTGGTCAAGATCAAACTCAACGGTCAACGCCACGAGGTCGAGCCCATACACGATGATTCGAGCCGCACTCTCTTCAACGTGCGTAGCTGTGATGTGCAAGGCATCGCCTTCCTGACGCGCATGCATGAAGCGGAGCCGCCGGATGCTTCGTACCTTCGCCGTGCCCACAACCTCACCATTATCAGCTTGGCCTGCACCACTCCCTGCCCTCCGGGTTTTTGTGCCTGCACTGATTCCGGACCCTTCTTGAGTGGCGGTTACGACCTGCAATTGACGGATCTCGGCGGGAGCTTTCTCGTCGAGGTAGGCAGCGAAAAGGGTGAGGCGGCGATGGCCAAGGCGCCGGACGTCTTCCGGAAAGCGACCGAAGTTGAAGTGGCAGAGCGCAAGGCACTCGAGGTAGCGGCGAAAGCCCATTTTGGGCCGGAGACCTGCCATTTTGGCTCGGCCATGCGGCGCATCTCCACCGGGCGTGTGCAAGATGCGCTGTGGGAGAAGATGGCGGACTGGTGTCTGGAGTGCGGCGGATGCAACTTTGTGTGCCCCACCTGCTACTGCTTCAGCGTGAAGGACCTCCGTCGCGATGGCACGTGGGTGCGTTGCCGCATGTGGGATTCCTGCCAGTACACCGCCTTTACGCTGGAAGCTTCCGGACACAATCCGCGGGCGCAGCGCAAGGAGCGGATGAAGCGCCGTTTCTTCCACAAGGTAAGTGCGCAGTACTACACCCGCGACAGCATGGTGGGGTGCGTGGGTTGCGGGAGGTGCATCAAGACGTGCTTAGGCACCACCCACATGCCGGCGGTGGTCGCCGCCATCAGGAAGGGGAAATGGCATGAATGATGTTTTCCTTCCGGACATTGCCTGCCTCGAGAAGGTCCGGGATGAGACCCCCGACACTAAGACCTTCACTTTGCGCTTCCGGGACCGGGGGAACCATTTTCATTTCCTTCCCGGACAATTCCTGGAACTTTCCGTGTTCGGCTGCGGAGAGGCGCCGTTTTGCATCGCCTCCAGCCCCACCCGGCCCGGCACCTTTGAAACTACGGTGCGGCGCACGGGGCAGTTGACCGATCAGTTGCACCGGCTGGGAAATGGCGACGAGGTGGGCATCCGCGGTCCCTTCGGCAACGGCTTCGACGTGCAAGCGGCCCGCGGCAAGGACATGCTCTTTGTGGCCGGCGGCATCGGATTGCCACCGCTGCGCAGCTTGATTTGGAACGTCCTGGATGAGCGCGACCGTTTTGGCAAGGTGACCATCCTTTACGGCGCCCGCACGCCCCATGACTTGGTTTACAAGGATGAACTCGAACAGTGGGGAAAGCGCTCGGATGTGGAGCTGCTCGTTACGGTGGACGTGGCCGAGCACGATTGGAAGGGAAATGTGGGCGTGGTCCCCATTTTGTTCCAGAAGGTCACTCTTCACCCGGAATCTACTCTGGCCTATGTTTGCGGCCCGCCGATCATGATCCGGTTCGTGGTCCGGGACCTCCTCACGCGCGGGTTCAAAGAAGAGTCGGTCATCTCCACCTTGGAACGCATGATGCAATGCGGCATCGGCAAATGCAATCACTGCGCCATTGGCCATCGCTACGTGTGCCGCGACGGGCCGGTTTTCAACTATCGCGAGATCGCGGAGTTGGTGGAGTAGGGGCACGCCATGGCGTGCCCCTACGTCGATGCCGATGTGCGAAGCACCTTGGACTGCGGCGGCTCGACGCCGCCTTGGCCGTAATCACTGCGCCTCATTGCAAGGCGGCGTCGAGCCGCCGCAGTCCAAGGTGCTTCGCACGCGGGGACATGCAGTTGAAGCGTCAACGCTGATTTTGGCAAAAGCCGGCTATATGGATTTACGAGAACAACTCGCCACGGAGATTCAAGGCCACGTGGTCGTCATGGGCATTGGCAATCCCTGCCGTGGTGACGACGCCGCCGGCAGCCTGGTGGCCCAACAGCTCAGCGACTTGTGGCATGGCCATCTTGGCCATGATGCCCCCGGGGTGCGCGTGATCGACGCCCAGGAAGTTCCGGAAAACTACTTGCGCCAGGTGGTGGGCGAAGGGCCTGACACCGTGGTGCTGATTGATTCCGTTGATCTGAAGTCCGCCCCGGGCTCCGTGGCGCTTTTGGATAAGGATCAAGTGGCGGGTTACTGGCCGAGCACGCACCGCGTGCCCCTAACGCTGCTCATGGACTACCTCGAGCGGGAAACCCATGCCCGCATCTGTCTGATTGCTATTCAGCCGCGTCAGACGGGATTCCTGCAACCCATGAGCGCCGAGGTGTCTTCGAGTGTCGAGGGCATCGCCGGCGTGTTGAACGATGTGTTCGAGGTTGCTCGCTGCAGGCGAGCGTTGGAGTCGGTGTTGTAGCGCCGGGCTTTAGCCCGGCATGTGCCGCCCTAAAGGGCGGCGCTGGAGGAAGTAGGGGCGGCTTTACGCCGCCTTTTGGCGGGGTAAACCCGCCGCTACAACTGCTTGCGTGCTGGGGTAAACCCGCCGCTACAGCAGATGAGAAGAAAGGTATGGACTTGATCACTTCAATTGCCGTTCTCATGCTGATCCTGCCCGCGGCGGGAGCCCTCTTGTGCGCGCTTCTAAAAAGGCGCGCCCGCCCCGCGGCGGTGGCGATTGCCGCAATTGTTACCGGCCTGGCTGCATGGCTCACCCTCTCCACCTACGGAACAAAGCCTTTCATCAGCATGTTGGGGAGTCTTCCCTGGCTGCACGGCATCATCGATGCGCCCCTTTTGGGGATTCTTATCGATCCCCTGGCTTCCTTGATGCTGCTGGTGGCGGTGCCGATCGGCTTGCTCACAGTCCTTTATTCGACTTCCTACCTTACCGACAAAAACCGCGAGCACCCGGTAGGGAGTGAGCACTATGGCCGGTACTATTTCTGGCTCCTGTTGTTCATCGCCAGCATGGTGGGTGTGGCGGTTTCGCCTAATTTCCTTCAATTCTTGGTCTTCTGGGAAATGACTACTTTGTGTTCGTGGGCGCTGATTTCTTTTCGCCAGGACGAGCGCAGCTTACGGGCCGGATTCAAGGCCCTTTTGATGACCCATGTGGGCAGTGCCTTCTTGCTACTGGCCATTCTCATTATTTTTGCTCGTACCAACTCATTTGAATTCTCCGCTCTCGGTCGGCTGCCCGAGGGATTGAGATCAATGGTTTTCCTCTTTCTGCTGATTGCCGCCTGGGCGAAGGCGGCGCAGGTCCCCTTCCAGACGTGGCTGCCTGACGCCATGGAGGCGCCGACTCCGATTAGCGCGTACCTCCACGCGGCGGCGATGGTCAAAGCCGGTGTCTACCTGATGGCCAGGACGGTGAGCAGCGGGTGGGACATTCCACCGAAGATGGCCTTGCTCATGGCTGGCATGGCGCTGCTCACGATTCTCGTCGCTCTCTCCTTTTATTTCGTTCAGGATGACTTGAAGCGGTTGCTTGCCTATTCCACCATTGCTCATCTCGGCTACGTGCTGCTGGGCATCGCGGTCGGAGGGCTGGGATCAACCCTGGGGTTCCAGGGCGGTGTGTTGCACATCATCTGCCACGGTTACAGCAAGGCGACCCTCTTCTTTTGCGCGGGCGCCATCGCCTACGTCACCGGGACGCGCAAAATATCGGCGCTCCGCGGCCTGGGAAAAATTATGCCCCTCACGGCCACGGCATTTTTCGTCGGGCTGCTGAGTGTTACCGGAGTTCCACCGCTGGCCTGCTTCTGGAGCAAGTTCATGATTCTCTCGGGCGCCATGCGTCTTTCCGGCCCCCTCGGACCGCTCATCGTCATTTTCATCCTTGTCGAAACCCTGGTCTCCTTCGGTTGGATGCTTTACATTGCCCAAAAAATCTTTCTGGGCGCGCCCTCGGCGGCAGCTCAAGTCCCAAGCGACGTACCTTGGGCGATGAACGCCACTTTGATCATCCTGATGGTCGGTTGTGTAGTAGCCCCGCTGGTGGGCATGCCCTTAGTGCAGTTGATGGGGAAATAACGTCATGATGAATGCCGTTCGCAACATCGAAGCCAGCATCGTGATCCTGATTGTAGGGTCACTGGTGAGCCTGCTCTTGGCGCGTAAGCGGAAAGTGTGTGGCTGGGTCAGCTTCGCTTTCGTTTGCGCCTCCTCAGTGTGCACCGGGCTCGCCGTGGTGGGAGCCTGCACCGTGGCGTCAGACGAACATACCCTCCTATCGTTGCCGCAACTCGGCGCGAGTCTCACCCTGCGGGTTGACCCCTTGAGCGCCATCTTTTTGGCCATCGTTGCCGTGATTACACTGCTGAGCACGCTGTACTCCGTACGGTACATGGAGCACTATACGCACGATAAGGTGGCGAAGTTCTTCCCCCTTCTTCTCCTCTGTATCGCCAGCATGACCGGAGTTCTGGTGTGCACAGATTTCTTCTTTTTCCTCATCTTCTGGGAGTCCATGACCCTGACGTCATACTTCCTGGTGACGTTTGAGAGCGAGAACCCGGCGAGCCAGCGGGCGGGCCTGAAGTATTTCATCATCACCCACGGCGCCACGCTGTGCATGGTGGCCGCGGCGCTGTTGCTCTGGAGGACGTCCGGCTCGTTTTCTTTCGATGCCATCCGGCAAACTCTGTCCGGGCTGCTGAGCACCCAGCCGTTCCTGGCCAACGTTACCATCTTTCTCTTCTTCCTGGGGTTTGCCACCAAAGCAGGAATCCTGCCCATGGGTGATTGGCTCCCCGATGCCCATCCCGTGGCCCCTTCCGGGATGAGCGCGACGCTCTCGGGCGCACTCGTCAAACTGGGAATATATGGGCTGGTTCGCCTCTTCTGCTCTTTTCTGGTGGTGTCACCGTCGCTCCGGATCTGGGGAATTTTCCTGGCACTCGCGGGCACCGGATCGCTCTTCGTTGGGACTTTGACTGCACTGCGGCAGACCGATACCAAGCGGCTGATGGCCTTCCACACCATCGGGCAAATCGGTTACATCTGCCTGGGGCTAGGGGTGGGCGTCTACTGTCTCGGGATGTACCCGGCATTGGCCTCGATTGCTCTCGCGGGTGCAATTTTACATGCGGTAAACCATGCCTGCTTCAAGTCGTGCTTGTTCCTGGGAGCGGGTTCGGTGCTTTACCGCACCGGCCAGCGCGACATGGACAAGCTGGGCGGCCTGGCGGCTTTCATGCCCTACACCACCGGCACGACGACCATCGCCTCATTGAGCATCGCGGGGGTGCCGCCCTTCAACGGGTTCACGAGCAAGTGGCTCATCGTTGCCGGGTGCCTATTGGCAGGAATGCGGTTCCCGTTGTTCCTGGTGCTGGGTATTGTGGCGCTCTTCATTTCACTCGCCACACTCGCTTCCTTCCTGAAGGTGCTGGGATCAGTCTTTCTCGGCAAGGCGGATGAGAGCCTGGGAATTAAGGAAGTGCCGGTCTCCATGGTCGTGCCCCAGGTGGCGCTTGCCGCCCTGTGCGTACTGCTGGGCATCCTTCCCCAGCCCATGTTACGTTTTGTCGGGCATGCGATCGAGGGTATTACCGCCCTGCCGGTGTCGGGGTTGGACGCGAGTCGGATATGGGGTGGACTGTTACTGACCGATGGGTCGCCGGTCGGATTCTGGTCGCCCCTCGCCATGCTGGCCGCCTTGGCCATCCTGGCATTGATCTCCTATGGCATTCAGCGCGCGGGCGGAGCCCAAGTGAGGTCGGCGCCGGTCTGGTACTGCGGGGAAGAGCACGCTCCGGCCACGGTCCGTTACCCCGCCAGCAGTTTCTATTTGCCCTTCAAACACGCATTCCAGGGAATCTATCCCAGCGGAGGAGTCCATGTGCCGAAATTTCCGGCGCCCCTTCGCGGCGCGCTCGATTTTGACCGATGGGTGTATACGCCGTTCATCAAAATGGTTGACCGGGCCGCCGGCCGCGTGAGCAGAACGCATGTCGGGACCCCGCAAATCTATCTTTTGTGGATCGTGATTGGCGCCGTGGTAGTAACAGGAATCCTCCTGTTGGTGAATCGCTGAGGAGATGGGCATGACTATTACCGATCAGGCCACCGTTACGCAGGTTGAGGAAGTAGTCGCCGCACGCAGCGACAGTGCTTTCCTGTCGGGGACGCAACCTCACGCCGATACCCTCCATTTCAAGATCGAGAAGCGGGCCATGCGAGCGGTGGTGGAGGGGCTGGTCAACGAGTTGCAAGCGCGCTTCCTGATTTCGGTGGGGACGGATACAAGATCCGTCACCGGCCAATTCGCCATTTTGCATCTGTTTTCCCTGGACCGTGAGCATCTCTACGTTCTGCTGGAATCTCCCGTGTCCGAAGAAGACCAGAGGATTGAATCGATCACCGACATCATCCCGGGGGCCAACTGGGCCGAGCGGGAATTCCGCGATGCCATCGGAGTGCATCCCGATGGGCATCCGGATCCACGCCGCCTGCTCTTGGCCGACGACTGGCCGGAAGGCGTCTATCCACTGCGCAGGGATTTTCCTTATAACTTCCAGCCTCCTCCCGCGGATAATGTGCGCCCGCAAATGCGCGAGCCCCCCGCCGGCGCCAGTGTGGTACCGCTGGGGCCTTTCTTTCCGGTCCTGGAGGAGCCCTCCTACTGGCGCATGTTCGTCGAAGGCGAGACCATCGTGGGATGCGATACCCGCCTCTTTTACAACCACCGGGGAATCGAAAAGCTCGGTGAAAGCGTTTTGACCTACGGCCAGATCCCGTATTTGGCCGAGAGAATATGCGGGATTTGCGGCTTCATTCATTCCTCATGCTATTGCCAGGCGGTGGAGAAGGCGGCCGGCATCGAGGCGCCGCGCCGCGCCCGGTACATCCGCACCATCCTGCTGGAGCTGGAACGCATCCATTCCCATCTGCTCTGGTTGGGCATTGCCGGGCACATCATCGGTTTCGAAACGGTGCTCATGCAGACTTGGCGAATCCGTGAGCCGGTCATGTGGCTCTGTGAAGAGATTTCCGGAAACCGCAAGACTTACGGAATGAATACGGTCGGCGGGCTGAGCCGCGATCTCCACAATGAGTTAAAGCCCAAGCTCCTCGAGACCATTGCCCAGGTGGAAAAGGAGGCCATCGCCGTTCGCAACGCGGTGATTGGGGACAGCACGCTTCATGCCCGGACCAAGGGAGTGGGCGTTTTAACCAACGATTGGGCGAAGAAAATCTGTGCCGTGGGCCCGCCGGCCCGAGCTTCGGGGGTGGCTATCGATGCGCGAATCGATCACCCCTATGCGGCGTATGACGAACTGCCCCCGCAGATTGCCACCGAAGAGGCGGGGGATGTTTGGGCGCGCGTGGTGGTGCGAATCAGCGAGTTGGTGGATTCCATTCGGCTGGTGCGCGAGGGTCTCGCCGCCCTTCCCGAGGGCCCGATTTGTGCGGAGATCAAGGAGGCGATACCGCCGGGGAGGGTCGGCGTGTCAGTGGTCGAGGCGCCGAGGGGCGAGTCCGTCCACTTTGTCCTGACGGGCGGTGATAACCGGCCGTATCGGTGGAGAGTGCGTGCCCCCAGCTATCCGAACCTTCAGGCTCTGCCGGCCATGGTCCAGCAGGCAAACATCGCGGACGTACCGATTACGCTGGGGAGCCTGGACCCCTGTTTCTCCTGTACGGAGCGCCTCGAGACAGTGGATAGAAGGACCCATGAAGTGAGGGTTTATTCCCACGCGGAGCTTCTCGAAATGTCGAGAAGGCACCGGAGGACGTAGGGTCGAACGGCGTTCGTAGCGGGCGGCCACAAGGGCTGCCCCTACCCAGAACACTCGCGGCGGAGGAACGCGATGACAGTTTGGCTCATCAAAAGTTTTCTGCTCTGCTTGCTGAACGTGGCGGCCGCGCTGCTGCTATCGCCACTTTGCGAAGGCATCATGCGCAAGATTCGAGCCGCCCTCCACTCGCGAATTGGGCCCCCCATCACGCAGCCCTATTGGGACATCTTGAAGCTCCTGGGCAAGGAGGACCTGCGAAGCACGGGGGGAGTTGTCTACGCGGGCCTGCCGGCTCTCACCCTGGGGTCGGTGCTGGTTCTTGCCGCATTGGTCCCCATGGGGACGGCCGCGCCGCTGGCCTTCGCCGGCGATTTGATCGTGGTGCTCTATGTCGCGGCGATGAGCGGTGTCGCCATCATGTTGACGGGGTTTGCCAGTGCCAGCCCTTATGCTTCCATCGGGAGCTCGCGCGAAATGATGATGCTTTTATCGGTGGAACCCATCCTGGCCATTGCCCTTGTGGTCGGCGCGTTCAAGGCCAGGACCTTGGCTCTAGGCGGCATTGCCAACTGGCAAATTCAGAATGGACCCAGCATTAGTATGCTGATAGGGGGGGTGGCATTTTTCCTCGCTCTGCAAGCCGTGGCGGGTAAATTGCCTTTTGACATTTCCGAGGCCGACCAGGAAATCATGGGCGGTCCACTGATCGAGCAAAGCGGTCCGCGCCTGGCGCTCTTTCGCTGGGCGATGTGGGCGAAGCAGCTCGTGTTCGCTTTCTTGCTGGTGGAAGTGTTCTTTCCTTGGCCGCACTTTGGAAACTACCTGATCGATCTGCTCGCCACGATCGTGAAGGTGCTCGTTGTGCTGGTGCTGGTGACGGTGATTGATGTCGTAAATCCGCGGCTTCGCATCGATCAAGCCATGGGTTATTTCATGCGGGTCGGGGTTTCGTCCCTGGCGGCCCTGGCCTTTGCGGTGATTGGAAAGTAGGGCCGAACGGCGTTCGGCCTGGCGCCGGGCATTGCCCGACGCCGCGTTGTAGCGTCGATCTCCGATCGACGCGCGGCGGTCGGAGACCGCCGTTACAGTAGCGAGACCGGCAGGAGGTTAAGGTGTTCCTGAGCAAACTGCGAGAAGCCCTGATTTGCTTGAAAGCTGGGCGGGTGACCCTCGGATACCCGTTTTCACCCCACGAGCCCAAACCCGGATTCCGCGGCAAAATCACTCTCGATGGCGATCTCTGCTTCGGATGCGGCGGCTGCGCCAACGTTTGCCCGGCCGGCGTGATTGTGGTGTCGGACATGGAACAGCACATGAGGCTGCTGGAGTTCTTCTGGCGCCGGTGCACGTATTGCAGCAGGTGCGAAGAAGTTTGCCCCGAGGGCGCGATCCGCCTTAGCCAACAATTCGAAACTGCCACCAACGCCCCCCAGGACATGTACATGCGGCTGGAGGTTTTCATGGGACCCTGCCAAAGATGCGGCAGATGCTTCCCGCCCCCCACG
>Ga0181524_10006457_pt1 | contig 10219 bp, 8 predicted proteins | sample PEATcosm2014_Bin_34_FD_119761 | JGI IMG/M metagenome (GOLD analysis project Ga0181524, IMG submission 119761) | Peatland microbial communities from MTU Mesocosm Facility, Houghton, MI, USA - PEATcosm2014_Bin05_60_metaG | ecosystem: Environmental > Terrestrial > Soil > Wetlands > Peat | place...
AGATAGGCCCGCGTAGGCTGGTCTGGTTCTGCGCGGCCCTGCTCCCAATCCCGCAGCGTGCCCAGCGGGATGTGATAACGGGCGGCAAATTCCTCTTGGGTCAGTTCCAAGGCACGGCGGATGATTTTCGCCTGTGGCGTCCGCTTCATCCGCTTGAGGTCGGCTTCGGTTAGTGGCTGCGCGTCGCGATCGGCGCGCGCGGCCTTCTCGATGGCTTCCGCAGTCATCGGTCTAGGCGTTTTGTCGGTAGTAGTCATCTTGCTCATGTTGCGTTACCCTGCGGGCTGAAATGATACAAATGCGGTCCTCGCGTTCCGTATAGGCTACGAACAGCAGGACATGGCCTTCTGCCATGCCGATAATTACAAAGCGTTCCTCACCGTAGTCTTCACGATCATCGAGACGCTCGATGGCAAACGGGTCTTTGAAGACCGTCTTCGCCAACTCGAAGCTCACGCCGTGGGTTTGTAAGTTGGCCTCGGCCTTGGCTTCGTGCCATTCAAATTCCAATTTCATGATCCTACGGGATACCAGTAGTTTTGTCAACTGTCCAGAGAAAACTTACACTCTTGGGGGCCAACTGCGCGCGCAATGCGGCGGGGACAGAGGAGAGCCTGAGGGAACTGCTGCGGATAAAGGCGGTTCTTCTTCGGGAAGGGCCGCAAATCTCAAAGACGGAGCCCTGCGCTTGCTCCGGCCGTCGGCGCTCGCATACGGCGAATCTGCGAATCGTCGCGAGGCCCAGTCATTTTCTTTCGAATGGCGTTTTCAGTCGCTCCTCGACCCACTGTTTATTGATGACAAGGTTGTACTGGCTGTGCTCCATACTCTGCTCGCCCGGCACCTTGAGCGCTTCCTGGTAGCGCGCCACCGCTTCGGCTCGACGCCCCAGCAGATCCAGCAGATGCCCCTGCCACACGAGGGCAACGAAGCGCCAATCGGAATCGCCTTCTGCCGCCCGCGTCATCATCTCGAGCGCTTCCGGATAATATCGACCGTCGTAGAGCAACAATCCCAACTTCGCCCAGAACTGCGCATCCTGGATCTTCATCTCGCGCGCCTGTCGATAGGCTTCCCGGGCTGCTTCTCCCACGCCCGTCCAGGGCATTTGGTTGACTTTCGCCATCAATTCTCGCTGGGCCGGAGGAGGAGCCTCGGCCAAAGCCACCGTGCCATCCGGCTCGATCACAACTTCCTTTAGCGGCGATTTGGCCGGGAACTTTAGCTCCTCCAAGTTGGCCAAGCGATCTGTTTGGACGCGTTGCTCTGAGCCGTCTTCGAATCGGGCAGCGACGGTCACGGGCATTCGCATTGCGCCCAATCGCTCTACGCGCACGGTGCAGTCGAACTCATTGCCGGCCGGCGAGCACCCCTGCCCCGCCACGCGGTAGGCTGCATTGGCGGACGAGCGCACCCACTCTTCGAAGAACCAGCCGAGATCCTGCCCGCTCTCGATTTCCGAGACCCGCTGGAATTCCCGCCAGCCGAGTTGCTTTCCGGCGTAGTCCTTCAAACATCGGCGATAAACCTCGGCGAAGGTTTCCGTGCCGATGACCGACTCCAAGGCATTGAGGAATGCCGCGCTCTTGCCGTGCTCCACGATATTGTTGAAGTCCCACTGAATGGCGGCCTCCTGCTCTTCGGTCAGGTCCATGGTCGTGTCCAGTCCCTGCTTCACACCGCTCACGTAACCCTGCTCCAACGCGCCGACGCCGCCTTTGATGTCGCGCGCCCGCCTATACTCGCGATCCGCATGAAGACCCAGCCCGACCAGTAGCCACGTAAGCGAATCGGGACCCTGTGCCAGGACATAGTTGGACCAGTACATGTGGCCGATCTCATGGGCCGTGATCCAGCGCCAGAAGGGCTCCGGGCGCTCGGTGAGGCGCTCTTGTCCGTGAATGACGACCAGGCCTGTTGCGGGGGGATACCCTCCCGCCGGGTAATCCATGCCCGGGACGATCGAGAGCGAGCGCTGCGGATAAAAACCGAACTGTTGGCGGTAGAAGCCAATCACATCGACCGCCGTTTTCAGCAGCAACTCAGCACAGGGGCGCCCTGCCGCGGTGAAGACGGCGCGAACGTGCACGTCACCGGCATCTGCTTCCGCGCTCTCATATCCTTTCCCGATGAACAGGCCGAACGCGCGAACGCCCTCAGCCCGGTACGCACCCGCCCGGGGGTCGTACCTGCCGCTTGTGGCCACCGCGTAGCCGTTCGGGACCTGGAGACGGACCTCGTAGTCGTCGAGCGTCCCGAAGCCCCACCAAAGGTGCGGACTCAGGAAGGAAGTGATGGCGCTTCCATTGTGCGGATCGAGCTTCCAAGGGGCGGCAAAAGCGATGGAGAGTTCCACCTCGCCGCCGGGCCTGACATCTTGCGGCAGGTCGAATAGCGCCACGCTGTATTTTCCCGGCGAGGGCTCGGCGGGAACGCCGTTGGCCTTCACACGCAAGACATCCCCAGACCATCGCAGTGCGATACGACCGATGGGCCTCCGCGTGTCATTGCGAAATCCAATGGTCTCCGTACCTTCGAGGCGCGAAGGGTCAGCGATGAATTTCACATCGATGGAGTAGTGGGCCCGCGGCGGGGCCACGGGGGCCCAGAACTCCGTGCGAGCCGAACCCAGAGTTGTGAACAGAAGAATGAATCCGAATGTCCGCATCATGCCCTCCTAGAACTTGCTCGCGGCGCCGGGCGTCAGAGCAGCGTTGGTCGGCAGGATAACTGTGGGACTGAACTGTTGCGTTCCCAGGCGATCCTCCGTGGATTCTCCGCCCATTCCGTTGAGGAGTCAACGCGTATGTGCTCAGGTTATTCGTACTTGTGCTTGTTGGAAATCCAACGAAGACAACCAGGCAAAGGGTCGTTTGAAGGTTCTGAGCGAGGGCCTCTGGCCTGAAACTGCAGCCAAGCTTAAGTGCTGCTACTTCCCCCAAGCAGCGCACCACCCCTGCCGCCAGCCCAGCGGGCGGACCTTTGTCTGGCTCAACCGATTTCGCCACCAGCACTTTCGTTGCGAAAAGCGAGGCGACATCCACGAGGGACTGTTGCTCCTCGGCTGTTCGCTCATCTGCCGGAACTTTCTACCGGCCACCCCTCTGGCGAAATACACTGGAATCATTCAGCTTGGGCTCCGGCCTGCGTGCTCCGAGGGCGAGCCTGTGATACGAGGGCCCATTCGTGCATGCCGGCGGCTCCGGAGTCCAATTGGCGAGTGTCTGGGAGGGCCTACGGGTTCCACACAAAGCCATGATTCAGACCATCTGCGTCAATGTACCAGCCGGCGACAGTCCCTTGCAGGTTGTTGGTCGAGGGGCGTGTACCCTCTTGAAAAGGCTGGGTTGCGACTGTGCCCGCGTCCGGAGCATCGAAAGTGGCGAAAGTGCCGCGGGGAGAACGGGAGAAGCCGTGCATCACATTGTTCGCGTCAGCGAACACTCCCGCGACTGTCCCGAGCAAGTTGATCGACATACCGGCGCTGCCTTGCCCGGGGCCCGTGGCCGCGCTCGGAACATCGAACGTGGTGAGGTGGCTGTCGCGAGTGCGCAGGAAGCCGTGCGGCACGATGTTCGTGTCTGTGTAGTAGCCCACGATCTCTCCCAGGTTGTCGTTCGCGTAAGCGGTAGTACCACAAAACGGCGCGCACACGGGCGAAGATACTGTGCCTGCGGCCGGAGCATCGAACTCAATGAGTTTGGGGTCGTGAGTGCAGCCGTGCTGGTCTTGTTCCTCCTGCACGGACGACCACACTGAGGTTGTGAGCGCAGCCAGTGCGCACAATCAAAAGACGAGCGTGATAATCCTGAACTCGGATTACTGCGAGCTGCGCGAGAGTCGGTAGGCACGATAGCAAAACTGACGCTACGAATTGCGGGAAGGCGTTTCAAGGCGGTCCCCCGCTGCCGCTGCCTCCAAGGCGCCGCACGGCATTGGAGACGGCGGCAATTCGAACAGCGCTCTACTAGGGGGTGGGGGTGGCCGAGTAATAGCTGGTGATGCTTGCGCTTGCCAAGATATGGCCGTCCCGTCCAGCCGCGACCAACGCGCGAAACAGCGTAAGGGCGGTTGTGGGGAAATTCGCATACGAGGGCAATGTGAGGTCCGTGTCGAGTGCGTAGACCGTGAAAACGTATTCGTGGTCATTTGGGGGAGTAGAAGCGGGGGGACATGGCCCATCGTAGCTAAGATCGCCGTAGGCGTTGACGACTTGTGGTCCGTAGCTGCTTCCGGCAATACCGGCATTCTCGGGAAGCTCGGTGGTCTTGGAAGGGATGTTGTACATGCCCCAGTGCATAAAACCTCCCGTGACGTCGAACGCTATTAAGACGAAACTGCGCGTACGGCGCGGGGCGTTCCTCCACGATAGCTGTGGTGATTCATCTAAACCGGGGCTCCCATCAGGGGAACAGACGTTCTGTCCACTGACCTGATAGTTGTAAATCGTGCTTGGCGGCAGCGTTGCGCCGTTCTCGAATGTCGTGCTGCTCAGTACGAAATGATCGTTTTGCGGATCCTGGGCGGACGCGAAATTCGCCAAGGCCAGAAATGCAAATGCTGTGATTGCGATAATGCTCAGCGTTTTCATAGCAGTCTCCTTTCCGGACGTTGCTTGGTTCTCATGGCAACTGAGTTTCATGTTTCTCCTCCCTTTGTCAGTCTTGAAAATGTGGCTGAGAGCCCTCAGAGCAGCATGCACAATCGTTGGGGGGGGGCTGGCAGCCGAGCGACTCTAGCTGCCCGATTCGCGAACGTCAATGATAGGAAGGCTTAGATTCTTCTGAGAGACATGTTAGACCCCATCTGCCTGAATCTTCGTTGGTTATACTGCCGCGGCTGGATTCTTGCCGCCTGCGGGTCAAAGAGGTGGTAGAATTGTCACCGGGGTGTTTATGGCTTCACCGCCCCATCCGTCCTCGGTGATACGTTTCGGCCCATTCGAGTTGAACGCCGCAGGCGGTGAGTTGCGCAAAGCCGGACTCCCGCTGAAGATACATCCCCAGCCCTTCCGTGTCCTCCTGCTGCTTGCAGAACGGCCCGGACAAATCGTGACCCGAGAAGAGATTCAGCGCTGCCTCTGGGGCGATAACACGTTTGTGGACTTCGAGGGGGGCATCAACTTCTGCATGAGGCAAATCCGCGCCGCGCTCGCAGACGATGCGGAAAATCCTCGGTACATTCAGACGCTTCCGCGTCGCGGATATCGTTTTATCGCTCCCATCACTCTTATCGGCCTAACGAAGCAGGCTATTCCTTTTGTTCCTGCGCCCGGATCTGGCGCTGAGTCGAAGGTGGCCGCCAGCGACGGCGCAGAATTCGGTTCCATTCACGAGATTCGCGTTCCGACCTCACCTCTTCCTCCGACTCTTGTAGCTCGCTGGCACACAAAGACCGCCGGGGCCAAGATCATCGTGTTCTCTGCAATCGCTATTCTCGTTGCCGCAGCCATCTCTTATTTCCACCGCCCGCCGAAGCTCACGGAAAAAGATTCCATCGTCCTCGCGGATTTCACGAACACCACTGGCGATGCCGTCTTTGACGATGCGCTGAAGCAGGGACTGGCGGTGGAGTTGGGGCAATCTCCTTTCCTGAACGTGCTGTCAGATACAAAAGCGAGCGAGACCTTGAAGATGATGGGGCGTCCTGCTAACGAGCGTGTGACGGCGGGCGTAGGCCGGGAACTTTGTCTGCGCACGGGGAGCAAGGCCCTGCTGGCAGGAGCGATCTCAAACTTGGGCAGCCATTACCTGGTGGACGTGAACGCGGTCGCGTGCAGCACTGGAGAGACCTTGGCCAAAGAGCAGTTCGAGGCCACGGGCAAAGAGGATGTTCTGAAGGCCTTAAGCCGAGCCGCCTCCCATCTTCGTGCGAAGCTGGGCGAATCGCTCCCCTCGGTGCAAAAATTCGATACTCCCATTGAGGCAACGACGACCTCGCTCGAAGCGCTGAAGAACTACAGCATGAGTGCCAAAGTGATAAGCGAACAGGGGGATGCACCCGGCATTCCGTTTCTGAAGCGAGCCATTGAACTGGATCCCAATTTCCCCATGGCGTATGCCGCGTTGGCTGCTCGCTACAGCAATCTCAATGAACCGTCGCTCGCCTTTGAATATGCGACCAGGGCATACGAGCTACGCGACCGGGTGACTGAGCGGGAGAAGTTGCGTATTTCTGCCTACTACTTTCGTGTAACGGGGGAACTGGAGAGACAGGCGCAGGTACTCGAACTCTGGATGGCAAATTATCCTCGCGATTTCGCTCCGCATGTCAGCTTGGGCGCGAATTTCGTTTTTATGGGGCAGGACGAGAAAGCTCTGGCCGAATTGCAGGAGGCATTGCAGCTTGCGCCGGGCGACCCCTATGTTTGTCAAAGTCTGGGCGAGGTTTACCTCGCTCTAGACCGTCTGGATGCAGCCAAAGCTATCCTAAATCAAGCGCAAACGAGGAAGCTGAATAGCGCCGAGCTGCACTGGACGATTTATTACCTTGCTTTTCTGCAGAGAGATTTCGCGCAGATGGAGCAGCAAGTTGCATGGGCCGCAGGCAAGCCCGGTACCGAAGACATTCTGCTATCGGCCCAGTCTGATACCGAGGCCTACTACGGGCGGCTGAGCAGTGCGCGGGAGTTCTCGCGCCGAGCTGTGGACTCAGCCGTCCGCGCCGATGCCAAGGAGGCGGCAGCACTGTGGCAAGTGACTGCGGCACTGCGCGAAGCAGAATTCGGTGAAACTGCAGAAGCAAAGAACGAGGTCAGGGAAGCGTTGGCGATGGCTCCGGGTCGAAATGTGAAGGTTTTTGCAGCCCTCGCGCTCGCCCGCGCCGGGGAAACTGCTGAAGCCAAGGCGATGGCCAACGAATTGGAGAAAAACTACTCCTCCAATACTGTGCTGAAGGTCTACCGGCTTCCGACCGTCAACGCCGCCATAGCACTGAGAAAAGGTAACCCATCGCAAGCACTTGACCTGCTGGAAATCGTCAAACCCTACGAACTTGGACAGCCCACCCCATCGCCATTGGGAACGCTCTATCCCCCCTACCTGCGCGGTCAAGCCTACCTCTTGCTGCACAACGGCGCCGCCGCAGCCGCCGAGTTCCAAAAGCTGCTTGACCATCCTGGGATTGCGCTCAATTTCCCACTCGGGGCTCTCGCGCGTCTCCAGCTCGCCAAAGCCTACGCGGTGGCCAGCGACACTCCGAAAGCGAGGAGCGCGTACCAAGATTTCCTGAGTCTCTGGAAGAATGCCGACCCGGACATCCCGATCCTGAAGAAGGCCAGAGCGGAGTACGTGAAGCTACAGTGAGACCTATTTGGGTCCGTCCATAAGAGCCGTCCATAGTGAAGGTTTTGTTAGCCCGACTTCGTAATCGGAGCTGAGGCCCGGCGACCGAGGCCGCGAAGCGGACGGAGTGTGTTGATTCGGCTACGTGGGTTTTGGGAGCGATCGCTTGAGCGACCAAGTGCTCCTTGCTCGCGATAAGTTCGCTCGTTCCGGGGGCTATGTGTTGATGAGGGAGGGCCGGGACGAGAGCCCGGCCTCCGCCCAGTGCTGTGCTTGATTCGAGACCCTCTTCTCCCGAAGCTTAGCGGGTGGAAAACTTATAAAGCGTCGTGGAGTTGTAGGTCTGGCCCGGTCTCAGAATCGTTGACGGGAAACTCGGCTCGTTGGGCGAATCCGGATAATGCTGGGTCTCCAGGCAGAAGCCGTAGCGAAACTTGTAGACATGGCCCTGCTTGCCGGTGAGGGTGCCGTCCAGGAAATTGCCCGAATAGAATTGCACGCCCGGCTCCGTCGTGTAGACCTCCATGAGGCGACCGGTCGTCGGCTCATAGACCCGCGCTGCGAGTGTCAAACCTTTGTCTTTTCGGTTCAGCACGAAGTTGTGATCGTAACCGTGCCCGAAAATCAGTTGCTCATCTTTCTGGTCGATCCGGGCTCCGATCACCGCAAGCTTGGTGAAATCGAGGGGCGTCCCTTTCACGCTGACGATTTTGCCCGTGGGGATGAGCGTCTTGTTCACCGGGGTGAAGGTGTCGGCGTTCAGCAGGAGCTCGTGGCCGAGGATGTCGCGCTGCCCATCTCCTGCCAAGTTGAAATAAGTGTGGTTCGTGAGGTTGACCGGGGTGGCCTTGTCCGTCGTGGCGTGATACTCGAAGATGAGTTCGTCCTTCTCGTTCAGCGTATAGGTGACCGTCACCTTCAGGTTGCCGGGGTAACCTTCGTCCCCGTCCGAGCTCGTGTGCTTGAAGATCACCCCCACCTCATCCGGTTTCTCAAAGGGTTCGGCTTCCCACACGATTTTGTCGAAGCCCTTGTTGCCCCCATGCAAGCTGTTGGGGCCATCGTTTGTCGGCAGCGTGTATTCCTTGCCGTCGAGGGTGAACTTACCCTTGGCGATCCGGTTCCCGTAACGACCGATGATGGCCCCGACATAGGGAACCTTGGCGGTGTAGTCGTCCGCTTTGTCGAATCCAAGGACCACATCATCAAAGTGGCCTTTCCTATCAGGGACTCGTATTGAAACGATAGCGCCGCCATAGGTCATGGCGCGGACTTCCATGCCGTGCTTGTTCTTCAGAGTGTACAAGTCGACGGGTTTGCCGTCGGGTGTTTTTCCAAAGGCTTCTTTTTTGATCATGTCTTTCACCTGTGGAGAAGATGGGACCCCCAAGCCGGTCCAGAAGGGAAATAACGTTAGGCACAACGAGAGCAGAATAGAAATGCGGTGAATCATGGTCGCTCCGTAGAGGTTTGAGTCACGAGGGATGGGTTGGCGAGAATGCCTTGTCATGTCTCTGCGGGTTCGGTAGTGCTCAACACAACCAGCGCAAAGAATTGTTACAGGACTGTGGGCCAGAGTCAAGTGTCCTGCTCGTGAGGTGTCGAGAGGGAAATATTGTCATGTTGTTAGCACATCAAATGTCCGGGTCAATTACGTCCCGGTCGCCATCTCGGATTTGGGACCGATCCGGGAACGCGAACCGACATGGAAATCATCGGGGTGGTAGAGGATGTCAAGTACACGAATGTGCGCGACGAAATCCCGGAGCAGGCATATATTCCGTATCTCGGGAGTCACTTCGTCGCTGGCATGACGGTATACTTGCGAACGACCTTCGATCCAAAGCAGGTGATGACCAGCGTGCGGGCGAAGGTTCGGGAACTGGATCCGACCCTCCCCATCTATGACACGCGGACCACGGAGGCGCAGATCAGCAACTCGCTCACCACCGAACGCATGATCGCCAGCTTGTCTACGGTCTTCGGCTTCCTGGCCACGCTGTTGGCGGCCATCGGGCTGTACGGCGTGATGGCTTACACCGTCGCACAGAGGAGACGCGAGATCGGCATCCGGATGGCGCTGGGGGCGGAGCCGAGAAAGGTGATCTGGATGGTCATCCGCGATGTGTTGTTGCTGGTCGCGATCGGAGTCGGAGCGGGCGTGCCCGCTTCCTTGGCGCTCATGCGGGCGGTCGAGAGCCAGCTCTACGGCCTGACGGCGCATGACCCATCAACGCTGGCGCTGGCCACGGTCGGACTGGCGCTGGTTGCCTGCGCGGCGGGGTACCTTCCTGCCCTTCGCGCCAGCCGCCTGGATCCCATGGTCGCGTTGCGGCACGAATAGTTGCTAATGCACCAGAACGGTAGTGCAACTTTTCCCAAATCGCCTTCTCACCATCGGCCCAGAGCTCGTCCGCTGGATGGCTCTCAATTCCGCCTCTGAAGTCGGCCGAACGTCGAATTGACTGTTGACCCAACTGTGGAGTATACTCCACAGTATGGAAACCATCCAAGTCGTGTTGGATTCGGAATTGCTTCGGGCCGCGAATGGAGCTGCCAAACGGGCGCGAGTAAACCGTTCTGCTCTGATACGCGAGGCCCTTCGCGAACACTTGAAGCGCCTCCGCACGCGCGAGGTCGATGCTCGCGACTGGCGGGGCTACCGAGAGCATCCGCAGGCCGCGGGCGACGTTGCGGCCTGGGAGCGAGTGGCATCATGGCCGGAGCAATAGCGCGCGGAGAAGTCCGCTTGTACCAGTTCTCTTATCCCAACAAGCAAAGACCGGTGGTAGTGCTTACCAGGGAGAGCGCCATCGGCTACTTATCAGCCGTCACCGTGGCGCCCATAACTTCCACCATCCGTGGTGTGCCGTCCGAGGTCCTGCTGACCGAGGCGGACGGAATGAAAGGTACCTGCGCCGTCAATCTCCACAACG
>Ga0181524_10006463_pt1 | contig 10211 bp, 7 predicted proteins | sample PEATcosm2014_Bin_34_FD_119761 | JGI IMG/M metagenome (GOLD analysis project Ga0181524, IMG submission 119761) | Peatland microbial communities from MTU Mesocosm Facility, Houghton, MI, USA - PEATcosm2014_Bin05_60_metaG | ecosystem: Environmental > Terrestrial > Soil > Wetlands > Peat | place...
AGTGATCCGCCGGGCGCTGGAGTTGGCGGGCTGTTATGTGGTGACCACCGACGTAGCCTCCTCCGCCATGAGCGCGCAGCAAGTGCATGACAGCTATGTTTCCCTCCAGAAGGTGGAGCGCGATTTTCGCACCCTGAAGACCGGCTTGCTGGAAGTGCGGCCGGTCTGGGTGCGCAAAGAGAGCCGCACGCGGGGGCACGTGTTCTGCTGCCTGCTGGCGTTGAAAGTCAGTCGCGAGATGGAGCGGCGATTACGGGCCGTGTTTGGCACCACCGAGACTCGGGCCGATGCGATTACCCTGCCGGACGCGCTGCAGGCGTTGACGCGTCTCTGCCTGTTGCACTACGCCGTCGATGAGAAAACCACGGTGACCAAGCTCCCCCAACCGGACGCTCGCCAGCAAGAAATTCTCAAGGCACTCGCCGTCACCCTCCCGGCCCTGTAGTCAGACACCCCCACATGCCGCAGCGCGCCTAACTACCGTCATGCCAAGCAGTTCGACAGAAAAACCCGCTTATAACAAAAAGGAAGATGGGTCCGAGATCATTAAGAACGGTGACAAGTGACGAGTGACCAGTGACAAGAAGCAGGCAAAGTCCTCTGGCAGGCGACGTCAAAAGGCGACCGTCTGCGCCAGCCCGCCAGGCCAAGAATTCGCCGACCGCGTGAACGTAAGCCTGTCTTGTATTGGGGTTGCGGATGTGGGCCGCGAAGAATTCGAGGAACCGCCGGGAGGCTTGCTCGCCGGCCGCATGAATTACCGTCAGTAGCTAAGCTCGCGATAGGAAAGAACCTGTGGGGAGGTTGTGGCGGAACTTGAACCGAAGGAAGTCCCAGCGCCGGCGCCCGGGAGGACATGGGCCACAATGCATGAATTATACAGGGCGCTGATCGTTGCACTTGTACTGCCCACAAACAATGGGGCACTGAGGACCGCATTCCCAGCTCCGAGCACAGAGCCGCTCACGGTGATATTCCCGGCGGAAGGAGGAGTGAAATTGATCTGGCCGTTGGCGATAATCACTCCCTGATAGTTGAGATTGCCTGTTACGGACAGGTTACCATTGACCAGCAGGAGCCCATAGCCCGTGTTGCGGCTGCCGGTGATGGTGAGGGGTTGGTTGGCATAAACAATTCGGACGGTCCCGGAAGTTTCCCCTGAAGGCTGAATACCCAGCGTCGTACCGCTGGCCGTGTAGCTCGTTCCGTTGAAGGTAACGTGACTGGGATCCGCGGAAGTGATCGCTGTCGCGTTGGGCTGGTATTGCGAAATCAACGTTGCCGCCGACTGCGGAAAGGGCGCAAGGGATGGTTGCGTTGCGGGATTGCCGATGATCGAAGCCGCGACCGAAGATATTGCGCCTCCCGCCGTGATTCCCGGCAAAGGCGCGACAGGAGCGGGACAGCCTGCGCCTCCAGGATCATTGTCGCTGCCCTCGACGATGACATTCGCGAGACTGTTCATAGGATTACCCGTGCTGTTAAACCACAGGGGGTTACCAGAAACTGTTGCTGAACCCGCAAATGCGAGCGCTGCCAGGGGTGTGAAGCCTCCTTCTGCTGCGCTTGCGACTTCCGTCTGCAAAATCTTCATGACCTTGGTCGAATCCACCGCCAAGGCAGTAAGGACATAAACCGGCGTGCTGCCGGCGGAGGAAAAGGTTTGCTGCGTCCCGTTCCAATAAATCGGGTCCGTGGGGTCGAGGATTCCGTCCTGATTGATGTCCGTGTGCGCTGAGTATTCGGTCATCAGAGTAATCCGGACCCACTTATAGGGTATTGCGGTGGAGGTCCCGGCGCCCGGCTGATCGCTCTTGATGTTTGGAAGCACGCTGGCGGACGCGAAACCTCCCCGGAATTCATGGGAGTATTCGGAGTCGTAGTAGGGCGACGCGGGGTTGGTGGGTTGAACGGGATCCGAGGAGCTGCTATTCACAATGTAGAGCACCTGTGAGACCGAGTTGGGCAGCGAAAGGGTGATGGTATCCGGCGCCGAGCCGTTCATCCGTCCGCGGGCTTCCTCAAGCCCTGCCAAGGCAGCATAAAACACACGCCCCTGCGCCTGAGCAGTCTGTCCCAGACGGACCTGGCTATCTGTCAGGAGGACCATCGAGAGTGCCAGGCCGCTGAGCATGAGGATGATGATCATTGCCAGCAGCAGGGCAATTCCCCGCTGCCGGGAATCTGAACGGGTACGCCAGGGGTAGTTCAACTCACAGCCTGCGTCCATCGGGCACGCTTTGGAATCACGTATGCGGCTCTCGGCCTTGCTTGTCGGGTGCTGCATGGCTCAAAAGTTCATCCTTGGGCAGGTTGCGGTCAGGGTCACCGAGGCGGGAGAACCGCTCTCGTTGCTGCTGGACTGAAGAACCAGGTTAATGTAGATGGTCTGCACGTTCAGAGGGAACGGTTGAGTGTCGGAGGGATTGATGTTCCAGGCAAACAAGGGCGTCCCTTGAATCTGGTTCTGGACGTTATTCAGCAAGAGAGTGGTCACCGTTGATGATCCCAGCGTTCCGTTCAAGTTCTTCAAGGTACTATTCCGGTACAAATTCTGTGAGCCGGGAGCAAGGACGTATTCAATTTGCTCCAGGGTGCCGTTTTGATTGGTATCGGCTTGAAAAACCACGTCGTAGGCCGTAACCGTAACGAACGGTGTGGCGGCAAGTCCGGGAGAACTCGCCACCGCGGAGGACGTGAAGAGTTTGGCGGAGGGATAGCCGGCCATCCGAAGTTCTCTGGTCATTTGGTTGAGCGCCGTCGTCCCGCTGTCAAACAAGGTCGACGTACTTAACCGAAGCTGTACCCCTTTATAGCTTTGAAGCACCAAGGCCACCGCCATGGCCGTGAGGGTTCCGAACAAGGCAACCACCATGACAAGTTCGAGGAGACTTCCACCCGCGTCCGAGAGGTTTGGCTCGCCGGGAAGGGAGCCTGTACCTTTCCCAGGCGATGCCTTGCCCGGTTGCTGTTTTCTCACCCACATAGATCAAGGTTCCTAGGGCCCCGTCAAAGTCTGGACCTGCACCCCGGCTGCCAGCCCCCCGGTCAGATTCACCGGCTTGCCCGCGACGATGATCTTCATGCCCTTGCTGTTCGTCACCGAGATGTTCCATCGGATCGAGTACAGTTGCCTTGAGGGATCAGCCAACTGCGTTGAGAACCCCACCGGCGGTGCCTGTGAGAAGTCGATGAGCCCCGATGCAGTGAGCGGATTCCCACAACTTGTACCCGGCGTTCCCGGGCACGCCACTTCCACGGTATTGCCGTCCAGATCCGTAAAGCTTCCCGAGGGGGCGGAAATGTTCTCGCGAATCTGGTCGAGTTCTTTCTGCGCCAGCATGGCGGTCTCGCTCGTTACACTGGTCAGTTGGGCCAAACGTTCCTCGAGGGGGAACAACATGGCCAATCCCAGGAGCGCGAACGCCAGGAGTGACTGCGCCACGAGGGTCTCGACCAAGGAGAATCCCGCCCCGGTCCGGGTCAGTTGTCCTGCGGGCGAGGGAGCCTCGACCGCCGGGTGCTGTCCCAATTTGAACGTAGCGCCGCCATCTTGGTGGCTCAATGCCGGCTGGAAGCCGGCGCTACATCTGAAATTAGTATGGCAGGAATGTATAGAATGGAGCAAACTGAAACCCTCGAGGGCGGGAGAAAGGTCGCCATTCCAATTTCTATGAGCCAAGATTCCTCTCCCGCGGGAAGCACCGTCGCATGTCCTTCCTGCGGCCACGTTCAGGATCGAAGCCATCCGGAGTGCAGCCTCTGCGGCTTCGCTCTTAACGCCCCGGGCATGATCTACCAGCGGCAGGCTGACGGCACTTGGGCCATCCTCAAGGACGTTGACCTCTCGTCGCTTGCGCCCCGGCCCATAAAACCTCCCCGGCAACACTTTTCGCGCCCTGGCGTGGGGTTGATCGCCTTGCTCATTCTCTTCCTCGCCTTCTCCTCGATCTGGGCGTGGCGCCAGCGCAGGAGCGGCGCAACGGCTGAGGCTTTGGAAATTTCGCAGTACGTTTCCCACCCGGTGGGCACGATCGTACCGCAGTTTCAATTGCAGATCCAACGCAGTGATGCGGGATACTTGCGGGTAACCGGCCTGTGCAACCTGCCTACGGCAACGCAGTTGGAAGTTCGCATCTTTGCCGATGACACGGTGGTCGCCATCGATTACCCGGTCACCGTTGCCGATGGGCGCTTCGAAACTCGCACGCTGCTCAACCAAGGCCGGCCCTTCGCGCCGGGTGCTTTTCGGATTCGGGTCAAGGCCGACTTTGCCGACCGTTGGCAGCCCCCACCGGTTCTGCTGGTGGTCGGAAGCCTGGGGCAGAGACTGCAAGGACCGCTCGTGCACAAGCAAGAGGACGCGACGGGTGCCACCCTCACCTACACAGAAGCCTTCACGATAGATTGATAACCGAAAACTGAGGGGTGCTGCCCCGCGGGAGATGGGCGGTGCGTACCGAGCGACCTTGGCAATAACGTCTCGACAGATCAAGGAACTTCTTATTGGATGATCCCCGAATTCACCTTGGCAGGAAGCTGCTGTTCGGGGAGAAGAACGGGAGCCGTACAATGTGGGCACACCTGCCAAGCCCGATCCACCGTCTGGCCGCATGAGGGGCAAACAAGCGTCGACTTGGTTTCGCAGTGCTGACATTTTCTGGTCAGATTGGAGACCGGTTTCCCACATTGCGGGCAGGTAGCCTGACCCTCATCCACCCATTGAATGACCCGCAGGACTTCCTCGGGCGTCGTCTTACCCTGCCGGATTTGGTTGCGGGCCGCCTCCACCAACGGGACCATGCCGCTTTGTACTGCCGCTTTTCGGATGACCGGTTCGGGAGAACGCTCGTTGATGGCTTCACGTACCGCGGGAGTCATCCGCAGCAATTCGTAGATACCTATCCTACCTTTGAGTCCCGTACCGTGGCAGGCCCTGCATCCTCTCCCATGGCTGAAGCTGAATTCGGGATCATCCCAACCCAACCGCTCCAGAACCCGGGGGTTGGGGTTGTAAGTTTCCCGGCAACCGTTGCAGGTTAGGCGCACCAGCCGTTGAGCGACCACCAGGGTTATGGAAGAAGTAATCAGAAAGGGATCGATTCCGAGGTCCAACAACCGCAGGACCGTCGCCACCGAATTGTTGGTATGCAGCGTCGTCAAGACCAGGTGGCCGGTCATGGCGGAATGGAAGGCGATCTCCGCGGTCTCGTGGTCGCGAATCTCCCCCACCAGGATCGTGTCCGGGTCCTGGCGCAGGATGGAGCGCAAACACGCCGCAAACGTAAGCCCGGCTTTGGGATTAATCTGGACCTGGTTTGCGCCCTGCAATTGGTACTCGATGGGGTCCTCAACGGTCACGATGTTGACTTCGCTGGACCGCTTGTAATTGAGAAGTGAATACAGCGTCGTGGTTTTGCCGCTTCCCGTCGGGCCGGTGACAATCATCATGCCTTGCGGCTGCTTTACCGCCTCTAGGACGGCCGGTAATTCCGCGCTAGGAACGCCTAATTGGTCCGGCGCCGGAATCCCCTCCGCGGACCCGAGGACGCGAATCACGATCTTTTCCCCAAACTGTGTGGGCAACGTCGAAAGCCGCAAATCCGTAATCCGATTCTGGGAGCGCACCTTAAAGCGCCCATCCTGCGGAATGCGCTTTTCCGCGATGTCGAGCTTACTCAGTACCTTGAAGCGCGTGCTCAATCCGGCTCGCAGCCAGGCGGGAGCTTTCAGATAGTCCCTGAGCACACCATCCACTCGCAGGCGAATTTGAATTTCGTTCTCGGCGGGTTCAATGTGAATGTCGCTCGCATGTGTACGCAGGGCTTCATCCATGATTATGTTTACGAGCTTAACGATGCGCGGGATTTCTGAATCCTTCAGCGAGGCCGCTTCGTCCAGATCGAGATCCTCATGCGAGGGCAGAATCTGAAGTTCCGGCTGATCTCCGGCCTGATCAATAAAGTCCATGGCCTGGGCTCGGGAATAATGCTTTTCAATGGCTTCCAGAACCTGCGACCGTAACCCCACGCGAGGTAGAACCTTGCTCCCGGTAAAGAATTCGATGGCCTGCACCGAGGCGAGGTTCGAAGGGTCAACGAAGGCCACTTCCAGTCTGCGCCCGTTCACCCCCACGGGGATACACTCGTGCTGGCGGGCCAGGCTCTCCGTAATCCGATCCGCCGCTTCCTCGTCGATGGCGAGGGGTCCCGCCCCCGCCAAGGGAATATGCAGGCGCTGCGAAAGCGAATCAGCTAACCATGTCTCCGTGATCTTGTTTTCAGCCAGCAGGATCTTCCACAATGGCTCACCCCGAGTTCGGGCGAGTTCGGAATAGTGCTCCGCTTCCTCAACCGTGAGTATTCCGGATTTGATCAATCCCGTTCGCATGGAAGGTACCCCTTGCGAGTGTTTAACTCAACTCACCAAGATTTCTGCCTTACACGATGTTATGCGGCTTTCCGCTTTTGAAGGGTTCCCGGACCCATTGCGACTCCGCCTCACATAAGAAGTCTCTCATAAACTAATGTGCTGGCCACCATATGTAAAGAGTACTAAAGTACTGGGATTAGAACAAGTGATTAGGGATAATATCAGACAAAATGACACCGAAGAATATTTAGTGGTTTATAAATCACCCCACCCCAATATCTAGGGCCTAAAGTCGCCCAGGCGCCATCTCATGGCTTGCGAAGCGGTGAAGAATTACTATCTTCGCCGCCGAGGGCAGAGAAAAGGCCTTTTGTTTTCAAATCTTTGCGCCTCCACGCCTCGGCGGTGGCAAGGACCGCTTCGACAAACCGGCGAAGCCTCCAAAGGCCGGTAGAAAATCACCACCCGTTTCATAGGGCTTGCGTTGGGAACACATTGGTAGCAGAATAGCGGCCTCAAGTGAAGAAAACGATCATTAGGAGCCTACCATGACAATTTATCGATGGTGTGGGCTGCTGCTCGGCGGGTTGCTGATGGCGACGCAACTGGTGCGGGCAGATCAGCCGAAGCTACCTCGTGTGGAATTTACCGATCAGAAACTGGATAATGGCTTGCGCGTGATCATCGCCGTGGATCGCACGGCGCCGGTCTTTGGCATATCGGTCACTTACAACGTGGGATCGCGGAACGAGCGCCCGGGCCGTACCGGGTTCGCTCACCTCTTCGAGCACATGATGTTTGAAGGCTCGGAAAATGTGGGCAAGGGCGAGCATTTCATCCTCGTCTTCAACAACGGTGGCAACATGAACGGCACCACCAACGAGGATCGCACGAATTACTTCGAAGCGCTCCCCAAGAACCAGTTGGATCTGGGATTGTTTCTGGAAAGTGACCGCATGCGCTCCCTGGCCGTCAACCAATCCAATCTTGACAACCAGAGAAACGCGGTGCAGGAAGAACGTCGGCTGGGCGTAGACAACCGGCCCTATGGCAAGGCCTTCTTGGACCGCGATAACCTCGCTTACGATAACTTCGCCTACAAGCATTCCACGATCGGCGAGATGTCTGACCTGAACGCCGCTTCGATAGACGACGTGAAGGGGTTTTTCCGCATCTACTATGCGCCCAACAACGCGGTGCTGACCCTGGTGGGCGATCTCGACCCCGCCGAGACTCTGGAAAAAGTGAAAAAGTACTTTGGCGACATTCCCTCGCAACCCGCGCCCCCGCCGGTCGACATGACGGAGCCCGCCCATTATGGCGAGAGAAGAGAAATCATCCATGATCCGCTGGCGCGGACTCCGCTGCTGATCATGGCGTATCACACTCGGCCCGGCAACACCCCGGAGAACGAAGCCATCCAGGTGCTGGCGAGTGTGCTCGGCCAGGGAGAAAGCTCCCGCCTCTATTTGCGCCTGGTCAAGGAAAAGCAATTCGCCGCCCAGGTCTTTGTCTTTGCCGATGAGCGCCGCGGCCCGAGCTTACTCACTTTTTACGCCTTCCTGCGTCCGGGGGTAAAGCCGGAGGATTGCGAAGCGGCCATAAGGGATGAGATCGCCGCGGTTCAGAAGGACGGCATCACGACGGAGGAAGTCGACAAGGCACGCGTGCAGTTTTTGCGCGGACAGATTCAAACCCGGCAATCGGACCTCAATACCGCCATGCGGATCGGCCAGGACGCGGTCTATTTTGGGGATCCCAATTTGATCAACACGGCCGTGGAGAAGTTTGATGCTGTAACCGCGGATCAGGTGAAGGAAGCCGCGCAAAAGTACCTGGTTCCGGAACAGCTCGCGGTGGTCACGGATCTGCCGGCGGCGTCACAGCACAAAGCCGCGAAGGCTCAAAAGGAGGGGAAATAACCATGACGGCAAAATACCGAGCTTCTATCTCCTTTCTGGCGGCACTCGCCGCCGCGATGGCGGTGGCCATGCCCGCCTTCTCGCAAGAGCAGCACGCGGCTGAACTCTCCAAGGTGGTCCGCCTCAACCGCGCCCCCGTGAGCAATGAAATCCTCCAGGTGATCCTGCCGAGGCCGGTGGTGACCAAGCTCCCCAATGGGCTTACCGTATTGGTGCTCGAGCGGCACAAGCTGCCGACGGTCGACTTCACACTCTGGATCGGAACCGGCGACATGTCAGATCCCAAGGATATGCCCGGTCTGGCCAGCTTCACGGCCGGGATGCTGCGGGAGGGCACCACGCACCGGACGAGCGCGCAACTGGCGGCGGACGTCGATAAGATCGGCGCCACGCTGAATGCATCTTCCGACTTCGGGTCTACTAATTCCGCGGTGATGGCTTCCGGCCTGGCGCCCAGCGCCGGCCAAATTCTGGATTTGATCGGCGATGTCGTGCTGAATCCCACCTTCCCCAGCGACGAGTTGGAGAAATACAAACGGCGGCAGCTTTCGCAGCTCGAGCAGGATCGCTCCCAGCCGTACGTGCTGGCCCAGGAGAGATTCCGTCAGGCGCTCTACCAGGACTTCCCGGCAGCGGTCACCCTGCCCACGCCGGAATCCATCAAGGCCACCACGCCGGAGCGCTTGAAAGAGTTTCACCACCATTACTATGTTCCTGGCAACGCCATTCTGGGCGTGGTCGGCGACGTCAAACCGGACGAGATCATGGGGCTTATCCGGAAGAGCTTCGCCGACTGGAAGGGTCAGCCGGCGCCCAAGCCGGATTGGAGTCACCTGCCGCCAGCCGCTCCCGCCAAGATTTGCCTCGTGGACCGGCCAGACTCTGTGCAGACGAACATCGTCGCCGGCGACTACGGTGCCCGCCGCACCGATCCGGACTATATCGCGCTTTATGTGATGAACCGGGTGCTCGGCGGCGGCCCCCAGGCGCGCCTGTTTCTGAACCTCCGCGAAGTCCATGGTTATACCTATGGAGCTTATAGCAGGGTGGGCGATGACAAATACCGCGAAGCGTGGGCGGCCAACACCGAAGTTCGCAACGCCGTGACGGACGGCTCGATGGAACAATTGATGGCAGAGTTCAAGCGCATCCGCAACGAGAAGGTGCCGGAGACGGAACTCAACGAAGCGCGTCATTCGATTGTCGCAAACTTCGCCCTCTCCCTCGAGCAACCCCAGGGACTTTTGTTTCGCTGGATGCTCGTCCAGGACTACGGCCTGCCCATGGACTACTGGGACCGCTACCCGGTGGAAGTCGCCCACACAACGCCGGACGCCGTCCAGGCGGCGGCCCGCAAGTACGTAGACCTTGACCACCTGCAAATCGTCTGCGTCGGCGACCCCAAACAGCCCGCAACGATCAGAAGCAGCCCATCCGTGACGTGCTGAAGAAGTATGGGACGGTGGAGGTTTACGATACGAATGGAAAGAAGGAGGAGTAAGGAGAGCCCTTCGTTTCGGGGAGCAAGGAGAGCCCTTCGTTTCGGGGAGCAAGGAGAGCCCTTCATTTCCGGGGCTCTCGCCTCGCCTGATTTCGACAGCCGTTGGCCGGCTCGGGCGCGCCGGAGGCTCCTCCACGTACCCATCGAGGTCCGAGATGGGGGCGCCTTACCGGGACTTACGCTTCATTAGGTCGCCGCAAGGAAGCGTTGCGCGGACCTCATACGCAACGTCCGTCATTCGTAGAGGACAACCCCATTGTCTGTCATTCTGAGCGTGCATAGCCGAAAATGGCTATCCGTGATGTCAGAAACGCAGCGCATGGCAAAGTGGGTCCGCCCTCTCCCAAGGGGAGAGGGTGGACCGCGACGGCGCTTTCACCAGCCGTCGCGGGCCGGGTGAGGGGTTAGTTGCGGGG
>Ga0181524_10006464_pt1 | contig 10209 bp, 6 predicted proteins | sample PEATcosm2014_Bin_34_FD_119761 | JGI IMG/M metagenome (GOLD analysis project Ga0181524, IMG submission 119761) | Peatland microbial communities from MTU Mesocosm Facility, Houghton, MI, USA - PEATcosm2014_Bin05_60_metaG | ecosystem: Environmental > Terrestrial > Soil > Wetlands > Peat | place...
CTGCGCTACCTGCTGGCCAATCTCGGCGAACTGCAACCGCGCGCGTGCCTCGTGGAGTTCGACATCAACCAGCGTCCGCTCGACATCGCGGAAATCCTGCTCGCGCGCAACCCCAAAATCATCGGCTTCGGCATTTACATCTGGAACGTCGAGCCGGCCACCGAAGTCATCGCCGCCATCAAACGTGTCCGGCCCGATATTAAAATCATCCTTGGCGGGCCGGAGGTCAGTTACGAAACCGGGGAACAAAAAATCGTTCAACTCGCCGACCACATCATCACCGGCGAGGCGGATTTGAAATTCGCGGAGGTGTGCCGGGTGTTGCTTGAAGGTAGGGCGGGCTCTCCGCAGTCCGCCGTCCCAAATCCAACCGAGAAGCGGTGCACAGAGGACTGCGCGCCCTACCAGCCTTTACCCAAAATCATCCCTGCCGAGCTGCCGGATTTTCCGCAAATCATCCTGCCCTACGACTTCTACACCGACGACGACATTGCGCATCGCATCATTTACGTCGAGGCCTCGCGTGGCTGTCCGTTCACGTGCGAGTTTTGCCTGTCATCGCTCGACATCCCGGTGCGGCAGGTTCCCCTGCCGGCTTTGTTCGAACAATTGCAGCGGCTCCTTGAGCGCGGCGTTAAACAATTCAAGTTTGTTGACCGCACGTTCAATCTCAACGTCAATGTGAGCAAAGCCATCCTTGAATTTTTTCTGGAACGCTGCCGGCCTGGTCATTTCTTTCATTTTGAAATGATTCCCGACCGGCTGCCGGAATCATTGCGTGAAGTCATCGCCAAATTTCCGCCCGGCGCGCTGCAATTCGAGGTCGGCGTCCAGACGTTCAACGAGGAAGTCAGTGCGGGCATCAAGCGCCGGCAGAATTACGAAAAGCTCGCCGACAATTTCCGTTTCCTGCGCAATGAAACCGGCGTCCACATTCATGCTGATTTGATAGTCGGGTTGCCGGGGGAAACATTGGAAAGTTTTGCCGCCGGTTTTGACCGGCTTATCGCGCTCGGTCCGCAGGAAATCCAGGTGGGCATTTTGAAACGGCTGCGTGGCACGCCTGTCGTTCGGCATGACGCCGAGTGGCAAATGATTTACAATCCACATCCGCCCTACGAAATTTTGCAGAACAAGCTGATTGATTTCACGACCATGCAAAAGCTGCGCCGATTTGCGCGTTACTGGGATTTGGTCGGCAACAGCGGCAACTTCATCGAGACCGCGCCGCTGATTTGGCTCGGGTTTGGAGTTCCGCCTTCAGGCGGAAAAGAAGCACCCGGACCGGCTGAAGCCGGAACTCCGAACGGTTCGCCTTTCTATGCCTTCCTCCGTTTCAGTGACTGGCTGCATGCGCGCACGGGCCGCACCGACAGCATCGCACTCGTGCGGCTCATGGAACTGCTCTTTGAATTTCTCACCGGCGAACTCCGGCTCGACGCAAAACAGGTGGCCGAAGCGCTGTGGCGCGATTACCAGCGCGGTGGTCGCCACGACAAGCCGGGCTTCATGAAAGATTTTCTTTCGCCTGAAGAACCACTTCTGCCGTCGCAAAAAACCAAATCCGCCCTGCCCAAACGCCAGGCCCGGCATTTGGCTTGAAACGAATCTGCACTCAACCTCGTAATCCCCGGTTTATTTCGCCAACTGCTTCTCCGCTTTCTCGTTCGTCAAACCATGCCGCGCCCGCAGCACGGCCATGCCTACCACCGGCGGATACGCTTGGTCCGATTTCATCCGCGGCTCGACGTATTCGATGACTTCGAACAGTAGTTGGTTCGCCGCTTCGTAAGTCAGCCCGGTGAGCCGGGCGATGTAACGCGTCGCGCGGTCAATCAGCTTGAGATTCGACGGCACGACCCAGATCATGGTGTTGCCCATCACGCGCCCGAGGCGTACCATCGTGCAGGTCGAAAGCGCGTTCATCACCAGTTTCACCACCACCCGCGTCACGCCGTCTAGAAGAAAACTCGTTTCCGGAACCGGAATGAAAACGGAAACGCAATCTCCGATGGCTGAGCCGCAGCTCAGCCCTGCCGATTTTGGCAGGGACGCGCTGCCGCGCGTCCAATTTTCCCGTCCAAAATAAATCAAACCCGTTTTCGCGCCCGCTTTCCTTGCCGCTTCGAGTTGGACGCGATAAAATCCGTCCGTTGAAAGCAGCGATTCCTTTTCCAATTCCGACACAATGGCTACTGCGCCATCGCCCGGCCCCGGCGGACGATATTTGAGGCCGTCCAATCCAATCTTGAATCGCATCAGCTCTGCGCGGCTGATTTTGGGTAACTGGTAGGGCGCGATGTCCCTATCGCGCCGGTCTTTGCAGCCAGCCGCCTCGGCGGGCTGCGGAAAGCCCGTCCTGCCTGCAAGCAATTCACGCACCTCGTTTTCATTCCATTCCACGCAACGCGGTTCGCGCTTCAGCAGATGCCGCCACGCCTCCGGCGTCTCATCCTGCGGCAGAAACAGAAATGCCCACGACTCGGTGGCGGTGGCGTCGTCGAACTTGCGGAACGGTGGCGTGCAGAACGTCGGCGAGCGCTCCGTCGTGTCCGTCAGCACGTCAATGCCAAAGCGGTCGGCGAAGTAATTGTTCTTGCACCCCGCGCGATAAACCGATTCCTCCAGCGCGACGAGCTTCGCCAGTTGCGCCAGCAGTTCGGGCGATTTCAAACTCGCGTGCAGTTCTTCCAAGGCTGCGAGGAATTCAGCGGGAACATCCTTTGGCGTGCGGTGACGTGTCACCGCTTTCAAAAGCGGCGGCGTAACGCCGCAGTCCAAAATCAACTCCCGCGCCGCCATCTCCAAAATCGTGAGCATCACACAAAGCTGGATGGAGGTTGCCTGCATCCGGGTCGAGCCGGTTATGGCCATCAGCCCGGTCGTCAGGTTGATTTTCTCGATGCGCGGGTCTTTGATGACTTCACGGCTGCGTTCAACATCCCGACAGAGGATTTCGTCCGGATTGTTATAGACGAAATAAACCTTCGCGCCCGCGTCCACGCCTTCCCACGCCGTGCCAATGACGAATGACGTTTCGCCGCCCTCGGTGATGGCAAAGATGACGTCACCGGCGCGCACGCCGAGGTCGCGCAGTTGTTTGCCTCCGAACGCGGTAAAATCCTCGAAGCCCTCGACCGATTTGATGAGCGCGTAATCGCCGCCCGCCATGACGCTGAACGTGCGATGTTGCCAGTTGGTTTCGTTGAGGCTTGACCAGAAATCACGCCAGACGGAATCCAGCAAGATGCTCAATCGTCCGGTCGCGCCGCAACCGGTGAAAAAAATCCGCCCGCCGGATTTGAGCGAACGCACCACGGTTTCCTTGATTTCGACCGCCCGGCCCGATTTCACGAACTCGCGATACTTACGCACCATGTCGTCATCCACGTCAAAAAGCAACTTGAGGGCGCCAGCGATGTCTTGTTTTGCCACTTCGCTCAGGTTTGCCGTGACGGGATGCGACGATTCGGTGACCAGCGCGCCGAGTTTGAATTGGGCGCTGATCTTGAGAAATTCCCCGGACCGTTTTTGCGAACAGGCGCTCATCGCGTCCTGAGTTAATGACATTGCCAAGACCGTGTCACGCCGATAGCTTTGTGTCTGGTCCAATGATGCCGACCCTACATCTGGCCGCGTTGAAGGCGGCGGACTGCGATGTCGCTTTCGACAACCTCACGCGCCAGCTTTATGCCACGGATGCTTCGCTCTACCAAATCGAGCCGGTGGCGGTGGCATTTCCCCGAAACATCCGCCAGGCCAGCTCCGTCATTCGCGCAGCAGCGCAGGCGGGCGTGCCGGTCATTCCGCGCGGCGCGGGCACGGGCCTGGCCGGCGGCGCCGTCGGCGACGGTCTGGTGGTTGATTTCGCGCGGCACAACCGTCAAATTTCCATATTCGACCGGGAACGCCGCACCGTTCGCGTCGGCGCGGGCGTCGTGCTGGACCAACTGAATCAGTTCCTCCACCCGTACGGATTTTGTTTCGGGCCGGACGTGGCGACAAGCTCGCGCGCGACGGTGGGCGGCATGATTGCCAACGATTCGTCGGGCGCATACGTATCGGTTTACGGCACGACGGCGGAACACGTCAGCACGCTCGACATCGTGCTGTGCAACGGAGAGATCGTGAAAGTCGGTTCCAACCACGATGCCCTGCGGCGGCAACGCGAGGCGGTCGAAGGCCTGATTTCGCTTAACTCGCTGGAAATTGCCGAGCGTTTTCCGCCGGACCTTTTGAAACGCTGGCCCGGCTACGCGCTGGCGCGGGTGGCGCGCGAACCGCAGAACATGCTGCACCTCCTCGCCGGCAGCGAAGGGACGCTCGCCGCGATTTTTTCCGCCGAATTGAAGGTCGTTCCGCTGCCGGCGGAGCGCGGCGTGGGCTTGTTTTTCTTTGCGACCGTGGCCGAGGCCATGCAAGCCACGCAGGCATTGCTCGATTTGAAACCCGCCGCGATTGAGCACATTGACCGCCAGTTGTTCGACCAGACGCGCGGCCGGCGCGAGTTTCAGGCCGTGCGCGATTTGCTGGAGCTCGACGCCAAGCCGTGCGTGTCCATCCTGATTGTCGAATTTTTCGAAGACGTCCGCGAGCGGCTGGCGGCGCTGGAAACGCGTAAACTGGGTCTGCGCCATTTGATTTTGAAAACGCAGGCTGAAGCCGATCTCGTGTGGGCGATGCGCAAGGTGGGTCTGTCGCTGCTGACCGGTTGCAAGGGCAATGCCAAGCCCGTGGCGTTTGTCGAAGACGCGGCGGTGCGGCCGCGCGACCTGCCGGATTACGTCGCAGCTTTGCAGAAACTAATGCGCCGGCTGAACCTGCAGGCGTCGTATTACGGCCACGCCGCGGCGGGCTTGCTGCACGTGCGGCCGGTTCTGGATTTGCGCCAGGCGGACGATTTGAAAAAATACCGGCAGATTGCCGATGAAGTCGCCGCGCTCATCCGGCAATTCAAAGGGACGCTTTCCGGCGAACACGGCATCGGCATCGCGCGCACCGAGTATCTCCGTGAACAGGTCGGCGAGGCCATGTACCAGGTCATGTGGCAAATCAAACACACCTTCGACCCGAAAAATGTGTTCAACCCGGGCAAAATCATCGCCGACGGTCGCTACCGGATTGACCACAATCTGCGCCTGGGCACAGGCTACTCGCTGGTTTTGCCGTTTGAACCGAAGCTGGCCTTCGCGGCCAAGGACGGCTCGTTTACCGCCAATCTGGAGCAGTGCAACGGCTGCGGCGGTTGCCTCAAGCAAACGCCCGTGATGTGCCCCACGTTCATCGCCACCGGCGAGGAAATCATGTCCACGCGCGGGCGCGCCAACGCCATCCGCGCGGTGCTGGAATTGCGCGGCCTCAAGCAGGACCCTTTGCACGCGGCGGAACTCGACGCGGCGTTGAGCAATTGTTTGTCGTGCAAAGCCTGCACCACCGAATGTCCGTCCAATGTGAACCTGGCATTGCTTAAGGCGGAACTGCTTCACGCGCGACTTCGGCTCAACGGTTTGACCCTGCGCGAACGGTTGTTCAGTTCGGTGGACGGGTTGGGACGGCTGGGCTGCGTGATGCCGCACATCGCCAACGCGCTCCTGGATTTCACATCGGTGCGGCATATCGGCGGCCGAATGCTTGGCCTCACGGCCAAACGGCCTTTGCCACACTTTGCGCGGGTGCGATTCGACCGTTGGTTTGCCAGACGCGACCGCCCCGCCGGCCAGCGCCGCGGCCCGGTCATTCTCTGGGACGACACCTTTGTGCGTTATCATGAACCGCACATCGGCATGGCCGCCGTCCGGGTGCTGGAATCCGCGGGGTTTGAAGTCCAGTTACTGACACAGCGTAAATGTTGCGGACGGCCCGCTTTCAGCCAGGGCAACCTCGACGAAGCCGAACGGCTGGGCCGGCACAATCTCGCCCTGCTGAACGGCAACAAGGACAACACGCCGATAATCTTCCTCGAACCGTCCTGCTACTCGATGTTCGTGGAGGATTACCGGGAATTGAAATTGCCGGGCGCGGAACCCGTCGCGGCGCGCTGTTTTTTGTTCGAGGACTTTGTTGAAAATTTGCTGAAGCAGGAACCCGGCACGCTCCAGTTCAACGACCGGGCCGGGCAGATTGTTATTCACCCGCACTGCCACGCCCGGGCGCTGGCCAGCCCGGACCAGGCGCGTCAATTGGCGGAGCGGCTGCCTAACCGGACGGCAACATTGCTGGACACCGGCTGTTGCGGCATGGCCGGCGCGTTCGGAATGTTGGAGTCGAAGTATGAACTTTCCCTGAAAGTCGCGGCGCCGCTCATTCATCAAATCAAAGCCCTGCCACCTGAAACCGTTGTCGTGGCGTCGGGGACAAGTTGCCGCCAGCAAATCCAGCACCTCGCGCACGTCCAGCCGCGGCACATGGCGGAAGTCGTGGCGGATGCGCTGATTTGACCGGTGCGCTATCCGTAAATGTTCTGCAACGCCGCGCACAGTTCGGGGAATTGAAATGGGAACCCGCTTTCCAGGAACCGCTTCGGCGCGCACCGGCAGCCGGCAAGCGCCAGTGATGGATCGGTTTGCATCAACCATGAGCCGAGGCGCACCGCCCATTCGGGCGCGGGCGGACTCCACGGACGATGTAACGCGCGCCGCAACTCGCGCATGAATTCCGCATTGGTCACCGGATTCGGCGCGGTGGCGTTGAAGGTCCCGGCCAAATCCCCGCGTTCAATCGCCGCAATGAACATCCGGTTCACGTCCGCGAGATGAATCCAACTGACGTATTGACGTCCGCTGCCGGCCGCGCCGCCCAGAAACCACTTTGCCAATTTGCCGAGCACGGACAGCGCGCCGCCGTCACGCCCCAAAACAATGCCGATTCGCAACAACACCCGGCGCGTTTTCGGCGCCGAGACTGAATTGAAGGCGCGCTCCCATTGCACGCAAACCCCGGCCAAGCCGTCATTGCCGGCAGGCGATGCTTCGTCGCAAATTATGTCCCTGGTGTTGCCGTAAAAGCCGGCGGCACCCGCCTGAACCCAGACACGCGGAGGCAGTTTGACGTGCCCGAATGCCGCCGCCAAAGTGCGGATGGAGTTGACGCGCGAACTGGCTAGCGCGTCAAGATTCTCTGGCGTGTGACGGCAATTCACGCTCCGCCCGGCCAGATTCACCACCGCCTCCGCGCCGTCCAAAAATCGAATCCATTCGCCGATGTGTTCGCCGTCCCATTCCGCCTCCCGCACGCCATCCTCCCGCTTGTGCGGCGTGCGCGTCAACACGACGACCTCGTAATCACGCTTGAGCGATTCCGTGGCGAGCGCCCGGCCAAGAAAACCACTGCTGCCCGCCAGCACGACGCGTTTTTTGTTCATGGCAGCAAATTAAGTTTTGGCGCGTTCCCCCCGGTGAGCGGATTGGTTTCAAAACGCCTCCGTTCCAAATCGGCCAGCCAGTTCCGAATCAACCGGCGCGTCGAGTCCAGATTCAAATGCTCGTGCTCGCTCGGATATTTTTCGAAGTTGGCCAGCGCGAGCTTGAACAGCGCGGCGGCGGGGCGCAGGTGATTTCTTTGCAGATGCACAAACGCGCCGGCGAGTTGGATCAAGCCTTTGTAAAACGCGCCGTTCGGGCCATGTTTGTCCTTGAGCCAGATGTGCTCAAGCACTTCGTGCGCCTCGTAAAAAAGCTGGTGGTTGAAACAATCAAAAAAGCCGACGTAATGCCGGTCGAGCTTGTGCCCCTGATGCTGTTCCACCAGCGCGGCGATGTGTTTGTGTTTCCGGCTCACAGATTCAGGGTAAAGACCGGGTGACGAGTGACAAGTGACAAGTGACACGAAAGCACGCGAATTCCTGAAATCATTTTGGGATGGACGACCGGGGCAAACGGCGTTTGAATTTTCAAGCTATGAATGACACCGAGAAAATTTTCTTCCCATTGGGTGGGCTGCTCTTAAAGTCAGTGTATGTCAGACTACAATGATTTGTCAGCATGGATTGCAAAGGCAGAGACTCTTTCCGACCCGGAACTTGCGCAATGGACTCAGGGATGGAAAGCCGGTGAGCCACCCCGGATTGCTGGTGAGCATGAGCAGCAACGTCGCCGCGATAAGATTCAGCAAAAATCTGTCCGTATCGCCACAACACAATCTTGGATAGCCATTGGAATATCTTTGGCCGCACTAGCTGTTTCGGTATTTGCTTTAATTTTACGCAAATGATCAAGTCCTTCCAAAGGATGTTAGATGTGATTGCCATCCATTATGCCGGTGACGGGCAACGCACATTTTCAGCGCAAGGCACTTGGCATTGCCACTAATATCAGCCCGGATTTGAACGATTTTTGGATTGACTCGGTCCCGTGCCTCGGCGCAGACCAATGCTATGGAAGCCCCACTCCAACTGTTCTTTGCCCTCGCGTGTGTCCTGCTCGGCGGGTGCGCGTCCCCGGACTTCACCCCCTACGTTGGCAAGCAAGGCTGGCCGCAAAGCCCTAGCAGCACTGTCGAGACTAATTGCATCGTCCCTATCTACTACGGCTGGCCGGACAAGCCTTACACAGTCCTCGGCGTTATTACGGCCAAAGGAAGCCGCCCTGCCGCCGTCGCCAGCTACGCCAAATCGAAAGGTGCCGATGCCTTGATCTACCGCGCTACGCTCACCGGTAATGCTGGCACTTATACCACGCCCGGACACGCCACTAGCATCACTAGCGGCAACTACGCTTATGGCCAGTATTCAGGGTTCACGACGACCACCTATAGTCCCGGAATTTCTGTCCCCCTCATCGTGACAGTAACCGCTTACACCGCCATCAAATGGGAAGACCCGCTACAAGCGAAGGCAGACATACTGCGCAACACTTTGGATTGGGCAAACGCTCATCCTGAAGGTGGAACCTATGGCGAAGGAAAAGACGCCATTTACCTCAACGCCAAACAGGTTCAGGAAATGAAAAGTTCATTTCAAGAGGACCTTGACGATCTGGTATCACCCTTCAATCCGTCAAAGGTACAAGCAAAGGTGGACGAATTGCGTAGCACATTGGACTGGCTAAATGCTCATCCTGACGGTAGCACAATGGGCGAAGAACCAAACGCCAGCTCATTCAGCGCCGGAGACATTCAAGGGATGAAGGCTGAAACTCAACAGCAGCTTGACGATTTGCTGTCCCGCTTGAATCAGTTCACCAAAACCAACGCCTCCGCCAATTCTGTCACTTCTTCACAAGTTCTCGCACAGACACCCCAAACAAATACTTTCGATTACGAGAAGCTTAAAACTTTTGAATCTGCCGCAGAAAAAGGCGACCCTCTCTCTCAAGTGCTACTTGCTGGCATATACAGCGAAGGTGTTGGGGCTGTCCAAAAAGATTCTGCTAAAGCTGCTTATTGGTATCTTCGTGCCGCAAACCAAGGCGATGACGGGTCTCAATTCAGTGTGGGGGAGATGTATGAAAAGGGTGAAGGAGTCATGCAGGATTTCATAGAGGCTTACAAGTGGTTTAACATCGCTGCCGTTGCTCCTGATATTGACTGGAACATGGCCACTAACTTTTTCAAATCAAACAGTATTGACATTCAAACCCTCAATAAATTCAAAGCATCGTGGGTTCCAGTCGCCGAGAAAGCGAAGGCAGCCAGAGATCAACTTGCTCGACAAATGACGCCGGACCAAATCGCCGAAGGGCAACGCCGCTCGGCAGCTTTTGTTCCCCGAAAAGAAACGCAAAGTTCAAATTGACATCATGTTGCTCAAGGCGGACGGGCGGTTTGCACCGCTGCCAATTGTTGCCAGTCGCTCGGTGAATCTTGGCGGCACGGTGGCGACCATCGGTTTTCCTGACATCGGTTTGCAGGGGTTCTCACCCAAGCTGGCCAAGGGGGAAATTGCGTCGCTGTCCGGCGCGGGGGATGACCCGCGCTATTTTCAAATCAGCGCGCCAGTGCAGCCGGGCAATTCGGGCGGGGCGCTGGTGGATGAACGGGGCAACGTCATCGGCATCGTGTCGGCCAAGCTGGATGCGTCGGTGGCGCTGGCGGCGAGCGGGGCGTTGCCGGAGAATGTAAATTATGCGGTCAAGAGCAGTCTGTTGTTGAGCTTTCTGGAATCGGTGCCGGCGGTTTCGGCCAAACTCAAAGCGCCGAACACGAAGGAGGAAAAATTTGAGGACGTTGTGAAGTCGGCTCAAGATGCTGCCGTTCTCGTCCTCGTTTATTGAA
>Ga0181524_10006467_pt1 | contig 10207 bp, 9 predicted proteins | sample PEATcosm2014_Bin_34_FD_119761 | JGI IMG/M metagenome (GOLD analysis project Ga0181524, IMG submission 119761) | Peatland microbial communities from MTU Mesocosm Facility, Houghton, MI, USA - PEATcosm2014_Bin05_60_metaG | ecosystem: Environmental > Terrestrial > Soil > Wetlands > Peat | place...
ACGTCGCGGAACAGCGGCGCGCCGACCCCGATCATCGAACCGATATAGGCGCGAAACCGATCCTCGCCGGGCCGGTCGTTTTGCGCGATCGGACGCGCGTCCGCCCAGGCGCGGAAAAACAGGGCGATGAAGCGGCGCTGGAAGATGTCGACGAAACGCGGAAACGCGTCGTCGCGCTCCAGCAGCCACAGATAGCTCTCCTCGGTGGTCGTCAGCGGCAGCGCGCCTTGCGGACCGAACATGCCGAGAAAGCGCGCGACCAGACGCATCCGCCCCGCCGGATCGACGACCGCGGCTTCGAGATTGGAGGCGGGGAACTCCATATACGGATTTTGCGATACGACGAGATATTCCTCGGCGAGCGTCGCCGCGTCGCCGAGGCGCGGCTTGTCGGCGTTCTCGCGCTCGAACCGCCTGAGCGTGGCGAACATGTCGAAGCGCCACGGCTCCGCGACGAGTTCGTCGCGGAAAGTCACGAGACGCCCCTCAGGCCGAGCCGCGGCGGCCAGCGCATGATTTCGCCGCGCTCGCTCGTGCGCACGACCACCTGCGTGAAGTGGTTGATCGCGACGTATTCGGCGAAGAAGCGATCGAGAACGGCCCCCATCAGAAACGCGCCGGAGCCCTCGAAGGCCTTGTCGTCCAGCAGCACGGCGACCTCGAGGCCGCGCGCCGCCGCGGCGCCTTGAGGCTGGCGGACGCGCCGGACGATCGGCCGCGAGTCGAGGCTGCGCAGGCCCCGAACCTTGCGCTCGGTGGCGCTGTCGGAGACATCGGCGAAGAGGACGAGAATCTCGCGCAACGATTTCGCGCCGTCGCCCGCCGCGCGCTCGACCAGGCCGAGATGATTGAGGCTGAGCATATTGACGATGCGCCAGGCGACGTCGCCGGTCGAGGCTCCGTCCGTCTTGCCGACCATCGCGGTCATCGTCGGTTCGCGCGGACGCGTCGGCCCGGCGATGCAGCGCATTTCGAGATCGACGTCGTCGAGAAGACGGAAATCGGCGCCGCCTTCGCCGACCGGCAGATGCTCGGTCAGATGTCGGTTCGTGCACAACGCCTGCACGCTCAATTCGGCGACGCGGTTGACCTCTTGCGGGTCGGAGCGCTCGCCCAGCGACAGGAACATGTCGGTGCCGGTGTAATCCGACTTCTGCCCGTACTTGCGCTCTTCGATCGTGCGGCGGCGCGGCAGGCGGCGGACGGTGTAGCACAGACCCGAGGCGCTGCGCCCGGCGGCCGCCGAATAGAGCGGTTCGACCGCGACTTTCTGCGTGACCCCGGGAATATGGGCGAAAACGTTGAGGATGCGGTTCGGCTCGAAGTCGAGCGCGCGGCTGCGGTCGGGCACGACAGGGTATTCGTGCCGATTGGATTTCACGGCAATGCGATCGACCGTCTTTTCGAACAGATTGACCGCAGGCGCCGCGTAAAGCGCGAAGAATTCCTTGCGCACCGCGGCGGCGAGGCGCGGATTGACTTCGTCGAAGGCCAGCACGACGTCGACCGTCTTGGCGGCGAGGCGCGGCGCGATCGCGCCGAGCCCGGTCAGATCGAAGCCGAGAAAGCGGCGCGGAAAAACGAAATAGTCGCGCAGGAAATCGAAGCCGCGAAACAGGCGCTTGTCGTTGGGGATCAGCGTCTCGTCTTCGTCGAAACCGATCTGGCGCACCATTTCGTCGGCGCCCCTGACGACGACAGGATCGCCGAAGGCGTCGAGAAAGCGGAAATAGACGCCCCGGCAATGCGCGAACACCTGTTCGTAAAGCGCGACCGCATCGGATTCCTGGCCCAGCAGGTGAACGCGCAAGTCCTTGACGCGGCACGCCGAGAAACGCAGTTCCGGCCGCGTCCCGGCCTCCTTGTCGGCGGGCTCGTCCTCAATGCGCGGCGCGGCGCGCACGCTCAGCTGCAAGCGCAGACCGGCCGCGCATTCGACGCCGAGCGACAGCCCGAGGGCCTGCAACGGGCCCGCGCTGGTGAAATATTCGGCCCGCGTAATCTCGAACGGCCAGAGCGCGATCGGCGCCGTCAGTCGGAAGCGGCAGGCGATGTTGCGCTCGAGTTCGCGATAGGCCGCGTCGAAGTAGGCGCCGCGGGCGATGACGCGGCCCTCGCGCAAAGCCGGGTCGCCGAATTTCGGCTGCGCCTGAACGAGAAGGAAGGACGGCGTCGGCGCGAGATAATGCGGCGCGAGCTGATCGATGAGATTGGTGGTGAAGTCCGAGAATTCATGCTTGAGTTTGAGTTGCACGCGCGCGGCCAGAAACGCCGCGCCTTCGAGCAGGCCGCCGATCATCGGATCGAGCCGATCGGCCATCAGGCCGCCCAGGCGCTCGGCGACGCCCGGGTATTCCTGCGCGAACTCGCCGGCCTGTTCGCGCAGGAGCGAAAGTTCGCGATTGTAGAATTCGAGGAATTCCCGGTTCATCGCCTCACAACCGATCGATTCTGATCTTGCCGGAATCGAGCTCGACCTCGGCGACGAATTCGACGGGCACGCTCACCGGCTGCGTGCGCAGATCGGCCTTGACGAGAAAGCGCAATTTGAGCTCCTCGACCGCGATGTTCGCATCGCGCGACGCTTTGATCGAACCGGCCGCGAGGCGAGGCTCGAAGTCGGTCAACGCGACCTCGATTTCGCGCGCGACGTCGGACAGACCGTTCTCGTCGATCGTGCGCCAGGAAAGATCGGGAAAGCCGAAGTTGAGGATAGAGCTGCGCACGGCGGGAAGCGTCGACAAATCCGTCGCGGACTCGAGATTCGTTGTGTTGAGCAGACCCAGCAGGTCCGTCATCACCTCGCGCCGCAATCCGGATTCCGAGATCGGGCTGCGCGTCGTCACGCGTCGCGCCGCGATCACCCGCTCGCCCGCCTCGTCGCGCAAATCGAGCCGCTGCTTGGCGTCGCGCTTTTCATGCGCGGCGCGGAACGCGTACATCAGCGGCGGGGCGAGGCGGTCGTTCTTTTGCATTGCCATCGCTTTGCCCGGTCGTTTGGCGGCGGGGCGAAAACGCCGCCCAGGATTGCGTCCGCGAGACCGGCGCCGCCGGTCCTCGCGGGGCGGTCGCGATCAGGTGGCTACGTTTGTCAATATATTCCAGCTCTTGGAGTTTTTTGCGCCGGGGCTGCCGTCGGCGTTTTGCGGCGTATAGATCATTTCGACCTTGGTGAAGTTCAGCGAAAGGCTCTCCTGGGCGACGCCGCCGCCGTCGTGCCCCGCCGTATTGATCGAGGAAACGAAGGCTTCGGTCAGCTTGAAGACCAAATATTCGTGCGGCTTCTCGCCGGCCTTGCGGCAGGTGATGGTGGCCATCGGGTAGTGCTTGCCGGTGCAGCAGCCGATGAACAGATTGGGCGAGGCTTTGTCGACCGTTTTGGTGATGGTCATGTCCTGGATGTTGACCTTGCCTGAGCCCGACCCGGTGCCTTGCCCGCCCGAGCCGGCGTTGACGGCGTTGAAGTTGAACGACCTGATTTCAATTTCGTTCTTGTGCTTGTCGTCCTGCGATTCGCCGTCGAGCCCATCGATCTTCAGAAAGAAATCAGCCTGTGCCATCGTCGCGCTCCGTTGAGAGAGTGGGTCAAAAAAAGCTGGTCGTCTCCGGGAGCGGCTCGCCGCTCCTTGAAGCCCCGGCGGGCGTCGCCGCCCGTCGCCATTTGCTTACGGTCCGCCGCGTCGGCGTTTCCGCGCCCGCCGCGGCCGGTCGACCGATTTCTTTTAAGTCTTCTCCGCGGGGATTTTCGAGACCAGGCTCATGCCGATATCCATGCCCTCGAGTTGGAAGTGCGGGCGTAGATAGAAATTGGCGGCGTAATAGCCGGGATTCTCCTCATCGGCGACGACGGTGACCTTCGCCGCCGCAAGCGGAAACCGCGCCTTGACTTCTTCGCTGGAATTCTTGGGATCCCCGTCGACGTAAAGCGTGATCCACTCGTTGAGCCATTTCTCCAGCTGATCCTTTTCCTTGGTCGAGCCGATCTTGTCGCGCACCATGCATTTGAGATAGTGGGCGAAGCGCGACACCGCGAACATGTAGGGAATGCGCGAGGAAAGATTGTCCGCCGCGGTCGCCTCCGGCTTGTCGAAGAGCTTGGGCTTGTAGATCGACTGCGCGCCGATGAAGGCCGCCTTGTCGGTGTTCTTGCGGTGGACGATCGAGATCAGGCCGGCTTTCGACAATTCCGCCTCGCGCCGATCGGTGATCGCGATTTCGGTCGGGCATTTCAGATCGACGCCGCCGTCGTCGGTCGGGAACGTATGGGTCGGCAGATTGATGACTTCGCCGCCCGACTGCACGCCGCGGATGCGCACCGTCCAGCCATATTCCTTGTAGGCGCGATTGATGTTCGCGGCCATCGCGTAGGCGGCGTTCATCCAACCGTATTTCGCGCCCTTATGGCCGTCGGTGTCCTCCTCGAAGGCGAATTCCTCGACCGGCTCCGATTTGGCGCCGTAGGGCAGGCGCGACAGGACGCGCGGCATGCACAAGGCGACATAGCGGGCGTCGACCGCGTCGCGCAGGCCCTTCCAGGCGGCGTAGTCGGGCGTGTCCATCAGCTTGCCGATGTCGCGCGGATTCATCAGCTCGGTCCACGAATCCATGCCGAGCAGATTGGGGTCCGCGCCGGTGATCAGCGGCGCCAGAGCGGCGGAGGCGACTTTCGACAAATCGCGCAGCAGCTGCACGTCCGTCGGCGCGTGGCTGAAATGATAATCGGCGATCAGCGCGCCGTAAGGTTCGCCGCCGAGCTGGCCGAACTCGCTTTCGTAGACTTTCTTGAACAGCGGGCTCTGGTCCCAGCGCGCGCCGGGATAGAGCTTGAGATTGCGGTAGAGTTCGGTCTTGCCGACGTTCATGACGCGGACTTTCAGCGTCGCGTCGGTCTCCGAATTGTAGACGAGATAGTGCAGGCCGCGCCACGCGCTCTCCAATTGCTGGAACTCGGGCGCGTGAAGGATTTCGTTCATCTGCGCCGAGAGCCTTTCGTCGAGACGCGCGATCATCTCCTCGATCGTGTCGATGACGTCGCCCTTGACGAGGCTCGAGTCCGCGAGGGCCTGGGTCACCAGGGTCTGCACCGCGTTCTCGACTTCGCTCGCGGCGCGCTCGCTGCGCGGCTTGAAATTCTGCTTGAGCAGGGCGGCGAAATCATCCGCTTCGGCGACGGCCGGCGCTTCCGCCGCGACGCCCTTCTGTTCCTGTTGCGTGGCCATTGCGCTTCCCCTTATTCGGACGAGCCGTCGCCCGAAGGCTTCTGGCTGAGTTTCTGCTTCATCGCCGCCATCAGTTGCGGATCGGCGAGCAATTTCTTGAGCGAGTCCTCGGCGGCGACCTTGCCGTCCATGTAGCGCAGCAAATTGGCCAATTGCTCACGCGCCTCCAGGAGCTTGGCCATCGCCGGAACCTGCCGCGCGACCGCCGCTGGCGACATGTCCTCCATCTTCGAAAACTTCAAATTGACGCCCAGCTTGTCGCCGCCGTCGCCGCCGCCGAGCTTGTTGGGAACCTTCATGGTCAGGCCGGGCTCGATCGCCGCCATGCGCTTGTCGAAATTGTCCATGTCGATGTCGAGGAACGCGCGATCGTTCATGTCCGGCTTGGCCACGGCCGAGTTGTTGCCGGAAAGGTCGGCCATCACGCCCATCACGAAGGGCAACTCGACGAGCCTCTCCGCGTCATAGGGATCTTCGTAGGTGATGTGGACACGCGGCTTGCGATTGCGCGAGATGAACTTCTGACCGGAATTGCTGTTCGAGGCCATGGCGTTGTCTCCTCTGTCTTCGCGCGTTCTTCTTCTACTTACTTACAAGCATAGCCCATTGGGCGGCGGGCGCAATACGCGCGCGACGCTCTCCTGGCGCGCGCGAAGCCCGCAACTTCCATGGTTCCAACTTCGGGGCGCTTGACGCTTTTACGGGACGCGGCGGCGAGAGCGGACGCCTGTCGCCGCGATCGCCGTCCGCGCGCTTGTCAACACGTCGATCCGGCTGGTAATGGCGGAAGCGGGGTCGCGGCCCGAGTTGGCGCCGCGACTGGCCGCCTGACGGCGAGAACGCGAAAGATTCGAGCCATGAGCGCTGCGCCGGCGGCCAAATCAGGTCGCGACATCGTCGCCTATTTCGCGGGGCATCTGGCCAATCTCGTCAACGGCAACGACACGCTCGGCGCGGTCGAGGACGTGGTCGTCGTCAAGCCTTTCCAGCTTTTCGAGCGCGTTCGCCGCCTGTTGATCTCGAACCGCCGGTATTCCGACGGGCTGGTCGGCGTATGGGCCTATCCGCCGCCGGACGGCGTCGAGGAAGCCGCCGATTTCTATTTCGACCAGGTGCTCGACCGGCCGATCGCGGCGCGGCGCGGGCAGCCGACCTCGGCGGACAATCTGGCGGCGCTGGTGGCGAGCCGCGCCGTCGAACCGCGCGCGGCCGCGCCGAACGGCGGCCCGCTGTCGACCTGGAAAGCGCTCACCGGCGGCGCCTCGCAGCTCCGGCGGTTCAAAGAAAAGAGCGGATTGTTCGAATTGTCCAACCGCATCCTCAAGTGCCTGGACGCGGCGAACCGGCCCTACGCCGAGACGCTGCGCCTCGGGCTTTGCCCTAGGGAATGGCTGGTCGGCGACGCCGCCGTCGGCGTCAACACGCTCAAGGCCGCGAACGCGTTCCTCAAGGCGCTGAAAGCCGAAATGCGCGGCGAACTGGGACGCCGGCCGACGCGACAGGAACTCGAAGCCGCCTTCGCGAGCGCGCCGATTCCCGGCTGCGAGGGCGCGCGGGAATTCGCCTCGGGGCTGCTCGGTTCGGCCATTCTGACCCGCCTCGCCGGCCAGGATCAGACCTATCTCGTGTCTTTCGACGCGATCGAGGCGACCCAGGGCGCCGACTTCCCCGAGGCGGCGGACGAGCCGCTGATGAACGCCGAAGAAGCCGCGCCGTTTCTCAGCGGCGCGGTCGAAGCCGGCGCCATCGCGCCGCCCGAACGCGATCTGCTGGCGGCGATCATGGCCGGGCAATCGCTCGCCGAGGCGCTCGGCGCCAATCTGCTCCTGCGCCGGCGGCTGAAGAACGATTTCGACGGCGATCTGGCGGCCTATGTCGAGGAATTGTCGTCGCGAACCGCTCGCTTTGTGATGGCGGCGAAGGCCAGACCGTAAGTATCCCGCGACGTCTTGCGCCTCTTGATCGAAGCGGCGAAGGTCATGTTGAGGAGATTGAAATGGACCGCACGTTCGACCCGAGAGAGGCGGCGCGCTTTTTGCGGACGTTGCGCGTGACCACGCAGACGGCGCTCGCGCTCGACGACCTGCAGCGCGGGCGCAGCCGGGCGCGGCCGATCTCTTCGTTCACCGCTTTGGCGGCCAAGGGGGCGGGCGAATGGCGGTTTCCCGCCGCCGGCCTGCTCAGCGCCGACGGCCTCGTCCTCGCCCATCTCCAGCACGAAGGCGAAGAGACGAAAGTGCTCGTCCTCCAGGCGCAGGGCGTCGCCGGGCTCACGACCTACGCGCTTCGCGGCGCGCGCCTGCGCCTGGGCGAGGCGTTGCAAGTCGAGGGCGTGTTCGACCGCGACGGCCGGCTGCATCTCGTGCTCGACGACGAGGCGTTGAGCGAAGCCGACCTTTCGCGTCTGGAGATCGAACTTCTGGATCCGGCGCCATGACGGCGCGCGTCTTCGTGCCCCTGGTCGGCGCGAACGGCGAAGGCGCGCAATTGTTCGAGGCGATCGCCGGCGATTTGGCGCCCGAGGCGCATCCGGCGCGGCTCCTGCCGCAAATCTCCGAGTTGTTCGATTTCGGCCTCTACGGGATCGGGCAGACCGTGCGCGAAGCGGTGACGCGCTTTGTCGCGTCGCGGCGCGCCAGGCTCTGGCTCAGCCGGAGCAACGGCCGCGTCAATCCCTGGAACTTGCGCATTTCCGATCTGCAGATCGGCCGCCTTTCCGACGAGAACGCGCGTTCGGCCGGGCTGGGACTGGCGCTCGCCGCCATTTGCCAGGCCTTTTCGCGCGATCCCGGCATCGTCTTCGCCACCGGGGAAATCCTGCTGCCCTCGGGTCCGGACGCGCCCGCCGTCGCCATCGGCCCGATCGGCGGCCTGCGCGGCAAGCTGTCGCTGGTCGGCGACTATATCGTTCAGCATCGCCAGGCGCTCGAGGGCAAAAGAATGATCGTCGTTCTGCCCGCGCGGACGATGGACGGGCGAGCGCTCGGCGCCGCCGAGGCGACGACGCTCGATCGCTTGCGCGAGGAAGCGCGCGGGGCCGGCGCGCGGCTCGAATTCGTCTTCGCCGACACGCTGGACGGCGTCGAGGCGGCGCTCGGCCCTTTCGCCATGCGCGAGATCGTGACGCCGGCGCGCGCCGTCGGACTCGCCGCCGCGCTCGGCTTGTTCGTCGCGCTGGCCGGCGCCTGGATCGCGCTGACGCGCGCGCCGATCGCGCTCGCGTTCGAGCCGGTCGCCGCGCTGGCGACGACGCGCCCCGACGACGCCGCGCCGCAACGCGCGCGATACGATTCGGCGAGCGACAAGCTGCAACTGCTCGGGCCCTGCTTCGACGACCAGCGCCAACCCGTGGTGGTCGGCGGGGAAACGCTCGTCCTGCGGGTCAGCGCGCGCGACGCCTTGCCGTTCGCCAGCCGATTGCGCGCGCCGCGGCTGTTCATCGCCTCGGTCTCGCGCGCGGCCGATCCGGTGATTCTCGACGCCGAGCATTTCCGCTCGCTCGTCGGCGCGCCCCGCGCCGATTCCACTTTCGATCTGACCGCGGCGATCCCCATCGAGCCGGTCGAGGACGAGGTTCGACTTTTCGTCGTAGCCACGCGCGACCCGTCGATCGAGATCACCGGCCTGCAGGATGCGCTGCGCAAGGACCTGCACGGCCTCGCCGGCGCGGCGGTGCTGACCACGACGACGAGTTTCCTCGCCGATCGGCTCGGCGCCGAAATCGAATACCAGTTCAAGGTGACCAATGACCCGCACGCTTGTCCGTCCTGACGAGCCGGCGCCGGCGCGCGCGCGCAGGGCCAAGCGGCTCGCCGGGCTGCGAGGCGCCGCCGTGTTTCTCGCCGCGACGCTGTTCGCGCCCGCGCTCGAAGCCGCTCCGCTGACCTTGGGCGGAGAAGCCGACTTCGCCGCGCTCGCCGACCGCGTGCGCGACTATGCCGGGGCGAGCCGGGTGAAATGGATCGTCGCGGCCCGCACGCAAACGGACGCCGACGCGGCCGTCGCCGCGCTCGCGCGTCATTTGGCGCCGGTGGATCGCTATCTCGTCGCGCGCGTCAAGGCGCAAACCCTCGCCGACGCGGCGCCTGACCTCGCCGGGGCGGGCGCGCCGCTCGCCTGGATCGCGCCGCAGATCGGCGCGGCGCCGGGCGCGCCGGCCTGCTCATGGCAGGTCTGGGTTTCCGATCCGGCCTTTCCCTCCCCCGGCGACGCGCCGCTCGCGGTGCCCCTGGCGGCCAACGACCGCCTGCCCGTCGGCGCGGCGGCGACGTTCCGCGTCGGGCACTCCGGCCTGCTGCAATCCAAGCTCTACGCCTTCGACGAAACGCGGCCCGGCGCCATCCGCGACCTCGCCACCGTCGCCGACGCCGACATTCCCGTCGCGGCGGAGCCGGAGGGCGAAACGATTTTCCTCGCGATGGCGCGTCAGACCGCGCCTTTTCTCGAGCGGCTGAAATCCGCCCTCGCCGCCAGCGAAGGTCAGCGGCGCGACCTCGGCAAGGATTTCGCGCTGCGCGACAAGCTGCTCGGCGAAGGCCGCGGCATCGGCGCGAATATCCAGGTCATTCCCCCCGGCATGGTCGCGCCCAAGAAGGAAGCCGCGGCCAACGACGAGGCCAGGCCGCGATCCGACGGCGCCGGCGCGCTCATGGAGACCTGCCTCTTCGCGCTGACCCCGGCGCGGTGAGGGGCGAGGGCGGGATTCGGCTGATTTGGCATGATTTTTCCGCTATTATCCGCCATACGACCTGATTCCGGCGACCGGGAGCAGTGGGTCGTCATGGCCGGGCTTGTCCCGGCCATCCACGCGCCGGAGCTGCAGAAAGTCCTTCGAGGATTGGCGCAGGCGGAGGGGCGTGGATGGCCGGGACAAGCCCGGCCATGACGGCGCGAGATTATCTTCCTAACGGTCACGCTCGCTCGGACTTGGGGGAACGTTATGAAAGCAAAGACCTTTGATCGAAAGTTCGACGCGGGCGAGGACGTGA
>Ga0181524_10006472_pt1 | contig 10202 bp, 7 predicted proteins | sample PEATcosm2014_Bin_34_FD_119761 | JGI IMG/M metagenome (GOLD analysis project Ga0181524, IMG submission 119761) | Peatland microbial communities from MTU Mesocosm Facility, Houghton, MI, USA - PEATcosm2014_Bin05_60_metaG | ecosystem: Environmental > Terrestrial > Soil > Wetlands > Peat | place...
AAAGGGTGGCCGTCGGCAATCTCGAATACTATTGGATGGACACCTGGAAGCCTTCGGCGAAGGCGACGCTCACCTACGGCATGCGCGTCACCTGGAACACCAACGTCACCAGCCCGCAGGCTCTCTTCTCCCGCATGGCCGGTTCCTTCCTGGATGCTTCGCATGCAACCAATCAGCCGCTGAATCAGGTTGTTCTGGGCAACGTTAACAACCTCCTTGCAGCAACGCCGCTGTTTGTCTACCAGCCGCGCTCCTCAATTGCCTATCAGCTTCGTCCGCGCACGGCTGTTCATGCCGGATTCGGCGTCTTCAATGACATCATCCCGCAGCAGATTGCGGATAGCGGCCTGATGAACGCTCCCAACGATCCCTCCTTCACCGGCGGTATCGGGGGACAGGTGGGTGGCCTGGGGATTGCTCCCGGCGTTCCCGCCAGCGCAGTTGACGCGGCAGCCAGCGCCAATCGGTCGTTTCAGACAACCTTTAGCTCCGGCGGCGCGCCCTGCGTGGGCATCCAGCCGGGTGCCCCAACCTGTCCGCTGGCCGTCAGCTTGAACACCCTCCCCACGGGAACGCTCAAGGCCCCGTATTACTACCAGTACAATCTCGGCGTCGAGCAGCAGATCGGCTCGCGCGGCAACCTGCGCGCCGACTTCGTGGGCACGCGCGGACTGCACGAACCCTACCAGGTGCAGCTCAACGGCTACCAGAACGTCTGCCATGGATGCTTCGCGCCGTTCCCCTGGCAACAGCCGCTCGACCAGCGATTCGGAAATGTCACCGAGTTCCAGACCGGCGCGAACAGCATTTACAGCGGATTGCAGACCGTCTACACGCAACATTTGAGCGGTTTGACCCTGCGCGGCAACTACACCTTCAGTCACTGCCTCGACGAAGTATCGAATGGTGGCTTGCTCGCCTTCTCCACGCAGGGGCTGGAATCACCGTTACCGGGAGAGTTAAGCCGGCAGTATGCCAGTTGCGACTACGATGTGCGGCAGAACATCTCCGCGTTCGGGGTGTATCAGGTGCCGTTCCACTCCGGCAATCCGATGCTGCGTCAGGTTTTTGGAGGCTGGTCCTTTTCGGAGACAGCGTTCCTTCACTCGGGACTGCCATTCAGCGTGCTGAGCCAGCAATATAGCGCGAACGGCAATGGCGTCCTTCAGGCGTCAAACCCTGCGCAGACCATCCAGTTCGCCGTACCGAACTACGCCAACCGGGTCCCCGGCGTGCCGCTCTATCGCAAGACTCCCTATCCCGGCGTCACTATAAACGGAACTGAGCAGTGGCTCAACCCCGATGCGTTCGTCTCGGTGGTCGATCCCACGACCGGCGCGTGTTCTACCGGCGTTCTCGGCGTCGAGAACGATAACCCGGCAATCTGCCAGTTCGGCAACTCCGGCCGCAACGCGGTGCGCGGACCCCACTTCACGTATTCGGATATGTACATCACGAAGGCTTTTCCGATCCGGGAGGGAATCAAACTGCGCATCGACGGCCAGTTGTTCAATGCATTCAACCATCCCAACTTTGCACTGCCCAGCACGGTCGAGGCCGGCGTGCCCGGCTCGGTTCCGGCAAGATTCGGAACGCTGCAAAGCTTAACCATGCCTCCCACCGGATTGCTCGGTGTTGGCCTGGGCGGTGACAGCTCGCCGCGCATGATTGCCTTTCAAGGGAGAATCGAGTTCTGACGGTCGAGACGGCGCTGGGGCGCAACGAATCCCGATCCCGGAAGCTAGAGCCTGCTAACAGACCCTAACTGAAGTTGCACCTTCTCTCGATCCCTGTGCACAACTTTTGTTGCGACGCAGCCGCTCTCGTGTTTCAATGGCTGTGATCCCCGCGCACGATCCCCCAGCCGAATGAAATGATCGCGTGCCTGTTTCTATGAGTGATGCGGATCAACACGGGCCTAATCAGGAAGCAGCTGCCGGTGGGCAGTCAGCAGGCCCCGGCGAAGAACCCCCCATCTCCAAATTCGAAGTTGTGCCTTCCAAAACGGTGGACCAGAAGGAGCTGTTCGCGTTCCGCGAAGCCATGGCGCCGCCAGTGGAACCGGAGCCTCAGCGGAGGAAAAGCCTTCCGATTCCCATCGCAAAGATTCTCCTGCTGGTGGCGTTGCTGGCGTGCATTGCGCTCGTCATTGTTGCCGTTCCCTCGCTGTTCAAGCCCAAGCCGCCCGTTCCCTACATCGATCTGGGAAGCCAGAGATTCGATCCTGCAGGACTCAGCGGCCGGCTCATCGCGCGCTGGGAGAATAGCGGCTCCTACCAGCTCTTCCTCGATCCCATCGATCCGGAGCAGGTCAGCAGCTTTGCGGCTGTGGCCCAGGATTCACCGCGCCAACTCTCGATAACGCTTCGTTTTCGCGATGCCGCCGGCCTGGTGGCCTGCCAGAAACAGATTCTCTTGCCCGCACCCGTACCCCACGCACCGGGCGCGAAATTCGTTCCACCGCCTGGGCCGCAGCAGACCCAGACCGGTGACACGGTGCAGAATATGACCGGCGAGGACGGGCAGGTTGCGGAGATCGATCTCACGGGCCCGCTGCCCTGTCCGGCGAAAGCCTACACAACCTTCAAGAGCTGGGATTTCTTTACCGATTTTCCAACCCTTGCCGAACAGGACGAATGGCAGCGGCACCAGCGGGTGCTGAACCCGAAAGGCCGCGGAGGCAATGACGAACTTTTGCAGCAGACTCAGCACCTGCCCACCCCGATTGAGGGTGACGATGTGATCGTAGGCGACAATCCCTCGCGCGGCACGGTCGAAACCAGCGGCGGACGGTTGTTCTATCTGGGCGTAGCCGGCATGCACAACCGCACCGCCGAATGGCAGGTCTTTCCCGCCTCCATTCACTTCCGCTGCGAGAAAAACGGCTCCTGCGTTCTCACCCGCCCCGGCTCGCACGCCTCCTTGCAGGCCCGGCTGCTGAAGTGACAGGGAACGGGGAACAGGGAACAGGGAACAGAAACTAGCTCTCAGCCTTCAGCTTGCAGCCGTCAGCGAAGACGAATCGCAGGTGCCGATTGCTGACAGCTAACCACGAACCACTGACCACTGACCACTGACAACTGCTGTACCATGGTTGCGATGCACGTTCTTTCCGCCGACGAGATGCAGGCCTGCGACCGCGCCACCACGGAGCAATACTTCCTTCCATCGATTGATTTGATGCGGAACGCGGCGGCGGCCGTGGCGGCCTTTGCGCGGGAGCAGTTCCCCGAGGCGCGGAGCGTCACGGTGCTGTGCGGCAAGGGCAACAACGGCGGCGACGGCATGATGGCGGCGCGGCTGCTTTCTGAAGCCGGCCTCGACGTGATCACGCTGCTGCTGGGCGAGCCGGAACAACTGAAGGGCGATGCCGCCATTGCGTGGGGCGAGCTCACCCAGCCGATGCACGGCCGCGTACACGTGGTGACGAACGCCCAGGAGCTGGCGGCGCACAACGGTGCGCTGGCAGCGGACCTGATCGTGGATGCCGTGCTGGGCACGGGATTCAAGCCGCCGATGAAAGGCATGGCGCTCATTGCGCTCGAGTGGCTCGAGAACTGCCGCGCGCCGATTCTGGCGGTCGACCTGCCCTCCGGCTGGCTCGCCGATGAAACCGGCGCGACCCCTTCCGGCACGGTCTTTCCCGCCGATTCCGTCATCACCTTTACCGCGCCCAAGCCGGCACACGTCTTTGGGCAGCTCACCCGCCGCTGGGATCAACCCGTGGTCGTTGCTCCCATCGGCTCGCCGGATGACACGATTCGCTCGCAGCTCAACCTCGATTGGGCGGGCTCGTCGCTGGCCCGCGTGCAGGCTGTGCGCGCGGCTACGGCCAACAAAGGCAACTTCGGCCACGTGCTCGTGGTGGGGGGAAGCTTCGGTTCGGCCGGAGGCAAGGCCGGAGCGCCGGCCATGGCGGCTTTGGCTGCGTTGCGCGCCGGAGCGGGCCTTGTAACCGCGGCGGTTCCCACGCCGGCGTTGACGGTGGTGGCGTCGTTTGCGCCGGAACTGATGACCTGGCCGCTCAAGACAACAGATGCCGGCCAGATTGCGGCCGTGAATCTCGAGCCCGATCGGATGGCTGCGTTCACCGCCGGAAAGACCGTGCTTGCCATCGGTCCCGGATTGGGGCAAAGCCCGGAAACAGCGAAATTCACCATGGGACTATTGTCGGCCACAAAGATTCCCGCCGTCATCGACGCCGACGCGCTCAATATTCTGGCCTCCGACACGGCGCAACTGGCCGAGCTGGCCAAGGAGCGCGTGATCGTGCTTACGCCCCATCCCGGCGAGATGGCGCGCCTGGTGGGAAGCACCGTCGCCGAAGTCCAGGCCAACCGGCTTGAGACAGCGCGCAATTTTGCGCAGCGCATGGGCGTGACGCTGGTGCTCAAAGGCGCGCGCACCCTTATCGCGCATCCCGATGGTCGCGTGGCCGTCAACACCAGCGGCAATCCCGGCATGGCCAAAGGCGGCAGCGGCGACGTGCTCACCGGGCTCGTCGCCGGCCTGCTGGCGCAATGTCCTTACGATCCCATGCACGCCGTGGAGGCAGCGGTCTATTTGCACGGGCTGGCCGCCGATCTGGCCGTGCGTGAGGCCGACGAGCACACCCTGCTGGCCACCGATTCGCTCGCCTATCTTGCGCGGGGCTTTCGCTCGCGTGCACATACATTTCACAACGGCGGCCGGAAAGGTTATGTTTGGTTGCAGGGGGCATTGCATGCCGCAGATTAAATGCGCATGCAGAAGCAAATCCGCTCGTGGTGAATTTCGGTTTTGAAAGGGCACGACTTTAGTCGTGCCGATAAGACCAGCAATAGCAATATTGACGGGGCTTTAGCCCCTGAGGGATGTTTCTCGGGACGACGAGGATAAGGAATGAGCAACGCCGCAGTGGCCGCGGAGGGCAGGATGTACGAGTTCACCACGCACAGCGGCGCGGACACCATTGCCGTGGGCCGCAAACTGGCCGCATTGCTCAAGCCCCCGCAGTTGCTGCTGCTGCGCGGCGACCTGGGCACCGGCAAGACCACGCTGGTGAAAGGCATCGCCCAGGCTCTCGACGCTGCCGAGCCCGACGAAGTCACCAGTCCCACCTTCACTTTGATTCATGAGTTCGACGGTTCGCGCAACGGCAAGCCAGTCAAGCTTTATCACCTCGATGTCTACCGCCTGGAGAGCGAGCGCCAGTTGGAGACGCTCGGCCTCGACGATCTGTTTTCGGCCGATTCGCTCATCCTGGTGGAGTGGGGCGAGAAGTTCAAGAGCATCCGCAAGCGCGCCACCGGCGAGATCGTGATCGCCTCCGAGGGCGGCGACGCGCGCAAGATCACGGTGACGCTGAAAGAATAGCGGAGTGAGTGAAAGCAGTGTTCGCCGTCGTCCTAACTCCGCTAACGCCGCTAGCCCCGCTAGCTCCGCTTCGTGATAACCCATGAATCGCATCCCCTTCGCCGAAGTCCAACAAACGCTTGCCGCCGTCCTGCGCCAGCTCGGTTTCGCGCCCGATCGCGCTGAAACCTGCGCGCGCCTCTTTGCCGAAACCACGCGCGACGGCGTGTACACGCACGGCATCAACCGCTTCCCGCGTTTTGTGGCCACCATTCGCAACGGCTGCGTCGATCCTGCAGGCCAGGCCGAGGCCACCGCGCGCTGCGGCGCGCTGGAGCGCTGGGACGGGCACAAAGGCCCCGGCAATCTAAATGCGCTGGCCGCCATGGAGCGCGCCATCGCGCTGGCCCGCGAGCACGGCGTGGGCTGTGTAGCCATGGGCAACACCAATCACTGGATGCGCGCCGGCACCTATGGCTGGCAGGCGGCGGAGGCTGGCATGATCGGCATCTGCTGGACCAACACCATGCCCAATCTGCCGCCCTGGGGCGGAGCAGAACGCGCCATCGGCAACAATCCCCTGGTGATTGCCGTGCCGCGCTCAAGCGGGCCGGTGGTTCTCGACATGGCCATGTCGCAGTTTTCCTACGGGACCCTGGAAAGCTACAGGAAGCGCGGCGAGCAGCTGCCGGTTGACGGTGGTTTCGACGCTGAGGGCAATCTGACCCGCGATCCGGCCGCGATCGAGAAGTCCTGGCGGCCGCTGCCGATTGGCTACTGGAAAGGCTCGGGTCTTTCCGTGCTGCTCGACATGGTCGCCGCCATGATGGCGCTGGGCCGCGCTACGCACCAGATCGCTGACGATCCCGAGCGCGAAGCCGGTGTCTCGCAGATGTTTTTCGCTCTCAATCCCGCGGCATTTGGCCCGGCATCGCAGGCAGAGCAGATTGCCGACGCGGTGGTCGCCTCCCTGCACAACTCCCGGCCCGCCGCGCCCAATCGCAAGGTCCGCTATCCCGGCGAGCAAACCCTGCGCATCCGCGAGGAAAACCTGCGCCTTGGGCTGCCCGTCGAGCCCGCCGTATGGACTGAGATTCAGGCTATCCAACAGTAACCGGAACCCCCCGGAAAACCCTGTCCTGGAGCGCAAAGGCACCGGTAGAATTGTCGAGTTTCCAGACGTAATCGATTCCCCATTTCGAAATCACCGAAAAGGGGAAGCCAGTTCCCCTCGATCAAAACGGGTTTCCGGCCGATATACATCAGGAACGGGAAGCAACGGAGAGTTGTGCCGGGGTATGGACTACGGGACATTCTTCTTTACGAATATCGCCTCGGTCACCGTGTTTACGGTGTGCATCGGCGTGCTCGCCTGGTATAACCGGCGCGCCACGGGAATGCTGTGGTTCGCCGGCGCGCAACTTGTGGGATTGGTCAAGCTGATCCTGCAGGGACTGGAAGGCAAGGCCCCGGCGATCTGGACCGGCATGATCGCCAACGAACTGTATCTGGTTTCGATCGCCATGCAGTGGATGGGTCTGTATTGGTTTGTGGTGCGCAAGCCCTTCCGGCATCGCCGGGTTTGGATTCCCATCGGCCTGGTTTTGGCGGCGTACACATTCACCTTTCTGGCCAGGATTTCCTACACCGGCAATGTGATCAACCTTCCCTTCGTGGCTTTGTGCGGCTTTTCGGCATGGACCTTGTGGAGATACCGCAGCGGACCGCTCGCCGTGGTGTCGCGCGTGAGCACAGCGGTTCTCTGCGGGCAGACGGGCGTGGCCGCGTACCGGGCCATTCTGACCAACCTGCACTACGCACAGCCGTGGAAGACCGTCATCGCGCATAGCGACCCGCGCTGGCTCTACTCGCTGGCCGCGGCGGCGTTTCTTGCCGCCTGCATGGGCATGTGCGAAATGTGGTTCCTGGTGACCGAATTGCAGGGAGAACTTGCGCGGCGGGCGCGCACCGATTCCCTGACCGGCGCATTGAATCGCCGCTCGATGGAAGAAGCGGCGCTGCGCGAAACCGCACGCAGCCTGCGTTACGGCAATGCGCTGAGCATGATCGTGATCGATATCGACAACTTCAAGCACCTGAACGACACACGAGGGCACGCCGCGGGCGACCGCGCGTTGCAGGCCCTGGTGCGCCGCCTGACGTGTATGTTGCGCCAGCAGGACTCGCTGGCGCGCATGGGCGGCGAGGAGTTCGCCATCCTGTTACCCGATACTTCGGGTTCATCCGCGCTCACCATCGCCGAGCGCGTGCGCCAGGCCGTGGCCGAGCTCGACGTGGCCTTCGAAACCGGCCCGGTCAGGATGACGGTCTGCGCCGGAGTGGCGCAACTCGATCCCGCATGTGGCTGGGAGGAAATGATGCGGCGCGCGGATGCCGCCATGTACGAGGCCAAGCGGCGCGGCCGCAACCTCGTCTCCGCGCGCTCTGAGCCCGTCGTATATTCCGACGGCGATGCGGGCGGCGCCGATCTCGACAGCTTCGGCCTTCTGCCCATTGCCTGAAGCACTCTTTTACTGACAGGCACGCGCCCCGCAGGCGCCGATCTAGCTCCGCTAACTCCGCTAGCTCCTCTAACTCCGCTGGTCTCCGTTCAGAACCCCATGATGCTGTAGCCGCAATCGACGTAGATGACTTCGCCGGTAACGGCGCTGGCCAGATCGCTGGCCAGGTAAAGCGCGGTGCCCCCCACTTCACTCTGGTCCACGTTGCGGTGCAACGGAGCACGCTCGGCATGCGACTTGAGCATATCGCCGAGGGCGCCCACGCCGCGCGCGGCCAGCGTCTTGATGGGCCCGGCCGAAATGGCGTTGACGCGGATGTTCTTCGGCCCCAGTTCGTAGGCCAGGTAGCGCACGGCCGATTCCAGCGAGGCCTTGGCCAGCGCCATCACGTTGTAGTGCGGCACCACTTTTTCGGCGGCGTAGTAGCTGAGGGTGATGATGCTGCCGCCTTCGGTCATCAGCGGCAGTGCGCCGCGGCTCACGGCGATCAGCGAGAAGACGCTCACGTCATGCGCGATGCGAAATCCTTCGCGGCTGGTGTTGATGAACTCGCCCTTCAGGTCCTCGGCGGGCGCGTAGGCAATGGCGTGCACCAGGATGTCGATCTTCGCGTACTTTTCCTTGAGCGCTGCGAACAGGATTGCGATCTCCTGATCGTTGGACACGTCGCACTGGAATCCGCTGGCGTTCCCAAGCTCGTTGATCAGGTCCTCGGCCTCGGCCCGCATGCGCTCGTTCTGGTAACAGATGGCCAGGGTAGCGCCGGCCTCGTGGAGTTTTTGGGCAATGCCCCAGGCGATCGAGCGCTTGTTGGCCAGCCCAAAAACCACGGCCGTCTTGCCCGCCAGGTTAATCATGCGTAAGTTGTTCCTCCGAGAGTCTGGTCCAAAGGGGAAAACGGCGGAGCCGCGCCAATTTTCAGAATACCAGAGCGATTTTCGTGGGTTGCCCCATCCTTTTCCGCGTCCGCCGAGACGGGCGCGGAAAGGGTGGGAGGGTCTGTCGCTCCGTTACCGGACGGAGAAGGACCAGGTAACCCTCACCCGCCCAGATCGATCAATTCCACACGCCCCACTGGCCGCTCCAGGAATCGCGAACCGAGACGCTCGAACTTCTCCACCGAATCGGTCGCAAAGCAACGCACCACAGTCTCCGCGGCTGCGCCGGCAGCCACCGGCGCAATGCGCCCGTTGAAAAGCTCGACCGCTGCCTGCGCCGCCGATTCGGCCGAATCGATTACTTTCACTCCCGGACGCACCGCGCGTTCGATCAGCGGCCGCAGCAGCGGATAGTGCGTGCAGCCGAGAACCAGCGTGTCGGGCTTCAGCCCCTGCGCGGCGGCCTCGGCGCGCAACTCGTTCAAATAAACGTCAATCACCTCTGCCGTCACGGGATGGTCGGTCCATCCCTCCTCGACCAGCGGCACCAGCAGCGGACAGGCTTTCTCGAGCACGCGCAATCCCCGCGCCTGGCACGCGGCCGCGTAGGCGTGGCTGTGCACCGTGGCCTCCGTGGCGATCACCAGCACATCGCCTGTGGCGGAAGCCTGGCGAGCGGCCATCGCGCCCGGCTCGATCACGCCCAGCACCGGAACCGGCACCGCATCCTGAATGGCGTCGAGCGCCAGGGCGCTGGCTGTGTTGCAGGCGATCACCAGGAACTCCGCGCCTTGCTCGCGCACCAGAAACTGCGCGCTCTGCGCCGCGTAGCGCGCGATGGTGCGCCGCGATTTCGAGCCGTAAGGTAGCCGCGCCGTGTCGCCGAGAAACGCGAAGCGGGCGCGCGGCAGCCGCTCGATGAGCGCGCGCAGCACCGTCAATCCGCCGAAGCCGGAATCGAAGACGCCGATGGTGGGAGTGGTGGCAGAACTGGGGATCGCGGTCACGGGTTAGCTCCCTCGGTTGGCGCCGTTGCGTCGGTAAGATACGTTCGTGTCAGGTCGGCGTGCCCGGCCAGTGTAGCGCGCGTCTGGCCGTCCACCAGAAATCGTACCTGGGTCACGCGCGGCAAGTTGGCGTTCAGCGTAGCGCAGATGGAAAGAATGGTAAGCGTTTCGGTCTCCAGCCCGGAGGGATGTCCAGCGGCAAACGCGTTGGTCAGATTGACCACGGCAAGCTGCGGCGCCGTGGGCGAAGCTTTTCCATTGCTTTCGGCGATGGGCACAAGAAACACCTGTGCGATGGAACTGGCGCCGCCGGGAATCGGATGCGTGGCATCGGGTGCGGCGTACAGGTCGAGCAGCTTGCCCAGCACGGCGCGCGCGCGGGCTTCGGGATTCTGCGGCAAAGGCAAGGTCAGAATCCGCGGCTGCACGGAATTGTCCGCATCGTTGGCCACCATCAGCGT
>Ga0181524_10006474_pt1 | contig 10199 bp, 12 predicted proteins | sample PEATcosm2014_Bin_34_FD_119761 | JGI IMG/M metagenome (GOLD analysis project Ga0181524, IMG submission 119761) | Peatland microbial communities from MTU Mesocosm Facility, Houghton, MI, USA - PEATcosm2014_Bin05_60_metaG | ecosystem: Environmental > Terrestrial > Soil > Wetlands > Peat | place...
CCAGCGCCGGCTAAACCGCCTTGTCCACCAGCCTGCCGGTGCCGGGCGGGGGCGGCGATGGCGGCGCGTCGTGGGATTCGGTGCGGGCGTGGTCGGTGTCGCGATCGTCGTCGGGTTTGCGTTTGGTAAGCCGCCGCGGCGGCGCCGTGGTCGGCATAATGCTTGGAATGCCGATGCTCGAGATGCCGAACTGGTCGCTCGTCGCGGACATAGCTCGGCACGGTAGCGCGGCAGGTGTGAAGAGCGCGGGTTCGATTTGCGCGCAATCCGAGCCGACAGCGCGAGACTTTGTTAAGCGCGCCGCGCCGCGTCCGGGAAACGTTATGCGGGCTCCGCAGCTAATGCTGCGCTGCGGAGCCGCACCATTTGAGCCAATCGGTCTCGCCCGGGGTTTTGGGCTCGCCGGGGAATTGGCACCAGACGCTTTCCGGGGTCATGAACGACCGGCTCGCGAGCTGCTGCTCGGCGGCTTCGACGACCGCGCGGCAGGCCGGGCTGAGATTGTCCTTCTCCCGCCTCACACAGGCGATAATCTTGCTCACGATCGGAATGTCCGCGCTGCACAGTCGGTAGACATCGGGCGCGCAGGCGGCGCGCTGCTCGGCGGTGACGACAAAGGCCAGGCTCGGCGAGGAAAAGCCAACGACGAGCGCGACAGCGATGACAGCACGCGCGCCGAAGCCTCGTCGATGCCAAGCACCTCGTTGCGGCGAAGCAAATGTACGCGAAGCAAAGCGTTCCATGTCATCAGCCCCGATCTTTGCCCGGATCGGCCGTAGCCAGGTTTGCTCATCCAATTCTACGGCGCGGGATTGCCGCTTCCGTGGGGCTGAGCGGAAAAATTCACTTCGGCAGCGGCTTGCCGTTGGTCTCCGGCAGCAGCGGCACGACGCAGAAGCCCAGGATGTAGATGCAGGCGATCGTCATCGCGGCGCGGCTGAAACCGCCGAATTGCACGATCAACACGCCGGCGAACAGCGGCCCCAGGAAGGCGACGAAGCGCGGTGCGTTGAAGGTGAAGGCGAGCCCGGTGGCGCGCGAGCGCGTCGGGAACAGTTCCGGCAGCCAGACCGCCATCCAGGAATATTGCCCGAGCGTGAAGAACGCGTTCGCCGCCGCGGCGACGAGAAGCAGTGTCAGGTCCGTCGTCCACAGGAACAGCACGGGCGTCAACAGAAACGCCAAGGCGAAATACAGCATCGCGATCGGCTTCCTCCCGAAGCGGTCGGCGAGAAAGCCGAGGCTGACATAGCCGCAGATGGCGCCGAAATTATACGCCATGCCGGCATAGCTCGCCCATTGCGGGCCGGGCAGGCCGGCCTTGGCGGCAACGGACGCGATATAGGGCGGCACCCAGGACGAAATGCCCCACCAGGCGAGCGTCGTGGTCAGCGACATCAAGAAGACGATGATGGTGCGCCGCCGCGTCTCCGGTTCGGCGAACAGATCGGCGACGGTGAAACGGTTCAGCGCCGTCTCCTCGGCCGAAAGCACAGCCCCCGACGCCTTGCGCGCGCGCGCTTCGCGGCGCCGCGCATCGGTCTGCTGCCAGATCTTCGATTCGTCGATCGAGGTCCGGATCCACAGCGTTAGCAATGCCGGCAGGACGCCGATGACGAACATATAACGCCAAGCCTCCGGTCCGAAGCCGGAGACGAACAGCCAGACCAAGGAGGCCAGGAAAAAGCCGATGCCGAGGCCGCATTGCATGAGGCCGGCGCCCTTGCCGCGTGCATTCTCAGGCCACAGCTCCGCCAGCATCGACGACCCGGTCGCCCATTCCGAACCGATGGCGATGCCGACCAGGAAGCGCAGCAGCGCGAACGTAATCCAGTTGAACGAGAACGCCGTCAGCCCGGTCAACAGTGAATAGCCGAGAATGGCGTAGATCATGGTCCGCTTACGGCCGATATAGTCGGCGAGCACGCCGCCGCAGACGCCGCCGATGCCCCAGCCGAGCAGGGTGATCGAGATGACCGTGCCGGCATAAGCAGGGATTTGCGAATATTGCGAGGCATCGAGCAGCGAGTGCATCGCCGGGCCGACAGTGAGAATCAGCGCATAGGTCTCGTAGCCGTCGAACAGCCAGCCGAGATTGGCGGCAACCAAAGTGCGCCATTGGCTCGCCGTCAGCGAGCGGTACCATGGCAGAGCGCCGGCGGTGATGTCGGTCATGTCGTCCTCCCCTTATAACGCGGGCGTTCGGCGAATTTGCCCCGCGCCGTCGCCCGGTTGTTGTCGTGGAGCTTAGCCGAAGTTTTGCGCCAAGTCATAGCGCCGTCACACGGCGCAAATCGCAGCGCCAATCACGGCGCGGTTGCCGCCGGGGCTGCAAAACGCGCGGCAAGCCGGGCGGCGAATTGCCGTTCCATGTCCTTGGCCTTGGAGCGCAGCACCGGCTGGCCGAGGCTGCCGAGCTTGCCGGTCAAGGCGGCTTCCACGTCGTAGTCGATCCTGGTGCCGTCCGCCGTTTCGGAGAGCGTGGTCAGCGAGGTCGCGGTGAGCCGGCCGACAATGCCGAGCGGGGTGCCTTCGACCTTGGCCTCGATCGCGCGGGGCTCCTCGGCGCGCAAGACTTCGACCGTCACCTTGAAGCGGAATTTCATGTAGGCAACCTTGGTCTCGAACACCGCGGCGTAGGTATCGGGCGCGGTTTCGGCGAGCTCGGTCACGCCGTCGACGCAAGAGGCGAAAAACCGCGCATCGCGCACCGCCTTGTAGACCTCGGCGCGCGGCGCCGCGACCGTCAATTGTCCGGTAAACTTCATTTGTACTCCGCCAGGTTCCGAGTCCGACTCCCTCGTCCCGCTTGCGGGGAGAGGTGAATTTTGGCTCAGGCGCGTAACGCCGTAAGCATGTCCTCGATGTATTCGTCGGCGCTGGCAATGACCAGCATCATGGCGTACGGCCGCAATTGCGCGAGCATTTTGGACAGCGTCTCGTCCGTCGACGATGCGGTGCCCAAAATGAGCGCCGTGGTCATCACGTGCTCGAACTGGCAGGCCTCGCCGATGATGGCAGCCGCGGCGGCGTTCTCGCCGGCGCTCGCCACCATTACCACGAGATCGGCGCTGTCCACCTCGGCGATCAAATCCTTGGTGCGGCCGGCGAGATCGGCGAGCCAGCCGCCCATGGAGAAAGGCTCCTCCGGCTGCGGCGCGCCGGAGAAGGCCGAAGCGGTCAGGAAGCTCGCGCGCTGCCATGGCGCGTGCGCCAGCGCCTTGACGACGCGTTCGCTCGCGGCATCGAGCGCGATGACCTTGACGGCGCGCGGCTTGGAGTTCGGGCGGTCGATGCGGAATCTGGCCTCCGCCGCCGAACTCATCCGCGCCGATTCGCTAGCCATGGCGCATGCTCCGAAGCTCCCCCTTCGCAATATAGCGAAGGCCCGGACATATTTGTATAACGGCGCCGCATCTCACGGTTCTATCGAAGCGAGTATCCCGAGAAAATCATGTCCGCCGCAACTGGTACCACTGCCACCAGGCGCCTCGAACTTTGCAATTGCGCCGATATCGCCCCCGGCACGGCGCTCAAGGTCGAAATCGCCGATTTGACGCTCTCCGTCTTCAATGTCGGCGACGAATTCTTCGTCACCGACGATGTGTGCACGCACGGGCCGGGCTCGTTGTCGGAGGGCTATCTCGAAGACGACATCGTCGAATGCAACTTCCACAACGGGCAGTTCAACGTCCGCACCGGAGAAGTGGTGTCGCCGCCCTGCATGGTGCCGATCAAGACCTATCGCGCGACTGTCGTCGACGGCAAGGTGACAATCGAGGTGTGAGGCGCAACACAGCAGCCTCGAAGCTGCAATTAAGCTGCCAATAGGCGTACGTGAAACTTGCTGCCGGTAGCCTTGGCGAAGCGCAGCAGTGTTTTCGTGCTGGGCAGCGTTTGCCCGCTTTCCAGACGAGCGATCGTGGACTGGCTAGTGCCCATCCTGTCGGCAAGTTCAGCCTGAGACAATCCGGCACGCAATCGCGCCTTGACCAGTTCCGCGGAAATCTCGAACTCCGGCGCCAGCGATTCGTATTCCGCTTTGACTTTCGGATTAGCCAATAGCCGAGCCTTGAGCTTTTCGAATGGTATGGTCATGGGATTTCCTGCGCCCGTCGCAGTGCGAGTTCGATTTCGGCGCGCGGCGTCTTCTGTGTTTTCTTGACGAACGCTCGTACAACTACGACTCTGCGGCCAATCGCGGTCACGTAGAGCGCCCTGGCTATGCCGTCGCGACCTGTGAGACGGAGCTCCCATAACTTGCCTTCCAGATGTTTCACGTGGGGCTCACCGAGGCTTTGCAATCCCGCAGCGGCAATACGATCGGCGAGCCGCAAGAAGCGCGCCTGCATATCGTCCGGAAGCGCGGCAATCTCGGCGGCCACGGTTTCGTTCAAGATTTCGACCCGCCACGCCATTTCTCAATATATCTCTTTTTTAGTATAGAACAATGGGGGTTGGGATGCGGCCCATTCGATGCTGCGCCTTCGCCTCGCTTTTTGCAGTTGACGAACTGCCCGGCTCCGGCTTGTTTCTGGACAACGTTTTTTGCCAACGACAATTCCGGAGGATCGCCCGATGACGAGAGCCAAGCCGCCGTTCCGTGCCGACGTGGTCGGCAGCATTTTGCGCAGCGCGCCGTTGAAGGAGGCGCGCGCCAAGCGGGAGAAAGGCGAGATCGGCGCGGCGCAGCTCACCGAGGTCGAGGACCGCGAGATCGAGAAGATCGTCAGGAAGCAGGAGGAGGTCGGGCTGAAGGTGGCGACCGACGGCGAATTCCGCCGCTCCTGGTGGCACTTCGATTTTTACGGCAAGCTCGACGGCGTCGAGATTTACGAGCTCGACCACGGCATCCAGTTCCACGGCGTGCAGACCAAAGCGCAGAGCATCCGTATCAAGGGCAAGCTCGGCTTCTCCGATCACCCGATGCTGGAGCACTTCAAATTCCTCAAAGCCCATACCCGCGTCACGCCGAAAATGTGCATCCCGAGCCCGGCTACGCTGCATTTCCGGCTGGAGCCGAACGCGGTCGATGCCAAATTCTACGCCGACCGCAGCGCCATCTTCGACGATCTGGCGAACACCTACCGCCAGGCCATCCGCGGCTTCTACGATGCCGGCTGCCGCTACCTGCAATTCGACGATACCGCCTGGGCCTATCTGTGCTCGCCGGCCGAATTGAAGAAGGCGCGCGACCGCGGGCTCGACGCCGAGCGCCTGCAACAGGATTATGCCCGCGTCATCAATATGGCACTGGAAGCCAAGCCTGCCGACATGACGATCACCACCCATGTCTGCCGCGGCAATTTCCGCTCGACCTGGATCGCCGAGGGCGGTTACGAGCCGGTCGCCGAGACGATGCTCGGAAAATTGAACTACGACGGCTATTTCCTCGAATACGACACCGCGCGCGCCGGCGGCTTCGAGCCGTTGCGGTTCCTGCCCAAAGGCAACAAGATCGTGGTGCTCGGCCTCGTCACCACGAAATCCGGCACGCTGGAGAAAAAGGACGACGTCAAACGCCGCATCGACGAGGCGACCAAATACGTTTCGCTCGATCAGCTCTGCCTGTCGCCGCAATGCGGCTTCGCCTCGACCGAGGAAGGCAATGTGCTCGCCGAGGAAGAGCAATGGGCGAAACTGCGGATGATCGTCGAATTGGCGGATGAAGTCTGGGGCTGAGAGCAGGTAACGTCTTCCGGCTGTTTCATGCGACATCGCGGCCGCGCGATGCCCGCGACAGCGATCAGGAGCGCTCTATCGGCGCACTCCGCAAGGCCGGCCTTCCGGAACAATCGCGCGGCTCGGGCGGGCCGTTTGACTCGCTCGTGGCGCCCGCAGCGGCGGTACCACCGGTAGAATCGTATTCCGGCAGCGCATTACGATTATTAACCCAAGTTTGATAACGAACGAACGATAGTCTCGTGTGCGATTGGGTCGCTTCCATCGGCTCCGTTGCGCGGCAGCGAGCATTGCTTGGGCAATGAGCCGGCGACAGGGCGCCGGTTGGGGGATTAGCGATGATCCGTTATTGGAAAAAATTCGGGCTACAAGCGAAGTTCGTATTGACCGTCGGCTTCGGCCTCTTCGCGCTCGCCGCGGCGACCGTCGCCGTGATCGATTACCTGGAATATTCGGCGGTCGAACAGAAGCTGTGGACGCTGTCGGAAAAGGAGCTGAACTCGCTCAATTCGCTGGTCGACAGCGTAATGAAAGTGCGGTTCGACGATCCGCAGAACGTCGCCATCAAGGTGTTCGACGGGTGGTTCAGCAGCCGTAACAAGGAATATGGCGGCAAGCTGTGGAGCGTCTGGGGTCCGAGCACCGCCGACTATATGGCGCGCACCTCGCCCCAGGTCGCCGCCAAGACGGCGCAGGACGCCATCGACGAGGAGGCGCTTAAGACCGGCCGGCCGGTCGGCCGCTTCGTCGGCGACAGCTATCGCGTCAGCATCCCGATCGTATGGGGCGTCTCCGGGGTGACCAAGCAGGAGGCCTGCATCGCCTGCCACGAATCCATGGGTATGCATGCAGGCGACGTCCTCACCGTGTTTTCGAGCAGCGTGCCGACGACCGCAGACCTCGCCCAGTTGCGGCAACATGTTTTATGGATATCGCTCGGCGCCTTGCTGGCGATCTCGGCCATTCTAGCGGCGATCTGGCTGATATTCGGCCGCGTCGTCGCCCAGCCGATCAGCAAGATCGCCGGAATTCTCCTCGAACTGACCAACAACCGGATCGTCGACGTGCCCTATGGCGATCGCCAGGACGAGATCGGCGCCATCGCCCGGGCAACCGAAGTGTTCAAGCAATCGGTCGCCGAGAAGATCGTCAATCTTCGCGTGCGTTGCGGCCTCGACGCCGTGCGTTCGAACGTGATGATCGCCGACGAACGCTACGACATCATCTATATGAACACGTCGCTGCAACAGATGATGCAGGAAGCCGAGGCCGAGCTGCGCAAGACGCTGCCGTCGTTCGATGCCGCCAAGCTGATCGGCGCGAGCATGGACATGTTCCACGGCAATCCGGCGCAGCAGCGCGCGGTCCTCGATACGCTCACCGGCACGCACGAGGCCCATATCGCGATCGGCAGCCAGAAATTCCATCTGGTGGCCAACAACGTCATCGACGCGCACGGCAAGCGGGCCGGCACGGTCGTCGAGTGGAAGAACGAAACGGTCGAACGCGCGATCGAGGCCGAGGTCGACGGGCTGGTCCGGGCGGCGGTGGCCGGCGACTTCGCCCACCGCGTACCGCTCGACGGCAAGAAGGATTTCATGCTCACGCTGGCCGGCGCGATGAATTCGCTGTGCGAGAATACCGGCAGCGCGCTGCACGATATGGCGGCGATGATGTCGGCGCTGGCCGAAGGCGACCTGACCCAGCGCATCACGGCCGACTATCACGGCATGTTCGGCAAGCTGAAAGTGGATGCCAACACGATGGCCGACCGGATCGCCTCGACTATCGGCGAGATCAAGGCCGCCGCCCAGGAGGTGACCAGCGCCTCGGCGGAGATTTCGACCAGCACCACCGACTTGTCGCAGCGCACCGAGGAGCAGGCCGCCAGCCTCGAACAGACCTCGGCGTCGATGGAGGAAATCGCCGCAACCGTGAGGAAGAACGCCGAGCACGCCCAGGCGGCCGATGAATCGGCGACCGGTACGCGCCAGGCCGCCGATCGCGGCGGTCAGGTCGTGGCCAAGGCCGTGGAGGCGATGGCCAAGATCGAAGATGCCTCGCGCAGGATTTCCGACATCATCGGCGTCATCGACGAAATCGCGCGGCAAACCAACCTGTTGGCGCTCAACGCCGCGGTCGAGGCGGCGCGCGCCGGCGACGCCGGTCGCGGCTTCGCGGTAGTGGCGTCGGAAGTGCGCAGCCTGGCGCAGCGGTCCTCGCAAGCGGCGAAGGACATCAAGGATCTGATCACCAACTCGAACGGTCTGGTCACCGAAGGCGTCGCCTTGGTCAACCGCGCCGGCGCTTCGCTCAACGAGATCGTGGAATCGATCAAGAGCGTCGCCACGATCGTCGCCGACATCGCCAATGCCAGCGCCGAGCAATCGAAGGGCATCGAGCAGATCAACCTGGCGCTCGCCCAGATGGACGAGGTGACGCAGCAAAACTCGGCGCTGGTCGAGGAGAACGCCGCCACCGCCAAGACGCTCGAGCAGCAGGCGGAAGCGATGGACCAGCGCGTCGCCTTCTTCAAACTCGACGAGCCCGCCGCGGCCGAACCGCCGGCTCGGCAGTCGGTCGTTGCCATGCCTGCGCGCGGTCCGGCGGCGAAGCCGCAGCCCGCCGCGGCCAAGCGCGACGTGGCGACAGCGAGTCGGGGCGCTCAGATCCGACGGACGCCGGCCGCAGGCGCCGTCGCCGCCAATAGCAACTCGCAGTGGAAGAATTTCTAACCGCGAACCAACGGGCTCGGCATCAGCGGCTTTCCGCGATCGGCTTCCGTCCGCCGAGCCGCTTGTGCAAATGCACCATCAACGCCATGGCGAACAGCGGCGTTGCCAGATTGACGATCGGGATCGAGACGAAGGCGGCGATCAACAGCCCGGCGATATAGACGCTCGCGGCGTGGCGCTTGCGCATGGCCTTCGCCTCCGGCACCGGCCGAAACCGCATCGCGGCAAGCTCGAAATAGGTGCGGCCGAGAATATAGGCGGTGGCGAGAAAAAAGATCACCGCGCCGAAGCCGGCAAACAACAACAGCGGCGCGGCGCACAGGTAGATCGCGACGGCGAGCAAGGCCGTCTTGACGCCTTCCCAAAGGGCGAGCCACAGCGGCAGCGCCGTGCCGGGCGGATCGGCCGGGTAATGCTCGCGCTCGACCTCTTCGGCGATCCGGTCGGCGAAGAAGCTCGCGACCAGAGCGGTCACCGCCGGCATCAGCAACACGCTGCCGACGACGATGCCGAGGCTGGCGCCGACCGAAAGCAGCCAGGCGATCGCATGCGCCGGCATGTGCGCGTTCGGCCCGAACGCGGTTTCGACCGAGGCGCTGCCGGCGCCGAGGAGATGCACGATCAGCCGATCGAGCGCTATGCCGACGACGACGATCAGCGCGAGCGCAAGCCCGATCGACTTCCACAACACCGCGCGCAACGGCGGCGCGAACATCTGGATGAATGCCTTGACCGCGTCGTCGAGCATCGCGCCCTCTCCCACGCGGCAGAGGTAGCGACGGGCCTCCACCGGCACAAGGGCCGGGTCAGGCGACGATCAGTCCAGCCTCGGCCGCGCCGGCGGCCTGCGGCACCAGCGGAACATCCGCTGCCGGTAGCCGCGGCACGTCGGCCCAACGCAGCGCCTTGTAGTCGAAGCCGCGCGCGATGGTCGGTTTGACCACGTGGAAATAGGGCGAAATGTCGAAGTCGCGCGGGCAATAGAGCGACGAGTGGCGGATTTCCAGGATCTCTTCGCGCGCCTGGCGGCTGCCGGTCAGCCTGATCTTGGGCAGGATCGGATAACGCACGGCGCGGAACGCATCCGCGATCAGCGCCGAGCAGATGAGCCGCGTCGGATCGCCCGAACCGAGCGCGATCAGGCGCCGGCGCCAGCGCTGCGGCACCGGCAGCGGCAACAGATAGCGCATCAGATCGATGATGTTCTTCAGATCGTAGGCGAAGCCGATGCGCTCGACGGCATAGGCGCAGACCATGGCGCAGTCCGCGGCGGTCAGTTTGACCGGACGGCAGATGCGGGTGTGGAAGCGGATATATTTCGACAGCGGCGTCGACACCACGCCTTCGCCGAGATTGGCCTCGATCAACACGTGGGGCTCGCCGTCGGCGGTGAAGCAGCCGGAAAGCGGACCGACGTAAAGCGCCGCGTGCGACCAGGTCGATTGGGTCAGGTATTTGATGATGCCGGCGATGTGGTTGTTGCCTTCGACCAGAAGCACGTCGCCGGGTTGTAGCGATTCGCGCAACGCCTCGGGATCGCTCGCCGTGAACGGCTCGTAGCCGTGAACGGGCTTCTGCAGGCGATGGGCGATCAATCGCCCGAGGCCATCGAGCATCATGCTCATCGGGATTCTCTGGGCCTCCCTGCCGGCGCGCGCGGTCTCGCTGCGTCTTGCTTTGTCCGCAATCTAACCGAATTCCCTTGCCATTTGGTTCATGCCGCAACTTGCGGTATTGAACGAAATTAAACCGTGACGTTTGCCCGCCAGGCGCCGTTCGGGC
>Ga0181524_10006487_pt1 | contig 10183 bp, 7 predicted proteins | sample PEATcosm2014_Bin_34_FD_119761 | JGI IMG/M metagenome (GOLD analysis project Ga0181524, IMG submission 119761) | Peatland microbial communities from MTU Mesocosm Facility, Houghton, MI, USA - PEATcosm2014_Bin05_60_metaG | ecosystem: Environmental > Terrestrial > Soil > Wetlands > Peat | place...
CTCGCCGTCCTCGTCGCTGCTGGCCTGGCTGGACGAGCAGGAGCAGGAAAATCTCTATATTGCATCCATGACTGTGGCCGAGATTTGGCGAGGAGTACGGGAAAGGCAGGCGGGCAAAAGGCGATCGGAGTTGGAGCGTTGGTTCTTTGGGGCAAGCGGCCCGCAAGCGGCATTCGCAGGACACATACTGCCGTTTGACGAAAAGGCCGGTCTAATCTGGGGACACTTGATGGCCGAAGGAACGAATGCGGGCCGTCCGCGAAGCGGCCTCGACATGATCTTCGCAGCCATCGCTGAAGCCAACGACTGCATCCTGGTGACGGACAACGAAAAACACTTCGCAGGATTGAAATTCATCAACCCGATGCGGTCTGGAGGCTGAGTTGAGCGCCCAGCTCACTTCTCGGGACCTAAGATCATCGATGATGCCTTCGCAGCAAGCTGCAGATATCGATCAGCGTCCTCCCGCGTCAACTCGAAGGGAGGGGTTTGCGCCATCTTGTGAGCAGCCGCCTGATCTCGCAGGTTCCTCAAGCGCGTGACTAATTCATCGCTGCCGGCCGGTAGCTTTCCATCCCGCACAAGCCATAGGACAAAGCTTGGCGCGTTTATACGCGGTGTGTCGGCCCCTTGAATGAATCCCGATTGCGCCGCCGCATCCTCCACCAATATCCACGCTTCCATTATTGCGGCGCGTGGGGAGACATCGGCGATCCGACGCAGTTGTTCGAGCTTGGAATCTATATCTGAAGAGGAACGATAAGAAAAGCGGGCCGTTTGTTCAATGACATCCGCCTTCTTCTCGGCCTCCGCCAATGCGAGCTTAAACTCCAAATCCCTGTACTTGAAATGGGAGATCCGGCTCAAAAGTAATCGAAGCTCTCTCTTGAACATGAACGCAACCAACAACACAACCACCGGCCAAGCGAGGCCAGTGACTAGCTGAACGACCATCTTGATAATGTCCATTTACGGCGCGCCTTGCTTAGACCCTACCCCTACTCCCTGACTTTTTCTCCCAGCCACGCCCTCGTGTTCAGCAGCTGCCGCTGATCCAGCGCCCATACCTTTCCCGTCATCTCATCCGGCGCTCTGCCCTCGCGCGCCGACCGCTCGAACTCGCTGGCCATGGCCTGCATCTTCGCGTCCAGATCGTCGAGGAAGTTCAGCACCAGGGCTTCGGGAATCATGGGCAGCTTGGGCGAGCCGAACTCCAGCTTGCCGTGATGTGCCAGGATCATGTGCAGCACCAGCGTGCGCAGCCGGTCGGGAAATCCGGGTAACCCGGCAATCGTCTTCTCCACCAGGTCCACACCCATCTGGATATGCCCCAGCAGCACGCCTTCCACCGTGTAGTCGAATCCAGTCTCCCAACTCAGCTCGCGGATCTTGCCGATATCGTGCAACACAACGCCTGTGACAAGCAGATCGCGGTCGAGCATGGGATAATGCGCCGCCACGCGGTCGGCCAATCCCAGCAGGCTCACCACGTGCTCCAGAAGCCCTCCCAGCCACGCATGATGCAGTTGCCGCGCCGCTGGCGCTTCGCGGTACGCCTGCGCCATCGCGGGATCGTCCAGCACCGCATCCAGCAGCCGCTTCAAATCGGGATTCGTAAGGCTCGCGACACTCGCTTCGAGCGCGGTCCACAGCTCGTCCACATTGCGCGTGGTCGCGGGCAGCATGTCCATCTTGTCCGCCTCGCCCTCGAGCGCCAGGCGCAGTTGATCCACCTTCACTTGCGTACGATCCTCGTACTTCGAAACGCTGCCGCGCGCCTTCACCAGATCGCCGCGCTCGAATTCTCTGGCGATGCGCGGGTCGCCCGGATCCCACACGCGCCCTTCGATTTGCCCGGTCTTGTCGCCCAGGATCAGGTTCAGGTACGGCTTGTTTTGCTTTGTGGTTCGTTGCTGCTTGGCCAGAACGAGAAAAAAGCTTTCGAAGAGCTTTCCCTCGTCAAAGCCCATCAGATCGGCGATGTAGATGTCTTTCATTCTGCCGAGAAGATTAACGCAATTGGCCTGCGCTGCCAAAAAATCCCGCTCCGGGCCGAAATGCCACGCACGCCAAAAACACCGCGGGCCCGGGAATCGGCTCCCAGGCCCGCCCTTGGTTCTCTTGTCTGAGCCGTGGCGCTATAACCCGGTCGGCTGTGAGTCCGGCTGAGGCTGGGGCGCCGTAGGGTGGTCGGCAGGCGCAGGCGCTCCGGGCACGGCAGGAATGGGCGTCGGCTGCTGCACCGGCTTGGGCTGGGACTCCTCAGGGTTCTTCTTCTTGTTCGCCAGGCGGGTCTTCTCCGCGACGGCGTTGGCTGCTTTCTTCTTCTTCTTGTTCGATGTGTCGCCCGCGATGCCCAGCGGAGCCGATTGTGTCTGCTGGTCGGCAACCTCGGCCGCACCTGGTGGCGTGGGCCCTGCTGAACCCGCCTGCGCCTCACCTCTGCCCGCCGTTGACTTCTTTGGCGCTCGCGCGCGATCGCTGAACCGGGTCCTCTGTGGCGTGGGAGCGGTAGGCTCCAGCGGATTGGCCGGCTGCTCCGTGCTCGAGGCCGTCTCCGGCAGCGCGCCCGCATTCTCCGTGGCCGTATTGCTTGTGGCGGCGGGCAGCGTTTCGCGCGGCGCCTGCCCATAGCGGATCTTTTCTCGCTTGCCGGGCTTCTCTGTGGCGGCTTCTTCCTTCTTTCTGCTCTTCTTCTTTTTCTCGGCCGCCGCCGGTGTTGTTGACGCTGCGTTTGTCTCCGTCGCCGAGGCCTGTTCTGCTGGTGGCGCGGCCGCTCCCGGTTTCTGCCGGAACGTGTGCGTGCTCTCGCGGAACCGCGTCCGCTCCACCTTAGCCTTCTTCTTGGGTGCTGGCGGCACGTACGCGCTGAAGGAGATGCTCGAATGCAGTTCGGCGGGCGTCGCACCGGCGTCGACATATCCCTGCTTGATCTGGATGAAGGCCTCATTCCTCATCTTGCTCAGATAGTCGCGTATCGCCGGCTCCATCAGGCTCATGTAATACGCCTGTCCCACGTCATCCTGCACGTCCTTGAAGGGCCGTGGCCCGCCGGGGGTGTGTTGTATCACTTTCAGGATGATGTAGCCCTGCCGCGTGAGAATCGGTTCGGTGTACTGCCCCGCGCTCAGGCCGAATGTCTTGTCCTCAAGCACTTTGGGCAGTTGGCCCCGCTTGTACTGCCCCAGATCGCCGCCCGAGGCAGCCGTCGAACCTTCGCTGAAGCTCCGCGCCAACTGCGCAAAGTCGCCGCCCGCGTGCAGCCTGGCTTCTATGTCGTCGGCCTTCGCCTTGGCCGCCGCCACCTTGGCCGGATCGTCCTCGTCCGCCTGCCCCATCGCGATGAGAATCTCGCCCAGCCGCACGCTTTCCGGCTGCGCATAATCCTGTTTGTGCGCCTCGTAGTACCGCTCCACCTCGCCCAGCGTGATCTGGATGTGTTCCCCAACCTCCTGCCGCATCACCTCCTGGGTGATGATCTGGTTGCGGATGCTGGCCTTGAAGTCCTCGAACGAAACGCCCTGTTCTTTGGCCGCTTTCTCGAGGTCCTCCATCGAGTCCAGGTTGTATTGCTTGCGATACTCGTCCAGGCGCTTCACCAGTTCTGTCTCGCCGGTTATGCTCAGTTCCTTGCCCTTCGAGAGCCACAGTTGCTGGTCGATCAGGTTGCGCAGCAGATCCTTGCGCGCCGTTGCCATCTCCTGCATCGATGCGCCGCGCTGCCGCCCCGCCTGGTCCAGCTCGTTCAGCGCGCGTTCGTAGTCTGACTGGGTGATGATCTGGTCGTTGACGCGGACGATGATGTCCTCCACCGTCGTTCCGCCATAGGGGCTCTCTGGCTCGTTGGCCTGGCCCCGCGTCAGGCTGGCGACCACAAGCAGCGCCGTGGCGATCGCGAGCGCTGCGCAAATGCGAAGATGTCTCAAAGTCATAAAATCGGGTACCGGCCGGGTGGCTGGCGCGTGTTCCTCTGCCGCCTGATGCATAGACGCCATTGTAAATCCCCGGAGAGCAGAAACGGAAAGCGGGCGCACGGCCGCTGCTGCTTTCGCCAGCCCATAGGGCCTCGTTTTCCAGCAAGTAGACTCCGCAACCCTCTGCTACCGCGCCGGGTCCGTACGTGTCAAATCCTACGGTGCTATACTTTAGCCGAAGACGGTCTCGCGGCCTCAGTGCGAGCGGCTCTTCCATCTCGCCGGCCTTGCCGTTAACGGGCAAGGTCAATTTTTATCGAGCGCCGATCCGGCAGCTGGCGGATTCGCTCTCGGGCGAGGGGGAGTTCGCCGCCAGGCACACGGCGCGTTTGCCGTCCGGAGGTTCGGTTTGTCTATGACCCCCCGTGCGCGACGCGCACTGTTCGCCATCACCCTCTTTTTCGCCGTCTGCGCCGTGGCCGGCTCCGTTCTCGAGCGCCGCGTGGGCGCTCAAGCCTCGCAGGATGAGAGCCAGCTCCGCGACAGCCTGAAATCCTTCACCGATGTCTACGCGGTCGTGGAGCAGAACTACGCCGAGCCCATCACTTCCGGTAAAGCCGATGACGCCATTTACGACGGCGCCATCCCGGGCATGTTACAGGTTCTCGACCCGCACTCGCACTTCTACGATCCCAAAGCCTACGCCCGCATGCGCGAAGACCAGCGCGGCCACTACTACGGCGTAGGCATGATCATCCGGCAGCAAAACGACGATGGCAAAACCAACGTTTATGTCGTGACCCCGTATGAGGACACGCCCTCCTACCGCGCCGGCATCCACCCCGGCGACCTGATTGCCGCGATCGACGGCAAATCCACTGACGGCTGGACCGCCGATGAGGTAGCCAAGGCGCTCAAAGGCCCCAAGGGCACGCACGTCCAGGTCTCGATGGTTCGCTACGGCCAGCCCAACCCGCTGATTTTCGACCTCGTCCGCGACGAAATTCCCCACCCCTCCATCGATCTCAAGTTCGAAATCCGCCCCGGCGTTGGCTACATCCATCTCACTGAGTTCCAGGAAACCACCGGCGAGGAGATGGACGACGCCATCAATAGCTTTGGCGACCTGAAGGGCCTGGTGCTCGATCTGCGCGAGAATCCCGGCGGCCTGCTAAGCCAGGCCGTGGACGTCTGCGACCGGCTGCTCGCCAAAGGCCAAACCATCGTCACCCAGCGCGGGCGCGCCTACTCCGATCAGAACTACGTGGCCACTCACGGCAACGGCGGCAAAACCTTTCCCATCGTTGTGCTGGTCAACCGCGATACTGCCTCCGCCGCTGAAATTGTCTCCGGCGCGTTGCAGGACCACGACCGCGCCCTCATCGTGGGTGAAACCACCTTCGGCAAAGGCCTGGTGCAGACCGTCTACAACCTCAGCGAAGACACCGGCCTCGCCCTCACCACGTATCACTACTACACGCCCTCCGGCCGCCTGATTCAGCGCAATTACCAGGGGGTCTCGCTTTACGACTACTACAATCACGCCGGCGGCGGGCCCGCTTCCGACTCCAGCAACCGCGAGGTCAAGCTCACTGACTCCGGCCGCACCGTCTACGGCGGCGGCGGCATCGCCCCCGACGAGAAGATCGAGCCGCTCAAGACCAATCGCTTCCAGGACGAGCTCGACTATAAGGACGTCTTCTTCCGCTTCGCGCCGGTTTACGTGGCCACGCACACCGTCGACAAGAACTTCCAGGTCGACGCCGCCGTCCTGGCCGACTTCAAGAAGTTTCTCACCGCACAGGACATTGTCTGGAACGACGCCGACCTGAACGGTTGCATGGACTGGCTGAAAGCGCACATCCAGCAGGACATCGTCACCATCCAATTCGGCCAGCTCGCCGGTCTGCGCGTCATCGCCGACTGGGATCCCATGGTCCAGAAGGCGCTCGGCTACATGCCGGAAGCCCAGGCCCTCGAGGATAACGCGCACAAGGTCCTCGCTGAAAAGGCGCAGGCCCGCGCCGCGGAAACACCGGGCGCGGCTTCGCAGCCGTAAGCCCGCATCCCCGCTTCCATTCATGCCAAAAGGCCATCCCCTGCGGATGGCCTTTTGCATCCCTCGATTCGCCCGCGGCGCTCACCTCCCGGCCCGCGCCGGATTGCATTGCGGAAGGGCCTCGCGCCCGGCGCAAAACTGCTCGCACCTGCACACTCTCCCCATCGCCGGCGCTCCAGCCGCAAGACGATTCAGGCGCGAAAACCGCCGGCTACTTCGGCGGCGCTGGCGGCGGCGCAAAAATCTCGCGCCTCTGCCCCGGTTCCGGTTTCGGCTTCGGCTTGGGAGCCTTCTTCGTCTCTTTTCTTCCCTTGTCTTTGTTTCCCATGCACGCAAGCATGACACAGAAGCGGGCGTCTGAAAAGCCCCGAATGCCGCATCGCCATCCGCGCGGAATCTGTCCGGCTCTTGCCATCCCAAGAGGGGCGCAGTTGAATTACGGTCTGGCTTTCGTCTCGGCCCGCCCCGGTGCATGGACGATACTCTCTATATGCAGTGGCCGCTCAAGCCCGTGGGCGCGAACCAGGACGCCGTCACCATCTCCCCTGGCCCACGCTTCAAAGCAGCTCTCATCCTCGCCATCCTCGCGGACGTATTCCAGATCGCCGTCTTTCCGCTCTTCGTCGAGGGCGCCGCCTCGCCTCCTGACGACATCCTCGATCTCTGCATCGCAGGCGTGCTCACCCTTCTCCTCGGCTGGCACTGGGAGTTTGCGCCGTCGTTTCTCGCCAAGCTCGTGCCTGGTGTCGATTTTGTTCCTCTCTGGACGCTCGCCGTCGCCAACGTGTACCGCAAATCGAAGCGAGCCGTGGTTTCGGTGGAAGCAGACGTGCCCCAACCCCCGGCGGGAACTACCCCGCCTTAACCCTGAGCAGAAAGCCTGAAGCGGCGCGCCGCGACGGCCGCTCCACAGAGCGCTCTCCGGTAATGGTCAGCTTGGCTGTGTCTTGAAAGGGCACAACGGGGCGTCCTCTGAGCCTCGCGCCGCAAATCTTGGTTGTGTCTTGAAAGGGCACGACTTCAGAGCCTTCCCTGAGCTTGCCGAAGGGTGCCGCAAATCGCGTCAAATAAATCGGGGCCTTATTGAGGACTGCATAAGTAATGTCCGTGCAAACGCGCCGGAGGCGCAGTGTTTGTTAGCCCCGCGCTTCAGCGTGGGGAAAGCGGTATCCACAGATGCATTCCGGAGTCCCGTAGGGACGGCGCAAGGACTTATGCAGGATTCAATCGCCCCTGAGGGAAAGCTTCTCCAAATTGACCCACTACCTGCTCTCTGCGCGCCGTGACAGCTCCGCCTCACGCGATTTCCGATTGCAAATCCACTGGCGCAGGCGCACCGGCAAGCGTCACGAATCGCTCGGGCCGGCAACAAGCTTTCTCCAGCTGCGCCAGGTCCGCCTGCATCTCCCGGTCTGCGCCCAGCGATTCCAGCGTGGCTTGCAGAATCGCGGCCGCTCCGGCATCCGCGGGCCGCTCGATTCTATAGTGCATCCATTTGCCCTCGCGCCGCGCCTTCACGATCCCCGCCCGGCGCAGATACGCAAGGTGCCGCGACACCTTCGGCTGGCTCTGCTTCAGGATCTCCACGAAGTAGCACACGCACACTTCGCGCCCGCCCATCAGGTTCAGCAGGCGCAGCCGTGTGCGGTCGCCCAGAGCGGCAAACAGGCGAGGCAGGTCAAAGGATTGAGGACCGCGTCCCATATCTCTAAATATACGCCTTGACAAATATAATCGCCGGAAATATATTTGCTTAAGCATATACATGGGAGGGCCAGGATGGCAGCCCCGGCGGAAGTGAAAGAGCAAGTCAGGCAGAAGTACGGTGAGGCGGCCCGCGCCGTGGCGGATTCGGGCAGCCTTAAGGCATGTTGCGATCCCGGCCTGCGCTGCTGCGATCCCATCACCGCCAATCTCTACAGCGACAACGAAAAGGGCCTCATCCCCGAGAAGGCCGTGCAGGCCTCGCTGGGCTGCGGCAATCCCACCGCGCTCATCGATCTCAAACCCGGTGACGTGGTGCTCGACCTCGGCTCCGGCGGCGGCATCGATGTGCTGCTCTCCGCGCGCCGCGTGGCTCCCGGAGGCAAGGCCTACGGCCTCGACATGACCGGCGACATGCTCGCCCTGGCCCGCGAAAATCAGCGCAAGGCAGGCGTCGAAAACGTCGAGTTCCTCAAAGGCGAGATCGAAAACATTCCCCTGCCCGGCAACTCGGTTGACGTGGTCATCTCCAACTGCGTCATCAACCTCTCTGCCGACAAGGACCGCGTCCTGCGCGAGGCGTTTCGCGTGCTTAAGCCGGGCGGCCGCTTCGCCGTCTCCGACATTGTCGTGCGCGGCGCCGTCCCCGATGCCGTGCGCCAAAGCATGTTGTTGTGGGTCGGCTGCATCGCGGGCGCTCTGGAAGAGCAGGACTACCGTGCCCGGCTTATCGCCGCCGGCTTCACCGATGTCACCATCGAGCCCACGCGCATCTACAACGTAGAAGATGCCCGCCAGTCCCTCGCCGAGGCGGGCGTCGATGTCGACGCCATCGTTCCCCAGGTCGAAGGCAAGTTCTTGAGCGCCTTCATCCGCGCCGTCAAACCTCAGCCCTCTTGTTGCGCCCCCGGCTGCTGCGGCGCCGGCGCCGCAGCTTAGGAGCCGCACCATGCCCAACCACTACAACGTCCTTTTTCTCTGCACCGGGAACTCCGCACGGTCGATTCTGGCTGAGGCCATCCTGAATCGCAAGGGCAGGGGCATTTTTACTGCTTATAGTGCCGGCAGCCATCCGTCTGGCATGGTCCGGCCCGAAGCGCTGAACCAGCTTGACCTTGCGCATATACCCACCACCGGCCTGCGCAGCAAATCCTGGGACGAGTTCGCCGCACCCTCCGCGCCCAAAATGGACTTCGTATTCACCGTCTGCGACAACGCCGCGAAAGAAACATGCCCTTACTGGCCCGGCCAGCCCATGACCGCGCATTGGGGCGTCCCCGATCCAGCCGCGGTGACGGGCACGCCCGAACAGATTGAACGCGCCTTCCGCGACGCCTTTTCCATCCTCGACCGGCGCATCAGCCTGTTCCTTTCGTTACCCCTTGGGTCGCTTGAGCAGCTCGCTATCCAGCGCGAGATCGACAAAATCGGCCGCTCCTGACCGGCGTGCCCCGCAGGGTGGCGTACACATCTCATTGTTTGAGGATTGCTCATGAACGTAACTAGGCGGCTCTCGTTTCTCGATCGTTACCTCACCGCCTGGATCTTCGCCGCCATGGTCGCCGGCGTGGCGCTCGGATGGCTCGTTCCCGGCATCGTTCCTTTTCTTGATCGCTTCAGTATCGGCGCCACCTCCATTCCCATCGCCGTGGGCCTGATCGTGATGATGTACCCGCCCTTCACCAAGGTCCGGTACGAGGAGCTGCACGAAGTCTTTCGCAACAAGAAAGTGCTCGGCCTCTCGCTGGTGCAGAACTGGCTCATTGGGCCCGTCCTCATGTTCGTTCTGGCCGTCGTGTTCCTGCGCGGATACCCGGAATATATGGCCGGCCTCATCATGATCGGCCTTGCGCGCTGCATCGCCATGGTCATCGTCTGGAACGAGCTCGCCAAAGGCGACACCGATTACGCAGCCGGCCTCGTGGCCTTCAACTCTCTCTTTCAGGTTTTCTTCTACTCGCTCTACGCCTGGGTCTTCATCACCGTTCTCCCCGCCAAGCTCGGGTTGCAGGGCGCGGTCGTCCATGTCTCCATCGGCCAAATCGCGCAGAGCGTCTTCGTCTACCTGGGCGTCCCCTGTCTTGCCGGATTCCTCACGCGTACCGTTCTCGTCCGCGCCAAGGGTCTCGCTTGGTACGACCGCAACTTCGTCCCGCGCGTCGGTCCGCTCACTCTCGTGGCCCTTCTCTTCACCATCGTCGTCATGTTCTCGCTCAAAGGGAGCTACATCGTCCGTCTCCCGCTCGATGTCCTCAGGATTGCCGCGCCGCTCCTGGTCTATTTCGTGGTCATGTTCCTGGTCTCGTTCTATATGGGCCGCAGGCTCGGCGCGGACTATTCCAAAACCACGACGCTCTCCTTCACCGCCGCCTCCAATAACTTCGAGCTGGCCATCGCTGTCGCCGTCTCCGTCTTCGGCATCAATTCGGGAGCGGCCTTCGCCGCCGCCATCGGGCCGCTGGTCGAAGTCCCCGTGATGATTGCCTTGGTCAACGTGGCGCTCTTC
>Ga0181524_10006489_pt1 | contig 10182 bp, 10 predicted proteins | sample PEATcosm2014_Bin_34_FD_119761 | JGI IMG/M metagenome (GOLD analysis project Ga0181524, IMG submission 119761) | Peatland microbial communities from MTU Mesocosm Facility, Houghton, MI, USA - PEATcosm2014_Bin05_60_metaG | ecosystem: Environmental > Terrestrial > Soil > Wetlands > Peat | place...
CGCCGAGGTTTTGCGCCTCGCGGGCGCGTCCCCGGAGAGGTGGCAGAGTGGTCGATCGCGCCGCACTCGAAATGCGGAGTACGTGCAAGCGTACCGGGGGTTCGAATCCCTCCCTCTCCGCCAGTCAAATCTCCCTCTCCGCCGCGACCGTCGTCGTCGCCGGCGGAAGGTTCGCCGGCGGGTCAAGAGCCTGAGGCCTGCTCGCGCAAAACGGTCCGCAGGACTTTGTCGGCGGCCTCGGCGATGCTGATCCGTCCCTCTTGCGCGCAGGCGAACGCCGCGGCGGCCTCCGCGCTCGTCAGCCTGAGGACGCTGTCGCGCACGCGTCGCCCGGCGAGCTGAGCGACCAGCCTTTGGATCCGCTTGGCGCGGCCCGCCCGCTTCTCCGCCGCGGTCTTGCCTGCGCGCGCCTCGATCGCCGCGGCGAGCTCGGCGACGCCGGTCCCGGTCGTGGCGACGGTTTCGATGACCGGGACGTCCTGGTTGTCGCGGCGGAGCTTGAGCATCGTCTTGAGCTGATCGGTCGTGCGGCCGGCGAGCGGCAGGTCGGCCTTGTTGACGACGAGGACGTCGGCGATCTCGAGGATCCCGGCCTTGATCGCCTGGATGTCGTCGCCGAGGTTGGGCGCGTTGACGACCACGCAGACGTCCGCGACCTCGACGACTTCGACCTCGGATTGGCCGGCCCCGACGGTCTCGACGACGACGAAATCGCGCCCCGCGGCGTCCATCAGATCGACGATGCGGTGGATGCTCTCGGACAGTCCGCCCAGGTGCCCGCGCGAGGCGATCGAACGAATGAAGACTCCGGGATCGTCCGTGTGCCGCTGCATCCGCACGCGGTCGCCCAGAACGGACCCGCCGGAGATCGGACTGGAGGGATCGACCGCCGCGACCGCGACCGTGCGCCCGTGAGCGCGCAGAACGCCGATGAAGGCGTCGATCAGGGTCGACTTGCCGGCGCCCGGCGGCCCGCTGAAGCCGACGATCGCAGCGCGGCCCGTCAGCGGGTAGATCGAGCGATGCAGCCGGTCCGAAACGGGACCGCCCTGCTCGGTCAAGGTGATGCACCGCGCCAGCGCGCGCATGTCGGAACGGCGAAGCCGGTCGATGAGCGCCGCCAGCGCGGGGCTGATGTCAGGCGATGACAAGGGGATGTCCAAAGCCCAGTTCTTTGCGAAGGCAGCTCACGATCTCGCCGTGCGTGACGCCGCGTTCGGCGGCCTCGACGACGCGCTCGTAGACATTGTCGCCCGGACTGTTGGCCGCGCGCGCCAGGGCGTCGAGGGCGCGGCGCACTTCGTCCTGGCTTCGCTGCGCTTTGTATTCCTTGAACCGCTCGACATGCGCTTTCATGCGTTCGAGGTCGGGGCGCTCGGTCGGCTTGCCCGGTCGATCCTCGCCATTGGATTGAAAGCAGTTGACGCCGACGATCTTTTGTTCGCCGCTCTCGATCTTTTCCTGAAAGCCGAGCGCCGACTCTCCGATCATGGTTTGCACAAGCCCCGCCTCGGTGGCTTTGAACATGCCGCCCGCCGCGTCGATTTTCGCGATGACCGCCAGAATCTCCGCTTCCATCTGGTCGGTGAGCGTTTCGACGTAAAACGAGCCGGCAAGCGGATCGATCACGTCGCAAAGATGCGCCTCTTCGCGCAGGATGTTCTGCGTCGCGATGGCGATGCGGGCGGTTTCCTCGGTCGGCGTCGCCACCGCCTCGTCATAAGCGTCGGTGTGCATGGACTGCAGACCGCTGACGATGCCGGCCATCGCCTGCACCGCCACTCTGGCGATGTTGTTCAGCGGCTGCTGGCGCGTCAGGTCGACGCCGGAAGTCTGGCCGTGAAACTTGAACCGCCAGGACGCCGGATTCTTGGCGCCGAGCCGCTCGCGCGCCAGACGCGCCCAGATGCGCCGGGCCGCCCGGAATTTGGCGATCTCCTCGAAGAAGCTGATCGAAATGTCGAAGAAGAACGTGAAGCGCCGCAGCACGGCGTCGATGTCCATGCCGCGCGCCACGCAATCCTCGGCGTATTGGAGCGCGGTGGACAGCGTGAAGCCGACGGTCTCGGCAGGGGTCGCGCCCGCTTGCTGCATGTGCTGCCCGACGACGGAGACCGGATTCCAGTTCGGCGTGCGCTTCAGGCAGAACTCGATGTGATCGAGCAGAACGCGCCGCGAGCCCGACAGCGACAGGCGCAAGAACATGTGGTTGGCGATGAAGTGCGAGAGATAGTCGCTTTGATTGGACGTTCCCGAGATCGACGACCAGGGAACGCCCCGGCGTTTGGCGACGCCCAAAGTGAAGGCCAGCAGCGTGAACGGCGAGGGGTCGTTCATCGCCGTGGAGATCTCGCCGAGCGGCACCCCCTTGAGGGCGACGTCCATGTCGTCGGTGGTGTTCGCGACCGTCCCGCAGGTTCCCAACAGGACGGGATCGACTTCGTCGCAGTCGACGCCTCGGAAGCCCGAATTGCACGGCAGGAAGCTGATCGCGGTGGCGCCCGCGGCGAGAATTTGATGAACGCGGGCGTTATAGTCTTCCGGCGCGCCCAGGCCGATCAATTGCCGTTGAGTCCAGGTGCGGCCGCGATGCATCGTGGGATAGACGCCGCGCGTGAACGGATATTGTCCGGGAAACGCGAGATCCGAATCATAGGCCGCCTCGCTCCAATCGCGAGGCGTGTAGAGAGGCTTGATCTCGATGCCCGACCGGTTCTTCACCACCCGGTCGACGCCGATTTGCCGGCTGTACTCGGCTCGCCATTGCCCGCAGGCCTGATCGAAACCCGGCAGCGGCAATTGAACGGCTTCTTTCGTCATCGGGCGCTCTCCTCAAAGTCGGCGTCGCGCGCCTGGCGAGACTTGGCTGCAATCGCGGCGACATGTTCGATGATTTCGTCGCGCGAGGCGCCGGGCCCGAGAATCGCGCTGACGCCGGCTTGCAAAAGCCCGGGGCGTTCGTCGTCCGGCACGATTCCGCCGACGACCACGCCGATGTGAGCGAGGCCGGCCGCTCTCAGCGCTTCGAGAAGATTCGGCACGATCAAATGATCGGTGGCCAGAGAACTCACGCCGATCGCATCGACGTCTTCCTCGGTCGCCAGCTTCACGACGGCGCCGATGGACTGCCACGGCGGCGTGTAGATGACGTCCATGCCGGCGTCGCGCAGGAAGGCCGCGACGATCCGGCTGCCGCGATCATGCCCGTCGAGGCCGATCTTGGTCACGAGCACCCGCGCGGGCGGGTCGAGCCTCGGCGTCGTCATTGCGGCGCCCCCGCGGATTTGCTTTCCGACAGCGCGCGCACCGGCGCCAACAGTTCGCGGGCGAGCGATCGAATCGACTGTCCGCTCGGCCGATACCAAACCGGCGTCCAGTTGATCGCGCCCAGGACGAACAGGCGCGCAAGCTTGGGATCGCGCTCCCGGGGCCAATCGATCTCGGAAAAGAGCGAGCGAAATCGCGCCTCGTATCGATCGCGCAATTTCGTCAGGTCCGAGGCGATCTCGGGCACGTCGCCCGGCAAGATCCGGATGACGACGCGGGCGTAGGCGCTCGCGTCGAGGATCGATTCGAGGTGCGCCTCCACCGCCGATTCGAGACGCGCCCAGGGGTCTTTTTGCTTGGCGACGGCCGCCTCGAGCCGCTCGAGAATGCGCTGCACGCCCTCCTCGTAGACCGCCAGCAGCAAGGCCTGCTTGTTGGCGACGTGGAAATAGATGGCGCCCGGCGTCATCGCGGTCGCGGCCGCGAGTTCGCGGATGGTGGTGGCGTGATAGCCTTGCTCCGCAAACCGCGCGGCCGCCGAATCGAGCAGGGCGGGCCAGCGGTTGGATTGCCGTTTTGCCTCGGTCGCAGCCAATGGCGGGGCCTCCGTGTTAGCTAACTAATCGATTGTTTAGCACACGGTCCCGTGCATAATCAACCTCGCGCACGCGAAGCGGCGTGTGCGAACGCCGCGCCTGGCGGCTCGATTTCGTTGTGGGAAAGCCAATGCCAATGCCGAAGCCCGATGACCGCCAGGGCGCCGCCGCGCCGTCCCCCGACGCGCTCGGGTGGAGCTGCGCGAGGACGATGCTCGACCGGGACAGGGTCAGCCGCTCGCTCGGGATCGCCTTGGTCGACGCCGGCGCCGGACGCGCCACTCTGGAAATGACGATCCGCGACGACATGCTCAACGGCTTCGGCACATGCCACGGCGGCGTCCTGTTCACGCTGGCGGATATGGCGCTCGCTTGCGCCTGCAACAGCGGCAATGAACGGTCGGTCGCCCATCACTGCTCGATCATATACTTGCGGCCCGGCGAAGCCGGAGAACGGCTGATTGCGACGGCGGTGGAACGCGGCAAGGTCGGCCGCGTCGGGATCTACGACGTGAGCCTGAAGGACTCCCGCGGCAGGATCATCGGCGAATTTCTCGGGCACGCCCGCACGATCGGCGGGCCGGTGCTGGACGAGTCCGCGCCGCGCGAAATCGGCGCGTAAACCGGCGGGCGCCTTCGGGGCCGGCATGGGGCGCGGCGTCGACCGAGATCAAATTTGACAAGCGTCTCGTCGACTTCCCTAATGGGATCCGGCGAGCCTATCTTTCCCGCGGAGCGGTCGGAACGCGCATAGCGATGGGACGGCTGCGACGAGCGAGCCCCGCCGCCCATTTCGCCATTCGGCCGCCGCTCGCGCGCGTCGTTGCAATCCCGGATTCAGGAGACAGAGGTCATGCGCGCGATCGTAGCCCACGCCGCCAAGGATTTGCGGATCGAGAACGTCGATGTCGCCGAACTCGGCGCCGACGACATTCGCGTGCGCGTCGCCGCGGGCGGCATTTGCGGCTCCGATTTGCATTATTACAACCACGGCGGCTTCGGGCTCGTGCGGTTGCGCGAACCGATGGTGCTCGGCCATGAGATCGCCGGCGTCGTCGAGGCCGTCGGCGCGAACGCGCGGCGCGTCGCGATCGGCGACCGCGTCGCCGTCAACCCCAGTCGTCCCTGCAACCGATGCAAATTCTGTCTCGAGGGCCGCCAGAATCAATGTCTCGACATGAGGTTTTACGGCAGCGCTATGCGCTTCCCTCATGTTCAAGGCGCGTTCAGCGAAGTCCTCGTTTGCGAGGAAGCGCAGGCGCATGTCGTCGCCGACGGCGTCTCTCTCGGCGAGGCGGCGATGGCCGAACCGCTCGCCGTGTGCCTGCACGGCGCCCGGCGCGCCGGGCCGCTGCTCGGCAAAACGGTCCTCGTCACGGGATCGGGACCGATCGGCGCGCTCTGCGTGATCGCAGCGCGGCGCGCCGGCGCGGCCGAGATCGTCGTCACCGACGTCGCCGACGGGGCGCTCGGCTTTGCGCGCAAAGTCGGGGCCGACGTGACCATCAATATCGCGGCGGCGCCGCAAGGGCTCGCGCCGTACGCGTCCGACAAGGGCGCATTCGACGTGATGTTCGAAGCTTCCGGCAATGAAGCCGCCTTGCGGGGCGGCCTCGACGTCGTCAGGCCCGGCGGCGTCATCATTCAGCTCGGCCTCGGCGGCGAAATGAAATTGCCGATGAACGCGCTGGTCGCGAAGGAGATCGAACTGCGCGGCACGTTCCGCTTTCACACCGAATTCGCTCTCGCCGTCGCGCTCATCGGCAAAGGGCTCGTCGACGTCAAACCGTTGATCTCGGCGACGCTGCCTTTCACTGAGGCGAAGGAAGCGTTCGAACTGGCGAGCGACCGGAACCGCTCGATGAAGGTGCAGCTATCCTTCTAAATGCAGGACGGCGACCGGCCTCACGGCTGTCCGCGAGCGACCCCGTCACTTCGCATTGCCTTGGGAAGGCAATTCGACGCCGGTTATTTTGGCGATCATTCGCGCGACGGAGGCGTCGTCGTCCTTTTCCATCTTGGCGGCCGCCGTCATGAGAAACATTTGCAGCGCGGTCGCCGCGATCTGCAGGGGAAATTTTTCACGGCGGCCCATTTCGCTGACGATCCCGAGATCCTTGGTGAAGATCTCGACCGCGCTCCTGGGGTGATAGTCGCCCTCGAGAATATGCGGCACGCGGTTTTCGAACATCCAGGAATTGCCCGCGGAAGCCGTGATCACCTTATAAACCGTGGGCAAATCGAGGCCGAGCTTGGCGGCGAACGTCATCGCCTCGCACGCCGCCGCGATGTGCGCGCCCGCCAAAAGCTGGTTCACCATTTTGAAGGAGGCGCCGGCGCCCGCGGCGTCGCCGAGTTCATAGACGGTGGCGGCAATGGAATCGAGCACGGGCCGCGCGCGCTCGAAGGCCAGCGCGCTGCCCGAAGCCATGACGGTCAGCTGCCCCGCCGCCGCTTTGACGGCGCCGCCGCTGATCGGCGCGTCGAGGTAATGGAGGCCGCGCGCTTCCGCTCTCCTTGCAAGAGCGCGGGCGTCGTCCGGGTCCATGGTGGCGCAAGACACGACGCAGCCGCCCGGCTTCATCGTCGCCGCCGCGCCGTCGTCATTGAAGAGCGCGGCCTCGGTCTGGGCGGCGTTGACGACGACGACGACGGCGATATCGGCGTTATGCGTCGCATCGCCGGGGCTCGCCGCCGCGCGACCGCCGCTTTCGACAAGCCTTGTCGTCGCGGCAGGATTGATGTCGTACCCGGCGACCTTTGCGCCGCGCCGCAGGAGGGACTGCGCGATCCCAAGTCCCATCGACCCGAGACCGATCACGCCGACCGTTGTTTCCGCGTCGTGGCTCATGCCGGAAATTCGCCGCCTCCCGTTGGTCGCCTGTGGCGAAGCGCTGTCCGTTCTCGTCGCCGATCGGCGCCGCGCGATCGCCATTCAACCACTGAAGCGCGGGCGCTCTATCGGCTTGTCAAAAAATGATAGCGCTGTCATACGGGTATAATCGAGAGTTCTGTGCATAAGTCAACGGCCGATCCTAGAGCGAGTCGAGACATCGCCGGTTTCAGGCGCGTAAAGCGCTGGCGGGGCCGGCCTAGCCGGCCATTGGCGGGCCGCCAAGTCACGGGATCGGGCAAGGGGCAATCATGACAGGCGACAGTCGACCTTCGCGCCGTCGAGCCGGCGTCACGCTCGCGCAAGTCGCCGAGCTCGCCGGCGTGAGCGAGATAACGGTGTCGCGAATCATTCGCAACAAGGGTCCGGTGGCCGATCGCACGCGCGACAAGGTGATGGCGGCGGTGAAGGCGGTCGGATACGTGCGCAACCGCGTCGCCGGTTCTCTGGCTTCGGCCGGCTCGGACCTGATCGGCGTCATCATCCCGTCCTTGTCCAACATCGTATTTCCCGAAGTCTTGCGCGGCGTCAGCGCCGCGCTCGAAGCCTCGGGATTCCAAGCGGTCGTCGGCGTGACCAATTACAATCTCGCCACGGAGGAGAGGCTCGTCAGCTCCATGCTCGGCTGGAAGCCCGCCGCGATGATCGTCACCGGCGCCGAGCATACCGAGGCGACGCGCCGCTTCCTGGAGCAGAGCGGCATCCGCATCGTCGAACTCATGGACATCGACGTCAAACCGATCGACATCGCCGTGGGGCTCTCGCATCGCCGCGCCGGTTACGATACGGGCGTCTATCTCATCGCGCGCGGCTATCGCCGATTTGGCTATGTCGGGCACGACTGGAACGCGGATCGGCGGGCGCGGCTTCGCTACGACGGCCTTGTCGAGGCTCTGCAAGAGAACGGCCTGTCGATCGTCGCGCAGGCGATCGAGAACGGGCCGAGTTCGACGCTTGTCGGCCGCGCCATGCTCGCCGATCTCTTGCAGCGTTCGCCAGCGATCGACGTCGCCGTGTTCTCAAACGACGATATGGCGGTGGGCGGCGTGTTCCACTGCATGGCGGCGAATATAAAGCCGAAGCAGGATTTGGCTTTGTTCGGCTTCAACGGGCTGGAGATCGGTCAATCGCTGCCCATGCCCTTGTCGACGATCCGGTCCAACCGTTATTTGATCGGCCGCACCAGCGTCGAAAAGATTATCGAGAGTCCGCTGAGAGGGGATGATCCGATCATCGTCGACACCGGTTATGAAATCATATCCGGCGCAACGGCGTGAGCGACGGGTCTGGCGGACGAGGGATCGGTTCCTAACGCGGCTGGAAGGCTTGAAACATGTTGTTGGGGGTGATCGCCGATGACTTGACCGGGGCGACCGACGTCGCCCTGATGCTTTCGCGCGAGGGCATGAAGACGGTTCAGCTGATCGGCGCGCCGTCGCGCGAAATCGATCTTGCCGGCGCCGATGCCGTTGTCGTCGCGCTGAAATCGCGAACCATTCCGGCGCCCGAGGCCGTCGCTTTGTCGGTCGCGGCGGCTCTCGCGTTGCGAAAGGCGGGCGCCGAGCAATTGCTGTTCAAGTATTGCTCGACGTTCGATTCGACCGACGCGGGGAATATCGGTCCAGTCGCCGAGGCGTTGCTCGAATTGACAGGTTCCGACCTTACGATCGCGTGTCCCGCGTTTCCCGCCAATGGACGGACGATTTATCACGGTCACCTCTTCCTCGGCGACACGCTCTTGTCGGATAGCCCGATGAAGGACCATCCGCTGACGCCTATGCAGGACTCGAATTTGGTTCGAGTCCTGCAACGGCAAGCGAAATCCAAAGTCGGCTTGATCCCGATCGGTGCGGTCGAAAATGGCGTCGAGGCGGTTCGCCTCGCTCTTGAAAAGGCGAGGTCGGAAGGGAACAGGCTCGTCGTCGTCGATGCGATCAGAGACGAGAACCTGCGCGTCGTCGGCGCCGCCTGCGCGCACATGGCTCTGATCACCGGAGGGTCGGGCATCGCGATGGGCCTGCCGAGCAATTTCCGCGCGGCGGGGCGATTGACCGCGCGCGCTCCGCTCGCGACGCTGACGGCGCCGGCGGGAAAGCCGGCGATCCTCGCCGGTTCGTGTTCGCAGGCGACCCGCGAGCAGATTCGAGTCGCGATCGAAGCGGGAACGCGCGCTCTTCGCATCGACCCCCTGGCGATCGCCGCCGGCGCGACGACCGCGAGCGAGGTCGCACGTTGGGTCATCGAAAATACGGGAGACAGGCCGGTCCTCGTTTATTCCAGCGCCGACCCCTCGATCGTTCGCGAGGCGCAACAGAAGCTCGGCGCGGAGCGTGCGGGCGCGATCGTCGAAGACCTGCTCGCCGAAGTCGGGCGGCTGTTGCTCGCCAATGGCTTCACTCGGTTCGTCGTCGCCGGCGGCGAGACCTCGGGCGCCGTCGTCGGCGCGCTTGGCGTCACCGCGCTGCAAATCGGGCCGGAAATCGACCCGGGCGTGCCGTGGACGCGCAGCATCGGGGCCCCGGACGTTGCGCTCGCGCTGAAATCGGGCAACTTCGGCGCATCGAATTTCTTTCTGAAGGCTTGGACGAAGTTGGCGTAGCCGCGGGCAGGGACGCAAGGCGATGAGTGAGGAATCCAAATCGCGCGACGAGATCTGTCGTGTCGGCCAATCGATCTTCCGACGCGGCCTGACTTGCGGTTCGACAGGCAATATCAGCGTCAGGCTTGCCGACGGCGGCTGGCTCATGACGCCCACCAACGCGTCGATGGGCGCCCTCGATCCCGCGACGCTCTCGAAGTTCGACGCCGACGGTCGGCTCGTGGACGGCGATCCGCCGACCAAAGAGGCGTTTCTTCATTTTTGCATGTACTCGCAACGCAAGGACGCGACGGCGGTCGTTCATCTGCATTCGACGCATGCCGTCGCGGTCAGCATTCTCGCCGACGTCGATCCCAATGACGTCCTTCCGCCCCTGACGGCTTATTTCGTCATGCGAGTGGGAACGCTTCCCCTCGCGCCTTACTTTCCGCCCGGCGACCCGGCGCTCGCCAAAGCGGTGGAAAAGCTGGCGGGTCGCCATCACGCGGTGCTTCTCGCCAATCACGGCCCCGTCGTCGCCGGCTCCTCGCTCGCCAATGCGCAGTTTGCGGCCGAGGAGCTCGAAGAGACCGCCAAACTGTTCCTGATGCTGCGATCCATGCCGACCCGCCCGCTTACGCCGGAGCAAGTGAGCGAGCTGAGAAAGCGATTTCCTTCGCCATGAGCCGCAAGGGTCTGCGCGACGTTCGAAGCGCGCGCAGATCGCGTTGGGGATAGGATTGACAGCGCTACCATTGGCGCGCAGAAAAGCGCGCGGACGCGAGCTTCGCCGGCTCGATCGTCCGCATCGCCGGCGGGCTCGCCGACAGCGGTTGAAGATATTCCAG
>Ga0181524_10006494_pt1 | contig 10179 bp, 10 predicted proteins | sample PEATcosm2014_Bin_34_FD_119761 | JGI IMG/M metagenome (GOLD analysis project Ga0181524, IMG submission 119761) | Peatland microbial communities from MTU Mesocosm Facility, Houghton, MI, USA - PEATcosm2014_Bin05_60_metaG | ecosystem: Environmental > Terrestrial > Soil > Wetlands > Peat | place...
AACCAGAAGCCCAATGAATCTTGAAACAGTCCGATTTCTCTAAGCCTTCAACAAGTGTGATTGGCGTCGGAAGATGTCGCTTGGTAGTAGTCACACAAATCCGTAAGCGGGCACTTCCAGTGCTGCGGCCCCCGCGCGACGCATATTTCCCTACCTAATCTAATTAGGGCTATATGGGCGAACTTTCGTTTTCCAGACGGTATTTCGTGTTCTAAAGCCGTCTTGACCGCATCATACCCTCCTTTCTGCGGAGCCAGCCCGATACGTCGCGACACTCTGAACACGTGCGTGTCGACGGGGATGATGTCAAAATCGCGGGCAAAAACGAGGACTACGTCTGCTGTCTTTGGCCCGATGCCCACGACGTTCTGGAGCCGTTCTCTCGCAGACTGATAGCTGCCACCGATGAACGACCACGTATCCCCTTTGTAGGTCTCCATTACCTCACGTGCCACCTCGCTTATGCTTCTCGCCTTGGCTTCGTACAACCCGGCCTGCTTGATTACGCGCTCTATGTCGTGCACGTCTGCCAAAGAGATAGCCTCAACGGTTTGGTATGTTGAAAAAAGGTTCCGGAAGGCCGCCCTCGAATTCGCGGAAGAGGTGTTCTGGGACAGGATCGTCTCTGCGATCAGCCAAAACGGCTCGTTTCGTTCTCGCCAATAAGCGTCGTCGAACGTGACGTTGCCGAATAGCGACTCGAGTCGCTGCACGACAAGCTCTCCTTTCCTCGCACTAGCCATGGTTATCTTCAAACGTGGTAGCTGATTGCCGTTACATTACTTCTAAACATCTATCGGCGTCTGCGGAATTACTAAAGGGAGCTCTCTTACCCGCACCAAAACCGCACTACACGCGCCAAATCTTCCGCCTTCACACGGCGGACGTCATCGGTTCGAATCCAGCCGAGCCCTTTTTTGCGTCCTGCTTTTGTCGATCAGATCACATTTTGGCCTTGAATTGACTTGAGCGTCACGCGGGGGGGCCCCTCACCGTCTCTCTTGACATTGGCCGGACTAAAATGGGTTGAAATCGCGCCCCGAGTGGTCTGGGAACCACTGCGACGGGTCAAGCCGGTCCTCGTCAAAACCGTAGTAGACATTGTCTAGAAAATCAGGCTGTGGGCTCAAGTCGTACGTCAGTAAACAGAACGCCTGTATGGTCGGGTGCCGCGGATACTCGGGCTTGCCGCTCCTCGTGTTCGAGCGGCTAAACGCGTCGAGTTCGGCCATAAGCTGCGAATACGCGGGGTAGCTGACCTTCCCGTTGGAGAGGAGTAAGCTCAAGTTCTCATAGGCCGCTTGCCACATACCCGCGGTGAACGTGACGCGCTGAACCCACGTACCCCTATACTCGAGGGCCTGCAACATCCCTTCGTCGGAACCGCCAACTGCGAACACAACCGCTTCATTATAGGTGCGCGAGATCGCTGCAACCGTGGTGAGCTGATGCGGAACGACGCTCGGAGGAAGCGTCTCCACGAATACCACTTCATAGCTCTCCATATCGAGCACCAGAACAGCCCCTTGTTGGTCGAGGTTCGCAGGAACCCATGCGAGGTTGTAGCAACGGCCCGCGATGGGTTGGGTGTGCACGCTAGTGACGTGTTCCTGTGCGCTCGGAAACAGTTTAGCCCGCAGGTGGTTGAGTGCCAAGGTCGTGGCGTCCACCTGATCGTCGTACGCCGCGTCAGGGAAGTTCAGGAGCTCTTGCAAATAGTCGTGCATCCATTTGTACTGATCGCCGTCAGGAGCAGGAAGCCACACGCTTTTTAACCTCCACAAAGGAACACAGTTCCAGGCGCGCAGCTCCTTGTTCTCCCGCATGTGAACGGGGGTGATGCCTTCGATCTCGTCTTGAAGGTGCGACGCGATCGCGTCGCCGAGCGTCTGGGCTTCGATGAGGATCGCCGTTGATTGGGGCCACAGCTCTGACATACGTTTGATCGCCTCCACCGTTTGGTCAAAGTCCATTTTATGGCGCATCTGGTCTAGGAGGTAATAATCGGCGCCCGAGCGGCCCCACACCTGCCCTACGACATAGTCTGACGTCGCTGACGCGGTAAGGGCGGTGTCCCACGACTGGATAACTACGTCCATCCGTGGAAGCTGCCCCGGAACGTAGAGCTGCACCCAGGCTTCATTGAAGATCGACCCCTCCTCCTGCGTAAACTCACAGCAGTACTCCTGGCGGAACCACGACTCGCCCATGGTGCGCCGTTCCTCGTCGAGAAACTCCTTTGTGATGCGGCAACACTCCTCAGCAGGCATCGTAAGCTTCTTCCAGCCTTGGCCCTCGTTCCACGTGCGGTAGAATACGCCCTGCTTGCCGTGCGGTGTGCTGAGAAGGATCAGCTGCCCATTTGAAGCCGCAAGCATGGGTGTGGACGAATAGTATAGCTCATCAGAAACCCGTGCGGCCTCGTCGATGAGGAGCAGCGACGCGCTGTATCCCCGAGTCGTCTCCTCAGAGCCGGGCAGGGCTATGACCCGGCTGCCGTTGTTGAGTTCGAGCGCAGTGGCGGATTCGCCTCGGCTGCCACCTGGCGCTCCAAGCTGGTGAAAGAAGGCAACGACCTTTCGCAAGAGCTCTTCTGACTGCCGCTGCCCCCGCGCAAGGATGAGCACGACCGCGTTGCGATTGGTAAGCGCGTGGTGAAGCGCGAGGATGGCGACGACTGTCGATTTGCCCGTCTGTCGTCCGCAGTTGAGGATGATACGCGGGTCGGCTGAGGTGAGGAGGTCGCGCTGCCATGGATCGGGCTGTATGTCCAACAGCCTGGCGAACGCCACGGGATCACGCGGAATCCTCAGCTCACTCGTGGCGTTGCTGGTGCGCGAAGCTTCGAGTTTTTTGATTCTCGATTCGTATTTGCTCATTTCGATTGCTCCTCGAGCGCCGCTATTCGCTGCTCGTGATTCGTGATCTCTATGACCCGGAGGCCGATCTCCACGGCACGTAACTTGATTCTCAGCTTGGCCTCGAGCTCCAGCGAAGCGCCATCGGCGGTTCGCGCCTCGATGACAACCTCGTTGAATAAGCCGCGCAGATCTTCGGCGGTCTCAATTTCAAGGGCGGTTAGCCGTGTGTCAATACTTTTTTTCGTCAATCCCTGGGCGCGCTGCATCCGCTTGTATGCCTTGTTATATTCGCGGCGTCGTCCGGGGTCTGCGTAGGGCATTTACTGATCACCTCTCCTTGTTCTGTCCACTCCTGTTCTTTCAAGACGCGTTCCTTCGAGGCCGAGCCCATGGATCTTGGTGGGCCGGCGCGAGGGAACCGCACGTTTGTCAGTCGTAACCGACTTCGCTTTCTGATATCGTTCCATATTATTACCTATCATGCATTCCGTAAAACCGAGTATATAAACTCCGGCTTACTAAAACGCCAAATTGAGCTCCGTTGAACTTTTTTACAAAAAATGCTGCCCGCTGTCTGCGCTTATATTCTCGGCCTATTCACAAGGTTGTTCGGTGTTACTATAAGGCACATTTTTACTATTCCTAGTTGGTTCACTCTATGTAGCTAAATTCTTGTTCGTGCAGGCGGGGTTCACGTTCTGCGGCGTCCGCCTGGGACGGCAGAGGCCCCTTTTGCCATATAAAGCGGGCTCGATCGCCCAATATAAACTTTTCCTAGCAAGACCTTCAATACGAGCTTCTTTTGCCTTTTTTACAAAATTATAAACTGCGAACACCGTTAGCGAGCTGCGCCAGTTTTACAAAAGAACTAAAAACTCCCGTAACTGACAGATATGTTTTGATCGAAACGTAGTATGGTCGCAAGCGAGGTGGCACTTGACATACTCGTTACGACGGGCGATATTATGATGCGCCGCAAAAAAAACCAAGCACGATAGAGACCGAGCAGCTCCAGTCGTGCGTTAGCATAAGCAGCTGAGCAAGAGGGACGGTGCAGCTAAAGGAAGAACGTTATAAGGCATGGGCCGTTCTCTTTTAATCTATGAAAGGCATTAGGCCCGCTTTTTACGCGATAATTGCAGTAGCACTCATTATTTCTGTCTCCAGATACACCGATCAGCGAGTGGGTAACACCACGATTCAGGCAACAAACGCACCATCGGGGGTTCCAACAGCGTCCGTTGCGAGTACCGTACGAGCCGCCACGAGCGTGTACCCATCGGCCGCGCCGACGATGGCTCCTCGAAGCACGGCCGCGCCGATGCCGTTTGTCCTGCTCACGTTGGAACAAATTTCCCAGTGTATCCACGAAACGGCTGCGAGCACATCTGTCGGGGTGGTGACGAAGGTCATTGACGGAGATACGATCCACGTTCTCATTAATGGCACGCTTACAAGGTGCGGTACATCGGCATGAACGCCCCAGAGGATATGACAAAGAAAGAATGGCTTAGTCCGGAAACCACTGCACGGGACAAGGAGCTGTTCGCCGGCAAAACGGTGACCCTTGTTAAAGATGGCTCCGAAACCGACCGGTACGGACGATTGCTGCGCTTCGTATTTGTGGACAACGTGTTCCTGAACTATGAACTCGTGCGGGAGGAGTACGTGAGGCAACCCCGTATAAGCCCGACATCTCGTTCGAGCAGCTGTTTTGCGATGCGCAGTTACAGGCGCAGCAGGCGCACCTCGGTCGGTGGAGCACTAGCGCTGCATCATAAGCAACCGAATAGCTGAAATGCACAATTCTCAGTGCAATGACATTATACAAGAAAAAAAAAGCAAGATCGCGCGAACTCGACCGCACCGCGTCACCGCCCTGCCCCTCTAAAATGGGAGGCGCTTTCCACACTTTGTGCCGGAGTTAGCTAGAGCAGATTTCGCGAGGAGGGATAGGATGGTGTTGTCAAGGTGGGTTAGCATAGTGTGCGCCTCCCCATTCTGACTAAGCATTCGCGACATCGCCTTTACACGGCGAAGGTCGGGCGTTAGAATCTCCTCGAGCCCATCGTTCTTTTTGCAATCGGGTGCACTAGAGCCGCCCATTGAGGGTTTCTCGGATAAGAGAATCATGGTGAAAAAGAAGCACAACAAGGACAAAAAGTTGTACGACTCTGACGTTGTGAACGAAGGGCCCGATCTTACGTGGCAAGAGCGTGTCGATCTGCAACCTGAAGATGAAGTTGAAAGCGATTCAGAAATCTACTACTTTACCGACGAAGATGGTAACATCCACTCGCGCGAATTCCTTGCTGACGAACTGGTTCCTGACGAAGTTGTCGATCAGGAAGATGTAATAAAAGGAAAACCGAGACACGTACTTCCGAGCACGCAGATCTCACGATGACGAGCTCCTATGTCGAACTAGCGGAAGAAGCAGTTATAGCCTTAGGGACAATATTCACCTTCTAAGAAACGGCCAGAATAATATTTCCGTAGGGCCTTGAACGCGAGCATGGGCCCCCACAAGAGACGTGCATCGCCTGAGGACATCAGCGCGCGTTCGCGGAGAGCCAAAAATGAGTAACTTGAACGACGACTTACGCAAAAGAAAGGGTATAATCGATAAGGCGCTAGACGAGTATCTCCCGATAGTTTTTCCCGAAGAATTGTACAGGGCGGCTCGGCATCTCATCAAAGCAGGCGGAAAAAGGCTCCGTCCTATTGTCTTGCTATTGGGTGCCCAAACGGTGCAACCCGATATCGCTATGGACGCGATACTTCCAGCCGCAGTCTCCGTGGAGCTCATCCACAATTTTATGTTGATCCACGACGATATTATGGATGCAGATGCGACACGACGCTCCGTAGAGACCGTGCACACAAAGTGGGGTATGTCAGAAGCCGTCTTGGCAGGCGACGCACTATACGGCAAAGCCTTTGAAGTGCTTTCTTACACGAAAACACAACCAGACAATGTGGTGAAATGCCTTCGGCTGCTCTCCAAGGCATGCGTGCACAGCTGCGAAGGCCAATGGCTGGACATCACGTTCGAGAATAACAAGAACGTATCGGAGGCCGACTATCTAGATATGGTGCAAAAAAAGACTGCCGTGCTCTATGCAGCCGGCCTGGCGATAGGGGGCGTACTTGGAGGCGGCTCTGACGACGAAGTGAACGCCCTATGGGAATTTGGGATCGCATTGGGCATAGGCTTTCAGATCCGGGATGATGTGCTCGACCTCGTTACGCCGTACGAAGTGCTCGGAAAAGACAGAGCGAGTGACATCATCGAAGGCAAGATGACGCTCATTATGATTCACGGACTAAAGCACGGAATAGCACTTGATCCGTCGCGACTCGCAGTCGAAAATGGAATCGATCACGCGATTGAAGCTTTACAGAACACAGGATCGATCGATTACGCCACGGAAAAGGCAAGAGAGCTTCTAGAAGCGGGCAAGTCACGACTCTCGGTCATAGCTGATTCAGAGGCGAAATCGGAGCTGCTCAGACTCGCGGATCATATGATCTCTAGAGTTTATTGACTGCGCTTATTGAGGCGATCGAATGGATCCCGAGGCGTTGAGCACTGCGATCAAGAAACGGGCTCTCCAAAATGCGATTCGACACGGAGGCAAGGCAGAACGAGGCGCCGTCGTTTCAAAGCTCATCGGCGATCATCCTGAACTTAGACAGCAAGCTGCTGAGGTATTAGGCTCAACAGAGAAAATCATAGCTGAGATCAACGCACTCACGCTTGATGAACAGAGAGGAATATTCGAAGATATAGCCCCAGAACTGCGACAAAGCAAAGTGAAGCTGCACGGCGAAAAGATCTACCTGCCGGAACTACCACGCCACGAACGCGTGATCACTCAGATGATGGAAGGCCCCTGAAACATTACCCGAACTCTGCATTGCTCTGGATCGTGCGTGCACTGGAAAGAATCGGCGACCACTCGCATTATAACTGCGAGGATTTTATTTATATGGTCAAAGGTGGGGATGTCCGACATCTAACCCGGGCGGAGCTGGAGAAAAAAGTGAAGGCATGAGGTTGCTCCATTTCTGGTAAAAAAGGCGGGGTTTCTCATGGGGCCCCGCCTTTTTTATCGAATATTTTAAGAGCAGTGTAGATCGGCAAAACCGCAGTAGAAAAATACCAAAGCACACCAGCGGCACCTTATGCATTGGAAGTCATGAAAGAGGCTTACACCCAACTTGATCGGCCGGATTTCGCTCAGGATGTGCCAGCGTTTACGATCTCAACTTTCCCAATGGGCCGCCACTACCTGAGCACAAAGAAGCCACTTTCTCCCACAAAGTCTGGGATTTTATTGGCCTAGAATAATAACTCTGGCCTTTCAAAATTACAAATTTTCCTATAGTTCTGCGTTTTGCCTTGAATAGAGATAGCGCATCGCTTCGCTGCAAGCCCTCAGCACAAACATCGAAGTTGCGATCTCGCTGCCAACAAGAATTCGGGTCGGGTGACGCATCCGGTTCCATTCATAACCTCGATAAGGATGCCCGGATCTGCCCTCCCCAGTTGCGTCATTTATCACTTTGAGTCCAGTTGCAATCACCCCGTCATGTCGCGGCTCATATTCCAACAACACGAGTGCAGCTACCGCCAGTGCTGCATCGAAAGCGTTCAGGGAATAGCCGATTAACTCATCCTTGCAATACTGCAGGGCAATCCGGCGCATTTCTAGAATTTTTCCTTCGGGGTCAAGAATGCGTTGTTCTGGCTCACTGAGCGAGCTGTATGTCTGATACATGCGCCCCAGGTAGTAGGTATAAATTTCCGGCAAATAATACATTAACGCAGTTTCATGCCGGAAATTTCCGCTAACAAATGCTCTGTAATTAAAATCCAGCAACCGCTGTAAAAAGCTCAGGTTTTCACCCTCTAAGGCTCGCCATTGTATACGATTAAGAAGAATGGAGTCGAGGATGTCCATATTATGACCTGGACAAATCTCGTTACCCAGCATTTCCCGGACTATCTGGCCGTCAGCGCTTATGAACGGCTTATCGAACCAGATCGGCACAGCGCCTTCATAATCCAAGGGCTTGGTGATCTGAATTGTGGGAGGATTTGAAGTGAATTTGCCTCCCACTTGGTACTCGCTAATAATTTCCACCCAGGGATAAGCCAACATTGATTCGCACTGTTCGAGCAGCACTTTGTCAACCGGAAGCTGCTCCTTGCGCACAAAATCCAGCCACTTTCTAGCCATCGCCAAAGCAAGGAAAGTCGTGTCGGTATCGGGAACGTAGTCGCCGAAACCCAAGTCCCGTTTCGTTTGCCAGGCATCGTCGGACATCCGGGTCAGCGGTTTTCCTTTCGCATCTTTCGGCAAGCAGGTGATCGCTGGATGCTGAATATGGTTATTGGGAGTCTCCAACCATTCGCGGCTGGTACACACACAATAGCGCAGCAGATTCTCCAGAATCGGGACGATGCGATTATAATGCTGCCGCGAGATTTCATAATCTACAAAAACAATAAGATGCTCGAAAAAATTAACATCTGAAAAGGCAATTCTGTGCCATATCTTGGTAAAAGAACCGGTGAAAGAACCGGACATAGGCTCGCAAATTCCGCGATAAGGCTTGCGAATCAATTTGAGCCGCCTAGGATTTGTCATTAAGAAGCAGCGTATTAACGCAAACAACAGCGTGGTGTTTTTGTATTCAAAAGATCCTACTCCTTGCAGCACGTTGATGAAACTCTTACCATCCATATGATTGTCACCCGACAACTCGACTTGCGCAGCTACAGGAAACCAAGGATCGTATCCATCCTTATTCCACACCCGAAAAATGTCTTGCAGGCAGTTATCGATAACTTTCTGAATATCTTTTCGAACAAGTTCACTGCCTACCTGCTCAGTCTTTTTGCGTTGCTGCCAGCGAGGATTTTCGATCCTATCGAGGAGTTGCGCCAAAGGACGGAAGGTTGTCTCTATCCACTGAGCATCTTGCCAGTTGTCAATACTTGCCTCTACGGCTTTTGTCATCATCACTTGATACTCAGAGATTTCTGTCAAAGCCAAATCAGGATGTTTACACCAGTTTAGGATTAAATACTTCAGAGCAGGGTGTCCGACCAGCTTCTTGTATACAAACCGAAGATTGCGCCCAGGCCCGGTTAAGCAATCTGCGCCTAGGACCGCACGATCACAAATATCATAAATATTCGCGTTTCTAGTCACTGCCTTCACCCCAGTAGATAATCACTCCTGCATTAACGGCCCGATTTACAGCAGCAGCATCGGCTTTACGTTGCATGTGAAACCGCGCCACGTGGACTTCACATATGGCCAAGTGTTGTTAAGAGTCGGGTAATGCGACAACATTACCTGCTATCACTTGCGCACCTCTTCGGCTGACCCAAATAATCCAGTTTTTTTGTCTTCACTCGCTATTTTACGGTGACTGCGGCTACTTTACAATGATTTTATCATGGTGCTTAAGCGCTGCCCGGTTGAGGAGTTCATCCGCAGAAAAGAGCTCGCGCCTCCTCTTCGCGGCCTTGTTATATTCCTGGATGCCTCCAGCGTCCTCAATCTCCTGCAAGCCTATCTTCTGAACCCTGACCATCCTCGCGTTCAAACGCTCCATCGTTGCGGGCGCAAGCATATTTGAAAGCTTCAACGACACCCCGAGACCGAATCGAATAGACTCGTAACGATGTATCGACCCTGGAATCGCGTCGAAGTACGTCCCCAAAGAGGATTCACCAAACTCACATATGGGCCAGCCTGTCGCTGCAGTCAGTGCGACGGTCTGCGCTAAGTAGGCAGTAATCCACGTGCCGTCTATGTACAGCTCGGCCTCTGCCTCCCCTACTATGCCTCCTGCCGCATCCCAAACGCTCGCGAACCCAGGATCAACATCGGTGAAGACCTCGCGCTCCATTTCTAGCAATTTCATCTGATAACCCTTATACCGGCATTTTATCCCCGCGCACCTGCATAGAGCGATGTAAGTGTTGATGAAATGGAAACATATCCCCGACCCGCGCCTGATGGTCGCGCTCGGGCCGTCGTAGCCCATCATCGCGTACCACATTTTGGTCTTCATCCACCAGTACGCCGCCTCAGCGAACTCCCGGTCAGACAGCTCGTAGGCGCCCAGCTCGTGTGCCAGCGCGACGACCAGGGGTTCACGAGGATTGCACAAACGCGTCGCCCTAACGTACGGCTCTTTCGAGGTGGAGTACTTCATGCCCTTACGGTACTCGGGGAGCTCGTACGGGCGCGGTGGAGCGATGTACCGCTCCTCATCGGGACCCATCCTCCTGAGC
>Ga0181524_10006497_pt1 | contig 10177 bp, 9 predicted proteins | sample PEATcosm2014_Bin_34_FD_119761 | JGI IMG/M metagenome (GOLD analysis project Ga0181524, IMG submission 119761) | Peatland microbial communities from MTU Mesocosm Facility, Houghton, MI, USA - PEATcosm2014_Bin05_60_metaG | ecosystem: Environmental > Terrestrial > Soil > Wetlands > Peat | place...
CGGGCGTCTTCATCTCCGCCGACCACGTGCCGGTGACGTCGGCAGCGTGCGCGGAGACTGTGCCGAGCGTCAGGACCAATGCAGCGCAAACACAGAGCAGTGTTTTCATAGCGTTCCTCGCAGCCATGATACAGGTGTCAGGTTTCAGGTGTCAGGGGGCGTGAGCCGTGAACCGTGGATCGTGAGCAGCGAGCAGTGAACGGTGCGGATCTGAAGACCCGCGGTACACGGATCTGGAGACCGGCGCTACGTGCTTGGTCCCTCGGTCCCTTCCTACTCCCTATTGGCTGCTCCCTATTCCCTGTATTTCCCCGAACGCCTCGCGCAGTCTGCGCCAGGTGGTTTCAAGATCTTCGGGCAGGACGCGGGTTTCGGCGACGGTGGTCATGAAGTTGGTGTCGCCCACCCAGCGCGGCATGGCGTGCAGATGCAGGTGGCCGGCGACGCCCGCGCCCGCGGCCTGGCCGATGTTCATGCCAAAGTTGAATCCGTGGGGCTTGTAGACACGATCGAGAGCGCGTTCGGTACGCTGCGCCAGATCGATGAGCTCGTGCGCGGTGGCGAGGGGCAGCGCGGCCAGCCGGTCGAGATGCGCGTAGGGCATGACCATGACGTGACCCGAGGTGTAGGGAAAGGCGTTGAGGCAGATGAAGCAATGCTTGGCGCGGAGAACCAGGCCGCCGGCGGCTTCGGCCTGGTCGCGGGCCATGCCGTGGGCGATGGCGTAGTCGATGGCGGCGATGAGGTTGCAGAAGACGCAGCCCAGGTCGCCGGGCCAGGCATCGAGAGCATTGGGAACGCCTGCGCGCACGGCGCCATCCGCCGTGGTGACGTAGGCATAACGCCAGGGAGTCCAGAGATGATCCATGGAGTGGCTCGCTGTTGGTACCAGTATAGAGAAGGCGGAGGCTCAGGGCGGCTTCCAGCTGCCAGCTCTCAGCTTCCAGCCTTGTGCGTGGGCCGTAGACCGTTGTCAGCGCGTGGCTTGGAGCCGGCAGCTTCGAGCCTTCGAGCCCGGGCGGGGGCGAAGCAATTGCGGGTGCTGACGCATCTAATGGATGAGTGGACGGAGCAGTGCGGATGTGTGGCTCACCTTGTGATGCGCTCAATTGACGCTGGTTTGCGGAGATTGCTACACTCAAGAGCGTAGCTTCCTGCGCGGATTCCAGCAGTGAGTTGCGGCCGCCCTCCCAGCAAGCCGTTGCCTGCCGGCGTTTCCCAGGGAAATCAGCCGAGTCTCGATCCGGGAGAGCAACCGGACGGGGACGGCATTTCCTGCGGAAGACGGACCGGCGCGCCGCGTGGCGCGAGGGCAATCGAAAACGGCCCGAGGGCGACCGGAACGCCGAATTGCGCGGGAGCCACCCAGCAGTTGGCTTGCGCCAACGCTGGAGCACGCAGTCCCGGAGCTGGCAGTAATGGCAAACGTCCTCAATCCCGAAACCGAGAGCATAACCCTGAACACCGAATTGGAAACCCCAACCCTCGAACCTGCGACCGAGCTGGATCCTCTAGCGAGTATTGACCAGCCGTCGTACGAATCCACGTCCAACCCCGAGTCTTCCACAATCGAAGAAGTCACCCCTCTGGACGCCGATGCCCTAACCCAGACTGCCGTTGAAGCTGTCGTTGAAACAGCCGATGAAGCAGCCGTTGAAACAGCCGTTGAGACTGTCGTTACAGCGGAGCTCGAAGCAGCTCCCGAGACGCCGCCTGCCGAAACACCCGCTGCGACCACAGCCACCCATGCGCCGGGACCAGCGGCTGGCGAGTCAGCCGAGGATTTTTCCTCTGCGCTGGCTGCATTTGAGCGCGAACAGGCCGCTGAAGCGGCTGCCATCGAGGCCTATGGCGACAAGATCGTCAGCGGCAAGGTGGTGGAACAAAGAGAAAAGTTTCTGGTGGTGGATGTAGGCCTGAAGTCCGAGGGGCTTGTGCCCCTGGAGCAGGTGCTCGACCACACCGGCGCGGTGAAGTTCCAGCCGGGCGACGAGATCGAAGTGGTGATCGAGCGCGAGGAGCCCGAAGGCGGCTACCTGGTGAGCTATGAGCGCGCGCAACGCCTGCGCGTGTGGGACACCATTGAGAAGGCCGCCAACGATAAGTCGCCGGTGAAGGGCATCGTGGTGAGCCGCGTGAAGGGCGGGTTGACCGTCGACATCGGGATGAAGGCATTTTTGCCGGGCTCGCAACTGGAAATCCGGCCGGTGCGCAACCTGGACGCCTACCTGGGCCAGCCGATTGAAGTCCGCGTGATCAAGCTCAACAAAAAGCGCGGGAACGTGGTGGTGAGCCGCAAGGAGATCCTGGAGGAAGAGCAAAACAGCAAGCGCTCGGCCACCATGGAGCACCTGGCCGAAGGCTCCGTGCTGACCGGCACGGTGAAGAACCTGACCGACTACGGCGCGTTTGTTGACCTGGGCGGAATCGACGGCCTGCTGCATATCACCGATATGAGCTGGGGACGGTTGACGCATCCCCGCGACCTGGTAAACGTGGGCGACGAGATCCAGGTAAAGGTGCTGAAGTTCGACAAAGACAAGCAGCGGGTTTCACTGGGCTTCAAGCAGTTGACGCCCGACCCGTGGCTGGACGCCTCAGAGCGTTACCCGGTGGGGGCAAAGGTGCACGGCCGCGTGCTTTCGGTCACCGACTACGGCGCGTTCGTGGAGCTGGAGCAGGGCATCGAAGGACTGGTTCACCTTTCCGAGATGACCTGGTCGAAGCGCCTGAAGCACCCGTCGAAGCTGGTGAAGCCGGGCGACGAAGTGGACACGGTGGTGCTGAGCGTGAATCCGGCCGACCGCCGCATCTCGCTGGGCATGAAGCAGCTGCTGGAGAACCCGTGGGAGAACCTGACCGACAAGTATCCCCAGGGAACCATCGTCGAGGGCCGGGTGCGCAACCTGACCGACTTCGGCGCGTTCGTTGAGATCGAAGACGGCATTGACGGGCTGGTACACGTCTCGAACCTAAGCTGGACCAAGCGCGTGAAGCATCCGTCGGAAGTGGTGAAGAAAGGCGAGAAGGTGAAGGCCGTGGTTCTGGGCGTCGAGCCGGAGAACCGCCGTCTCAGCTTGGGCATCAAGCAGTTGCAGCCGGATGTCTGGGAGAGCTTCTTCGCTTCGCACCGCGTGGGCGACGTGGTGCACGGCAAGATTCTGCGCACCGCGCAGTTCGGCGCATTCGTCGAAATCGCGGAGGGCGTAGAGGGGCTGTGCCACATCTCCGAAGCCGGCGAAGGCGGCGACCACTCCAAGCTCGAACAGGGGCTGGAGCACGACTTCAAGATCATCAAGATCAACGTGGAAGAGAAGAAGGTCGGCCTGAGCCTGCGCGCGGTAAGCGGACAGGAAGCCAGCCGCTCCGCGGTCGAGCACTACAAGGAGAGCGCGCACAAGGCGCCTGTCTCCAGCTCGACGACCACGCTGGGCGACCTGGTGAACTGGCGCAAGGGTGAGCGGTAAGAACAGTGATCAGTTGTCAGTGATCAGTTGTCAGTTGCAAAACGGCCACCCTTCGGGGTGGCCGTTCTGCGTTTGAAGGGGACGAAACCATTGCTGCGCACGATTCCTGGTTGCTCGGTCTGAATCTTATAATCCACACCATGAACAAGCCCCAGGAATGGCGCGAAGAGCTGGACGCTTTGACCGCTGCTCGCGAGAACCACACCTTGCTTTTTGAAAATGATGCTGTCAGGGTGCTCGATACCATCGTGCGTCCCGGCGAGATCGTGCCTCTCCACACCCACAGGTGGCCGAGCACACACTATCTGCTGAGTTGGAGTGACTTCGTCCGCCGCGATGCAGCAGGTTTAGTACTCGTGGACAGCCGCACCATCGCGAAGCCATCCGAAGGCGCTGCATTCTGGTCGTCCCCGCTGCCGCCGCACACTCTTGAGAACGTGGGAACATGTGACTTGCGGGTGATCAGTGTGGAGCTGAAGACGGCCTAGGCTTGCCATGGCTCCGGCATGTCGAGTTAATTTCCCGTAGGGATGATGCCGGCGTTCTCGACCATCAGAATTGTGGTGCGCCGCGGCGCGCGCGTGCGGTGGACGACGGTTTTGGGAACGACAAATCCCTGGCCGGGCTGGAGTGAAACGGTGCGGTCCTCGAGATCGATCAACAGCTCACCCTCTACGACGTAGAAGAACTCATCGTCGTTATCGTGCTTGTGCCAGTGGTACTCGCCCTCGATGGCGGCCATGCGCACCACGGAACCGTTGACCTTGCACAGAGTCTGATTGAACCACTTGTGCTCGTCGGCCCCGGGAACGGCATGGACATCGATGAGCTCGAGCGGGCCGTGCAGGACGTTGAGGCGAGTCTCGTAAGGGAAGGGCGCGGTTTCAGCCATGGGGATGATCTCCGTGGAGAGAGGATAGCAAGGGACAGACTCCCGAGCGTAGTCGAAGGAAGGCCAGAAGCCAGATTAGGTGAAAGCGCCGGCAGGTATAGTGGGACGCGGAGGGTACTTCCGATGAATGAGCGGATGCTATATATCGCTGTGTTGGCGATTTTCAAACTGCTTGGACAGCAGAAATCAATCCGAGAAGTCGAGGACGCAGTGAACGAGGCGACAGAGGAATACGACAAGCACAATCCCCCTTATTGAGTTCATGAGCAATTGCATCGCTGGCGCGATGCGCAGGGCGCAGGCTGCTTCTAGGCTTGCGGCTGTTCCGCCTGCATCTCTTTGAGCACCACAACTATGCCCAGCGCGAGGAGCACACTGATGAGCGCAAAGAGGAAGACGCTGGAGTAGCCGAAGAAGCCGATGATGGCGCCCGCGATGGGACCGACAAGGAAGAAGGAGACGTCGGCAAACGCGGTGTAAACGCCGAGCGCGGTGCCGCGATTAAACTCAGGAACGCGTTTGACCGCCTCCACGCCGATGGCAGGAAAGACCAGCGAGAGGCCCAATCCGCCGATGGCCGCACCGGCCATGGCCATCCACGGCGCAACGGCCTGCCACAGCAGAACCATGCCCACAGCCTCAGTCAAAAGCGAAACGATGGCCACGGGATAGCCGCCATAGTGGCTGATGGTCCTGACAAAAAAGACGCGGACGAAGACGAAGCCGACGCCGAAGGCGGTGAGGCAGAGCGCTGCGCCGCTCCAATTCCGTTGATGGTAGTACAGCGTGACGAAGGTGGCCAGAACGCTGTAGCTGACGCCGCCCAGCGCCAGTCCCATGCCGTGCGGGGCCACGCGGCCGAGCACATGCGCAAAGGGAAGATGCTCGCCGGGTTCGACGGGAACGGGATCTTTATGCCAGGCGATGGCAAAACTGACGGCGCCAATGAGGATGGTGAGAATGCCGATGGAGGCCAGGCCCCATTGCTGGTCAAGCACGACGCCGAGGGGCGCGGCCAGCGCCATGCCGCCGTAGGTGCTGATGCCGTTCATGCCGATGACGCGTGCGGTATTCTCCTGGCCGGCGGCGGTGATGCCCCAGAGCGTGGACCCTGTCGAGCCCAGGCTTTCGCCCACGCCCAGCACCAGGCGGCTGGCGATGAGCACCGTGAAGCTGAGCCAGTGCACGTTCGACAAGGCTGCCGCGCCGACCAGGAGCGCGCCGCTGGCGGTGCAGCAGGCCATCCCCCAGAGCACGGAAACCTTGGCGCCCATGTGATCGGAGATGCGGCCCGCCCAGGGACGGCTGGCGAGAGTGGCGATGTACTGGATGCTGATGGCCAACCCGGCAAGCACCGCACTGTAGCCCATGCGCAAATGCACGAAGGGCGGCAGCACCGCGAGCGGCAACCCGATGGAGACGTAACAAATGAACGTAAAGTAAACGTAACCAGCGATATGCCGCGTCTGGCTCCTGACTTCATTCGGGGCAGGAACCGGGATGTGGGCTGTGGCGGAGGTTGGCATCGCGTGGATTGAATCTACGGGAGAAACCGTGTGATTCCAGTATAGCGAAGTGGTAGAACCACTGCATCAAGGGCCGCATTCTTGCCTGCGGACGGACGCGGCGCGGCACAACCACGCAGGCTCTATTACCGGCCGGGCTTCATGGCCCACAGGATCCCGTTCCTGATGATTCCGTAGAGCAGGGGATTCGCGTAGTCTTCCTTGTTGTGGCCAAGCGCCAGGTAGAACTCGCGCCCACCGTCGAATTCCTGGTACCAGGCCAGCGGCAAGTCGACGGGGAATTTGGTTACATCGATCGTCATTGGTTCCGTGGCGAGTTTTGTCCGGTCCGTGACCAAAACCGGATGAATATCCGGATTGAGGTGGTCAAGAAAGTAGCACTCGTCGGTCCATGTGAACTGGGCGGGCACGCCTTTGACGGCGGCGAAGTCTGGATCGACGACCCGAACGATGAAGGGCTGCTGGCGCGGATGAGCCACGAATTTGCCACCCAGGACAGACCAGAAGTAAGGCCAATCGCGCTCGGATCCCGAGGCCGAGTGGATGCCAACGAATCCCCCACCGGCTTCGATGTAGCGCTTGAAGGCGTCGCGCTGGGCGTCGTTGCTGAAGGCCTGGTTGTTGCTGTTGGCAAACACCAGCGCGGCGTACTGATGCAGGTTGCCGTCGGTGAAAACGCCCGGGTCGTCTGAGGCATCAACGATGAATCCGGACTCCTGGCCCATCTTGCGGATGGCCGCCACGCTGGTGGCGATGTTGTCGTGCACATAGCCCTTGCCGTCTGGCGTGTAGTTGCGCGTGTAGACCAGAACGCGGGGCTGCGGCGCGATTTGCGCCGCGAGGGACGAGAGCAGGCACGATGCGCCGGAGATGCAGAGAACGAGCCCGGCGATTTGCGAGAAACGGAGAGAGAAGCGCATTCGATCTCCTCAACAAAAAACCGTTCCAAGCCTACATGGTCAGCCCTGCTTTGGGCGAGTCGCTCCAATTCAATAGACTGGGACTATGGCGGGATTTCACATCGAGCACTTCGGATGCAGGGCGGCGCGTGCCGACGGCGAGGCTCTTGCAGGAAACCTGCGCGTTTTGGACGAGCGCGAGCCGATGGCCGCCGATGTGGTGATTGTGAATACGTGCAGCGTGACGGCGGAGGCGGATCGCGCCGCGCGCGCCTTCATCCGCCGCGCGCACCGCAAAAATCCCGCGGCCAAAATTGTGGTGACCGGCTGCTACGCGCAGCGCGCGCCCGAAGAACTTGCCGCGATGGCGGGCGTGGCCGCGGTGGTGGGCAATAGCCACAAGGCGCTGGCGCCCGAGATCATCCGTGTATTGACGCGCGGAGCGGAGCGGACGGCGAGCCAGCCGCCGCGACTGGTGCCGGTGGCTTCGTTGCTCAAGGCGAGCGGAGGGCAATTCTCGGTGGGCGCGGCTCCCATCTGGGCCGACGATCGCTTCGCGCATTCCTTTATGGAGGACGTGCATTGGGGCGACGCGCAGCTCGCGCCGGGCACGCAAACGCGGCCGAATCTGAAGATCCAGGAGGGTTGCGGCAACCGCTGCACGTTTTGCGTGATTCCTTTCACGCGCGGTCCCTCCAAGAGCCTGCCCCACGCAGTGGTGATGCGCCAGGTGGGGGGTTTTGTGGCGGCGGGCGGCAAGGAGCTGGTGCTCTCAGGCATCAACCTCGGGCGGTGGGGAAGGGATGTGGCAGCGCCGGCGATTGCGGAAGAGCGGAATTGGTCTCCCACCCTAGACAATTCGCAAAGAGCGCAAATTGCTAAGGGTGGGGCAACCGCCAAGGATGGGGCAACCTCGCTTGCGGGACTGGTGCGGGAGATTCTGGAAGAGACGGAATTACCGCGGCTGCGCCTGAGCTCGATTGAGCCGATGGATTGGGACGATGCATTAATCGCGCTGATGCGCGAATTTGGTGGCGGACGGCTGGCGCGGCACGCGCATCTGCCGCTGCAATCGGGCTCGGATGCGGTGCTGCGGCGCATGCATCGCCGCTATCGCCCCTGGCACTATGCGGAGAAGGTTCGGGCGCTAGTGGACGCGGCCGGACCCGATCTCACGCTAGGCGCGGACGTGATGGTGGGATTTCCCGGCGAGACGGACGGGGAATTCGAGGAGACGCTGGCTTTCATCCGCGCACTGCCCTTCGGCTACCTGCACCTGTTTCCGTTTTCGGCGCGGCCAGGCACGCGGGGCTGGGCATTGCATGCAGCAGACCCTGTTGCCGCGGAGGTAGTCGACCAACGCATGTCCGCATTGCGAGCGCTTGCCGCCGAAAAGAGCGAAGCCCACCGCAGGCGGTTTGTGGGGCGAGCCTTGGAAGCCATCACGCTGCACACGCCGGCGGCGCTCGCCCGACGCGGATGTACGACGGCGTTGACGGAGAACTTTCTGCCTGTGAAACTCGAGGGCCGTTTTGCGGCGAACCAGTTGCTGCGGGTGCGAGTGAAAGGGCTCAATGCGGGGGGTGAGATCGCGGCCTCCGCGAGTGCATAAACCCTTTGTTCAGCCCCGCCAAGCCAGTGCTATACTCAGTTTGCACTTGTGCCGTTGCCGCGCATGGGACGCCCTGTCCCGGCGCGCACGGTGCAGCGCTCGGAGGAGAATCATCGCACTCGATAAACGATCGGCCAAGTCCTTTATCCGCATCAACGAGCGGATTCGCGCGCGCGAAGTCCGCGTCATCGACGAAAACGGCGAACAGCTAGGAATCCTCGCACCCTTCGAGGCGCTGCGGATTGCCAAGGAGCGCGGCCTCGACCTGGTGGAAGTGTCGCCCAATGCCGTGCCGCCGGTTTGCCGCATCCAGGATTACGGCCGCTACCTTTACGAGAAGGAAAAGAGCGAGCGCGCCGCGCGCAAGAAACAGAAGGTCATCACCATCAAGGAAGTCAAGTTCTCGGTCACCGTGGACGAGCACGACTACCAGACTAAGAAGAACCAGGCGGTGCGCTTCCTGACCGAGGGCGACAAGGTGAAGGCCAGCCTGCGCTTCCGCGGCCGCCAGATGGCGCACCGCGAGCTCGGCTATAAAATCATCAACCGGCTGATCCAGGACATTGGCGATGCCGGGGTGGTGGAGTTCATGCCGCGCATGGAAGGCACGATTCTGCACGCCATTCTTGCCCCGGCGCGCAAGGAAGCGCCGAAGGCGAAGCCCGCGCCCGCCGTGCAGGCGTAGACGGCAAGGCCACGCCGCAGGGCAATATGCCTGACTCCCATCCTTGAACACGCTCCGGACCCTGCGCAACCTGGAATACGCAGCCGAACGGCTGCGCTCAATGGCGGAACTGCGGGCGGCCGCGCGGCCTGACGAGAAAACCGTGCAATCGGCACCCGACAGAGCGCAATCGGCGCTGCCTGAAAACAAGCGCAATCTCCAGCGATGGGAAGGGTTCTGGCAGCCAGCCTGCGGCGGTCCAGAGGCGGGTTACTTTGGGGGACAAAGACGGATTTTTGAAACCAAATCCGGGATAGAATGGCCGCAGTATCAACTGTTATGACTGCGCTATTCCCCAGATTGAGCCTGCGTGTGTCAGGATGGCTGGTCTCCCTGGCTCTCTGCGGAACTGCGCACGCACAGCAGTACAGCTTTCAAACCCTGGGCGCCGACCAGGGTTTGACGAACCTCGGCGTCAAGAATCTCTATCAGGATCGGCAAGGCTTCCTCTGGGTGAGCACGGAGGGGGGCGTATTCCGCTACGACGGGCGGCGCTTCCGCGCGTTCGGCCAGGAAGAAGGACTTCCCACTTCCTCGGGCGTGGCATTTGCCGAGGCGCCGGACGGGGACCTGCTGGTGGGCGGCGAGATTGGGCTCTTCCGCCTCTCGGGAGGCCATTTCGCTCGGGTGCCTTTGCCGGGCAATCGCATTGTGACCTGGATTAGCGGCTTAAAGCGGGATGCGAAGGGGCACGTTTATGTGGGAACCAACGATGGCCTTTGGGAACTGACCGAGAGCTTTCCAGATAAGCAGTTTTTGAGCCGTCAGATTCCGTTTCCGCCTGCGGTGAAGGGCAAGGCCGTGCGCGGAATCTTTGTGGGAGATGGCGCTGTCTGGTACGGATGCGGCGAACAGTTGTGCCGGCTGAGCGACGAAAAGGTCCGTGTGTACGGCGCCGAGTCCGGCCTGCCTTCCGGCTCGTGGAGAGCGATTGGGCGCGACATGCACGGCAACCTGTGGGTGCGTAGTGGCTCCGTGGGAGTCGCCGAACTCGCCAGCGGAGGCAATGCCTTCAAATTGCAGAGCCTGCCATCGATGGACAACGACGTCGGCGGCA
>Ga0181524_10006498_pt1 | contig 10176 bp, 8 predicted proteins | sample PEATcosm2014_Bin_34_FD_119761 | JGI IMG/M metagenome (GOLD analysis project Ga0181524, IMG submission 119761) | Peatland microbial communities from MTU Mesocosm Facility, Houghton, MI, USA - PEATcosm2014_Bin05_60_metaG | ecosystem: Environmental > Terrestrial > Soil > Wetlands > Peat | place...
CGTCATACAGTGAGCTGGCCTGAGCCTTTCGGTCCGTAAGGCTTGGGCGAGAACCATCGGACTAGCCGGCTGCGTTTCTTGCTCATTCTGAGCGCGGAAGGCGAAACCTAGCGAATTGAGCTACGCATGTAGGCTTCGGGCCGTTGCGCTTTTCGGACGGGGGTTCGACTCCCCCCGCCTCCACCATTCTTTCTTTTTGATTTGAAAGGAATTACGCGCGCATCATTCTCCGTGTACCCACCGTGTACCCCTTGTTGCGGTTCATGAGTCAGCCATGTGCGACGAACATCCGCTTCCAATTGCTCCTGGCGTGCGCGAACCCAGGGCGCGTAATGCTTCTCCGTGATGCGCACACTTTGATGCCCCAACAGAATCGAAACGCGTTCTATTGGCACGCCAGCCAGGAGCAGTTCCACCGAAAACGTATCGCGGAAACGATGCGCGTGACCCTCTGGTACTCCAGCCAGGATCAGAAGACGCTTTAAGCTGCGTTGCCAATCTCCGACCGCGCTCTTCGGTTTTGAGAGTCCTGTCCAAAAGAAATACGTGCTCGCGGGAATGGCGTTAAGGGCCTCCACGACGAATGGAGGAAGCGGACAATAAACCGCTGTGCCTGTCTTGGCCGTGTACAAGAAAAGCTTGTCGCCTTGGATTCGATTCCGACTGAGTGTGATCGCATCACGAATGCGCAGCCCACTGTATCGTAGCAGTAGAACCAGTGCGCGTAAGCGCACTGCATTTGCCTTATCTGGGTAGACATCGCAACCCTTCAGAATTTCTGTGACCTCCTCTCTCGTGAAAGGAGCGGTCGGGGGCTCAGTGATCTTCGGCGGCTTTAGATGACTTGCCGGATTTGTCGGAGTCCATCCGCTCTCGTGCACAAATCGAAAGAAAGCACGAAATGCTTCGAGCTTCTTGCGGGCCGAAATGTTCTTGTTCTTCCACGACGCACGGAACCGCCGAACCCAATCTATGTCGAAGTCTGTAACTACTGGAAGTCCGTATAGATCGGCGAAATCCTGCAACTGGCGGAAGAGCAGGCGGTATTTGTAGAGGGTTGGCTCGCGCAAGTTCCTAGCCTCAGCGTCAGCCACAAATTTGTCGCACGCTTCTTTGACAGTCAAGGGCTTCGGTTTCTCACGTTGCTGGCCCTCTGCCTCCCATTGACGCACCAGCTCTTGCGCTCGCTGCCAATCACGAACACGAAGTGATTTGCGCATCTCCACTCCGTTCAGCGAGCCATCTACCCAAATCGGGCATAGACAACGCCTGTAGTCGCGCCCTTCGATTCTCTGCTTGCAGCCTTTGCGGTGGCGGCGATAGATGGTAAGCATTGCGGCGCACTCCTATACCAACGATCCAACCAACACTCCGTCGGTTTCATATTCCTTCGACAGCACTTCCTGCCCGGTTTCTGGCGTGAGCAATTACGGCAAAGGCCGCATGACCGGCATGTCCGATGGTTCGGGCTCAGCTTCGTGGTGCTATGACGCTGGAGGGCGCATTGTTGCTGAGCAGCGGACAATTTTAGGAACGCCAAACGTCACAAAAACGATTCAATACGCCTACAATGAGGATGGCACGATTGCTTCGATAACCTACCCTAGCGGACGAACGATAACGTACACGACTGGAAACGCGGAGCGCGCAACGGCGGCGACCGATGTAGCCAATAATCTCCAATACGCAGCTACGGCCAGCTACGCGCCCATCGGCGCTCTGAATACGGTAATCTACGGGACGGTCGGGTCTGGGAGCGCGATTACGGCAACGAGCCAGTACAACAACCGGTTGGGAGTGAACTCCATTTCGGCCGCAACGTCGTCGGCAACAGTGCAGAGCTTTTCGTTCAGCTATAACCTACCAACCGGGAACAACGGCGAGGTAAGCTCCATCACGAACAATGTGACTCCAGGCCTGGGCGAATCGTTCACGTATGACTCGCTAAATCGGATTCTGTCTGCCGCCACGAGCTCATCTTCGGCCTCGGGATGCTGGGGCGAGAGTTTCGGTCCGTCAGGCGCGCCACCACCGGGGCCTCCCGATGATCGCTGGAGCAACCTCACTCAGATCAACCTGACGCAGTGCAGCGGCGGGATATTGAGTGTTATCGCCAGCACCACTACGAACCAGATTACCACCACGGGATATCAGTACGATGCGGCCGGGAACATGACGCAAGAAGCTGGCACAGTTGGATATTCTTATACCTTCAATGCTGAAAACCGCCTAATCAACGCGTCGGGAATGAGCGGCGGGCCATGGAGCTACGTCTATGATGGAAATGGCCTACGGGTGAAGAAGTCGAACAGTGCAGGCGGTACGCTGTACTGGCGGTCCATCACCGGCGACACCATCGCCGAAACGGACTTGAACGGAAACGTCACGAGCGAGTATGTGTTTTTCGCGGGGCGGCGAATAGGGCGGCGGGATGCGAGCAACAACGTGTACTTCTACTATACGGATCAGGTGGGAAGCACAACGAGCATCACCGCGGGGAACGGGGCGGCCTGCTACATCGCGACCTTCGCGCCGTACGGCGAAGAGCACTACACACAAAACAATTGCCCGCAGAACTACAAATTCACCGGCTACGAGCGAGATTCAGAAACTGGTTTGGACTATGCGTTCGCTCGTTATTACGACTTCCGGTTGGGACGCTTTCTGTCGCCTGATCCGGTCGGCGGTTCCCTCGATGATCCACAGTCACTGAATCGCTATGCGTACGTCGGGAACAACCCGCTTGCGATGATCGATCCGAGCGGTCTCAACGCAGCAAGCTCAGACTGCATATGGAATGGCGACTGTCTAGGCTTGTTTGGGCCGGGCGGCGGTGGCGGAGGTTACTACGGTGGACTATCAACACCATGCACGCTGGATTGGGTTTCCGTCAGTTGCAGCAGCATTGGTGGACTAGGCGGAAATGGGATGGGATTAGGCGCCAACGGGATCTCACAGGTAATCACGTTGAACAATGGCGTTATCTTGGTTCAAGATGCCAGCGGTGAATGGATCAACGCTTCCGCTGGCGAAGAGTTAAGCGCCGAAAGTGTCGGCGAGATCGGCTCGCTCAATCTTGGTGATCCCTTTGACTCGTACCCTTTCTCCACTAGCACAGGACAGAGCGGCAGCGGTGGCTCGCCGCAAAAGCTTAAGGACAAGAACGGCGTCCCGTGCGATCAAAAGATTTTAGGGAGATTTAACGCGCAGTTCGGTACAAACGCCCCTCTCTCAAATACCACGGACTTAGGACCTCTGGGACATGGTGGAGTAACAGACAATATCAATATTTATTTTCCTTTGGCCAGCCTTCCCTCTGGTTTAATACAACCGGGCCGGTTCGGAGGTGGGCCGCTCGGTACTGGATCAACGCTTCACGTTGTCAATTTCTACGTGGGGCTCAACCCTCAGAATCAGCTGTCCGATATTGCACAGGTGCACCTCGATCAGGGAAACCCGTTTATCCCTCCACTTGGTACGCTGTCGCATCTGGATTATTTTCTGACACACAGTGGGGGGCCTTGTCCATGAACTTCATCGTGGGCTGCGGAGGAGCGATGCAAAGGAACCTATGTTTTAGGTGGACAGCTGCAACGGCTATGCTGTTGTTCTCTTTGAGCGCACGGGCGCAGGAACCAAGCTATCGCCTGAAGGAGATATTCGTACCTCAGACCTCGGAGTTCACGCAACAGCATCCGGGTGGCTCGGCATCTTTCGACCTATCGCCGGACGGCAAGACGCTGGCGGTCGAATTTGGGACGCAGGAACCAGACATGAGCATTGGTGCGTGGGTCGCGTTGTGGGACGTGGACCGGCAGCGCCTTATCGGAGCTAGGCAGGTCGACCGGGACATTCCGTACCTTGTCTGGTACGTACACCAGATTCGTTTCTCTCCCGACGGACGAACGCTTCTCGTGCTCACAGGACCGCAGCTCGCAGCTTTAAGCTTTCCAGAACTTAAGGTTCTGTATACCTTTGAAGAGCGCGTTCTGCCCGAAAATGCCCAAAAGCAGATGTTTATCGAAGGCTTCTCGGTTGCCGCTGACCGGCTAGCGATCCTGGAGCAATACGACCACAACTCGGATCACGATCGCGAATTGGAGGTGAAGGTTGCCGATCTCGGGACCGGGAAAGTTCTCGCCCGCTGGAGAAAGCCCGGTTTAAGCCGGAGCATAGCTTTATCGCCAGATGCAAATTTGTTGGCACTTACAATTAACCCGGCACCTTGGGGAGTGAGAAGTATTCCTCAAGGAGCTGACAACATTTTCGTGCTAACAGCGAATTCCGGAGGCGTCGTGCGGGCATTCAATTCGGGTTACGCCGCAGGCAATGCGGAATTCGTCGGCGGCAACAGTACACTGATTACAATGCCGATCTATTCTGACTTTGAACCCGAAGATGCGGCGATGCTCTGGAATCTGAAAACGGGACAACTCGAACAGAAACTCGGCTACGCCAAGTACGGTCTTCGCGGAGGGATGTCGTTTTCTGCGAACGGAGCACTCCTAGCCGTGGCTGCCTTCTGGCTCAACCCCACGGACGTTAGGCTAGACAGGAACACTCCCCGAGGAGGAGCCCGCCTCCTGCTCTGGACTCTTCCGAAGGGAAAACTTGTATATTCATCCGAGAAGCTCGCCCAAGAATACGATTTTGGCGGGCTTCCCATGAATCTGTCGTGGGGATTTCTTTCCCCGCCGATTTTGGTGCGGATGTCCGCCTTGGGGAACCGGCTGGCCGTTGGGGGCGGACTAATCTCCGTTAGTTCGCTCGAAACCGCTCCTGCCCCACCAGGCAAGTAATGACGTGCGGCTTAGCGGCAATAGCAGCGGCCCCGCAAGCAACAAGGTTTCCTGCCTCTCGAACGTTAGGGATTTTGTGAATTCAAATTTGACTGGCGGGTGGAGCACCCTTTGTGACGATGTAAGGATTGAAGTGCCGCATGCTTCGCGTTTTGAAGCCTGCGGGTTTCAACTTTTCATAGCTGTCATTCTGCGGATTCTTGTGAAGTCGATCAGGGTTCCTGAGGGAAGGCGATCAGCGTTCCTGGGGATTCCGATCAGGGATCGGAGCGCAGCGACGCTGGCGGGATGATTGTGCCGGAAGTGATCGGGATGGTTTTTTTATGACGAGAAAGGCAATGAAACTGGAGGAACGCAACAAGGTGTAGGAGGAGGGACCACTGAATTATCCGTGTACGCGCCGTGTACCTCACTTGGGCGAATTCGCATTTTTTGACGTTTTTCTCGTTTAATGGAATGACTAACTTACGTGCCGTCAATCAAGCTAAGAATTCCGACTCCCCCCGCCTCCACCAACTTCTTGTAGCTAAAGGACTTACAGCTGCATGGGTCAGCAAAACGGGTCCAGGTCAGCAATTGGTTTCCGCTGCTCAGTTCTGGAATGGGATTCGCGTTCATCGGGCGAAGTTTACCCCAAGTCAGCAATTCAGACCACTATCCAGATCATACACAACGCGATCAATTGGCCTTCATTCCTGGGTCCAAACAACGTCTGATAATCTTTGCACGCACATTCAACGCCAAATATCCGGAAGCTTTTCTCGTTGAAATTCTGCAAAGGAAACGGGAGAGATCACGCACAACGCTGAGGGAATACAGGCGATAGAGTCTTTTCAATTCGCGACCTGGCCAGTTCTTGTAGAAGGTCGATGCCCCCTGATTTGGAGAGAGGTGGCCATCCCGATATGGATTCGCCTCTCTTTGTTCTAAACTCTCTCTCATGCCAGCGCGCGGCGGGACGGCAGACAAGTTCGGCAATCGCTACGAGACGCTGTGGGCAGTGGACCAACTCCTGCGCATCGTCGATGGTGCGGCACTTCGTCTAACATTGGAGCCTCTTGACCAGGATGAATCGAGCGGCGTGGAATTCGTCGTTGCTGTTGAGGACGGCACTTCGATCCCAATTCCAACTGTCCCAACATCGTCGGTCCAAAAACACTTATCTGGTACTGTTAAGGGACAGATATTAGAACTTTTGGACCGATCTGACTGTGGCAGAAATTCCACATTTCAGCCTCTCCGCCGATGTTTGAGTGACCTGTCAGAGTAGCGTGTCGAAAAGCCTCTGAAGGGTTTTGACAAGGGCTATGGCAAAATCCATCATCACAGCAAAAGCCCCGGCACTCCAAAAGAGTCCGGGGCTTTTCATTTGTGCGTCAGAGTGAATTCAAATTGCCAGTTGAGCCAGTAACTTTCCAACTGGAAATGTCCGCAACTCGTTGAAAGATTTGGCTCCCCGGGCTGGACTCGAACTAACAACCCTTCGGTTGACAGCTATTAGGTTCGCACGTTCAGGATGGCCGTTTTGAGAGGTCTCGGACTCTAAAACAAAGGAATTGGCAAAAGAAAAGGCCCTGGGAGGGGGTTTCCAGGGCCTTTCAATTTGCCAGTAAACTGCCAGTAAAATCAGTCTTCAGGTAGGAAGTTCCCAAAGGCCGTGAGAGCAACCCACTCGACGGCCCTTGCTTCGACAATACGACCCACGTGGCCTTTCTGCAGGAACTCCTCGACGAACCCTCGGGAATGAAGGTGCTTCTATTCGGCATGAATGAGGATCCAGACGTTTTTTTGGAGGCGGTTTACCTGGGAATCTGCGGTTACCTCCTCAAGGAGGCTTCAGCCGCGGAGATCGTCGCCGCGGTGCGTGCCGCTGTCCGCGGCGAAGCCACTTGTCCCCCGAGCCTTTGCATGACTTTGATTCAACATCTGTGCAAAAAGAGAGCGGAGAAATTCGAGCCCGCGCTCCCGCAGAATGGCGATCGGAAGGCCCTCACTCCGCGGCAACTTCAACTCATCCGGCTTGTGGCTAACGGCCTGACGAATAAAGAAATCGCGGCAAATCTGAATTTGTCTCAGTTCACGGTGAAGAATCATCTACGCCGCGTAATGCGACAGGTGGAAGCGGCGAGCCGTCACGACGCCGTTAGCCTGATTCGTGCAACTGGGCAGCTCACCACTCCGTAGGCCGCAGCCCTCCGACAAATCATCCCCCCAGACTTGGGGTACTTGAATGCCACGGTGAAAAGCGGCACGAGAAGTTCGAGCAATCTCGAATGGCTGGGCGCAAGAAGACTCCGCAAGCCGGAAACAAACCGTCAGCACACTTCTGCCGCACGAAGACTCGCTTACCACCTCATCTCAAGTGTCATATTGGGCCCCTACTCCCGTCGCATCCACTTGTGAAAATGCCGGACGTGGTGAGCAGCGCGCGCATCGCATTGCATTTTCCTTGCGTGGTGCCAGTCCGTGTGCCAATTTTGGTTTCCGGAACCGACGTCATTTCCATGGGAACAATAAGAGGAGGCCCCCGTTCAGCGGGTTCCAGCCTCGCGCCTCTGCCGCGGCCTGCATTTTTCCATCCGTTCGAGCAGTTCCCTTCCCAACCAAACTTCGACTCTAGGGAAATTCATAAGGACCGCCGGCGCGCCCAGAAGCGCTCCATTTTCTTCTGCGCGTCTTCCAGATGCCCTTTAGGCACGTGCACATAGCGCTGCGTTGGGTCCAGGTCCACTTGGCCCATCTCTGCGGGGAGTCTGTTCCGCATGCGGCACGGCACTCAGGCGAACTGACTCCCAATTCGTGTCTGTAAGATTTTCTGTTGAAAGTAGGGGCAGAAAGAGGAAGGGTGTCTCCAGGTTCCAGGACCTTTAGCGGAGGTCACAGAGAGGAGACACCCGATGACTATATCTCTAAGCGGAAGACTAACACTGCGGGAGCTGCTGGAACAAGCCTGGCAGCAGGTGGAAGTACAGGCGCGCACGATGCTGCAGCAAGCGGTGGAAGGATTGCTGCAAGCCGAGCGGGATCGGCTCTTGGCCGAGGCCACGCGCCGAGGCGAGAAGGTGTATCGCTTGGGCTACACGGTGCGTAAGTGCTGGACCACGCTGTGGGGGAATCTGGAGCAGGTGCGGGTTCCGCGGCTGCGTGGAGGGCAAGAGATCGGGCTGCTGGAGCGCTACGAGCGGCACGGTTTGGACGAGGTGCTGTTCGCGTTGACCGTGGGCGGGCTGAGTCAACGCCACGTGGTGGGCTGGGTGCGGCGCTTTTTAGGTGGGAGGCTTTCGCCGGCGACCATCGCGGCGGTGCTGCAGCAAGCGCAACAGCAGGTGGCCCAACGGCGCAGCGCGCTGATCCCGCCCCGGCCATATCGTGCCGTGGTGGTGGATGGAATGTACTTGCGTTATCGGCGGAGCGTTTCGCAGGCCGCACGCCAAGGCGTGCTGCTGGTAGCCGTGGGCGTGCGCGAAGGAGGCGGCTTCGATGTGCTGGACTGGCGGGGAGCATGCGCGGAAACCACCGCAGACTACGAAGAGCTGCTCACACAGCTGTGGCGGCGAGGTCTGGAATCGGTGGAGTTAATCGTGAGCGACGGACTGCCGTCGGTGGTCAGCGCGGCGCACACGGTGTATCCCGCGGCGCGGCATCAGTTGTGCCTGGCGCATTGGTTCCGCCATCTGGAGGCCTTGACGCCGCGATTTCCGTGGTTGCAACGGCGCAAGTTCCGCCGGGAGTTCTGGTGGATCTGGGATGCCGAGAACGAAGTGCAAGCGCGCGAGTGGGCCAGGAGATTTTGTGCCCGCTGGCGCTGCGCGGCCCCGGAGATGGTCCAGAAGTTTCAGGCGGAACTGCATCAGGTGTTGGCCTTCTTCGCTTTCCCGGCGTCGGCCCGGTCGATGATCGCCTGCATGTTCTCGGCTGTGATGGTCTCACCCTTCGCTACCGTGAAGTGCACGTTGAGCAGGATGGTCCGTAATGCCAGCACCTCGGCCAGCAGGGTCTCTTCGATCACGCTCGGTTTGCGACCGTCCGCCCGCTCCAGCAACACCTCGCGCACCCACTCGCCCAGCGTCATGCCATCGCTCTCGGCGACCGCCGCCAGCCTCTCGTACTCACTGTCTGTCATCTTGCAGCCTACGTTTCGCGTGCGCGGTTGGTCGGCAGGCATCGGAAAGGGCCTCCGGGGGACAGGTAGATAGTTTGCTACTCTGGCAGGAAAATCAACAAGTTAACGGACAGCGCCCTGGAGCGCTCCAGAGCGCCGGAGATTTTCTAACTGGCGCGATGTGAGGAAGTTAACCGAGAGCGCCGTCCGGCGCCCTACAGCGCCCAACTTGGGGTGACGTGTCATACCCACTCCCGGCGCGAAAGCGCCGCTCCTTCAGCGCTACCCCCTAACAGCTAATTAGCCCGTTGACTGATCTCCATTGCCTTGTCTGTGCTTGCAAGACCTTTCAGGATATCGTCTCTTGCGACTGTTCCCTGGTCTAGGTGGGCCAAGCACCATTCAAACTCAAGTTTGGACCAAGCGTACTCGCCTAACCGAAAATGGACTACCGCTAGCCAGTAATGCGCGTTGAGTTCGTTTACCGGTTGCAATCCCATGGATAGCGCCTCCTTTATCCGGAGTTTGGCCAATTTCAATTCGCCCAAAACGAAATAACATTGTCCCAGGTAGTAAAGGGTTACCTCCTTTTCGTAGTCGTCGGAGATGGCGGCCTCAAGAAGGGATCGCGCTTCCTCATGCCTGCCCACGCCCATGAGTGCGACTCCGCGATGTCGATAAACCTCCTCCTTAAGGTCTTGATTCTCATCCTCTAGAACCAATCTAGAGTGTTTCTTGTCAAGTATTTCATCAAGTAGGTCAAGCTCCTTCTTCCAATTTCCGTCAGCCTCTTCAATCAAGGCTTCAACAAACTTGACTCTGAGGTGTGCGCAGCTTTTCGTCGATAGGGTCGAGTAGGCGTCCCAGAGAGCCCTCCGAGCTTCTCCTAAATTGCCGCACGCTCGACAGCAGTGCGCAATTGCCATCTGCACCATAGCGTTTTCTTCGGGGTCCGCAGATGTATTGGCGAGTGATCGAAGTTCAATCAGCGCCTCCTGAGGCCGCCCTGCTTCCCGAAGAGCGACGGCATGATCGTACCTGTCCCAGTCCATCATTGTTCTCGAATCCTTTTTTCTGTACTGCTGTTACTTTAACAGGAACTTGCAAGAATCGAGGGTCAGCGGACGCGGCCCTAGGTGCAGTCCTTACATCGTCTCGGGACCATGAATGGAACAACGAATTCGGTACCTCCGCTAACAATCGCTCGGACAACATTGACAACTCCGAGGACCACCTTCTGCCAAGTCGATGGTGGAGTGACAGGCTCATCTGGCC
>Ga0181524_10006502_pt1 | contig 10166 bp, 8 predicted proteins | sample PEATcosm2014_Bin_34_FD_119761 | JGI IMG/M metagenome (GOLD analysis project Ga0181524, IMG submission 119761) | Peatland microbial communities from MTU Mesocosm Facility, Houghton, MI, USA - PEATcosm2014_Bin05_60_metaG | ecosystem: Environmental > Terrestrial > Soil > Wetlands > Peat | place...
CGAAAACCCGGTGTCAGACGGCTGCAAGTCCAAAGTCTTCGTGTAACCACTCGTCCCCTGGGCCCTGAGCGTCACATTGAGCCCCAGCGGGAAGCTCGTGTCTTTCACGACGGCGACATGAATTGGAGAGGAGAGACTCTGACCCGCGTATTTCAGGGTCATGGTTGTGAAGCTCGATTCGGTGGGATACACGTTGAGCCCAGGCAAGGTCAGCGACGCGGTCAGCGAGACCGACTTCCAGTACGCTTGATTGGGTCCAGTACCGGAATCGGGCCATCCTTCCCCCTGCATCAATATCAAGTAGAATGGCCCCGTTCCAATCTGGGTACCCGACTCTCCTAGGACCTGCCCTCCCTGGCTGATGCTGTATTGCGCGAACCCGGAAGCGTTGACGGAGATCTCTGCAGTGTAGAAGACATCCAGGCTCGGTGTACGATACAGTTTCGGTTGAGAAACCAAGACATTGCCTGTTGCGGTGTCGACATCAATGCCATAGTAGCACTGCCCGGCAGGGTAGGCCGGGACGGCCAGGGGGTTCGTGATACCGCAAACAGCTGGGTCACCGCAGTTGCCCTCGTGACTGCAGTTGGTTGAGTTCAGGTCGCCGTATATCGCAACGCCGGCACTGGCATCCGCAGAGACTATGGAGAAGACGAAAGTCATCCCATGGGAGACGGTTCCTTCGACCACTGCACTCGTGGTGAAGGGCGGCGTGAAGTTTTCGACGTTCTGTATTGTTCCGACTTCGTACATGCCGTTCGCCTGAGCAATTCCCATCCCCAATGAGGATGAGAACGTGGGCTGAAGCGGAACCACCGCACACTGTATGCACACATCTGGACCCACGAGCGACCCCAGAGGTCCGTTGGCCTGCCAGAGGCTAGTGTTGAGACTCGTATCCTGGGTAAAATCATCAAACAGAGCATGAGTCCCTGCGGGGGAAGCTGCTCGTGTCGGGGAAGGTATCACGATTGCAATAGTAAACGCAGAAGTTGTGAGGACAAGAAGCGTCAGTACAGCAAGAGTTCCGTGTATCCGTGGTTGCTGCGCCAAGTTAACCGACGGGCAAGCGTGACGCAGACTAGTTATTGTTTCCTCTGACGCGCCATTAGGGAGCCGTCTTAAGTACCAAGTACTTCGAGCGTGACACCTGTCTTCAAATGAGTGAACCTGCAAAGGCGACGGGTCGCAAGAACACGCATGCCATCATTCTGACCGTGATAGGGTTGATCGCTGTGATTGCTGGAGGAGCAATAGTAGCCATTCCTCACGCTCCCATGCGAGGATCTGGCCTGGGCACGGCGCTGATTGTGCTGGGATTAGTGCTGTTCTTCATCGCGTATCTGAGATTCACACGTAAGTGAGCCTTTCTCAAGGCCTCTCCCGCCCCCTGCTCTGATTGAGGTCCCGAGCGCGCGCGCTCCGATGCTCAGGGAAGGCCACCGTAGATACGCCGCCGACTTGCCAATTCCGACGCCCTCGTCAGCTCACTCTCGAAGGCCATCTACACGCACGAGCTAATTACGGTGCGGCGTACCGACGATTAACGCTTATTAGCGGTCTGGATTGCGAGCGAGGTGGGCCGGTCGTCTAGCTCGGTTTGGACGTCAGGCCAAGCCCGTCAAGCCCTTACACGGCGAAAGTCGGCGGTTCGAATCCGCCCCGGCCCACATAGAAAGCTCCAGCGCGCGCGCACGACCGGTCCCAGCTCATAAGCCCAAAGAGGATACCACCGGGGCAATCGCCTTGAGTTCAGAAAAAGTCAGAGCAATCGTTAATGACTAACTGGATACGCGAATGGAGCGTTGCACCCCCCGCCACGACTCAACCGTACGATTCAAGACAAGAAGTGCTTATTCCGCAGATCGGAACAGGACGATCTCATGTAGAGCTGTTCCCTTTTCCTTGTTGGTAATCCCGTTGCGAGTCACGCCTATCTCGAAATCTGATTCGAGCCTGAAATATCCCGGTCGTAGACGCAACAAATGTTTTGCGATGAGCCTGAGCGGCATACTGAAGTTCTCAAGCATATCCTGACCCTCAAGGACCTTTCTCACATCGAGGCCTATCTCAAGCTCGTTCGGGACCGAGATTGTAATCCTCCTAGGATAGCTGTGCTTGGCCTTCCGGTTATACTCGTAGTTCTCCTTTCCGAATTCGAACTCCCCTGTGCTGAGCATTACTTCTCTCCCGTCGGCCATCATCAAGACCTTGACCGCATGGTTACCCACCTTGTCATTACACTGAATGAAAGCATAGGATACGGTGTAATGCTGCGAATAGATCCGTCCCCACATCCAATAGTCGATGATGCTCTGGAAGGGGAAATCTAACCAGTTGTGATCGTGATAGCCGACGCCCTTGACCTGCAAAACACGATCCCCATCGGCGATCGTTCCTTCGACCAAAGCTCTCGCAAAGGGGACCACCCAAGCAAAAGTGCCCATCTTCCCGAACTGGGAAACACCAGTTCCGGGTTTCCAGCCGTTCACCTCGGCCTTAAAAATTAGATGGCAACCTAGGCCCTGTTCCTTTACATGAACCTCGTAGATAGGCAGTTCTCCGGGTGATTGTCTGGCCTTCAGATAGTTCTCTCCGATCTTGACATCCGCCCCAGCACGGGAAGCGGTGAAGTCCGATTTGCTGCATGGCACGAACCTTTGGGTCTTCCTACCGTCTGGTCTGAGGAGGACGATCTCGATACCGGGCTTTCCTCCTGCGCCCGGGTTGGGGTTCGCTGCGTAGAAGAATATCACGATCGTGTGGCCAGTTTCCATATGTGCGTCAAAGTACCACCACTCATACATCCCTTTCTTGCGCATGTCGATATGAATGCCATCTTCTTCAGGCACGAGTGGTATTACGGTAGCATCACGTCTGCCAGGTCCGGTCCATCCTTCTTTGACCAAAGGTTCATCCATGTTATCAACCATCCTCAGGCTCGGCGTAGAAGAAGGGATCCGACGCGGTATTCGGATCCAATGCCTTCTTTATCTTGCTCATGTATTTAGGATAATCATGGCAAGCTGGGCCGAAGCGCTTGTTCATTTCACAACCGAACGCAGCGATCGGGATCCCCATAGCCTCCTCGATTGCCGCTTTGCATCCATCCTCGATGATCTCCCCGGAAGCTCTTACCGCCTCGGGATTTCCAGAGGCATACAGGAAGATACCTTCCATATATCCAAGATGAGAGTTTTCGAACGTGCCACCGCACCCCAGATCACCGCCATCGTCTAGGAAGGTCCCCTTTTCGATATACTTCTTCTTCGCCCGAGCGACCCATTCCGATTGCGTGATACCCATATCCCAAGTATCGAACGAACCTAACATCGTCGACATCCCCTGAGAAGGACGGAAGGTCGCCTGTGTGTTGACGGCGTTCCTAATCAACAGCCAGAATAACCGGGAGTCCATCTGTAACTTCTGACGTTTTCCTAGGGGAATGCTGTGGATCACGTCCTGCAGGCGAGGGAAGCGGCGTAGGATCGTGAGCGGGTCTTTGATGTGTTTCAATACGGGCTTCATGATACGGAACATTCGAGGCGTCATTTTGATGTTCATGGGCACTTTTACGCCGCCCGTCTCCCGCATTATCTGTTTCATCGTGGCCATTTTCCACTTGAATTCGCCATCCGAGTGGCCGATCACTGCATTGACCAGCACATGGCGCATTGATTTGTCAAAGAAACCGCTTTCCATCGCAACCTTCAGCTCCTCATTGTTCTCGGTCATTCCCAGAGCGGAGAAGAACAATGGCGTACGGAAGCAAGCGAACTCTATCTCAGCCTCTCCGAGCTTGTAGCCAGCATCTGCCATGGCCTCGGCGGTGGGGAAGGCATGCACGTTCATCGTCATTCTTTCAGGTAATTTATCAAGAACGTAGACCGGGGATTTTCCGTGGACCTTCCATTGCGCGGGTCCATTCCACTTATAGAGTTTCACCGCGCACTTTGTGAAAACACCGAGTCCTCCGAAGGTCCCTTGAAAACCACGCATGATGCCACGCAGCGAAGGCCCCGGACCGTCGGCTGTGAACCAGCCTGTGCCGACACCGCCGCTGCCAAGGGTCAGGACCTCGCCGGTGGGCAATACCCATTCCACACCGAGCAGATTGCGACCGCTGTAGCTGGTCGCGGGTCCGCTCGAGCCGTATCCCCATGCGGCCGCAGTGGACGCCAGAAGGGAATGATTGGAACCTGAGGAGACCGTGTGAACCGTCAGCCCCAACTTGAATATCTCTGTCTGCAGGTCGATGGCACGGACATAGGGTTCTACGATCGCGACTTGGTTTTTAGCGTCGATATCAATGACTCTGTTCATACGCTTGAGGTCGAGGATTATCACCCGGTCCCTTGAGGCAGCGCAGACTGCGTGGAATCCTGTCGAAAGCGGCTTGGTCATGAGGTGATTCTTGTTGCAGAACCGCATGATCTCTTGGATCTCCTGTGTGCTCTTGGGCAGCACAACGGCGACTGGACGAGGGAGCCATTTCGACCCATCCTTCACGACGGTCTCCGGATTCATGTAGAGCGAATACGTGTCCATCATGCAGGGGGAGGTCGATACCCACTCTTGGCCGACAATGTCCTGAAGTCCTTTGGTCTCTTCCTCGGTGATCAATGACAGCACCTTCCTCGTAGCTCCAATTTCCGTGGAGAGACCATATCAAAGCCCCCATTTGCCCCGGTTCAATACCCTATGAGGATCGAATATCCCCTTCATTTTCTTCAACACCTCGTAGCTCAGTGGGTTTTGCCCGAACACCAGGTCGCCGGCTGATCCGTATGGCCTGCTGAAAAAGGCCCCCTTCTGAGCCAGTTTCATCACCGCTTCCTTCTCAAGCCCGCGCATTAGCTCGACCTCGCTTGGCGTCCCAGGATCGAAGGGGCACATGAGCTCCACGTGGCAGGCATGGTTCTGAATGACAGGTTGTATGTAGACTCCGACAGACTCCTTCTCAATGGCATTTTTGCCGGCCAGATCGATGAAGACATCTACGAGTTCGGGCGCCCTATCAAGGGTCGTTAGGAAGAACAGGGAAAGGCAATGTCCTTTCAAACGATGACGCCAGTCAGTTTCGCCGCACGGACGTGTCGCCATATCCAGCAGAACCCTAGCTTGGATATTTCCCTGAGATGTCGTCATGCTGAGCCTGTTCCCATTGGCGATGGATTCTATGTCCTTGCGCTGATACTCGACCCTTGACTTGGGCATCCTTTCAAATCCCGCGACGTTCACCAGGCAGACATAACTGGGAAGTGAGCTCCGTATTGCTTCGAATTGCCCTCCGCCCTGCGCGCTCACGAGCATGGCCGCCGCGGTGCGATTGAGAACAAAGGAATGCTCCCCTAACCATTGCCTTTGGACGTCGTAGATGAACGGGATCAACGCCAGGAGCGAATCCGCACCGAGAAGGAAAGGATGCTCGAGGGTCGGTTTAAGCTCCGTGCGCATCGTGATCCATGTCACTATGCCCATAGTGCCCTGGGAACCTTGGACGACGCGGTGAAAATCCGTCTGAGATGGGCCCTGAGAGGATTTCTGGGCACCACCCACAGCACGCTGCTGCTCAAGCGTCCCGGGACCGCCTGCCGCGCCGGTGCGGAACATCTCTCCGTTCCCGAAAATGAACTCCGTGCTCCCTACTGGGTCACTGATGTCCCACTGTCTATTTGGCCATGTGGTGGGCTCTCGGTCCATCACCGATGCAACGACGCTCTTGCCGATGCGAGGCGAGAGCGGCATCGGAACGGTCATTCCATACGGCTCAAGGGCCTTCAGCAATTCTCCGTAGGTAACGCCGGGCTCGATCAGGCACACGCGGTTTCGCCTGTTAATCCAGGGAATCTGCCTCCATTGGGACAGGTCTATCAAAATGTTCTCTTCTTTTGCCGCAAACCCGCCCTTGCCATGGACGCCCGTGGATGAGGACACTGTCAGATCCAGACCAATTTCATTGGCAAGCCGCAACAATCCCTGTAATTCGTCCACTTTGGAAGGGCGGAGTATATAGGAAGGCTTCACTGCCGAATCTATGATAGGATTCGATTGTTGAGAAGTACCGATGTCCGCGGGATCACTGCTGACGGTACTCTCATGCAGAACCGAGCGCAGGCGTTCTCCAAGTTCAGGAGCCGAGATCACATTCGCTCACCTCGATCGATCTCTGCGGCCTCGTAAACAAGATCGACGATATCGACAACCGGAAGTAGTGGTTTCTCCAAGAATTGTTGGGACTTGGACAGGTTCGCTCTGCAGTGATTACACGCTGTGACCAGACACTCAGCTCCCACATCCACCGCTTCTTCCAAACGGTCAAGAGCCGTTGAGCGTGCTAGATCCGGATATGCCAAGGGGACCCCGCCACCTCCTCCGCAACAATACGAGTATTCACGGATCCGATGCATCTCGATGAAATCGAGCCCTTTGATTGCACGTAGAATCTGACGCGGTGGATCATAGACACCATTCACCCCTCGGTTGATCTCTTTGGGGGGTTCGGTGTAGGTCATGCAACCCCGGGTGACTTTTTGCTCCCCTTTCCATGTGAGGGGCGGTTCGCTCTGACGTCCAAGGTAACATGGATCGTGATAGGTCACCTTTCGCCTGATAGGATTGGGCAAGCGCAGACGGTTATCAGCTATCAACTGCGCCAAAAACTCGGTAATATGCAGGACTTTGGCCTTGGGCGCCCTCGCATACTCAGGATACTTGGAACGGAGAGCTCCCAGGCACGACCCGGACAGGACAACGACCGTCTCGATCTTCATATCGTCGAGCATATCCACCAGATGGTTTGCTGTGTTCGCAAAAACATCTCTGTGTCCTGTCCAGTAAGCTGGCAGCCCGCAGCTCGTTTCATTCTCTCGCAGGATGCCGAAATCCATCTCTGCTTGCTTCAGAAGGATGGCGCACTTTCGGGCTACTTCTGTGGCTCCTGGGTCGCATCGCATGCAACCCGTAAATAGGAGAATCGGCGCTTTTTGGTTCGGCAATATCTTCAATCCCAGGTCTTTTGCCCAACCTAGACCTTGATCCTCTGTCCTTCCCTCTGGATTTCCATATTCTTGAAGATTCTTTATCATGGACCGATGGGCAGGCAAAGCAAATCCTTCGTCCACAATGTGCTCTCTGAGCGCCATGTTCACTGCGTGGCGTTCCGCCTCCATGATGAATTTGCAGGAAACATCACAGAGGCCGCATGCAGTGCAGGCGAACGTGATATCAGCAAGCGCTTGATCGACCTGGATGCGGCCATTGACCAATGAGAGTGCCATGATGTTCTTGCCTGACCCTGAATATCCATGGAAATGGTACAAGTGGCTGGCTGGGCAACCATCAGCATATTTTGGGTTCAGTACCGTTGGTAGTGGCACCATCTTGCACAAAGAGCATCTAATGCATTTCTGCATCTCCGGTTCCAGATCTTTGAGTCTAGACAAGGACATGCTGTTGCACATTCCTCTATTAATGAGCAACTAGCGCCTAAAAGAACATTGGACTCTTCCGCCAGAACGATATTCTTTGGCCGCAGCGCGCGCGTGCGCGCCTTTGATGGCGTCAACCTAGCTTCGGCCTTGACCTACGCCGTCCACAGCCGAGAGATTCTCGTCCCGCCGGAGTGAGCGCTGTGAAAGTCTTGGTCACCGGAGCGACGGGCTTCCTCGGAGGGTACATGGTTCAGGAGCTCGTCCACCGTGGCCACGATGTGACGGGGATGGTCCGTCCGTCGAACAGCAGCCACCCCGATTGGGATGGCAGGGTGCCTGTCAGGATCGCCGACCTCACAGACGCGGAGAGCCTCATCAGGGCGACTGAAGGGATGGAGGCCGTGATCCACTTGGCCGCCTACTACACATTTCACGGGAAGAAGGAACTCTACGATAAGGTGACCGTCGGGGGGACGCGCTCCCTCCTCCAAGCTTGTGTCAGGAACGGCGTCAAGACTTTCATCTACTGCAGCAGCACGGAGGCCATCGGCCCGGTGAAATCGCCGCCCGCAGACGAGGATGCTCCTCTGAGGCCCTTCTACGAATACGGGCGGTCGAAGGTGGCGGCGGAGAAGGCGGTCAGGGAATCCGGGGCCAGTGGCATCGGATGGACCATCATCCGGCCGTCCGGCTTCTACGGCCCGGGGAACGTCGACGACGTCGCCTATTGGTTCATCACCTCCTTCGCGAGGAACTCCCTGGTCACTAGGTTCATAGTGGGCAGTGGAATGAACCGGGTGCAGTTCGTCCATGTCAGAGACGTCGTGAACGCATTTGTCCTGGCGTTGGAGAACCCAGGGGTGGCGAAGGGCCAGACGTACGTCATCAGCGACGACCACGCGTGGTCGTATCGGGACCTCTACTCCATGATGGCCGAGCTGTGCGGAAGGAGGCCCCCCAGCAGGCACCTTCCAAAGGCTCTGGCCAAGGCGATGATGGCCCCTGTCGAAGCATTCAACCGGCTGACAGGGAGGGAGAGCTTCATGTGGCACATGAGCACCGTGGACTCGGTGACCAGCGATCGGTCCTTCTCATCGGCGAAGGCGGCCAGAGAACTTGGGTACAGGCCCTCCACTGGGCTCAGGGATGGGCTCAGAGAGACCATAGCCTGGTACAAGGCGAACGGCTTTCTCTGATTTCCTCTGTCGTCCTTGTCGGGTTCCTGTGAATTCGAATCCCTAAAGGATGCACGCCTTGGCCCTCTCCACGTTTATAACCCGCCCGCCATCCGCCCAGCAACCAGTTAACGGGAATCCGATTTAGGGTGGTTTCGAGTATCCAAATGACCACGAATCCCACCGGGCCCACAGAAACAACCTGGAATGGGCCGTGTTAAGCGACTACAGTATGATTCATCCTCCTTTCCAGCATCAGGCCTGTATGCGATTGCCAAGACTAACAACCACAAGAGTGGTCGGAAATTCGACGTGCAATTGGTCACAAACCTTAGGTGTCTTGCTAAGGGACAAGTAGCGAATGCGGCCGCGCGCGCTGCGCTCCGGCTTCGAAGAGCGTAGAGAAAGGACGCTCACGGCATTGATAACGACTCATACCATCGACTTCTTTTTACCTCTCACTTTCACGCTCTCGTATACAAGTTCGAAGATAGTGAGAGATAGAGACACGGTAAGAAGGAACCAATTGCTCAAGAGCGATATGCCATTAAGGGTAAACCCCGACACTAGATTAATTGCCTGACTATCCATTTCTCTAGGGTCGAATAGAAGCACTACGATTGTAAGGAATAGAATCGAAGGCACAGCAAAGAGCTTCACTGCCTTTACAAAACCTATGGCAAGAGACAGAGCGATGATAGTCAATCCCCATATTAGGAAAGCGAGTACTCCATATCCGACTCGACCGTTTTGCCCCAGAGCGCTGCCACCAAGGAATCCGAAGAGATTCAGTGGGTACTGTACTACATTCCAACCATTGATATCGAGAAGACTACGCAGCTGTTCCATGTTACACAGGACGAGAAGGATGAAGGACAACGCCCCCGCGACTGCCAGAACAGCGAACAGATAAGAAAAACGAGACTTAAGATGGCTACTGAGGATTGGAGAGTCGAATAGACCAATCCTATACGACTTCGCTATAACAACAAACAGCGAAAAGAAGCTGACGACAACAAGTCCTTCAATCACTTCGAATTGTGAGATAGAAGACCACACTGTTACCACCGAAGATTACGCCATCGGCCTTCTCTTTGGAACCCTTTGCCTTATCATCTTCATATACGCACCTTCAGTGCTTTCGCCACCCGCTTCGCGATGTCGCCCTGCACGGCAAAGATATCGTCAAAATCCCCGTCGTAGCTCTCCGCTCGTTCTGGGACAAGGCTTCCCTTTAGTCAAGGATAGAATCACACGATAAAGCAGTTGCAGGGTGGCACGAGAAGGAATGGCAGAGTCGTACGCCCTGGCCTGGCCCTTCTGCACTCAGAATGTGGTGCGGGGGTTGTGCACTCAACCGGAGGTTCAAATCCCAATGGCTTTCCTGATTCTTGAGCCCTTTCATGATAGAGGGGGTGCGGTCGCCGAGCATCGCACTTTACCCATGTGAGCTGAATTTAAGCGCACCATAGGAGACGTGGTATATCAATTACCCATTCGAGGCTCGCCCTCACAATCGCGTCTCCGACACCTTGTTGAAGGGGCCTACCGCGCTTAG
>Ga0181524_10006505_pt1 | contig 10163 bp, 7 predicted proteins | sample PEATcosm2014_Bin_34_FD_119761 | JGI IMG/M metagenome (GOLD analysis project Ga0181524, IMG submission 119761) | Peatland microbial communities from MTU Mesocosm Facility, Houghton, MI, USA - PEATcosm2014_Bin05_60_metaG | ecosystem: Environmental > Terrestrial > Soil > Wetlands > Peat | place...
CCAGATCGATTACTACTTCATCTACGGCCCGGAATTCGACAAGATCGTCGCCGCTTACCGCGAGCTGACCGGCGCGGCGCCTCTGTTCGGCAAATGGGCGTACGGCTTCTGGCAGTGCAAGAACCGCTATCAGTCGCAGAAAGAGCTGCTGGAGGTGGCGCACCAGTACCGCGAATTGCACATCCCCGTCGATAACATCGTCCAGGATTGGTTCTGGTGGAAAATCAAGGGAGACTTCGAATTCAACGACCACTATCCCGACCCCAGGGGCACGATCGACGACTTGCACCGCCACCATTTCCATCTGATGATTTCAGTATGGCCCTATTTCGATCCCGGCTCGAAAGTCTATGAGGAGATGGACAAGCGCGGTTACTTTATCGACCGCACCAGGGCAGCCGCCTTTCATCCTGCGGGAATGGCCCTGTATGACGCATTCAATCCCGCTGCTCGAAAGTTCTACTGGCAGATGATGGACAACGTACTGTTCAAGATAGGCGCGGATGCCTGGTGGCTCGACACCACGGAACCGGAAACGGAAGGGCGTGAAACCAACATCCTGGTGAGCAACCGGGTGGCCGCGGGTAACGGCGCCCGCTACGCCAACCTCTATCCGCTGATGACCACCTCGACCGTGTATGACGGCCAGCGCAGTGTGACCGACCAGAAACGCGTTTTCATTCTCTCGCGATCGGCGTATGCGGGCATCCAGCGCAACAGCGCGGCGGCCTGGTCGGGTGATATTAATTCCGATTGGGAAACCTTCAAACGGCAGATTCCCGCGGGATTGAACTTGATGCTTTCCGGAATTCCCTACTGGACGACCGATATTGGGGGTTTTACGGATGGCAACCCCGCGAGTCCCGGCTACCGGGAACTGTTCCTGCGCTGGTTCGAATACGGCGCGTTCTGCCCCATCTTCCGCGTGCACGGAACACGCGCCACCAACCAGAACGAGCTGTGGTCTTACGGCGCCGAGGCGCAGGAGATTTTGACCCGGTACGACACACTTCGTTACCGCCTGATGCCCTATATTTACTCGCTGGCGTGGCAAGTGACACACGCGGGCTACACCCTGATGCGCCCGCTGGTGATGGATTATCGCGAGGATGTAACAGCGCGCAACATCGGGGATCAGTTTATGTTCGGACCGGCGCTGATGGTCAGCCCCGTCACCGACCCGGGAGTAGATCAGCGGCGCGTCTATCTGCCCAACACCACGTGGACCGACTTCTGGACGGGCGAGAGTTTCTCCGGGGCCAAGTTCATCATGGTGGCGGCGCCGCTCGAAACCCTGCCGCTGTTCGTGCCTGCCGGTTCGATTTTGCCCACGGGGCCAGCGATGGAATACAGCGGTCAAAAAGCGGAGGACCCCATCGAACTGCGCATCTATCCGGGAGCGGATGCTGACTTCACGCTCTACGAAGATGATGGCCTTTCGTACGACTACGAGAAGGGTGCGTATGCGACGATTCCCCTTCACTGGGATGACGCCCGGCACACGCTCACCATCGGCGCACGCCAGGGCAGCCTGCCAGGCATGCTCGAGCACCGCACGTTCAATATCGTCTGGGCTGGGCCGGGTCACGGCGTTGGCGTCGGCCCGTCCGTGACGGTCGATAAAGCGGTTTCCTACAACGGCGCGGCGGTCACCGCCCAACGCTGAAACGATCCAAAACAGAATCAGACACGCGCCGGAACTACGGAAGGGGAACTCGACTCGCGGCAGTTGCGCCCGTGCGCGGCTCACGGTAATCTTATGCAACCGTGAACGAGACCACGAGCACACAGCCATCGCGAATTCTTATTCTTGCTGTCCACCATGGGGCCACGCACGTGCAGATCGCGCGGGTGGTGGAAAAAGCCCTTCGGCAACTGCGGCCGAACGTGCATGTAGAGATCATCGATACCCTTGCCCACTGCCGCCGGTGGTTCCGGGCCTACTACGATGCGTTTGAGATTCCCCTGAAATACTGGCCCGGACTTTGGGAACGAATTGAGACCCGGCAATACCGTGGCAAATCCACCGGCCCTCTGTGGTTTTACCGCTGGGGGGCGCAGCCACTCTTCCGGTTCATTGACACCTTCGCGCCCCAGGTGGTCGTCGCCACGGAAGTGGGCCTGTGCGAGATTGCTGTGTTGCACAAGCGCCAAACTAAGGCCCGCTATGCCCTGGTAGGGATTGGCGCACTCGACTTTGAGCGGCCGTGGGCGCAGCCGGAAGTTGATCTTTTCATCTCCTCTCCCGGAGAAGTCGCCGGCCAACTCAAGAGCGCGGGCGTGGGGCAGGAAAGAATCGTGGAATGTGGATTGCCCGTGGACCCGGTGTTCGCCCCGTGCGCCGACAAGCCCGACCTGCGCGCGCGCCTGGGCATGGAGCGCGATCTTCCGGTGCTCCTTGTCAACTTTGGCGGCTCGGGAAAAATGAAGCCGCGCCAAGTGGTAAGCGAACTCCGCCGGATTCAGCAGCCCTTCCAAGTGGTTTTCGTCGCGCGCCGTGATGAAAAACTTCGCCAAGAACTCTTGCGCCTAACCGCCGGGATGCCTCACGTGCAGGTCCTCCGCTGGGTGGACAACATGCAGGAGTGGATGGCGGCTGCCGACATCCTGGTGAGCCGCGCGGGCAGTTGTACGGTGGCCGAAGCTCTGAACTGCGGATTGCCCATGGTGGTTTTCGACGCCCCTCCCGGCAGCGAGCGCCGCGTGTGTGAGTTGGTTGAGAAAAAATGGCAGACCGGCTACTGGGCAAGGTGCTCCGGTGACATTGCCACCCGCCTCAACCAATTGTTGACCGAGCCGGGGGATCTCGACCGCCTGCGCCGGAACACGGCGCAGCACGCCTACCCGCGCGCCGCACACGATGCGGCCGAGGCGATCCTGAAGCTTTGTCCGTAAATCAAACCAGAACCAAGTTGGGATGGTAGATGGCGCCGGAAACGTGTCGCGCTACGGCGATCAGACGGCGCTCCGAGCCAAGGATTTTGAGGAGATTCGCGGCGGGCGCGGGCCCTGCCCCGCCCCGCCCCGGACGGAGGGCCTGGGCCAGTTCAAACGCGTGGCCGTGCCGCACCGAGGTTTCCTCGCGGCCCCGCACCAACAATTCCGGGCAATCGGGAAGAAGGGCCTCCAGCCGGACGAGGCAGGATTCCAGGTTGCCCTGTTGCGCAGCTTCTTGCAGGCGTTCGAGCGTAACCGCGCGATTCTCCTTGAACTCCGCCACCGCGGTACGCCGCAAGCCGGCAAGGTGCGCTCCACAGCCTAACTTCTGCCCGAGATCGTGGGCCAGAGAGCGGACGTACGTCCCGCCGGAGCATTCCACCGCGAACTGCACCTGGTCGCCTTCGAAACTCAGCAATTCCAGGGCGTAGATTTCCACTTCCACCGGCATCAAGTTTACCGGCTTGTGCTGCCGCGCCAGTTCGTAAGCCCGCACTCCCCCCACCCGCTTGGCAGAGAAAGGCGGAGGAGTTTGCAGCAGCCGCCCCGTGAATTGGCGAAAGTGACCTTCCAACACCGATGCTTCCAGAGTCACCGGGACCGCTTCCGACGACGGTTCCCCGGTGGCGTCGTAAGTGTCGGTGGAGAAGCCGAAACGGATCGAACCCTCGTAAGCCTTGCGGGATTTCAAATAGAATTGCGCGAATCGCGTCGCCTTGCCCACAGAGACCGGCAGCACACCCGTGGCGAAAGGATCGAGCGTCCCGAAGTGGCCCACCTGGCGCTGGCGCAGAATCTTGCGGACTCGCGCCACCACATCATGCGACGTGATGCCCGCAGGCTTGTCGATGATAAACACTCCGGAAATTTCGGGTTTGGCAACTTCGGTCATGGTCGCTTAGGGGCAGGGAAACAGAAGAAGAACGAAACTCGAAAATCGAAACTCGAAATTCGGAAGTGACCATCGGTTTCACGAGTTTCGAATTTAGATTTTCGAGTTTCGAACTTCGGCCCCGACATTTAACTCTAAACCCCTGAATTACTCCGCGGGGGTGTCGTCCTTGTGGATCTCTTGCAGGAGCATTTCGATCTTCTCGCCCGCTTCGGGGCCACGGTCCAGGATAAAGCCCAGCTCCGGAACCCGCCGCAGCGCCAGCCGGTGGCCGATTTCGTGGCGAAGAAATCCCGCCGCCGAGGATAACCCTTCGATGCTGCTCTGTTGCTCCTCCGGGCTCCCCAACACCGAAACCAAGACGCGGGCGTGATGCAGGTCAGCGCTTATCTCCACGCGCGTCACGGTGACGAACCCAATGCGCGGGTCTTTCACCTCGCGCGAAAGCAGCTCCGCCAACTCCACACGAATCTGATGTCCCAACCGCTCCGTCCGGCGTCCCTGCAAACTCATATAGGCAGTAACCTGGAACTGAATTGCCGATTGTCGATTGACGATTGCCGATTTTGTCCAATCGTCCATCGTCAATCGACAATCGGCAATCTTGCTTGTCACTCGTCACTACTAAAAAAATTCGAGCACGTGGTCAGCAACGTCATCACCCAGGATGTTTTCCGATTCCGCGAGGACCTGGCGAAAAACCGATTCCAGCAAAGTTTGGCTGTCGGAAATCGAAACCACCCCCAGCGTGGCGCGCTGCCACACGTCTTGATGGTCAAGTTCCGCCACGGCCACGTTAAAACGGGCGCGCAGGCGGTCCCGTATTTTTCGCAGGACGGCACGCTTTTCTTTGAGTGAATGCGCGTAGGGAATCTGAATTTCCAGGGTTAATACGCCAACCGGCATCGTGTTAGCCCCTCTTGGAGGCGGGGGACTGGGGGTTCAATATCGAAATTCGAAAATCGAAACTCGAAACTCGGGCCATCGCTTGCGAGTTTCGAATTTCGATTTTCGAGTTTCGTCCTTTCCCCCGCTTCAGGCCATGGCAGGCTCGATCACCCGTTCCTTCACGTAGGCTTCAATGACGTCACCGACCTTGACGTCATTGTAGTTTTCCAGCGAAATTCCGCACTCCATTCCCGACTTTACTTCCGCCACATCATCCTTGAAGCGGCGCAAGGAGCGGATTTTGCCTTCGTGGACTACCACGTGGTCGCGCACCAGGCGAATCTGCGCATCCCGCGCGATTTTGCCGTCCTGGATTACACATCCGGCCACCGTTCCGACTTTGGTGATGCGGAACGTGTCGCGGACGTCCGCTCGTCCCAGAGATGTCTCTTTGTAAGTAATGGCCAGCAACCCCACCATGGCTTTCTTGATTTCCTCGGTGACGTTGTAAATGATGGTGTACAACCGGATGTCGACGTTCTCAAGCTGTGCCAGTTCCGTCGCTTTGCGCTCCGGCCGGACGTTGAAGCCGATGATGACGGCGTTGGAAGCTGAAGCCAGGAGCACGTCCGACTCCGTAATGGCGCCGGCTCCCGCGTGGATGACCTTGATCTTCACCCTCTCGGTGCTCAGCTTGACCAAAGTTTCAGAGAGGACTTCCACGGAACCTTGCACGTCCGCCTTGATAATGAGCGGCAGATCCTTCACATCCCCCGCCGCCAGTTGTTCGTGCAATTGCTCGAGCGTGAGACGCGCCGACTTGGCGAGCGCCGCGTCGCGGAGCTTTCCCTGCCGGTGCAGGGCAATTTGCCGCGCCTTGAGCGTATCATCAATCACCTGGAGACGATCGCCGGCCTGGGGAACATCCTCCAGCCCGAGGACTTCTGCGGGGGTCGAGGGGGGAGCCTCCAGTATCGGGCGTCCGTGGTCGTCAAATAAGGCTCGCACCTTGCCGTAAATTGCGCCGACAATGAAGGAATCGCCGATTCGCAAGGTGCCGTTCTGAACCAGCACCGACGCCACCGGACCGCGTCCGCGGTCAAGTTTGGCTTCCAGAACCGTCCCACTAGCCAGGCGATTGGGGTTGGCCTTCAATGCTTGCAGGTCGGCGACGAGGAGAATCATTTCCAGCAACAGATCAAGGTTCTTGCGCTGCTTGGCCGAAACTTCCACCGTCACCGTCTGCCCGCCCCATTCTTCCGGCATCAAATCATGGTCGGCCAACTGCCGTTTGACGCGTTCCGGCTGGGCTTCTGGCTTATCGATTTTGTTAATGGCTACGACAATCGGCACCTTGGCGGCCCGGGCGTGATTGATGGCTTCCAGCGTTTGAGGCATGACGCCATCGTCCGCGGCCACCACCAGCACCACCACGTCCGTCACCCGGGCGCCACGCGCGCGCATCAAAGTGAAGGCTTCGTGGCCGGGAGTATCGATGAAAGTCACCTTGCGTCCCTGCCCCACCACTTGATAGGCGCCGATGCTTTGCGTAATGCCACCCGCTTCGTGTGCTGCCACGTTGGTCTCGCGTAAGGCATCCAAAAGCGAGGTTTTGCCGTGATCGACATGGCCCATCACCGTGACCACCGGAGCTCGCGGACGAAGATCTTCCGGGCGATCCGATTCTTCCACTTCCTGAAGAACCTCTTCCTCGTAACTGACAATGTCCGCTTCCGCGCCAAAGCTGCGAGCAATGTCCACGGCCGTGGGGCCGTCGAGGGTCTGGTTAATGGTGGCAAAGATTCCTTTGTCCAGGAGGCGCTTGATCACGTCTTTCGCGCGCGTTTCGAGCTTTTCGGAAAGCTCTTTGATCGCGATGCCTTCGCTGATGGTGATCTTTCGCGTGATCGCGACCTCTTCCGGGACCACCGGCCGAGGAGGCGCCATCGTAGGCGCGGGGCCGCGCCGCATCATGGGCGGCGCTTGCCGGCCCATCGGCGGCCGAGCTGAAGGATGCCCTCCCGTAGCCACCGCCCCGCCGGCGGCTGGACGCGCCGAAGTCGGATGCATAGGGCGAGGCTCGCCCGGGCGCCGAGAAGGAGCTGGCCGCGCGGGCGCAGGCTTCGGCATAACCGCCTGCGGATAGATCGGCTGGTTGGAACTGGGACCTGCGTGCCGCCCTGGCCGTTGCGGACGCATTCCGCCTTTCGGTTGCAAACCCGGTGGCGGCGGAGGGGGCATCTCGGGCGGTTTGCTGGGGATGGATACCTCGCCGGCGGCACTGGCGCGCGCAACAGGAGCTGGAGGAGCTTCAACCCCGCCTTTTACCGGAAGAACTGCTGGCCCAGGCCGAGTCGGCGTCGGGCGCCCAATGGATGGCGCCGGAGAGGGCACGGGAAGCCGTCCCGCCACCGCGGGCCCCGCGGCTGCGCCGTCGAGCACGGCGGGCGCGACGGGAGCGGGCCGCTCAAGCGGGCGCTCCACGGAAGGCAAGGACTTAGCTAGAGCAGGCGAAGTAGCCGGTCCAGCGGCAGCCGGTGGAGGAACAGCGGGCTTGGGCGGCGGCGGAACCACCACGGCCTTACGCGCGGTCGCCTTAATGTCCGCAATCGAGCGCGTCAGCGGGTGAAGGTCCAACTTGAAGTCATGCAGCTTCTTCAGGTCCAGCCCGACGGGCACGTGTGGCGTTTCGACCGGAGGCGCAGGTTCCACGGGCGCGGCAGGAGGCTCCTCCACTTTTTCCGTGGCAGATTCTCCGTCGGCACGGAAATGCGCCCGGACTTTGTCCGCGAGGTCGTCATCGAGCGCACTGGAGTGGGACTTCTTGTCCGGAATGCCCATCTCGGCCAAGTACTCTATAACCACGTTGCTTTTCACTTCCAGTTCACGGGCCAGTTCGTTGATCCTGATCTTCCCCATGCGTAAGTCTCTTTCTCCCTTACCCTTGCCCAGACGTTGGGCGTCAGAAATCTGCCGGCCGGTTCGATAAAAGCCCTGGCAGCCTTATTTATTTTTCTCCACCTCCTGCTCCAGCCGACTCCGGCTCACCCGGCGCTTTGGGTTCGCCCTCGCCTGAAGACTCAATTTTGTCGCTTTCCTCGACCGAAGCGTGCTCTTCGACCGTTTCCGAATCCACGGCCTTAGCAATACCAGCAGATTCCCCCGGCGCAGCGGCTTTTTCTGCGGAAGGATTCGGGGGTGCCGCCTCAGAGGCTGGAGTTTCGGACATTTCCGCCGATTCTGTTACCTCGCCCCCGTCCACCTCAACCGGAGCTTCAGCGCCTTCTGGGACCGAGCCTTCGCCGGACTGATCGCGCTCAAAGTAATCCGTCACCACGCGGCGGATGCGCTCCACGGTTTTCTCTCCCACGCCCTGGATCTGCATCAGGTCTTCGGGAGTCATTTGCGCCAACTGCTCGACGCTTTCGATGCCGTGCTCGCGCAGTTTTTGCAAGGTCTTATCGCCCAACCCCGCTAACTCGGAAATAGGCGCGCCGCGCAGGGCCATGGCGGCCATCTGCGATTCGATTTCCTGCCGCTTCTCTTCTTCGCTCTTGATGTCGATGTGCCATACCAGAAGCTTGGCGGCCAGCCGCACGTTCTGGCCTTTCTTGCCGATGGCGAGCGACAACTGGGTATCATCGACGATGACTTCCAGGTGTTTCTCCCCCATATCGATGATGGAAACGTGATTGATTTTCGCCGGGCTCAGCGCGTTGGCGGCGAAGACCAGCGGGTCCTCGTTGTACTCGATGATGTCGATTTTCTCCCCGCGCAGTTCGCGGATGATCGACTGCACGCGCATGCCCTTCATGCCGACGCACGCGCCCACGCAGTCGACGTCCGGATCCTTGGAGTAAACCGCCACTTTGGTTCGCTCTCCCGCCTCGCGCGCGATGGCCTTGATCACCACCGTGGTGTCGTAGATTTCGGGAACTTCCATCTCGAAGAGCTTTTGCACCAGCAGGGCGTCCGCGCGCGAAACAATCACCTGCGGCCCGCGCGCCGCGCGATCGACTTCTTTGATCACGGCGCGAATGCGGTCGCCAATCTGGTAAGTTTCCAGGCGCGATTGCTCCTTGCGCGGCATGCGCGCTTCCGTGCGTCCCAAATCCACAATGACGTCCGGCCCCTCCATGCGCTTTACGGTGCAGTTCACCAGTTCGCCCACGCGCTGGTTGTATTCTGCGTAGACGGTATCGCGCTCCGCCTCCCGCACCTTCTGAAAAATCACTTGCTTGGCAGCCTGCGCGGCGATGCGGCCGAGCACGTCGGTGGGCTTGGGGATTCGCACCTCGCCCTCGACGGCCACCTCGGCGTTATATTTCTGCGCATCCTTCAAGCTGATTTCGTGGTCGGGATCCTGGACGTCCTCGACAACCTTCTTGACGGCGTGGACTTCCACGATGCCGGTTTCTTTATTGAAATGCGATTGCAGGTCCTCAGCCGTCTTGTAATACTTCCGCGCCGCCACCAGAATGGCATCTTCCACCGCAGAGATAATAATCTGCGCGTCAATACCTTTCTCACGGCTCAACTGATCGATCGTTTGATACAAAAGACTTGTCGTCACAGCTTTCCCTCTCTAGAAATCTGGCCATTGGGTCATTTGGCCATCGGGCCATTTAAAGGCTGTCCGTGGTCCGTTGTCCGTGGTCAGTGGCCTCGATCTTTCGATCTCCGCGTACGCTTGCAACGGGCAACGGACAAGGGACCACGGACAACGGACAGCTTTTCAGTGGCTCGATTTCAAATCTCAACCACCAACTGGGCTTTCCGAATGTTGGCGAGATCAAGTTCTTGCAGGCCGTGCTCACCCAGGTCCAATCGAACCCGGCCATTTTCAAACCCCGCCAAGCGCCCTTCCAAAACCTTCTGGTCCCCGATCGCTTCCCGCAACACCAGGCGGGCCCGTCGTCCCACAAAATAAGTAAAGTCACTCGGCTTGGTAAGCTTCCTGTCCAACCCCGGAGAAGAAACTTCCAGCACGAACCTCCCCGGGAAAGGGTCTTCCACATCCAGCATGGCGCTCAGTTGCTCGCTTACCAATGCGCAGTCGGCGTGTGAAACGCCCCCCGCCTTGTCGATATAAACGCGCAGCAATGCGTTCGAGTTGCCCCCCTTGAGTTCGACGTCCACGAGGTGTAAACCCTCGGAAGTCGCGACCCGCTGCGCCATCTCGCGGATTTTTTCCAGATCGACCATCAAGCGCGGCGAGCGCACAATCCCCACCGGTGGCGAGTCCACGCTCAGGCGAACCCGACCCGCAGCCTAACAAAAAAGTGGGCTTTCGCCCACTCTGTGCGTTCGCCAAATAGAGTATAGCCCCTGCTTGCTAATAATTGCAAGGAGTCGTATCGCGCAATCTAAAATGTTACCCGAGGAGGATCGTCGCGCAGTTTTAGAATGTTACCCGATATGGAGAAGGGTAACAGGATGAGTCAGG
>Ga0181524_10006507_pt1 | contig 10163 bp, 10 predicted proteins | sample PEATcosm2014_Bin_34_FD_119761 | JGI IMG/M metagenome (GOLD analysis project Ga0181524, IMG submission 119761) | Peatland microbial communities from MTU Mesocosm Facility, Houghton, MI, USA - PEATcosm2014_Bin05_60_metaG | ecosystem: Environmental > Terrestrial > Soil > Wetlands > Peat | place...
CTCTCCCCTTCGGACCCAGCGTTGGATCGTGGCTTCGCTTACATCGAACAGTTCGGCAATTTCTTTGACGCCGAGTGGTCGGGTCTGCAATCGTAGTTTCTTCAAAATCGACATCGTTCTACCTCGCTTGGGGCGGTTTGAAAGTGTTTCAGGTGTTTTGCCCTCATTAACAGCAGTTCGTAGTCGAGGAATTCACTCGCGGACAATTTGAATTTCTTCGGAGGGCGAATTTCCCAGCGGCGATTGGAAAAATGAGACTGGGGGCGTGCCTGATTGGAGACTTGAGACCGACAGTGCTTCAAGTGGGTGGATGTACTGGCAGATCACGTTGTCGGCCCGGAGACGGCATGTGCCTATCGCCGGACGCACTGGACACCCGACTCAGGGTGTCAAGCAGGGCTGGGTGGACGTAAGCGTAATGGCAGACTCAGGCATTGACGAAGCCTGTTTAGATGCCTGAGGCGTCGGGTAGCTTCTACTCGCCCAGCTACGCTTCTCGGGCCAGCCATGATCTGGGCAGCTACGAGCGGAAGTGTGCGTGGTGCAGTAGATGCATCCCGCCGCCCGCGCAGCTTCCAACTTCTCATTAGCTTTCATTTTCGACCATCCCTTGATGTCAGGTGGGTGCGCTGGCGGGACCCAATAGACACCCCGTGGCGTTTTGTATCCCTTCGGCTTCTGTACCCGCTGGTCATTCTTCGAACCGCTATCGTCGGCGACAACGGAAACACCCGCCTCGATCTTCTCCTGCTGAGATTTGAACGCCAGAATGTCGCGTTGCCTCTGCTCTTCACGTTCATTCAACCATTGCTCGCGACCTGTCCAATTGATTTTCAATTTCTCGGCGTAGGCGGCGAAGTCTCGTGCGACCTTCTCCAGCAGGTTTATGGCGGAGTTCAGATGAATTTTATCCTTATCAGTCAGCCCGTCCCCTTTCGTTTCAGCGACGAGATTTGTGACCTGATCCAACCGTTGGACGATGATATGTTCCCCGCCTTCCGAGAGGTTGGGCACCAGAGGGTTTAGCCGTTTGAACAAGTCTTCAACAGGTGTCACCACATTTGGTTTAGGCTCATCGCCAAGCTCAATGCGGTAATCCTTCAGCCGCCGCTGGACAGTCTTGAGGGAGTAGTCGAGTGCACACCGCTTCTGGAAAGCTTTGAACCAGTCAGTCCATGATGGCAGCCCAAGGGTGTTCATCAGCTTGCGGTATCGTCCCCGCTGACTCAACATCGCGTGCATCAGGTCGAGTTCAGGAATAAGGTCGTCGAACGACCGCTTGGCGTCGGACGCTTTGGACGTGAAGATGTCCAGCTTAGCGGTAATCTTCGCATTGAGATCGAGGAATTCCTGCTTGATTTCCCCCGGCAACAACTTGCGACAATTGTCGCCAGTCCATTTCGCCAAGGCCTCCGCCCGCTCCTTGGCCGCAGCTTCCTGTGCCGCCCTCGCTTTACGGCGTTCCGTCGTAGCCGCGATGCCAGCCGCACGCTTCGCGGCCTGCTTTGGGGTCAGCGGTTTCTCTTCTTTTTGCTTCTTTGACATATTTTCTTACCTCCTTAATGGGTTAATACCCAATCCCCGGCGTAACTAATGGTCTTTATTTTTGCCGGGGGATCGGACGGCTCGAAGATGCCGCCCCCGGCGGGGGGCGTGAACCGGCCTGCGTGAGGGGGAAGGTGAACCCGGCCACTGTCAAGACCCCGCCTGTCCCACCCGAGAGGTCTAAGGTTGTGACCGGCAAGACCTTGCCTGAACGCCGCCAAAGAAAAAGCCGGGGGGCTCCTCAAAAACTGGAAGAGAATTCGGGTCGTGCCTTCCGCGCGGGCCTCTGGGGGCGGGGAGAGACCCCGGCCTACAGGGACCGTGAGCCGTTCATAGAGTCCTTGTCTGAACCGTAATACCGTCGGCGCGGACTCCCCTCGTTTCATGAAAGTCTTTGGGCCGGGCGACCTTGCCTGTCCATCATCGGTAAACGTAGCTCACCCAGACCTGAACACCAGAGCAGCCAAAGCTTCCTGTTGGTAACAAGGTCGTCCTGTTGGCGGACGGCAAAGACCATCCTGTTTCCGTCACGGCGGAAGTCACCCACGTCTATGAGACGTTAGTAACTGACATAATTTGTCACTTACTCTCACAAATGTGAGACCTGAGAAGTTCGCAAAATTCCTACCCAAATTCTCGGCCCCCATGGTATAATGGTACTAAGGTCGGGAACACATACGCCGCCTAGATGCCGGTCTGTACGATTGGGTCGCAGCACGGTCACTGCCCACGCTTCCAAGTGGAGTTTGACCAGTAAAGCCGCAAGGGATTTGAAAGCATAGCCCCAGACAGACTGTAAGTCGAGTCAAAGGCACCCACGGTATCCCAAATACCTGAGGTGTCGTATGACCACAGCACTCGCCAAATCAACACCTCGTCCGCCAGCGGACGAGGTTGAAGAAACACTCACACCAACCCAAAAAGCGGGCCGCCAGTTTTCCGCTGACCTGAAATCCATCAACTCACGGATGGACAAAGAAGTTGCGGCGATGAATAAGATTTACGCCGCCAACGACCAAGCGGAAAAATTAGCCGCCCGTAAAAATCTGTTGCCAATCATCTTGGAAGCACAAGACCTTTTCGCACGACCCGGACGGCGGGACGGCGGAATGACCTTCACCAAATGGCTACAGGAATGGCGTCCTAAACTCAACGTTGGACGCACCGCCATCTACGATATGTTGGCGGAAAACAGTTTCGAAAAAAAGCCGATGGCTTTGCCAAAACTCAACGAAGAGAGAATTGTTGACGGCGAGATTGGACGAGTCGTAGAAATTCCCCCGCAAGTAGACGGCAAGATGCAAGAGGTCGTCATGGAGTTTCCCATCACGACGGCGGAAGAAGCGTTGGAAGAAGCGGTGATGCGGCGAGACACCGTGCTTCTTGAAGACGTAAAGCCATTGAAGCATCACACGCTTGACACGTCCATCATCTACGACAAACCCAATGGTGATTGGTGCCACTTCGCCAATGGCAAGCTGGTGTGCTTCTCAACGGAAGCACAGCGGAAAGCCACCACCAAAGCCGCAAAAAAGGCGGCGAAAGATGCCGTAGAGAAGGCGACCGCCGCGCTAGAAGCGGAAGCCGCCAAACTGGAAGCGGAAAAAGAGAAGCCACTTCCCCAGACGGTGAATAAGAAGGACGCCGTGAATGGGGACAAGAAAAAGATAGCGGCGGCGAAAGAGAAAGCGGCGTCAACGCCAAAGAAGCGTAGGAAGACAGCCAAAGACTTCGCCGTCGAGTTGGTCGCCAAGAAGCTAGGCGACAAATTCTTCCTCTTCGCCAAAAATGAAGTCGAGTTTTCCCCCCGCACCACGAAGTCCAGCCACTTCGACACGATGGAAGAAGCGGACAACAAGGCGATTGAATTAAACAGGAAATACTTCGCAACGGTGCCGTCCGCACCAGTTGCGGATGCGGCAACAGTGTAGTAGACGGCGGGATGAAAGTCCCGCCACACCTTTTGCCTTGGAGAAACTATGAAGAAGCATCCGTTCTGGTCGGCCTCATGTCCGTGCGATAAGAAGTTGAAGTATGTGAAGTCCGTCTTACAAAAAGCGATTCGGCGCGGCTATGAACACGCCGCGATCTGGGCCTTGAACGAGATGTACATGGGCCGCCGTTTGGGTATGTTCAATTGCAACATTTGGCGAAGCCTGACCATCATAGGTCTGGAGGACATCGGCATGGCCTACCGGCCTCTCATGGCTGAACTTCGCAACTTGAAATGGGCACAGGAACTCACGGAAGTGCCGCTGAAGACTGGTGGCGTGACGGTCAACGCGGACAGATTGGCTTTTGTGCAAGCCGTCCTGTTGATGTGTAGGTGCAAGAAGTCCCGCGCTAACAATGAGGCGGAATGCTATGTCAAGAAGGACGGCGGGAATAATCCCCCAACTCAAGAAGAGTTAGACGCCATCTACAACCTGCCTGATCTGGCGAAGGATGATCCAGAGTTCTTCGACGATTGCGAAGACCGCCACACTGACGAGGGCATTGCAAAGGGCCGAAATGTGAAGCACTTCCTTGATCGGGGCGCGATACTGAAGAACAAAGCGGAAGGTCTGGGGATGGGGTTGTGCAGCGAGTGCCAGAAGCGGATCAAGCGTATGTATGCGGAGGGCACGGGGTCATTGAGGTTTGAGTTGGAATAGGAGTGCCATGAGATACCAAGCGCAAGCGCGAGTTTTCACTTGTTCCATCAGTGATTTTTTCATCAAGCAAGCTGACCCATGGCGTGCGAGTGCATGGAAGGTTATCCGTGAGACGCCCAACTTGACTTACCTGATTCTCACAAAGCGGCCACACCGCATCCTTGAATGCTTACCCCCGGATTGGGGCCGTGGTTATCCCAATGTTTGGTTGGGCACCAGCGTTGGGTGCAACCTTACTATGTGGCGCATGGACGCGCTGCGAAAAGTTCCAGCTTGCGTGCGCTTCATCAGCGCGGAACCTTTGCTGGAAGACATCAGCGGGAAACTGAATCTTGATGGCATTCACTGGCTGATTACGGGGGGTGAGTCAGGCAGCGGACCACACTCAGAATTTGTCTACAGCGAGAAGAACTGGCGGCTATACTTTGACCCCAACAAATCAGGGAATGGGCGGCGTACCATGAAACTAGAATGGGCACGGAAGCTGCTCGATATGAGTCGGGCCGCGAAGATTCCATTCTATTTCAAACAGGTCACGTCATCTCAGCAGCACGCCAACATGTCCGCGTTGGGTCAAGTCTATCGCGAATATCCCGCGCCTCCAACGGGGCGTATTTGGTTGCCAGATGATGACGAAACAAAAGCGAAGCTCAAACTCGCCAGTCCCATATCATGGACTCACTGGCCTTGGAATCCATGGAAGGGGTGCATTAAAGTTGGGCCTGAGTGCATGTTCTGTTATATCGACCGCCCATCGTGCGGCGGGGGTATGTTTAACATCATCGAGGAGACTCACTCACTCAACAATCCGTACAAGTGGGCTAAGCAAATTACGGGGATGTCGCTAGGGGCTTCAAAGTAGCAATGCACTTGTGGTATAACGGGCGTCGAAGGGAGTAACTCGTATGCCAACAGAAGCACCCGCTCATAACCCCAAGGTCGGTGGTTCAAATCCACCCCCCGCAACCAATCCTCCCGTTTGGGTTCAATGGGTTGAGCCAATCCACTCGCTTCCCCAGTGACTCTAATCCCCGAAATCCAGTCGATTTTCCCCCAATTCTTTGCTCAAGTTTTGCTCAAGTTTTCGCGGGAACGTTCGTCTCAGGAGTTCCCGTGCCTCCGTGCTCTTCGCTCCTTATGTCTCTGTCCGCCATGAGATCAACCCCGTACTCAGCCGTTCACGACTGCCGATCCCCGCTCGAAACCCATATCGATCTTCTGCCGGCCAGCCTGAATTGCTGCCTCGATAGCGGACTCCTGCGTGGGGAATGTGTCGGGCAGGTAGAATTCAGTTTCCACGAACCCATCCGCCTCGTGTTCCTCGACGGAGAACTCTGCCGAGAACTCGCCTTCTCGTAGCTCGCATGACCGTGCCACGATAACGTAGCCCTTGTACCCCAGCCTGCTCTTCATGACTGCTAACCTCTTCGCTTCAATTATTGCACTTCGGGGTGGGGAGTTTCCCCTCAAGCCAACGTCGTCCGCCTGTCATTTCGCAGACTGTTAAGCAGCCCCGAGTACCGCCTCTGTTGACGGTCGTTGCGGACCGCGAGGCCCAGTACCTTTTCCTGCCCGATCAGCACGAGCAGTTGCTTCCCGGCGTGATCCTCGCGTGGATGAGGATGAGTAACCCGAGAGCACAACTGCTAGTTACGCCGACTTATTGTTGAGTAAGGCCATCCTCAAAAATAGTTTTCGCGCTCTACCGGGAACTTTTCGCAAATCGGGTATTAGGTAGTATGTCAAGCGTATATTGCGAGGGTAACTCAACGGTAGAGCGTCCAGTCCAACTGGAAAATGGTGGTTCGACTCCACTCCCCTCGCTCCAATTTGTTCGAATCGAGCAGGCACAACCGACCGAGTTAATCATCAAGCACCACTACCCCGTCCTGCGAGTTGTGCCCCTTCATCTGCGTCAAGCTAATGACCTCGTGGCAAAGATGCATCGACACCACAAACCCCTACGCATAGCCAAGTTTAGTATCGGACTGGAATCGAACGACATCCTCGTTGCGGCGGCGATCTGTATGCGACCTTGTTGCAGGGCGTTAGATGATGGTAAGACTCTCGAAGTGGCGAGACTGGTTAGTGACGGGAGTAAGAATGCGTGCTCCAAGTTGTATTCAGCTTGTGCTCGAATAGCTAAAGAAATGGGCTACGAGAAGATTCAAACTTACATTCTCGACTCGGAGGCCGGCACCAGTCTCAGGGCATCGGGATGGGCATTAGAGGCTACTGGATGTGGTGGGACGCCGCAGGGTAAGCGAACGAAGCGACCTAATGGACATGAGGCTACTATGGTGACATTGGAGTCTAAACAGAGATGGGCGAAGAAACTTTGATACTGCACTTTTGTACCATCTGGTGACTCTAATCCCCGAAATCCAGTCAGTTTCCCCGGATTCTTTGCCCAAGTTTTCGCCAGAACGCTCATCTCACGTGGTTCCGCGCCCTCGCGCTCTTCGCTTCTCAATGTTCCTGTTCAGGTCGCCGTCGCCCCGCCGCAGCATTTCTTGTATTTCTTGCCGGAGCCGCAAGGACAGGGATCATTCCGCCCGACCTTTGGAGCATTGCGCCGAGGCTCACTCGTGTGGGCACTCGCCCCGGCTTGCCGTTGCACCCTGAAATACCGATAAGCCTGTACCAGCCCGGCAGCCATGTGCACGATCACATCTTCCCGCCGTTCCGGGCTGATCGGCTCGGGGCGCGTCTCGGGGTCTTCGTCGTGCTCATAGTGGAGCATGAATATAGGAACCATGCAGCCGCCCTGCTCTTCGTCTTCGACAAGTTCAACCCAGCCGTCGTGACGCATCCTCGTACCCCGCATGAAGCCGTGTGCCCAGTCGTTACCGTGAGCCACGCCATTCTCGTCCTGCAATAGGATCGGGCCGTAGACCTCATCCTTGTTCAGCGTCTCGGCGATGGTGTTCCAGTGCCGCATCATGAGCCCCAAGATTTCGTTCGCCTCATCGAGGCTGCCGAACTCGCAGGCGTCCGACATCTCGCCGCCGAAGACCTCCGGGTAGTATTCGCTCGGCATCACGACCTCTGGTCCCGCGATGAGGGCGGCGAAAAATCCGTCGAGTTGCTCGACGTTCATTGCTCTGCCGCCCTTACAACTCTTGAGGAAGTCTCCGAGGCGGTCGAGTTCGGCGTCGGTCAGTGGGTCGTGTTGGGTGAAGGTCTTCATGGCGAATCATCCGCAGGCTCCGCGAGCATTCTACGCGGCATTCGCTCTCGCGAGCAGAAGACAGCACTCGTCCGGTTGCGACTCATCAGGGGCGAGCCCAGTCAGTGAGTGACGTGGCGATCTTACCCGAACAGCACCGTACAATGACAACGGCAGAGAAACGGAATGCTGATGGTCTTCTTGCGCGGAGTGCTCCTCGTCGTGATTGGCATCTACCTAATTGCGCTACTCGTGGCGGTCTTTTTCTCCGAACGATTGATTTTTCAGCCACAACAGGCTGGATATCGGGATGACGCTGCGATCCTGAAACTCACGAGTTCGGATGGAGCGAAGATATCCGCAACATACCTGCCGAATCCAGACGCAACTTTTACGGTTCTCTTTAGCCACGGAAATGCCGAAGACATCGGTGACGATAAGCCTCTTTTGGAACGAATAAGGGCCGCTGGATTTGCGGTCTTGGCATATGACTATCAGGGCTACGGCACGAGCGAGGGCAAGCCCACTGAACGCCATGCTTACGACGATGAAGATGCAGCTTACAAGTTTCTGGTGCAAACCATGCATATCCAGCCGACCAAGATCATTGCATTTGGGCGCTCGGTGGGGAGCGGTCCGGCAGCCGACTTGGCATCCCGCCGCCCGGTTGCAGGACTGATTCTTGAAAGCGCATTTACAAGCGCCTTCCGGGTGATGACCAGAGTCTCGGTCCTACCTTTCGACAGATTCGACAATTTGCAGAAGATCAAGAAAGTACATTGTCCTGTATTGGTCATCCATGGAAGACAAGACTCAGTGATCAACGTCGTTCACGGGAGAGAACTTTTTGCCGCCGCGAACGAACCGAAGCAAGCCCTTTGGGTGGACGGGGCGAATCACAACGACGTGGCGTTCGTAGGGGGAGTCCGATACTCCGATGCACTGAAAGCCTTCGCGATCTTGATTCAACGCTACCAGCCAGACGCTGGATCGCAAAGACTCTGATCGTTTGGGTGGTTGCAGTTCCACCCTGCCGTTATTTGATGAAATCACGGTGTCGCTCATGGCATCGCAGACTGGCAAGCAGCCCGGAATACCGCCTCTGCGGGCGGTCATTGCGGACTGCTATACCCAATGCCTTCTTCTGCCCGATCAGAACGAGCAGCCGCTTGCCCCGCGTGATGCCTGTGTAGATTAGGTTGCGCTGGAGCAGCATGTAATGCTGCGTGGCAAGCGGGATCACCACCGCCGGGAACTCCGAACCCTGCGACTTGTGGATCGTGATCGCGTAAGCCAGCGAAATCTCGTCCAATTCTCCAAAGTCGTACTTGACCACCCGTTCGTCGAAGCGCACTGCGACCTGCTGCTCGACCATATCGATCCGCTCGACGATCCCGACATCGCCATTGAACACGTCCTTGTCGTAGTCGTTCTCCGTCTGTATAACTTTGTCGCCGATCTGGAATCGCCACCCGAACCGCTCCACGGCAGGCTGACCGGGATGGGTGGGGTTCAATACCTTCTGCAAGGCTGTGTTCAGCTCCCGCACGCCGAGCGATCCCCGGTTCATTGGGCAGAGAACTTGAACGTCGCGAATCGGGTCTAGACGAAACCGTTCTGGAATCCTCTCCTGCACCAGCTTGACCAGCGTAGCCACGATTTTCTCCGGGTCGTCTCGCTCGACGAAATGGAAGTCGGAATTCGGGTCTGCTCCCCGCATATCGGGCATCTGCCCCCGGCGAATCCGGTGCGCGTTGGTGATGATGTGGCTGTCCGCCGCCTGCCTGAAAACCTCGGTCAGTCGCACGACCGGGACGACGCCGCTCTCGATCAAGTCCCCAAGCACCGTGCCCGGCCCCACGGACGGAAGCTGATCTACGTCCCCGACCAGAACCAACCCGGTGCGGTTGGGAAGAGCCCGCACCAGCGAGTGCATCAGCGGCACGTCCACCATCGAGGTTTCGTCCACGACCAGAAGGCCACAGGCGAGCGTGTTCGATTCGGTTCTAGTAAACCGCCCAGTTGCGGGATCAATCTCCAGCAGGCGGTGGATTGTCTTCGCTTCCAAGCCCGTGGTTTCCGTGAGCCGCTTCGCCGCCCGTCCAGTTGGGGCGCACAGCAAGCACTTGACGCCCTTGGCACGCAGGATCATCAGGATCGAGTTCACCAGCGTCGTCTTGCCCACGCCCGGCCCTCCCGTGATGACCACGACCCGGTTGGCGAGAACCTTCTTCAGAGCCTCGCGCTGGCTGGGGGCGAGCGTTTTCCGTGTCCGCTGCTCGCACCATGCGACCGCCTTCTCGAAATCAATCGGCGGATAGATCAGCTCCGCTTCAGCTAGGCTCTTGATCCTTGCCGCGATGCCCTCTTCTGCCCTCCTGAGGTGCGGCAGGAAGATCAGGGGCTCGCCGTCGATCTCCTCCAGCAATAGGGACCCACTCGTGAGCATCTGCGACAACGCCTGTTCGACAGTCCCTTCGGGCACTTCCAACAGCTTCACCGCCGCGAGCTTGAGTTTCTCCAGAGGCAAAGCGCAGTGTCCGTCCGAAGTCGCTTCCAGCAGCACATGGTCGATGCCCGCCCTCGCCCGGTTGAGCGAGTCCCGCGGAATCCCGACCTTCTGCGCGATCTGGTCGGCGGTCGCGAAGCCGATGCCGTAGATGTCTTTCGCCAGCATGTAGGGATTGCTCCGCACTTTCTCGATTGCCTGCTCGCCATAGGTCTTGAAGATTCGCACCGCCCGGCTGGTGCTCACGCCGTGGCTGTGCAGGAACAGCATGATCTCGCGGACTTGC
>Ga0181524_10006508_pt1 | contig 10162 bp, 8 predicted proteins | sample PEATcosm2014_Bin_34_FD_119761 | JGI IMG/M metagenome (GOLD analysis project Ga0181524, IMG submission 119761) | Peatland microbial communities from MTU Mesocosm Facility, Houghton, MI, USA - PEATcosm2014_Bin05_60_metaG | ecosystem: Environmental > Terrestrial > Soil > Wetlands > Peat | place...
ACCACGGCAGCGTCCGGGCGAATCTCCCTAATCTGACGCGCGGCTTCAATTCCATTCAGGTTCGGCATTCCGATATCCATTACTACAACATTAGGCTTTAAGGACTTGGCCAATTCCACCGCTTGCCTTCCATCGTCAGCTTCGCCGACAACGCTTAAGTCGGGCTGTTGCTCAACCACCAGGCGGAGGCCGGCCCTTATCAGCTTGTGGTCATCTGCGAGCAAAACTCGAATCGAATTCATGGTCGTTGCTGATTAAGAGTGGGGTAGCGGAAACTCGGCCTTAAGCGTTGTGCCGCGGCTGGGCTTCGAGTCAATGGTGAAAATTCCTCCCAGGCGCCGCACCCGCTCTTCCATTCCCAAAATGCCAAGGCCGCGAACCCTTGGGGGATCGAACCCGCGACCGTCGTCAAAAACACTGACCAGAAGTTTGTCAGCTGTTTGTTCCACAGTGACTCGGGCATTCTTGGCCGAGCTGTGACGGGCCGCGTTGTTGAGCGCTTCCTGAACCAACCGGTAGATGCAAATTCTGTATTCGTCCGGGATCTTTTCCGAAACGTCTTCGGATTGAACCTCCACTTCCATTTCACCGCGGCGCGAGACCTCGCGGCCCTGCCACTCCAGAGCGGCGATCAAGCCGAGATCATCCAGCATGGAAGGCCGCAGAAGGAGGGCTATATTGCGCACGTTTTGGACCGTAGTCTCTGCGACCGCTTTGATTTTGTCGACATGATCCTTGATCTGTGTGTTGTCAGAAGGGACCGAAGTCGCTAATCTTCCGACCTCCACCAACAAGGCCCCCAGGGACTGGCCGACCTCATCATGAAGTTCACGGGAGATCGACCGCCGCTCTGTTTCCTGGGCATCGACGATCTGTGCCGACAATGCTTCGAGCTCGGCGCGGCTACGGGCAAGTTCCTGATACCGGCGCTGAGCCTCCTCTCCGAGGCGGAGAAGGTAAAGGACGCTGGCGAGAGACAAAACAAGTCCGGCGGTAAGACCTATCGCAAGGAATCTTGTTTGCCGCCCTTGTAGGCTGGCAAAACTTGCAAACATCTCCCGGTCTGCCGCGCTAAGTTGTTGACTGTTCCAAAGTGCGATTTTTTCCGATGCTTCGTTGATACGCGAGCGTTGCGGAAGAACTTCTTCGTTCAGGAAACGCCAAGCCTGTCTGTGGCGCTCTTCTCGACTCCACGACAAGACCGGATTCAAAATGCCCTCTTGCTCTGTGAACATCTGTTGGAGGCTGTCCAGCAACGCCCGCTCCTCTGGCTGACGATTTTCGGGAAACTTTCTTAGGGTCGAATTAATCTCTGCGGTGAGCCGTGAGAATTCCTCGGCCGTGAGTCCGTCGGCTTGGGGGTCTTGGCTCATGAGATATTCCAGTATCCGATCGTTGTAAACATAGATTGACGATGACAGGACCAAGAGCGGCTGGCTATGCGCCAGAAAGGTTTGGCGGATCTCTTCCTCCTGCGTGTGCAGTTGGCGCGCGAGACGAAGGGCACCCAAGCCCGCAATCACTATCAGGACCAATAGCCCGCCGAAACTGATCAGCAAGGTCAGGCGCAGCTTCCTTGACGGCCAACCGCCTTCACTCTTAAGACCAGGCTCCCTCACTTGCGAGAACACCTCCTTTGAGACTGCGTCGCCTGAAGCTGAGAAATCAATGAGACCACTTTTTTGTGTGCAAGGCAATTCACATTCTTCCGGCTCATTCCTCTCCGCCGTTCGCTCCGACGTCGAAGGAAGCGAACCAAGTCGCGTAGGGCGACCGGCGAGAAAAGGACGATGGGTGTTTCGTCCGAGTAGGAGGCCTAATTCACGTGCCTGACTGCACTCCTTCTGTACCCGCTGCGAACCAACCTCCAGAGTTCCTTCAGAACAATCACTGCCGAAGTTATAACCGCAAGGATCAGGCCCAGGTAGAGACTTGCGGTGATGCATATTCCCACTATCCACCACGTCTCTGTGGTCATGCCACCCCAGTGCTTGGCTGCGTCGGTGGTCTCCACCAAATCGCCGGCTCTGAGCAAGAAGTAACAAACGACCAAACCTGTGCCGTTAATCACGAGACGAGCCGCCGACTGGAACCGCGTCCATTGAGGGCGGGTCAGGCCGATGCTCTGTCGTGCTATTTCCGCCAGGGTGAGCAGCAGAATCGGCACATAAAATGCCTGCCACACCGGCGCGAATTTGAAAAAGGGGCCGAAGATCAAATACGGGAAGCGCATACCCGCCAGCCACCAGAGACTGGGGAAGGCGGCGATGGCAAGTCCATAAACCGATTGTGGACCCCATTTCTTTTCCGCTTGCATCGTTATTCGCGGTAAAGAACGCGGATTCCAATTCTCCGGGCGATAAAACCTGTCCCGGACAGCGTAGACGAATGTCAGCCATCCGAACTGAGCGAACAGAATTACGGGGAACGTCAGGTACGCCTTGGGCAGCGGTTTGCCGATGGCCAGCGTTGCGACAATCACTATGGCGAGTACCAGGATGGTAATCCCCAGCACGATTCTCAGCACACGCCAATACTCGGGAAACAGGCCGGGTCCGATCAGTTGCCGGTGCGGCTGATAACGCTCGGCCACCAATATCGGGTTACCCCAACGCCGGAGGATAGCTTCCACCTCGGCTTCGTTCAGCTTGCGGCCAAGCTCTGCTTCCTTGTCCTCGATTTGCGAACGGATATCTTCCGACAGCTCGGTGAGGATGTCTTCCCGCCGCGCCTTCGGCAGCCAGGATCGAACAGCTTGCAAGTAACGATCGACAAGTTCCATTTCTTTACCCCCTAAGAATCCCGTTCAGGGATGCATCGATGCTCTTCCACTCCGCAAGCAGTTGTTTCAGGATTGCTTTGCCGTCGGTGGAGAGCCGGTAGAACCGTTTGTTTCGTCTCTCTTCTTCGCGCCATTCACTGACGAGTAGACCTTGGGTTTCCAGCCGTCGAAGCAGCGGGTACAGCGTGCCTTCCTCGATGGCCATGCCATGTTCGGCCAGGGATTTGCGCAGGGTGTAGCCGTATTGCTCCGTGCGCAGTTGCGTCAGTACCGCCAGGATCAGCGAGCCACGTCGCAACTCCAGCCGGAGGTTTTCGAATAGATTGTCATCCAGAGTCATATATAGGGCCTCACATAGGATGTCACACACACTATGTGTCACACAGTGTACGGTTGTCAAGTACTTTCTGTTCTGGGGTGATGGGCCTGACGTTCAGATTACCGGAGAATGATCGAGCCCTTCAAGTGCGACCGCGGAGGCGAATCCTAGATGACTCGGTTAAAGTTGCGGGTCGTTCATCGAACAAACTGTTGCGGGGTACTTATCGGGCGCCGTATGTAGTTCCGGAAGAAGCTACAGTGGAACGTTTCAAGATTCCTGCTCCATGTTGCAAATCCCAACTGATCCGCGGCCTCATTGCACAAGCGCAGTGTGGACCTACCGACAACGAAGTTCGTGGCCCGACACAGCGCGAGCCTGGTCCGGACACCTCACCACTTACCATTACAACCAAACGATTCTCGCCGACGTTATGCCATTGGCCATAAGCCGGCAGCAATAGAGGCCTGGGGCTGTTCCCTGCGTACTCCAATTCGCCATGTGCACGCCTCTCCTCGTCCATCCTTGAGCCAACACTCCCACTCGCTCGCCGAACACATTGTGCATCTCGAGTGCGGCGTTTCCGTCAGCGGGAAGGTTATATTCGATCAGGAGTGATGAAGTGCCCTTCCCCGGCCTGGCTTGGCCAAGCACTCGAAGGCCCGGCAGGTCATCGCCCGAAAGACAAGCCGACACCGGCTCCGCAGGGTAGGCAAAGGGTTCATTGCAGAGGTGATATTGTGGTTCTCCCGGCTTTGCAAGGTACAGTGTCGTCAGCGGCGTGCGTGCAAACTGGTCGAGCGGTGCGAGCTTGGGTCCACTGTCCTCCCAGCGATAGACCGGAATGTTATGAGGATTGAGAGCGGTTGAAACGCCCCGCTCCTTCGCGAGGTGGAAAAGGCCGAAGTTCCCAGGCTCGTGCCCCCCCAGCCAATGACCGATGATGTCCACTTTGAAAGCGTCCTTGCCGAAAATGAGCACGTTGGTCATGAGAATTTCGGGCTCGCCGTTCCGTCCGGGGCCACTTGCGAACCCGTCGCCGTTCTGAGCATATACGCCTTCGATGATGTTAAGCAGGATTGAGGGCCGTATAAGTGAGTAGGAGTCGATGGTTCGCTGGGCCCACATTTCCATCCAACCGCCTTTCTCGGTCTTCCAGCGTGGAATCACCTGCCGGTGCTTCGCGTACAGATTCTCAACATGACGCAGTGCATCTGGCTGAAAATCCTGCGCAATGGCATGCTGGAAGCCTTCGCAGAAGTGGATGTAAGGACGAACGGTAGTTCCCTGAAGGTTCTTGACGCACAGCGTCAGCCCCATCGAGTGGGCTTTCAGCTTGGAAACATTGAGCAGGTGGCAATCAGGATAGTTGAACGGACCCATGTACTTCGTGCGCCGGAAGACCACACCGTCAGGGCATTCCTTGGCGGTTGGAGCCCTTGAATCGCTGTCATCATAATGCACTCCACTGCGCTGGGCCATTCGGTGGTAACGGGTACCTGGATAAGGTATCACCTGATTGCCTTCCCGCACGTAGATATTCTCGCCTTCAATGCCTACCTGTCCCATCCCAGCGATGAGGCCTTCGATAACGTATGGGTCGGTAACCATGGCATATTTGGCCCCTGAGTCCTCGCTGGTTGTCAGGTTGGGTTTGATTGCGAACTTATGCGACAAGTCAATGCCGGGAATGTTACGCAGGGTGAAAATTCGCTTTGCTAGTTCGGAAGCCTCACGCCTCATCCCGTCCGAATCTTCCTTCGATGCGACGCTTGTCTTACGGATGAACACAGCCTCCGGATGCGCCTCGATGAAGGGATGCAACCCGAAATAAGCGGGGGCGCCGCTCGGACTCGCCAACAGCCCTGCACCCGGCCACCCTGAAGCAGCGACACCAAGCCCCGCTACACTCTGCAAAAAGTTTCTTCTATCCATAGACCTCCGTCAAGAAAGAGAAGCGTGTACAGGCTCCGCGGGATAGGCAAAGGGTTCATTGCAGAGGTGGTATTGCCGTTCCCCCTGCTTCGCAAGGTACAGGGTCGTCAGCGGCGTGCGTGTAAACTGGTCGAGCGGTGCGAGCTTGGGTCCACTATCCTCCCAGCGATAGACCGGAATGTTATGAGGATTGAGAGCGGTTGAAACCCCCCGCTCCTTAGCGAAGTGGAAAAGGCCGAAGTTCCCAGGCTCGTGCCCCCCCAGCCAATGACCGATGATGTCCACCCTGAAAGCGTCCTTGCCAAAAATGAGCACATTGGTCATGAAGACTTCGGGCGCACCGTTCCGTCCGGGGCCACCTGTGAACCCGTCGCCGTTCTGAGCATATACGCCTTCGATGATGTTGAGCAGGATTGACGACCGTATAAGTGAGTAGGAGTCGATCGTTCGGTGGATCCACATTTCCATCCACTGGGCTTGTTCGCTGTCCCAGCGTGGAATCCCTGCCTGCCGGTGCTTGGCATAAAGATCGGCAACATGACGTTGCGCATCCGGTTGAAAGTCCTGGGCGATGGCATCCTCGAGACCGCTGCAAAAGTGCATGTAAGGATGAACGTTGGTTCCCTGCAGGTTCTTGACACACAGACTCAGCCCCATCGCGTGGGCTTTCATCTTGGAGATATTGAGCAGGTGGCAATCAGGATAGTTGAACGGACCAAGGTATTTCGTGCGCCGGAATACCACACCGTCCGGGCAGTCCTTGAAGGTTGGAGTTCTTGAATCGCGGTCGTCATAATGCACTCCACTGCGCTGGGCCATTTCGTGGTAACGAGTACCCATTTGGTCAGGCCCCAGGCCTTCCCGCACGTAGATGCTTTCGGCCCCGAAACCTACCTGTGTCATCCCAGCGATGAGGCCTTCGACCACGTACGGATCGGTAACGATGCCATATGTGAGCCCCGTGCCACTGGTCGCCGTTAGGTTGGGTTTGATTGCCAACTTATGCGACAAATCGATGCCGGGAGTGTTCCGCAGGGTGAAAATTTGCCTTGCTAGTTCGAAAGCCTCGTGCTTCTTCCCGTCCGAATCTCCCTTCGATGTGACGTTTGTCTTACGGATGAACACAGCCTCTGGATGCGCCTCGATGAAGGGATGCAACCCGAAATAAGCGGGGGCGCCGCTCGGACGCGCAAGCAGCCCCGTACCCGGCCACCCCGAAGCAGCGACACCAAGCCCCGCAATACTCTGCAGAAAGTTTCTTCTATCCATATACCTCCACATCAATTCGCGCCCTGATTATCCTTCGCGTTGTCCATCGCTCTGCAATTTGCAGCGAAGAACATTTTCGGGCCTTTCACCGACCACAATGATCTCGGACTGTATTTTACCACCGTAGTTTCGATGAGTGAAGGCCTTGCGCTTGGCGATCTCACTCGACCGAAACACAGACTCAGCTCAGCGGGCGAACCACGGATTGAGACCGCAGGTAATCAAACAGGGTCTCAGGCCCTAATACCCCGCCACCAAAGCCACTCAGATTCGCCCCGGCGTACGGAATTCCATGCCCAAAGACGTTGTGCGCGTTGATCCAGCTATTCCCTGCGACCATGGCCTCCGCAACACGGCGAGCCCTTTCCAGGTTTTGGCTCCAGACACTATTGGCCAGACCGTAGAAAGAGCGATTGACCAAATCGACTGCCTCATCTTCGGCTTTGAAAGGCATCACGTAAGCCACCGGACCAAAGATTTCTTCCTGCGCACACACATTCTGAGCAGGACCTGTCAGCAGGGCCGGCTTTACATAGAATCCTTCCTTGAACTCGGGGACTTCCGCTTCCCCGCCCCGCAGCAACGCTGAGGCGCCTTCCGCCATGCCGCGCTCGAGATACCCCAGAACGCGGTCCCTCTGTTTTAGACTTACGACAGGTCCCATTTCGGTCCCCGGTGACAGGCTATAGCCAATGTTCAAGTGTTCCAAACGGGTCCTGGCGCGCTCCACAAAAGGCTCCCAGATCGACTCGTGCACCAGCCAGCGGGTTGCGGTGCAGCAGACCTGCCCTGTGTTCAAGGTCAGCGCTGAGACGAGGGCACCGGCGGTTTGGTCAAGGTCAATATCCTCGAACAACACCGCTGCCCCCTTGCCGCCCAGTTCCAGCTTCACCGGAACCAGATTCGCCCCACAGGCGGCGGCCACGCTCCGGCCCACTTCGGGTGAACCCGTAAACGACATGCGCCGAATGTCCCGATGAGCAGCCAGCGCCGCACCAGCGGGATCGCCGTAACCTGGTATAACGTTAATCACCCCATCGGGCACGCCAGCTTGTCGTGCCAAGTGGCAAAAATAAATTGTGGAAAGCGGAGTGTCCTCGGCAGGTTTCACCACCGCCACGTTACCCGCCGCCAGCGCGGGTGAAATTCCCCAGCTCAGCAACAGGAAAGGAAAGTTCCAGGGCACGATGAACGCGCATACCCCATGAGGGACGCGTAGCGTGTAGGCCTCATGTTGGGAAACAGCAATGGGCTCGCGCCGGCGGGTATGGACGGAAAGGTCGGCATAGTAGCGTAGCGTCTGCGCCGCGAACGGTACGTCGAAGCCCGCCGCCTGCGCGAACGGCTTTCCAACGTCGAGTGACTCGATTTGTGCCAGGATATCCCGGTGCTTATCGATCAGGTCAGCCAGGCGATGCAGAACCACGGCCCGATCGTTCGCCGGCAATGCCGGCCAGGCGCTCGTCTTAAACGCCTGCTGCGCGGCTTCCACCGCTCGGTTGACGTCCTCTTGCTCCGCAGCGGCGACCTCCACCAGTACCTTACCGCTCCCCGGATCGCGGGTCTCAATTCTGCCCTTGTGCACGGCATCAACCCATTGGCCCCCAATAAACAGCTTCAAGGGCCCAGAAGCAAGGAAATCGGAAACCTCCCCTAAAAGGGTGGCCATAAGTACCTCCTATGGTTTGGTCTGATCACGTAAAAGGGTTGTCCATTCTGAGAGTCATGTCAAGGCCGGACCCCGGAAGGGCGGCACTCCGCCACCTCCTGGCCCCCTCCTTAGCCAAGGAGGGAAATTACACTGAGCATTTCCATCTGCAAGTGGTGGGCCGAAGACCCATGATGTCTGATCCAAAGATAACTCCCCCCCAGCGGAGGAGGGAGTTTGGGGGTGTGGGTATGAAAGCCGACGCGCCGGCCAATCCATCGGCTGACGGACCCCCTCCTTAACCAAGGAGGGGAATTTTGGGGTGTTTGTTCAGAACATGGCGGCGCCGCCGCAAATGTTAAACGCTTGGCCCGTGATGGCAGCGGACTCATCACTGGCCAGCAGCACTGCCAACGGGACGATCTCCTCCGGCTCCAATCGTCGGCCGATAGGGGTAAGAGAGCCCTCCAGATCTTCGACTCTTACCCCAAGTCGATGCGCATCGTGCTCGAGGCGTTTCTCATTCATTGCCGTGCGCACTGGTCCGGGACAGATCGCATTCACGGTAATTCCCTCGCTGGCCACTTCCAAGGCTAAAGATCGAGTTAATCCCAACAAACCATGCTTGGATGCGGCGTAAGCAGCCCCGTACACCAGCCCCATCTTGCCAGCAATTGAGGCGACGTTGATGATCCGCCCCTTTCTCTTTCTCAGCAAGATGGGGAGAACCGCCTTGCACAAGAGATACGGGGAAGTGAGATTGAGAGCCAACGTAAGATCCCAGAATCCGTCGTCAAAATCCACCAGGGGCCGCGGATTGGCACTGCTTCCGACTCCGGCATTGTTCACCAGGATGTCCAGGGTTCCGAATGCTTCCAGGACCCGCCGGACGATCTCTCCCGCGGCCGTGGAGCGTGCAAGGTCGGCGCGAATAGCGATGGCTTTCTGCCCCAGCTCAGCGATTTCCTGCACCAAAGAATCCAATTCGTTTTGTGTTCGGGCGGTCGCCGCAACGGATGCGCCCTCGCGGGCGTAGCCTAAGGCTATAGACCGGCCAATGCCACGGCTGGCGCCGGTAATCAAGGCGATACGATCTTTGAGTCTCTGTTCCGGCATGCATACACCTTTCAATAATTGGTATTCAGAACCCTTGGATCACCTGACGCGGCGGCTTTGTCAAGGGACTTTACAATTCGGTAGTGTCCTAAATGTGTGTTGGTGGTTTATGGAAATTGACCTCACGGATTTCGACGAACCTTGCCCGGCTTTATGAACAGAATGCGCGGCGGGAGGAAATCCTGCGGCGTATTGGGCAATACGTCCGGCGCTGGAAGCGGTGGTTGCTGAGTGGGGCACGGGAAATGACGGTGAGTGGTGCGTTCCCGTGGACGCACGGCATCCCCGGGCAATGCGCTTACGTCTCGTCAATCCTCACACTCCACTTCTGCGATCATATCGTGGCCGCCTTAACGTCTAGGGTGGGGCCTTCACGACGCAGAAGCTGTCACATAGTACCCCACCAACGTGACGCCATTACCGCCCGGGACGGATAATAAGCTGCCGGTGACGTTCGTTACGGTGACGACGATTGAGCTGCCGGGGTCCGCGTATAGCGTGACGGGGGAACTCCATTGATATTCGTCGGTCCCGGCGGCCGTGGTCACGGGAGTTGACATCGTATACCAGAGTGCGGGACTTCCCCCAGAGGTAGTGGACACTTTCGTGGACAGTTGGGAGGGGGCGGGGCGTATCTGCTGCCCAGAGACCGTCTGAATGACGATCTCTTCAGTGCCGGGCACGGTGATCGTACATGTGGCTTCGTCATTGCTGGCGGAGTAGCTGAGTGTGCAACTGTCGGCCCATGGGTTTCGGGCCGAGGTGGACGTGATTGGGATGGGGGATTGCGCCGGGGGCACGGGCAGGGCTTGTACTTTGGAGGTGCTTGGACATGCAACTGTAGAGACCAGCACGGCACCCACCAGCACTATTAACACAATCCTGGTTAAATTCTTCATATCGTTGCTCCTTTATTCGCGGGTGATACACGGAGATTTTCGCATGTTCGAATCTTGCCCTGCAAGAGCCGAAGTTGAAGAAAATTACAGTACCATAAATCCCAAGCTTTTACCAGCACGATCGTTACCACTCACGCATTTTGGGTTTGACAAGCGCCAGCAGATCTTGGTAGCGTACGGACGATCTTTGAGAG
>Ga0181524_10006513_pt1 | contig 10159 bp, 14 predicted proteins | sample PEATcosm2014_Bin_34_FD_119761 | JGI IMG/M metagenome (GOLD analysis project Ga0181524, IMG submission 119761) | Peatland microbial communities from MTU Mesocosm Facility, Houghton, MI, USA - PEATcosm2014_Bin05_60_metaG | ecosystem: Environmental > Terrestrial > Soil > Wetlands > Peat | place...
CATCTTGCGGTTGTGCGCCTTCTGGATGAAGTAGTTGAGCATCTTCTCGGTGATTTTGAAGTCGGCGATCACTCCGTCCTTCATGGGCTTGATGGCCACGATGTTGCCCGGCGTGCGTCCCAGCATCTCCTTGGCCTTGTTGCCCACAGCCTCTACTTCACCGGTGTTCTTGTTGATGGCCACGATCGACGGTTCATTGACCACGATGCCCTTGCCGGCGGCGTAGACCAGCGTGTTCGCGGTGCCTAGATCGATGGCCAGATCGCTGGAGAACATGCTGAAGAGCGAGCGAATCCCATGGGACCGCGAGGAGCGCGAAGGATAACCGTTGAAGGACATGGAGAAACTGAATCTACCTCAAAAAGCTGAAAATTTGGATATGCCTCAATGCCTATTGTACGGCCAGTCGGCTATGACGGCAGAAACCGCACGAAAGTAATAGGCAAAGCGTAAATTCAGGATCGTCGGGCGAAGCCCCGGCGTCTTCCCGTGAGGCATTCGCTTGCCGCCCGGCAGGTCCCCGGCGGCTGGCCGGAAAGGGAGAAACAGGATGATGCTGTTCTGCGGATTACAGCGGGCCGGGAATCGAAACCTGCGCCGGGAGATCGGCCACCGATCCCCGAGCCCTGATTCCTGAACCCTGTTCGCCGAGGCTCTCATGACCTACCCCACGTATCGCAACCCGATCGGCGGCCAGTGGTTCCCGACCGCAAGCGGCAAAACCATCCTCAACCTGAACCCGGCGAAATCGCCAACTCCATCGGCTACGGCCTCTCGACCGCGCTCTACACCCGGGACGTGAACCGCGCCTTCGCCGCCATTCGCGATTTAGAAGCGGGCATCGCCTATATCAACGCGCCCACCATCGGCGCCGAGGTGCACCTCCCCTTCGGAGGCGTCAAGCACACCGGCAACGGCCACCGCGAAGGCCTCGGCGCGCTCGACTTCTTCACCACCTGGAAAGCCGCCTGCGTGGATTACTCCGGCAAGCTGCAGAGGGCGCAGATCGATAATGCGGAGTAAGGAATGGCATTCGGGAGCTCTTGCCTTTTCGCCGTTCGAAGTGTATATTGGAGAAATATACACACGGTGAACTGCTGGATTAGCTTCGTAAAGATCCCGAAGGAAGCATCCTATGGAATACGTAAGGTTCGATTGGGATGAAGGAAACTTACGGAAGAACGAAAAGCACGGTGTAACCAAGGCTGAAGTTGAACAGGCATTTCTCAACAGGCCATTGATTGTTGCGACGGACGTAAAACATAGCCGGCAGGAGCCGAGGTTTCACGCGCTGGGCCGGACTGATGCGAATCGCTGTCTGTTCGTCACCTTTACCGAGCGTGGAGACGGTACGCTGATTCGACCGATTTCGGCTCGGGCAGCGAGCCGCAAAGAGAGGAGGGTCTATGAGGAAGCGCTTAAAGCCAATCCCTAAATTCGCGAACGAGGCAGCGGAACGGGCCTTTTGGGAGTCTCCCGGGAACGACAGCACGGAATACGTGGATTGGAGCAAGGCGAAGTTGGCTGTGTTCCCTAAGCTCAAGCCTTCCACGGAGTCGATTTCACTGCGTATGCCGGAGAACCTGCTGGATACCGTTCGCAGTCATGCGCGGAAACTAGACGTGCCATATCAGTCCTTGATCAAGCTCTGGATCGCCGAGAAGGTGGCGATACTCGGCCACCAGCAAGACACTGCGCGAAGCCGCGGCAAGTGATGCCGATCGATCTTTTCCGTTGCTCACGCCGGGCGCGCTCGACTTCTTCACTACGTGGAAAGCCGTCTACGTGGATTACTCCGACAAACTCCAGCGCGCGCAGATCGATAATGCGGAATAGGTAACTCAGACAGGAGAGTCGATTTCCACGACCTCAGTTTTCGGATTGCCGTGGAAGCCAAATTCATCTTGGCCTTTTGAAAATACTCCGTCAGGGTCATAGCCGAAACGGTTAAACGATTCAGCCCGCAACAACCAAGCGAAAAACGGGAATTCATCCGCCAAGCCGTCTGCGATTGGATGAACCGCAATGAGTCCCGCGCTTTGGCTGAAGTGCAAACCCTCCTTGGCTGCATGCAGCGTTTTCGTGGCACCTGGATATAGAAATTTGCCGGAGTAAACGTGATGAATCGACCACTTGTTTGAACTGCCGAAGCGTTCCGGGCGTTCACCGCCGCTGAGACAATACGCTGCTATCGCAGGCCCATTAGGCCTTCCGTCAAGCGAAGTAGCCTTGGCACGAGCAAGCGTACGGATCGATTCTGTGTACTGGTGGTAGCGATGAGTCTTCCCGGTGGGTGGAACCCGATTGCATCCTTTCCAGAGTAGGATGGCGGAACGAGGCCACCGAACAAAGTCAGTCAGATTCTGTCCCACCATCAGTAGGACTTTTCTGACGCTATCGGTTTCTATTTTTGAGAGTTCATTTGCGTACCACCCGTCCAAATCGTTGAGATCGCATCGCTGGGAAATTCGGTTGGGAGAAGTCAGGTTAAATGCCATGGGCTTTTTTCCGTCGAGTTGCAACGCTATGCATAACTGTACTCCGCTGGATAGCGCGAATTCGCGCTACAATCTCCCCATGAGTCCAAACGCGCAAAGACTCCTCGACGAGGCCCGGCAACTCCCTCCAGATGAAAGGGAGTGGCTGGCGGAATTCCTTCTGATCGACGATGAGAGCGTCTCCGCCGCCGGTGTGGAATCCGCCTGGGGCGATGAGATCAAGCGCCGTCTCGACCAGATTGACTCCGGCGCGGTAAAGATGATCCCGGGCGATGAGGTTCTTGCCCGCATGGATGTCCGCCTCAAGGCAAGACGACGGCAAGCCGCCCGGAAGGGATGAAACCCTATTCGTTTCATCCGGACGCTGAAGCAGAAGCCGACGCAGCATTTGAGTATTATTGGATCAAAGGTCCAGTTGCCGCTTTCGCCTTCGATGCGGAACTTCGCGGAGCGTATCGAAGTTTGCGAACCCGCCCGCTGATTTGCCCACCGTATCTTCACGGCACCCGCCGTGTAATCCTCAACCGCTATCCTTTTTCTGTGGTCTTCCGCGAACGCCTGCACGATATCCAGATCGTCGCCGTCGCCCACGCCAAGCGCCGCCCAGGATACTGGGCGAAGAGAGTAAAGCAATAAGAAGGAACCCCATGGAAACCGCCTATACCCCCGACCCCACCCGCTACGACCACGCCGCCTTCCGCCGCTGCGGCCGCTCCGGTCTCGTGTTGCCGGCCATCACCCTCGGCCTCTGGCAAAACTTCGGCGGCGCCGATGTCTTTGAAACCGGCCGCGCCATGATCCGCCGCGCCTTCGACCGCGGCGTCACGCACTTCGATCTCGCCAATAACTACGGCCCTCCCTACGGCTCCGCCGAAGAGAACTTCGGCGCGATTCTTCGCAAGGACTTCCGCGGCCTTCGTAACGAACTCATCATCTCCACAAAAGCCGGATGGGACATGTGGCCCGGCCCCTACGGCATTGGCGCTTCGCGCAAATATCTGCTCGCCTCGCTCGACGGCAGTCTCAAGCGCATGGGCCTCGACTACGTCGACATCTTCTATGCGCATCGCCCGTGGAAGGACTGTCCGCTCGAAGAAACGATGGGCGCGCTTGCCTCCGCCGTCCATCAGGGGAAAGCGCTTTACGTGGGCATCTCATCCTATAGCCCCGAGCGCACGCGCCAAGCCGCGAAGATCCTTAAACAAATGGGCGTGCCGCTGCTCATTCATCAGCCGTCGTACTCCATGCTCAATCGGTGGATCGAAGAGAGCCTGCTGGCCACGCTCGACGAACTGGGCGCCGGCTGCATCGCATTTTCGGCGCTCGCGCAGGGACTGCTCACCGGCAAGTACCTCAAAGGCGTTCCGGCAGATTCGCGCGCCCGATCCGAAAACTCGTCGCTGCTCAAAGAGTTCCTGAGCGAAAAGAATCTGAAGCGTGCCCGAGCGCTCGACGAAATTGCACGCCGCCGCGGCCAGACGCTCGCCCAAATGGCCATCGCCTGGGTGCTGCGCGACAAGCGCGTCACCTCTGCGCTCATCGGCGCGCGTAACGTGGAGCAGCTCGACGACTCGCTCGATGCTCTGAAGAAGCTCAAGTTTACAGCCGCGGAGTTGAAAGAGATCGACCGCTACGCGCAGGAAGGCGATCTTGACCTCTGGCGCGACGCGCGCGAAACGATGGCCTAGATCGGTCCCCTACGCCCTGCCTGTCTCCAGCACATCCCTGGGCGCGAAGCTTGTCTCCAGCCGGATCGTGCCCGGCAGGTGCGATAGCTCGTTCTGGTGCAGGCGGTTGTAATCGTCGATTCCGGCCACGCGAGCCACCAGAATGTAGTCGTATTGGCCGGCCAGCAGGTGGCAGCTCACGATGTCGTGGCAGCGGCGCACCGCAGTCTCGAAAGCGGCCAGCACCGAAGCCGACTGCCGCTCCGCCAGGATGCAGGATTGGCTGAAGGGCTGAATACCTGGCTGGGCACGCTCACGCATCGCGGGGTGGCCGAAAGCCAACACCGGCCCTGGGCAGTTGCCGCAGCCGTCCGTGCCTGATCTCGTTGGCAATCGTTCCTGGGGCTCTATGTTTCGCTCATCACGGCTGCGCGCCCGGCGGGATCAGCAGGGTAAGCGAGTGAGGCACAACCTCGAGCCGCACCGGCAAAGAGCCCAGAACCTCTCCGTCCGCTTCCACAAACAGTGGATCCGCGTTGCCTTGGTGCGCGCGGCACTCGATGGACGGCGTGTCGAGCAGTTCCACGGCCCCGTTGAAGGTATGGCGCCCGGCAATGGCCGCAAGCAGGAAACTAAGATAGCGCAGCCGGCTTTGCGTCTTGAACGCCAGCAGGCTCAGGCTTCCGTTGCGCAGGCTGGCCCCGGGAGCTAGCGTGCGCAGAACGCCTCCAAATGAGCGCACGCGCACAGCCAGCAACTGCGACACTTCCACGACGCGCCCGTCCCCATTCCCATTCGCCGGCAGGGCCGCTTCGAAAAGCGGAAACGACGAAGTCGCCCAGATGTGGAACGCCTCGATCAGGTAGAGGACGTAGCCCAGCCGCCGCTTCAGCCGCGTGTCCAGCCGCGACATCAGCAGCGCATCGGCCCCGATTCCCGCCGCGACAATGAAGTAGCGCGCGGCTGGATTGCCCGTGCTGTCCTGGTAGTGGATGCGCCCTACGGAAACTCGCGTCGGCGCGGCATCGAGCAGCGTACGCGCCGCCTTGGCCGGCCGCGCAATCAATCCCAGATCGGAGGCCAGCGCGTTGGCCGTCCCCAGCGGAACCACCCCCAGCGCAACGTCGGTTCCCACCAGGCTCTGTACAACCTCGTGAACCGTGCCGTCGCCGCCGCAAGCCACAATCGCATCGCAGCCCTCGCGCACGGCCCGTTCAGCGAGCAGCATCGCGCTGCCCGGCGCGCCCGTCTCGAACGCCTCAACCTCAATGCCGGCTTCGCGGAACACGTTCAGGATTTCGCTCACAGCCGCATCCCTGCGCGAGGAGTACTGGCCTGAAACCGGGTTGTAGATCAGCGCCACGCGGCGCATTGCGGGTTTCACTTTGACGGTGGTTCCTATCTGCTCAAAGTGCCCTCAGGCACATCATGCTATCATCGCAGATTTGCGGGCGAAAAATGCAGAAAGCCTGCGGGATAACACCAATTGTGTACCGGCTGAACCTCTATCGAGCCCATAGGCCAGGCAGCGCGCTTTCCCTCCCCGCGTCGCGTTCTCGCCATTGCCGCGGGCGCTTCGGCTTCCCGTCAAATTTTCAGAGTATGTCTCGAGGGCCGCTTAGAGCCAAAGATGCCGCAGATACCAAACCGCGTAGATGATGAACGCCGCCGCGCCTTCGATCCCCAGGGCCCAACCTACCCCTCTGCCTAAATCGCGCAGGTTCACGATTGCCTCGGCAGGCCACTCCGCCTCCGTACGAATGGCGCCGGCTTTCACCCCCTGGGTCTGCATCGGCGGAGCGGCATAGCTGCTCATGTGCAACGGAGGCGCGAGCAGCGAAGGCGAGACTGCTGCCAGGCGAACGCCGTCGAATCGTTGGGTTGCCACTTTGGCGCCCTCCTTCGACTCCTATCGGCGGTGCGCCGATCGAAATGAGTCGAGGTCGACAACAAGGGTTTCCGGCAAAACCGCCTCTTTGTAATCGATGTCTCATTATGCTGGTGGGCCAGAGCGCCAGCGAGTGATTTAAATCGCTCCTTAGCCGGCCGGTCCCAAGGTGGTAACTGACTTGCTCGGGCCGGCCCACTTTGATCCCTTCAACGCTGCGGCTCGCCCAGGGTTCCCACCCGCGCTCAACAAAGATCGCCGCCTCCACGAGCTTCGCGGATCTTAGTTGTGCTGGCGACGGTTGATCGCGCTCGGCAGTTTGACTGCGCGCGCGATGCCTGCGGCCCTCACCGCGCACCATTCACGCATCCCCGCTATCATGCTTGTGTGAGGCAGATCGTCCTATGAATCCCAGCGGCAATACCATCCTGATCACCGGCGGGGGCTCCGGCATCGGCCGCGGCCTCGCGGAATCCTTCCATGCTCTTGGCAACCAGGTCGTCATCGCCGGCCGCCGGCGTCAGGCGCTCGACGAAACCACCGCCGCCAACCCCGGCATGAGGTCGCTCGCGCTCGATATCGAAGACCGCCCCGCCCTTCGCGCCTTTGCCGAACGGGCGGTCGCTGAGTTTCCCGCGCTCAACGTGCTCATCAACAACGCCGGCATCATGCGGCCTGAGAAGCTTCTCGCGCAGCAGCCCGATCTGGCCGACGCCGAAGCCATCGTCGCCACCAATCTGCTCGGCCCCATCCGCCTCACGGCGGCTCTGCTGCCTCATCTTCACAAGCAGCCCCGCGCCGTCATCCTCAATGTCTCTTCCGGGCTGGCCTTCCTGCCCCTCGCGCTCACGCCCACTTACTGCGCCGCCAAGGCCGCCATCCACTCCTACACCATGTCGCTCCGCTGCCAGCTCCGCAACAGCAACATCGAGGTTCTGGAGTTGATCCCTCCCTACGTCGCCACGCACCTGATGGACGGCGCAGACAACCCGCGCGCCATGCCGCTCTCGAAGTTCATCGCCGAGGTGATGGAGATCCTCAAGACGCAGCCCACGCCCCCCGAGATCTGCGTCGAAAACGTGAAGACCCTCCGCTTCGCCGCCGAATCCGGCAACTTCGACACCATCTTCGCCCGGCTCAACGCTTCCTAGGTGGCTTTGCACTATTCCGGGGCGTCCGCCGCTGCCTGGCAGCGCATTGCCATTCCCGCCCCGGCCCGGTGACTATTACCAGCGCGTTTTTTCTGGTGACGAAAGATTCCGGCTTTCGCTGATAATTTGCTATTCCCGCCACTACATAAAGGTGTTACCGTAATAGCTCAATCTCCCCCTTGCGGCTGGTAGGCCGTAAGAAGCAAGTAGTGAGGCTGAGCGCAACACGGAAAGAAGATCGTTCCCGCGGGTTCCCCTGATTCGGGAACATAATCAAGCTCATAGGCCGATTCGGCCGGTTGATTACTTGGTGTGCCGCGTGAACGCACAGCAGCCGTCGTTGCCTTGGGTGCAAGCCGAACAAGGGTATGAGGGACGCGACAGCGCCCTCCCGATTTGGCTTGAGGGGGTTTTCATGAGCTTCAGAAAAAGCGAAAGCGGCAATGTCCTTGTCCTCACCGCGATGTGTTTGACCATCCTCATGGGATTTGTGGCGATGGCGATCGATGTAGGCATGCTCTTCCATGCCCGCGTACAGATGCAGATTGCGGCAGACGCCGCCGCGGCCGCCGCAGCGCTCGATTACAAGTACGGCGAATCGACAAGAGTACAAAGCGACGCGACAGCAGCCGCAACACAGAACGGAATGCTGGCGACCGGCTCAGCGACGATCAACGATCCGCCGACGAGTGGTTATCACAAGGCAGCCGGATACATTGAGGCTGTTGTCAGCGAGCCCTATCCGACGTTCTTTATGAAGACGTTTGGTTTCGGCGCCATCAACGTATCTGCCAGGGCGGTTGCGGGCTCAAGCGCCAATGGCGGCTGCATGTGGGCGCTGGCAAAGTCGGGCGTTGATATCTCTCTGAAAGGCAATGGAAGCCTCACTGCGCAGAATTGCGCGGTTTACGACGATTCGAGTGCGAGCGATGCGCTCCAGTTGAAAGGGAATGGCTCCATTTCCGCCAAGTCGATCGGCATTGTCGGCGGCTACACGGTCAATGGCAATGGAAGCATCACGCCGAACCCTCCGACCACGGGAATCGCGCCTGCGGCGGACCCGATCAATGTCACTCCGCCGACGGCTTCTACGTCAACCTGCTCGGGGAGCAGCTCCGCGTGCAATCCCAGCAATAGCAGCAACAACAACAAGACCATCCAGCCGGGAACCTATACCTCGATTACAAATAGTGGCAACGGCAACATGACGCTGGCTGCTGGAAACTACACGATCACAGGCAACTTGACCAATAGCGCAAATGGGTCTTTGACTCTGGGAGCCGGGAACTACACCATCGGAGGGAACTTCAGCACCTCGGGCAACGGGGCGGTAACCATCGGCGCAGGGGAATACATTATCGGCGGCAACCTTAGCCTTCAGGGCAACGGCGCTCTCACGGGATCCGGCGTAACCTTCTTCATCGCGAGCGGGAGCAACACTGTGGTTGGAAATGGCAACATGAACCTCTCTGCGCCGACTTCAGGACCCTACAGCGGCCTGCTTTACTATGAGCCTTTGAGCAACAACAACGGCGTCAGCCTCACCGGCAACGGCGGTGACAACGTGCAGGGAATCATGTACATGCCCGGCGCGCCGGTGACTCTGGCTGGCAACGGCAATCTCACCGTATCCCTCGACCTGATCGCTGATTCGATCAGTTCCACGGGAAATGGATCCATAACGCTGACCAATTATGCGGCCATCGACAATGAGAGTTCTGTGCTGAGCAAGCTTGCAATGGTGGAGTGAACAATGCGGCCTTCAAAAAGTTTCGTTTGGAAAGGGCTGGCTTCGGTGGAGCGCCTTTTTCGGGCAGCCGGAAAAACGAACGGCGATGCGCTCGTCGAGTTGGCAATCGTTCTGCCTCTTCTGACATTGCTCTTGTTGGGCGCGTTCGATATGAGTATGGCCGCCTATACGTCGATTGAGGTGTCGAACGCCGCCTTGGCCGGCGTGCAGTATGGTGCGCAGAACGCTACGACCGCCGGAGATGTAACCGGAATCCAAAACGCGGCCTCCGCGGACGCGTCAAATATCGCCCTGGGACCGACAAGCGCGTCGCATACCTGCATCTGCGCCGACGGCTCAGCCTCCACCTGCAAGCCTACAGACTGTTCCGGTTCAGCCATTGTGACGATCCTGACGGTTCAGACGCAGGCAACTTTTACGCCTTTTTTCCATATCCCTGCGATTCCAACCTCTTTCACCATTCAAGGCCAGGCGATCCAGAAGGTCATGCAATGACGAATCCAGCAGATCCGGAACGATTTGCGAACGGGCGCGCAACCCGGTGGCTTGCATCGGGACAGTTCCAGGCCCGTCATTCGTCTCTGGGGCGGCGATGCGCGCCGCGTTGGCGCTGGAAAAGCCTCAGCGGCAGTTCCGGGTCAATCATAGTTGAGTACGCGATCACCGCGTCCCTCCTGATGGCGCTCTTGTTCGGCATCGTGCAAACGTGCTTTGCGCTTTACGCACAAAACTTTGTCTCGGATGCCGCCCGCATGGCTACGCGGTACTCTATTGTCCGGGGCTCGTCTTGCACCGGAATGTCTGACTGCGGCATCACCGCGGCGCAGATTCAAACCTACGTACGCGGCATTGCATACCCAGGAATCAAGTCAAGCAACCTGAGCACCACCACAACGTGGCTTAGCGCAAGCTCTTCACCGCCCACCACGTGGACGGCTTGCGCCACTGAATGCAACGCTCCGGGAAATGCAGTGAAGGTGCAGGTAACCTACGCCTTTCCGATGTTTATTCCCTACTGGAAGTCGACGACAGTCAATTTGACAAGCACGTCGCAGATGGTGATCTGGAATTAACGCAGGGTAGAGCGAAGCAGTTGGCGCGCTGCCGCAGCCGGTCATACAGGCTTGTCCGCCCGTCCTGCCCGGGCCCTATCTCCCAATAAGCCGCAGCCAGGCAAATCCGGCCCCAGTGCTTTTCCGTTTTTC
>Ga0181524_10006517_pt1 | contig 10156 bp, 9 predicted proteins | sample PEATcosm2014_Bin_34_FD_119761 | JGI IMG/M metagenome (GOLD analysis project Ga0181524, IMG submission 119761) | Peatland microbial communities from MTU Mesocosm Facility, Houghton, MI, USA - PEATcosm2014_Bin05_60_metaG | ecosystem: Environmental > Terrestrial > Soil > Wetlands > Peat | place...
CCCCAACGCCCTGGGGCCGATCATCGTGCAGACCACCTACGTCGTCCCCGCCGCCATCCTCACCTCGGCGTTCTTCAGCTTCCTCGGCTTCGGGGTGCCCGCCCCCCAGGCGGACTGGGGAGGCATGGCCAGCGAGGGGTTCTCCCCACTGCTGGCGGGGTTCGACCCCTACATCCTGCTCTGGCCCGCCATCGCCCTCTCGGTCACGCTGCTGGCCTTCAACTTCTTCGGCGACGGCCTTCGCGACGCCTTCGACCCGAGGCAGCGACGCTGATGGCGGGATCCATGAACGAACCGGTGCTCGAGGTGAGGGAGCTCTCCACGTCATTCTTCACCGACGACGGTGAGGTGAAGGCGGTTCGGGATGTCAGCTTCGACCTGGCCGCGGGGGAGACCCTCGGCATCGTCGGGGAGTCGGGGTGCGGCAAGAGCGTCACCGCCCTCTCCATCCTCGGCCTGGTGCCACGGCCGGGACGGGTGGTCGGCGGCGAGATCCTCTTCAAGGGCCGGGATCTGCTGAGCATCGACCGGGAGGAGCTGCGCCAGATCCGGGGCCGCGACATCGCCATGATCTTCCAGGACCCGCTCAGCTCCCTCAACCCGGTGCACCGCATCGGCGCTCAGATCGAGGAAGCGATGCGGGCGCACGACAAGGTCGCGCCCCGCGAGGTGAGGCCCCGCGGCCTGGACCTGCTGCGGCAGGTGCACGTGCCCGACGCCACCCGGCGCGTCCGCAACTACCCCCACCAGTTCTCCGGGGGGATGCGCCAGCGGGTGATGATCGCCATGGGCCTCTCCAACCGCCCTGAGATCCTGATCGCGGACGAGCCGACCACCGCCCTCGACGTGACCGTGCAAGCGCAGATCCTCCAGCTCCTGCGCGACCTCAACCGCGACCTGGGCACCTCGATCATCCTCATCACCCACAACCTGGGGGTCGTCGCCGGGCTCTGCAGCAGGGTTGTCGTCATGTATGCGGGCGAGATCGTGGAGCAGGGATCCACGGAGCAGATCTTCGACGCCCCGCAGCACCCCTACACCTGGGCGCTGCTCCGATCCCTGCCCCGAGTCGACGCCGACCGGCATGAGCGGCTTCGCTCCATCGAGGGCCTGCCGCCCGACCTCATCGCCCCCCCCGCGGGCTGCAAGTTCAATCCCCGCTGCCCCTTCCGCCTGGAGCGTTGCTTCAGTGAGGCTCCCGAGCTGAAGCCGGTCGGCGACGGCCAGATCGCGGCCTGCTGGGTGACCATGAAGCGGGCCTATGCGGAGATGGGAGCGGGCTCGCTGCTCGACACCAGGGCGGGCGCAGCCAGCGGGGTGCGGCCGCCGGCACTCCCCCTCCCCCTCGCCACCACCGGCGGGAGCCAGCCCGTCGGGCCGGAGCCCCTCGAGCGTGAGTAGCACGGCTGCGACCGAGCCGATCACCGGCACCCGCCCGGACCCCTCGGGCGAGCCGCTGCTGCGCGTCGTCGACGTGGTGAAGCACTTCAACGTGGGAGTCGGCACCGTCTGCAGAGCCGTCGACGGGGTCAGCTTCGAGATCCGGGCCGGGGAGACGGTGGGGCTGGTCGGTGAGTCCGGATGCGGGAAGTCGACGCTGGCTCGGGTGCTGACCCGGCTCACCCCGGCGACGTCGGGCCGGGTGATCTTCGAGGGTGTCGAGCTCACCGGGCTGCGCGGAGAGCACCTGCGCCAGCAGCGCAAGCAACTCCAGATGATCTTCCAGGATCCCTTCGCCTCGCTCGATCCCCGGATGACGGTCGGCGACATCATCGCCGAACCGCTCACCAACTTCAAGGTCATCCGCGGCAAGGCCAAGGACGCCCGGGTTCAGGAGCTGCTGCGGATCGTGGGCCTCAATCCCTACTTCAACAACCGCTACCCGCACGAGTTCAGCGGCGGCCAGCGGCAGCGGATCGGCATCGCCCGGGCCCTGGCCCTCAACCCCAAGCTGATCATCTGCGACGAGCCGGTCTCCGCTCTCGACGTCTCGATCCAGGCCCAGATCATCAACCTGCTCGAGGATCTGCAGGCCGAGTTCAACCTGACCTACCTGTTCATCGCCCACGACCTCTCGGTGGTGCGGCACATCAGCTCGCGGGTCCTGGTGATGTACCTGGGCAAGATCGTGGAGATCGCCCCCAGCGACGACCTCTACTCGACCCAGTTCCACCCCTACACCAAGGCTCTCCTCTCCGCCGTCCCGGTGCCGGACCCGCGGGTGGAGTCGCAGCGGCGGCTGGTGGAGCTGACTGGCGAGATCCCTTCACCCCTGCACCCGCCCTCGGGCTGCCGCTTCCATACCCGCTGCCCCATCGCGCGGGTCCCGGGCATCTGCAGCGACGAGGAGCCGCCGCTCGAGGAGAAAGGCAACGGGCATCTCGCCGCCTGTCACTTCTCGACAGAGGTCGGAGCTGCGCTGGGCTGAACCCGGGCCACCCCACGGCCGACCCTGGGCCGTACAGTGCACGGGATGGACCACGAGGCGGCGCTGGCGTTCATCCGCAACCACCGGCGCGGCGTGCTGGCCACCCACCGGCGCGACGGGGGGCTGCAGATGTCCCCGGTGGTCGCCACGGTCGACGCCGAGAAGCGGGTGGTGATCAGCACCCGCGAGGGAGCGATGAAGACGCTCAACCTCCGCCGCGACCCCCGCGCCACCCTCTGCTCGTTCACCGACCGCTTCTTCGGTGAGTGGCACAGCGTCGAGGGGACGGTGGAGATCGTGAGCCTCCCCGAGGCGATGGAGCTGCTGGTCGACTACTACCGGCGCACCGCGGGCGAGCACCCCGACTGGAAGGACTACCGCCACGCCATGGAGCGCGAGCGCCGGGTGCTGCTGCGGATGACCGTGGAGCGCAGCGGCCCCGCCCGGAGCGGTTAGCGGAGTCCCGGTGGTGGGCTCGCGACCGCGCCCCTCGTGGTGCGCAGCGAGCCCGCCCCGATCCCGTGCACACGAGGAGGGCGGCTGATTTCAACCGCCCACGGAAAGATCTTGTTAGGGGATCGTCCGGGTCGTGTCCCAGATCCCGGCCAGCCGCTGGTCCGACTGCAAACCGCCGGGCTGAACGGCGCCGGCATTCTGCCGCCCCGCGGGCCGCATCCGACACCAGCCGGCGGGCTCGTGGTCATCTCCGGGATCGAGCTTGCCGGAGAGCTGGACACGCTCGCGAGTGTTCGACCGGCCACCTCGCGCGACCGTCGTGATGACCTCTCGTGGATGCCGGCGCTGAGGCGGTGCCGGCCGTCGTCGACCTCTCCGCGCCGATGACAAGCCAAGCGAAATTGTGCTCATCTTGTGCGCTCTGGCGACAATAGAGCACAAAGGCGTGACGCCCGGCCCGGGGGCGGAGGGCAGACTACGATGTCTGCGATGGACGAACGCGACCGCGCCACCGGCGGACCCAGGGCCGAGACCGCGGCTCCCGCGGGGGCCGTTGCGGAGCCGGGCCCCGCGGTGGAGAGGTTTGCGGGTTGGGCCCCCGGGACCCACGACGGCATGCCCGTCCTCCCTCGCGGCACATCCCTCTTCCAGGGGATCCCGGCGCCCGCGATCGTGATCGAGGCACTCGCGCCGGTCATCGGAGACGGCGCTCTGGTCAGCCGGCGATCCGGGTCCGTCGGGGTCATCCTGATCAAGGAGGCGAGCCTCTTCGAGGTGTACGCCTTCGAGGGTGGCAAGAGGCTCGACGGCCAGAGGGCGCTCCAGCTGATCTCGGAGTGGACCGACGCCACGGTGAGCGCGTACCAGCTGGATCGCAAGGTCGTGGCGGCCGCCCCATCCCTCTTCCGCGGCACCCCCTGCCACGAGGATCTCCGGCTCGAGTGGACCGATTGGAAGGGCCTGCTGGCCGACCTCTGCAGCCGCGGCGGGCTCTTCGTGGTGGAGTTCGACACGCCGATCGGCCGGGGCGTCACGATGATCCTGGACGGGCGGCAGGTGGCCACCTACACGGACGCCCATCCGGAGCTCGGTCCGGAGAGTTTGCTGGATCCGCTGGCCGCGACCAGGCGGGGGACCATGTGGGTTCGCCGCGAGCCGGCAACCCCCGCGCCGGCCGTGAGGCCGCTCCCCGCTTCGCCACACTCCACCCCGACGGCACCCGCGCCGGCCTGGGCAGCCCTGCTGGCGGCGAAGCCCCCGGCCGCCCCGGGCAGGTCCGCGCCGCTCAGCGTCGGGATCGGCTGGTCGACGGCGCCGCTCGGGTCCGCGGACACCGGAGGCGGGCACCCCCCAGCCCCGCCAGTCGCGCCCGCACCCCCCGCCAACCCTCGCGCCGCGGCCGCCCCGGCCGAGCCCTTCGACCCCTTCGCGCTGCTGGAGAATGGCGACAACCACGCGCGCCCCACCCCGCCGCTGGCCACGCTATCGGTCGCCGAGGTGGCCGTCGCACTGAAGCAGCTGGCGCGAGCTCATCTCCTACGCCAGTCTCCCCGGGTCGAGGCCATGGTCGACGACGCAGTGGCGCAGCGCGTGTCGCTGGGCATCCTCGTCGACGAGATCCGCGGCCTCGTGATCCGCGGCGTGACGTCGGTCACCCTCGCCCACCTTGCGGACGAGATGGCCGCGGTGGTCCCCGGCCCGCCTCGCTGATCCCAGCCGCCCTGGAGGCCCGGGCGAAGCTCCCCAGCGCGAGCGGGCGGATCCTGGCCCTCCGGGATCCGCGGGTGACCCGGGATCCCACGGGTCACCAGCTTCCGAGGGTCGCCGGCTTCCGAAGGTCACCCGGAAGCGCGGGTCACCGGCTCCCGAGGGTCACCCGGCCGGCGGGCTGCCCCGACCGTCCAGCTCCCGGCGCGCCATGCGCAGGCGCTCGGCGCTCTTCTCACCGCCGATGAAGGCCATGGCGTCGAACACCGGGAGGCCGGAGGGGTGGCCGAGGATGGCGATGTAGAGGACCCGGAAACCGTCGCGGGCCTTGACCCCGCGGGACTCGAGCAGACCGGTGAGGCGCAGCCGCATCGCCTCGAGGTCGTCCAACCCGCCCGCCTCCACCTCGGCGACGGCGGCGTCGAGAAGCGCTGCGGCGGTCTCGGAATCCACCTTGCGAGGCGGGAAGGCGACGTCCGGGTCCCAGGGGGCGGGACCGAGCAGCGGCTCGGCCAGCGCGACCGCGTCGCGCAGGGTGATCATCCGCTCCCGCAGGAGTGGCACCAGCCTCTGCCGCGCCTCGATGCTCGTCCCCGGCAGGTGGAACTCGAGGGCCGCAACCAGCGCCTCACCGTCCATCCGGCGGATGTGGAGACCGTTGAGGGAGTCCAGGCGGTGCGCGTCGAAGACGGCCGGCGACGACTGGACCCGCTCCAGCGAGAAGGCGGCGACCAGCTCCTCACGGCTGAAGACCTCCTGGTCGGTGCCGCTGGACCATCCCAGCAGGGCCATGGCGTTGATCAGCGCCTCGGGCAGGTATCCCAGCTCGGCGTACTCCAGGACGGTGCGGGCGCCGCGCCGCTTGGAGAGCTTCTGGCGGGTCTCGTCCAGGACGTTGGGCGCGTGGCAGAAGCGGGGCGCCTCCCAGCCCAGGGCGGCATAGATGGCGAGGTGCTTGGGGGTCGAGGGGATCCACTCGTCGGAGCGGATCACGTGGCTGATCCCCATCAGGTGGTCGTCGACGACGACGGCCAGGTGGTAGGTGGGAAAGCCGTCCGACTTGAGTAGCACCTGATCGTCGATGTCGGCGTTGTCGTAGCGGATGAGGCCGTGGATGACGTCGTCCCACTCGGTCGTCCCCTCCGGCATGCGCAACCGGAGCACCGCCGGCATCCCGCTCTCGCGCTCCGCCGCCACCTGGTCCTGCCGGCCGAGACAGCGACGGTCGTAGCGGGGCGGCTGGTGGAGGCGCTGCTGCTCGAGGCGCATCTCGGTCAGGCGCTCGGGAGCACAGGTGCACCAGTACGCAGCGCCCGATTCGACCAGTCTGCGGGCGTGCTCGGCGTAGAGGTCGAGGCGCAGCGATTGAATGTAGGGGCCGTGCGGGCCCTCCACCTCCGGGCCCTCGTCCCAGGACAGCTCCAGCCAGTGGAGGGTCTCCAGGATGGCGGCCTCGCTCTCGGGCACGTAGCGTCCCTGGTCGGTGTCCTCGATGCGGAGCACGAAGCTGCCGCCCGTGGAGCGGGCGGCGAGCCAGGCGAAGAGTGCGGTGCGGACGTTACCGAGGTGGAGGAATCCGGTGGGCGAGGGGGCGAACCGGGTCCGGATGGGAGCCACCAGACGGGGCTCAGCGCTGCGCGAAGAAGAGGACGAAGAGCGCGGTCCAGATCAGCAGCACGGCCACCAGGACGGCGGCGTCGAACCCTGAGGACCTGAAGCCGACCGGACGGGGCCCGCCGCCACCGCGCCGGCCATCCGTCGTGAGCCCCGAGCCGCCGGTTGCGCCCTCGCCCATCCCCCAGGCAGGGGGAAGGGGCGCGCCGTTGCGGGGTGGGATCGGGGAGGCCTCGTCGCGGACGGGCATGCGACCTCCGGATGTGGACGGTGACGAGATCCGATCGAGTATACCCGGGCCTGGAGTGCCGGTCCCGAGTACACTCGCGGGCCATGGCGCCGCCGCCGAACCACGTGCCGGCGGCATCGTCGCCGGCCAGCCGATGGGCCGGCGTCCGGCGCCGCGCAGGCGTGCTGCGCATCGCCGTCCCCCCGTTCGTCGCCAGCAAGCTGATCGGCGTCCTGGTGCCGATGCTGACCGTGTGGGTTCGGGGCACCGGGGCCGGTCTGCCCGTCGCCTCGACCCTGCTGCGGCCCTTCGCGCTCTGGGACGGCGCGGCGTTCACCGAGATCGCCCAGCAGGGATATCCGAGCGGCCCGCTCGACCTGGGAGCCGGAGCCCCGGGGCACCTCTGGGCGTACTTCCCGGGCTACCCGCTGCTGGTCCACCTGCTCGGCTACCTGGTGCCGAGCACCATCGCCGCGGGCATCGTGGTGAGCGCCGCCGCCGAGCTGATCGCCCTGGTGTTCCTGGCCAAGCTGATCCTGCTCGAGCGCGGCGACGAGGCGTCGGCGCGCTTCGCCTGCTGGGCCCTGGCGGTCTTTCCGTATGCCGTCTACCTGACCGCGGTCTTCTCGGAGAGCACCTTCCTGGCCGCCACCACCGCCTCGCTCTACTACATGCGCAGAGGCCGTGACGGCCGCGCCTCCGTCGCCGCGGCGATCGCCATGCTGGTACGGATCACCGGGGTCGCGCTCATCCCCGCGCTCATCGTCGACCACCTCGTCCGGCGGCGCGGACGGCCCGGGCGCGGTCTGATCGCCATCCTGTCGAGCCTGCTGGCACCGCTGCTCTTCGTCGCCTACGCGTGGCGGTCGACCGGAGACCCGCTGGCGTACCTCCACGTGGAGCGCTCGGCGTCCTTCAACCGCCTCTTCGCCTGGCCGTGGGACGGCGCCCGGGCCACCTTCGCGTCGTTCGTCGGAGGCCCGGGGGGGAACAGCTTCGTCTTCGGCATGGAGATGCTCTTCGGGGTCGCCGGGCTGGTCGCCGTGATCTGGCTGGCCTGGCACTGGCGGACCGCCGCACCCGCGCTCACCGTCTTCGCGGCGGTGGCGTGGCTGATGTCCACCTCGCTCATCTACTGGCTGAGCGTGCCCCGCTACGAGATGACGGTGGTGCCGATCTACCTGGCCCTCGCCGACGTCACCCGCCGCAATCCGCGCTCGCGTCCGGTACTGATCGCGGTATCGGCCGGTTGGATGGGGTTCCTCGCAACCCTGATGGCGACCGGCCAGTTCGTGGCCTGAGGGGGTTCGCCGCCCCCTGCCTTCTCCGGCCGTACCCGCACGGGGAGTCGAACCCCGGTTGCCACCTTGAAAGGGTGAGGTCCTGACCGCTAGACGATGCGGGCGCTCCCGCGATGGTACCCGCGCCGGGCGACGGCACTCGCCGTCAGTGGCGCCACTCCACGTCCCCGAAGAAGCCGGGCGGCCTGGGGTGCCGCCGGTAGGTGTCGCGGCCGGCCCTGGCCTCGGCGATCGAGGTGTTCACCCCGTGGCCGGGGAGCACGACCGTGCCGGGGGGGAGGGGCAGCAGCCGCGCATCGATGGAGGCGAGGATCGTCTCCAGATCACCGAATGCGAAGGTCCGCCCCGGGCCGCCGTTGAACAGCGTGTCGCCGGTGATCACCGCCTGGCCCACGCGGAGCGAGATGCTCCCCGGGGTGTGGCCGGGGGTGTGGAGGACCTCGATGCGGACCCCGCCGACCCGGACCTCCGCGCCATCCTGCAGCCGGCCGTCGATCCGCTCCTCGGGGATGTTGACCTCGGCGTCACCCACCAGCACGGGGGCGCCGGTCGCGGCGCGGACCGCGTCGTAGGTCGCCCAGTGGTCGAGGTGCCAGTGGCTGGCCACGATGCTCTGGACGCCTCCCTCGGCGGTGATCGCCGCGAGGAGAGGGCCCTCCTCGAGCGGCATGTCGACCAGCAGGCCGGCGTGCGCCGAGGTGTCGCGGACGATGTATGCGTTATTGCCGTACGGACCCATGGGCCCGACCTTGACGATCCGAGCATCTCCGTCCTCGAAGACCTCGATCGGGGCTCGGGCGGTCGTGGTCATGGCCGGGTCCGCCGCCGCGACGCGCTGCCACCCGGCGCGGCCGGGCGCCGCCGGAGACCCCTCCCCGCCCCCGGGCGACCGCCGGACCGCGCGTCGACCTCGGCGCGCATCGCCGCCTTGTGGGCCCGCTTGCCGGCCTGGTAGGCACGGCGCTCGTCGGCGGTGGTGACGTCGGCGAGGGTCGGGAAGTCGGGGGCAACCTCCTCCCACCCCTCCGGCCGGACCCCGAAGTGGCTGGCGAGGACGCCGGTCACGATCCGCCCCTTGAGCGGACCGAATCCGGGCAGAGCGGTCAGGCGGCGGTGGAGCTCCTGGGCGGTGCCGGCCTCGCGCCAGAGGCGGGAGGCGTCGCCGCCGTAGCTCTCCGCGACGACCCGGCAGAGACCCTGGACCCGCCCGGCCATGCTGGCCGGGAAGCGATGCACGGCGGGCGGGGTCCGGAAGGCGGCCACGAAGGCGTCCGGGTCGGTGGTGGCCAGGCGCACCGCATCCAGGGTGCCGAGCCGCTCGCGGATGCGGAGCGGCCCGAGGAAGGCCTGCTCGATGGGGAACTGCTGGTCGAGGCAGAAGCCGATCAGCAGCGCCAGCGGGTCCTCGGCAACCAGGCGGTTGGCCTCCTCGTCCTCGGTCCAGCCGAGGCGGGGGGCCGGCGCGGACGCGGGCATGCGGGTAGCCTACGCCAGGGGGCCGAAGGACCCGCTGGAGGCGCGGTCACTCGCCCCCAGCCAAGCGAGCGGCCACCGGGCGTGCGCCGGAGCGCCGGCGCCCGGAAACCGACGCGCCAAGGTGGTATCTCGATTCGGTCACGACCGCCGGGCCGGCGGCTCGGCGGATGGTAAGACCGTTGCCAGGCCGGGCCCTCGACGGGGCCGTGCCCCCTGCTTGCACCGCGAGGTCATGGTCACGACGTCTGCGCTGGCGGTTCCCCCCGACGAGATCGACCGCCGGCGCACCTTCTGGGTCGCCTGCGCGGGGCTGGGGCTGGTCACCGCCGCGCTCATGGTCGCCATCGTCGTCCTGACCCGCGGCACCCTCACCTACATCATCGACGACGCCTACATCCATCTCTCGATGGCCCGGACCTTCGCCACCACGGGGACCTGGGGGGTGGTCCCGGGGGACTGGGAGTCGGCGGACTCCTCGCCGGGATGGATCCTGCTCCTGGCCGGCCTGATCAAGGTACTCCCGGCCCTGACCGAATGGTTCCCCTTCATCCTCAACGGGCTGGCAGCGATGGTCGTCGTCTGGCTGGTCACCAGCCGCCAGGACCTGGTGGTGCTCCGGCGCGGCCGCAACCATCCGGTGCGGTACCTCGCCGTGATGCTGCTGCCGAGCGTCCTCTTCCTGCCCGAGCTGATCGTCCTGGGGATGGAGCACACCCTCCAGACGGCGCTGATCCTCGGTGTCCTCATCGCCCTCGAATGGCTGATCCGGGACGGCGTGACCTGGCGCCGTGTCCTGGTCTACGCGACCCTCAGCCTTCTGGGGAGCGCGATCCGCTTCGAGACCCTCTTCCTCAGCGCCGGCTGCGCCCTGGCGCTGGTGGTCCCGCCGCTCTGGGCGAGCCTCCGGCGCCGGCACCCCGACCCCGTCCTCTGGCGGCGCATCGG
>Ga0181524_10006518_pt1 | contig 10156 bp, 5 predicted proteins | sample PEATcosm2014_Bin_34_FD_119761 | JGI IMG/M metagenome (GOLD analysis project Ga0181524, IMG submission 119761) | Peatland microbial communities from MTU Mesocosm Facility, Houghton, MI, USA - PEATcosm2014_Bin05_60_metaG | ecosystem: Environmental > Terrestrial > Soil > Wetlands > Peat | place...
GTCGCGAACCTCAACGCGCTCTACGTGCGGTTCAACGAGGAGGCGAAGAAGGACCCGTCGCTCCGCGACGAGGGCCGCGCGTGGTTCAAGCGGCTCGAGGACGGCGAGCCGGAGGCGGTCGCGTTCTGGGAGCGGTTCCGGCAGGTCAGCCTCGCCGCGTTCGAGGAAGTCTATCGCGTGCTCGGCGTGCGCTTCGACGAGATCAGCGGCGAGTCGAAGTACGACAAGCTGATGCCCGGCGCCATCCGCCGGCTCGAGCAGCTCGGCCTGGCGAAGCTCGACCAGGGCGCGCTCATCGTGGACCTTTCCGCCGACAAGATGCCGCCGGTCCTGCTCCGAAAATCCGACGGCGCAACGCTTTACGACACGCGCGACATCGCCGCCGCGGAGGATCGGTGGAACCGGTACCACTTCGCCCGGATGATCTATGTCGTCGGCGGAGACCAGAAATTGCACTTCCGCCAGATTTTCAAAGTGCTCGAGATGATGGGCTATCCCTGGGCGAAAGACTGCGTCCACGTGGACTTCGGCATGGTCCGGATGAAAGGCGCGGAGGGCGCCGGCAAAATGTCCGGCCGCCGCGGCGAAGTCATCATGCTCAAGGACGTTCTGCGCGAGGCGATCGAGCGCGCGCGGCAGGCGATCGAGGCGAAGAACCCGGACCTGGCGGACAAGGAGCGCGTCGCCGCCGCCGTCGGCATCGGCGCGGTGGTCTTCAACGATCTCAAGCGCCAGCGGATCAAGGACGTGGACTTCGACTGGGACGCGATCCTCAGCTTCGAGGGCGAGACCGGGCCGTACGTCCAGTACGCGCACGCGCGGTTGTGCAGCATCCTGAGGAAGCACGGCAAGGCGCCGGCGGAGCGGGTCAACTTCGCGCTCCTGGCCGAGCCGGAGGAATTCGCCCTCGCGAAGGCGATGGCCGGCCTGGGGCCGACCGTCCGCCGCTCCGCCGAGGCGTGCGAGCCGGCTATGGTCAGCCAGTATCTCCTGGACCTCTGCACCCGGTTCAGCAGCTACTATCACAAGCACAAGGTCGTCGGCGACGACCCGGACCTGACCGCCGCGCGCGTGCTGCTGGTGGACGGCATTCGCCAGACCATCGCCAACGGCCTCGAACTGCTCGGCATCGCGGCGCCGGAGGAGATGTAGCCGCCCGCGCGCTTGAGCGATTCGCCGGACATGCGTATAATCGAAAGCGTCGGCGGCGCTTCTTGAACGAGTGGCCAAGGATAGAGATGCATGGTCAAGCTCTCTGAGATTCGGGAACTCGCCCACACGATTGCTCGCGAGTTCAAGCCCGAGAGAATCGTGCTGTTCGGCTCTCACGCCAGGGGCGCGGCGGGCGGAGAATCGGACGTGGACCTGCTGGTCATACTGTCTTTCCGGGGAAAAGGGTGCCGGAAGGCCGTCGAGATCCTCGAACGCGTCAAGCCGGCCTTCGCCCTGGACCTGCTGCTGCGCACTCCCAAGCAATTCGAGCAACGCATTCGACAAGGGGACTTTTTCCTTCGCCGCATTGCGCAGGAGGGAGTTGTGCTGTATGAAAACCCTCACGCGTGAGTGGGTGAAAAAAGCCGAAGGGGATTTCAACACGTTGCTGCGCGAAGTTCGCGCGCGCAAGACGCCGAACTACGATGCCGCATGTTTTCACGCGCAGCAATGCGTCGAGAAATATTTAAAGGCCCGTTTGCAGGAAGCAGAAATGCCGTTCGGCAAAACCCACAATCTCATTGTCCTCTTCAATGCTTGCGTGACGCTGGAACCGCTTTGGGGAATCTTGGGCAGGCCCATTGTCGTCTTGAACGCCTACTCGGTCGAACTTCGTTATCCCGGCGAGTCGGCAGATCGGCAGATGGCAAAGGAGGCGCTCGCTGCGACTCGGGAGCTTCGCGGGGTTGTGCGTGAATCACTGGGGCTGGACGCTGATTAGCGAGCTGGGGCTCTTGAACATGGGGCGGATCGCGAAGGCGTCCCGAGACCAAAATGTGAGGATTGTCAGGACCTTTATTATACGCTTCTAGGGGAGAAGAACCATGCCCGATCAAACCACCGTTCCGCCATCCGCGCCCTCGGCTCAACCGGCTCCGGCGAAGGCCGCTCGCAAGCGCCGGCGATGGCCGTGGATTCTGCTGGGCATCTTCGTCCTGATCCTGCTTCTCGTCGCGCTGCTGCCGACGATCGCCTCGACCGGGCCGGTCAAGAGCATGGTGCTCGGGCGCGTCAACCAGCAGCTCAACGGGACGGCCAGCATTGATTCCTGGTCGTTCGGCTGGTTCTCGGGATTCAAGTTGTCCGGCATCCGCGTTGCGGACGCGCAGGGCCGGCCGGTGCTCGCCATCCAGTCCATCACGCTTCCGGCCAGCGTGCCGGCGCTGCTCAGTTCGAATAAACAGCTCGGCACGATCGCCATCGAGTCGCCGAAGGCGGACATCGTCCTGTACGCCGACGGCACGAACAGCCTGACCCGGCTCATCAAGCCGACGGCTGCGCCCAAGGCTCCGGCTCCGGTGACGCCGCCCCAGCCGCTCGGCTTCGACGTGACCGGCGATATCGCCGTCAGGAACGGCCAGATCAGCGTCCAACCCGCCGGCGCCGCCGAGCCGTACCTCGTCCGCGACCTGGACGTGGACGTCAAGATCGAGTCGCTCGAGAAGCCGATCCGTCTCGACGTGAAGGCCGCACTCGGCGCGGAACGCGCGGCCCTGGCGGTGAACGTTTCGGCCACCGTGCTCCATGCGGGCAAGCCCGACCCGAACGCGGTCGAGGCGGACATCGCCGTCACCTTGGGCGGGTTGGATCTCGGCCCGGTCGCGGCGCTCGGGCGACCGTATGGATGTCCGGTCGAAGCCGGCGGCGTCCTCACCGTGCAGAAGCTGACCGTGCAGGTCCAGGGCATGGACTCGATCAAGGCGGCCGGCGACATCGCGCTGGACCATCTCGCGCTCTCCGGCGGCCCGTTCGGAAAGGACCGGCCGAAGTTCGATCATGTCGGCCTGGCCTTCGACGTCTCGAAGACGGGCCCGACGCTGGAGATCAAGCAATTCAAGTTCGCCTCGCCGGTGGCCGCCGCGGGCGCTTCCGGGTCGCTGGAGATGCCGGCGCCGGGCAAGCCGCCGAAGGGACGCCTCGCCGCGGACGCGCAAGTCAACCTGCCGGCGCTCGCCGCGCAACTGCCCGATACGCTGAAACTCCAGAAAGGCCTCACGATCGAAAGCGGCTCGGTCAAGCTGGACGCCAAGCTCGATTCCGACGAGAAAGGCCAGCGCGTGGAAGCGTCGCTGAGCGTCGAGGACGTGGCCGCGGTCAATGAGGGCCAGCGGATCGCCCTCGAAGCGCCGATCGTGCTCGGTCTCCGGGCCTCGCTGACGGACAAGGGCGCGCAGATTGACGATCTCCACCTGACCTCCTCGTTCGCCAGCGTAACCGGCGCCGGCTCCATGGAGAAGTTCGACCTCACCGTCACCAGCGACCTGGAGGCCGCGCTGCGCGAGGCCGCCAAGTTCGTTGACCTGACCGGCAAAAGTTGCGCGGGCCAGGCGAGCGTGACGCTGCACGTCGCCGGCGCGGAACGGCAGAAGACCATCGCCGGCGAGGCGACTCTGACCGGCCTCGCGTTGACCGGTTTCACGCCCGGCCCGGTCAACCTGGCGGAGGCGAAAATGACCCTCGGCGCAACGGCGCTGCTCGACGAGAAGAACGCCCTCCAGAGCATCAGCGGGCTGAAGGTGGACTTCACGGCGCCGTTTGCGTCAGGCGAGATTTCGGCGGAGAGCATTGCCCTCACGCCGGGCCAACCGCTGCCGACGCTCCAGAACGGGAAGATCAGCGCGGACGCCGACCTCGGCGGCATCGCGAGTTTCGCCGACGCGGCCGGTCTTATGCCGGCCGGAATCGGACTCGGCGGCAAGCTGGCCTTCGACGCCGGGCTGGCCGTGGACAGCGGCGTCGTGCGCCTGGGGCCGATCAACGCCACCCTGACGGACCTCGACGCGGCCCAGGGCGAAAAACACCTCCGCGAGCCGAAGGTGACGCTCGGCGGCTCGGTCGAGGCCAGCCCGGCCGGCCGCAGCGCGAAGGTCCGCGGCCTCAAGTGCGATTTCTCCGCCGGCTCGTTCGCCGTGGAGTCGCTGGACGTCCCGGACTGGGCGGCGGCGCCCGCCGGACTCACCGCGACGATCACCGGCGCGCTGGACCTCGAGCTCGCGCTCGTGTCGTTCAAGGACTTCGCCGCGCTGCCGCCGGGGATGAGCATCACCGGTCAGGCGAAGTTCACCCTGAAGGACGCCATGCTCGCGGACAAGCAGTCCGTCAATCTGGACGCCGCGGTGACCTCGCTCAAGGTTACGCCGGCGACGGGGCCGGCGATCGAAGAGCCCAGCCTCACGCTGACGGCGGCGGCGGACATCGCGCCGGCCAGTCAGACGCTCACGCTGAATTCGCTCGCAATCCAATCGTCCTTCTACAGCCTGCAGGCCAAGGGCTCGCTGGCCGATTGGGGCAAGGCGCGGAACCTGACGCTGGACGGGACGCAGGAGTGCAACTGGGACAAGATCGGTCCGCTCGTCGTGGCCTTCTCCGGCAAGCCGGTCGAGATGTCCGGCAAGGACAAGACTCCCTTGCACGTCGTCCTATCGCTGGGGGCGGAGGGCGCCAGCGCGCTGCTCGCCGCGGCCATCGCCGATGCGGCGGTCCACATTGACCAGATCAAGTACATGGGCCTTGAGACGGCCGCGCTCGACGTGCCGGCGAAGGTCAAGGACAGCGTCGCTAGGGTGAATGTTACCGCGACGGTCAACGGCGGCGCGCTGAAACTGCCCATGAAGGTGGACGCGTCGAAACCGACGCCGGAATTCACGCTGCCGCCGAATACCGCGATCCTCACGGATGCGAAGATCACGCCCGCGATGGCCGACGAGGCGCTCGCCAAGGCCGTGCCCATCTTCAAAGGCTGCACCGTCGCGGACGGCAGCATAAGCCTGGACTCGCAGAGCCTCGATGTTCCGCTCGGCGCGGACGCGATCCAGACCGCTGCGTTCGAGGGCGGGCTGAGCTTCAAGGGCGTCCGGATGAGTTCCGCCGGGCAACTGCAATCCATCCTGTCCGCGGTGGGCCTCGCCGGCGCCGGCGGCACGGACCTCGCCCGGATCGAGGACCAGCGCGTTTCGCTGTCGCTGCGCAATGGGCGCATCTACCAGGGACCCATGCTGATCACGTTGGCGGGCTTCACGATCAAGATTTCAGGCTCGGTCGGCCTCGCGGACAAGACACTGGACATGGCCGTCGAGATTCCCATCACGCTGACCATGGTCGGCGGCCGCGCGGACTACTACCAAGCGCTGAAGGGCCAGGTGCTCCGCATTGCGATTACGGGCACCACGGACCAGCCGCAATACTCGGTCAAAGAGGGCTTGCAGAAGCTCATCCAGAATGCCGCCAAGAAAGTGCTCGAACAGAAGGCGCAGGAGCAGGGCGGCAATCTGCTCAACCAGGGAGTCCGGAACCTCTTCAAGTAGCGAGCGGCCGAAGGGCGCGCGACGGGGAAATCGGGACCCGCGTTCCGGCAGAGTGAAAGAGCAGGGCATGAAGGCTCTGATCGTTTCCACCAACCGCTACCGGAACCCGGCGCCGGTGATGCCGGTCGGCGCGTGCCTGGTGGCCGAGGCGGCCGAACGCGCCGGGCACCGCGTGGCGCTGCTCGACCTGATGTTCGAGCGCGACCCGGTCCGCGCGCTGGAGTCCGCACTCGACCGCGAACGGCCCGACGTGATCGGCCTCTCCGTCCGCAACATTGACAACAACGACGCGCAGCGCCCGCGCAACCTCTATGAGGAACTCGCGCCGCTGATGGCGTCGCTCCGCCGAAAGACGCCGGCGCCGGTCGTGCTCGGCGGCGCGGCGGTCGGCGTGATGCCGGAGGCGCTGCTGCGATACACGGGCGCCTCCTGCGCGTCGCTCGGAGACGGCGAGGCCGTCTTTCCGGGGCTGCTCGACGCGCTGGCCGCGGGCCGGTCGCCGCGCGAAACGCCGGGGCTGGCGTGGCTCGAGGACGACGCGCTGGTCCGCAGCCGCCCCGCGCCGCAATGGCCGCTCAGCTCCGCCGCGCCGGGCGGAAGGGATGGATGCCCGGTCCCGGACTACCGGCGCTGGCTGCGGATGAGCTCCTACCGGTCGCTGCTGACGGCCGCGCCTGTGCAGACCAAGCGCGGCTGCCCGTTCGAATGCGTCTACTGCACGTACGCCGCGCTGGAGGGCCGGACGTACCGTCTCTGCGAGCCGGAAGGCGTCGCGCGCGCGGTGCGGTCGCTCGCGGCGGCGGGGCTTCGCGACATCGAGTTCGTGGACAACGTCTTCAACGCGCCTCGCGACCACGGGCAGGCCGTCTGCGAGGCGCTGGCTAGGGACCGCCACGGCGCGCGCCTGCAGAGCCTCGAACTCTCGCCGCGCTTCCTCGACGACGAACTGCTGAGCGCGATGGAAGCGGCGGGATTCGTCGCGATGGGCATCACGGTCGAGAGCGCGGCGGACGCCGTCCTCGCCCGGATGCGCAAGGGCTTCACCGCCGAGGACGTCCGGCGCGCGGCCGAGGCCGTCCGCCGGCATCGCATTCCCTGCCTCTGGATACTGCTCTTCGGCGGACCCGGCGAGACGGAGGCGACCGTCCGCGAGACGCTCGATTTCGTCCACCGGTCGGTGCGCCCGCAGGACGTGGTCTTCTACAATTGGCGGCTGCGCGTCTATCCCGGCACCGAGCTCGAGCGGATGGCCCGCGCCGAAGGCGTGCTGGAAGGCGGCCGCGACGGATTGCTCAAGCCGGCGTTCTACTTCTCGCCGGGCATGGACCCGGTCCGGCTGGACGAAACGCTGCGGCGCTTCGCGGCGTCGCACCTGAACTGCGTCAGCCTGGAGTCCGTCGGCCTGCCGCTGTTGCCGATGATCCAGCGCGCGGCCTCGCGGATCGGCGCCCGGCCGCCGATGTGGCGGCACACGCGGCTGCTCCGCCGCACGCTGAGGCTCTTCGACCGGAGCCTGTGAAAGAGGACTGAAGGAGCGCGTGTTGCCTTCAAGAGAAGCCGCCGTGCGGATCGCCTCGGTCGCGACGGCCACGCCGCCGTTCGCCATGGAGCAACAGAACGCCGGGGCGTACCTGGAGGAGCATTTCGGCGCGGGGCTGACTCCACGGAGCCGCACGGTCCTGCGGCAGGTGTTCGCCCATCCGAGCGTTCGGACGCGGCATTTCGCGGTCGAAGACCCGGCGTGCCTCGTGGACGAAGACCCGGACCGGCGCGTCGCCCGGTTCACCCGCTGGGCGGTTGATCTCTCGGAGAAGGCCGCTCGCAAAGCCCTGAGACAGATCGGCTTGGGGCCGGCGGACGTTTCCAGCCTCATGGTCAACACGTGCACCGGATATCTCTGCCCCGGCATTGCGACGTACCTGATCGAGAGGCTCGGCCTGCCGCGCGACATCCGCGCGCACGACCTCGTCGGCAGCGGCTGCGGCGGCGCGGTGGCGAGCCTCCAATTGGCGGAGTCGCTCCAGCGGGCAGCGCCCGGCGGCGTGACGCTCACCGTCTCGGTGGAAATCTGCAGCGCCACGTTCCAGATGAGCGACGACCTCAGCCTGATCGTCTCGAACGCGCTGTTCTCCGACGGCGCGGCGGCGGCCGTGCTGTGGGACCGGCCCGGCGGACTGGAGCTGATCGCCGGCGGCAGCCGTTTCGCGCCGGAGCACCGCGACGCCATTCGCTACGTCCACAAGAACGGCCAACTGCACAACCAGCTTTCGATCCAGCTCCCGCGGATCGTCCGCGAGCCGACGGCGGAACTGGTGCGCCGCCTGCTCTCGGCCCATGACCTGCGCGCCGGCGACGTACGGCATTGGGCGCTGCATCCGGGCGGAGAGAAAGTCATCGCCTCGCTCCAGGACGCGCTCGGCCTGACCGAAGCGCAGCTAGCGCCCTCGCGCGCCGTCCTCGCGGAGCACGGCAACATCTCCTCGCCGACCGTCTGGTTCGTGCTGCGAAAAATCCTGGATGCGGGCGTCGCCCCCGGCGACTGGTGCATGATGCTGGCCTTCGGCGCGGGATTCTCCGTCCACGGACATCTCCTGCGCGCCACGCCGTCCTGAGCCGACAACGGCACAACCGTTTTAGCCGCGAAGAGGCACAAGGAGCATCATAGGTAAGTCATTCCTCCGTATTGCCGAATGCCGGTTGCCGAATGATGATGGCAAAGTGCGAAGGATAGGAAAACGGCCGCCAATGGCGCGCAGCACCGGCAGCAAAAGGAGACCGCCTGCGTAGGGTCTGCTAAGCAGGCAAGATCGGGTTGAAGAGAAAATGCGTTGTGATTCCCGGGAATACCCGTAATACGGCCATGGCCGGCGACACATTGGTTTACTTGGACGGCACGGCGAGATCGTATTGGGCAGCTGTCTTTGCATGCTTGAGAAGGAGCTCCAAGGCCGGTCGGTCAGCTGTCGTTCCATCCCATCCACGCGGGAATCTGGTTGGAATACCGCACTCAGCGATGTACGGAGATGGTTTTCGGCCGGTCGGAGGCCCACCGGTTCCCTGAGATTTGAATCGCGAAGCGCTTCTTCGGCTCCATGCCCAAGTGAACATAACACCTATCCTAGCCCTTGTCATTGCAACATAGAGTAAGCGACGGCGTTCTTCATTATCATTTGCCGGCAGTTCGAGGGAATCTTCCATAAAAGGTATAAACACGAAGTCGGCTTCCAAGCCCTTGCTGCCATGCAGTGTCATGAACCTTACAGTCTTCTCAACGGCGCCCTCTTGGTTGGGCTCCGGTTCTCCGCGAATTTCCCGCGCAGAGACGATGTGTGGGAGCAAGTTCGACAATGGGGCAACCCGGCCTGCCACTAACTCAGCAGCATCAAGCGCGTCAGTTAAGCGTTCTGCATCCAGCACAGCATCCTTGAAGCCCACCAATGAAACAGCGGTTCCTTCAGTGCGATTCTCGTCGACCCAAGAGCACACTGCCGACCAGAGCGGCACCGAGGCAGAAAGTGCTCGCTGAACTAAGCTCGCGGCCAGGGAAATAGTAGGCTCCAAGATCAGTTTCAACAGGATGCGAAGTTGCAGATTCCGATCATGGTTGCTCAGAAAATCACGCAGCAGCGCCAGCTTATACTCAGCGGAAATCGTATCGTCTACAGCACTCAGATGATTTGCGAGAGGAAGGCCATATTGGCGCGTCCGCAACGATTCGAAAAGTTCCGCTCCTAGAGGCTTGGACGTGCAGAGAACCAGTATCCTTTCGGGCGGAACGGGAGGATCATGAGTGAGCAGTGTTTGAAGCGCTGCGCCCAGAAACTCGCGCTCTGCTTTCTCGCTCTTAAGATCAACCGATGCAACGAATCCACCCGCGGCCCTTAGGTCCGTCTTCTCCAGTGAAAGAAGTTTGGCCTTATCCTTACGCCCAGAGTTCCGCCGTATCAGGGCATCCGTCGCATCTACAATGGCCTTCGGAAGACGAGAGGTAACGGGTAGAATCTCAACTGCGGCGCCGGGATAGGAGGACTGAAACTTCTGGATGCCCTGTAACTGTGCATACCTTAGTCCTTCCCCGTAAATGCTCTGATCATCGTCGCCAGCTGCAACGAGCTCATTGCGGCCGTTAAGAAGCAACCGAACGAATCTTTGATCAGCTTCGTTCAGGTCTTGGTACTCGTCTACCAGTAGGAACGTGAACTTCTTGCACTCTTCATCCCGAACTTCTGAAAACTCAGAGAGGACCTTGACAGCCAACCTTACAACTTCGAACCAGTCGATGGCGGAGTAGAAGGATTGTAATGAAGTGTACAGTTGTGCGAACGCGCCATCCGGCTCCGAACATTCCGCAGATGAAGCTCTGTACTTCTTAAGCTGGCTCTTGGCTTGTCTGATCGCGCAGCCGAGCATGTACATTGTGTCGCCCAGAATAGCCTCTTCTAGAAAGTTGTCCACGACAGTGAAACCCGCGTCCAAACCAATTCTTTTGCAATGACTATGAAGAACACCTTTAGCTCTATGGTGAAGAGTTGTTGAGGTTGAGAACTCCTTCGAGATTCTCTCTCTTGCCTCCTCAATGAAATCGGCTGCGGAAGCATTCGTCAGTGTAGCCTCGAAGAAGTCTGAAAGACCGTACCCAA
>Ga0181524_10006519_pt1 | contig 10155 bp, 7 predicted proteins | sample PEATcosm2014_Bin_34_FD_119761 | JGI IMG/M metagenome (GOLD analysis project Ga0181524, IMG submission 119761) | Peatland microbial communities from MTU Mesocosm Facility, Houghton, MI, USA - PEATcosm2014_Bin05_60_metaG | ecosystem: Environmental > Terrestrial > Soil > Wetlands > Peat | place...
CGGACGTAGTGCTGGGAGCGGACAGCCTGGAGGGTTACCTGAAGCAGACCAACTTCTTCGGCGCCATCATCGGCCGCTACGGCAACCGCATCGGCCACGCCACCTTCAAGCTCGACGGCAAGCCGTACACCCTGCCCAAGAATGACGGCGACAACACCTTGCACGGAGGCCCCCAGGGCTTCGACAAGCGCGTGTGGAAGGCCACCCCGGCCGCCACCGCGGAGGGCCAGGGTCTCGAGCTGACTTACGTGAGCAAGGACGGTGAAGAAGGTTTCCCGGGAAATCTCTCGGTAAAGGTGGTCTACACCCTGACCACCCGCAACGAGCTGAAGATCGACTACACCGCTACCACCGATCGGGACACGGTGGTGAACCTGACCAACCACTCGTACTTCAACCTGGCCGGGCAAGGCGAGGGCGACGTTCTCGGCCACCAGGTTCAGATCGACGCCGCCCGCTTCACGCCGGTGGACGCCGGCCTGATCCCCACCGGAGAGCTTCGCGCCGTGAAGGGCACGCCTTTCGATTTCACTACCGCGACGGCGATTGGCGCGCGCATCGGCCAGAGCGACCAGCAGTTAAAGCTGGGCAACGGTTATGACCACAACTGGGTGCTGAACAAGGGCAAGGGCGGACTGACGAAGGCGGCCGAGGTCTTCGAGCCGAAAACCGGGCGCGTGATGGAGGTATGGACCACCGAGCCGGGCCTGCAATTCTACACCGGCAACTTCCTGGACGGCTCCGTGCGGGGCAAAGGCGGAAAAGTGTATCCGTTCCGCAGCGCGTTCTGCATGGAGACCCAGCACTATCCCGATTCGCCCAACAAGCCGAGCTTCCCCACCACGGTGCTGAAGCCGGGGACCACCTACCACACCACGACGCTTTACCGCTTCTCGGCGCGATAGGCGGGCGAGACCGGGGACAGGCAGCGAATTTCGCAGGGGCGGCGAAATTCGAAGCCTGTCCCCCAGGTCACTCCGATTCTTCGGTAGGGCCGGAAGGCTGGTAGTAGTCCTGGACCGGCTCCTCGCCGGCTTCGGCTTCGGACTCCTGGTCCTCGGCGCGCTTCTCTCTCCGGCGCTTCACGGGGCCGGGAAGCTCGGGGCGGCGGTCCGGATCGTAGGGAGAAATGGGACCCACGCGGAAATCGTCCATGGTGGACCTCCCTTGGTTGCTATTGGCCCAGGAACTTCTCGAGCTTCGCGACTTCCTTCTCCGCGAGGTCGAGATTTCTCTGCGCGGCCGCGACGTCGCCTCGCTGCAAGGCGGCGTCGGCTTCGTTCATCAGGTAGTCCATGCGCTGCGCGGAGGCGGCCATGTCGGCGCGAAGCCCCAGCCCGGATCGGGCCTGTGCTTTGCGCAAAGATTCCAGGCTGGACCTGACCGTCCCAGCCCGGATGCTGAGCAGCGATCCCTGCTCGCGGAGATTCTCCAACTGCTCCGCACGGGCGGCATCCGCGGCGGAAGCCGCGGGCGCGGGCGTTGCCTGTTGCGGAGGCGCTGGCGGCGAAACAGGTTGCTCGGCGGGCTGTTGGGCCGGCGCCGGGGCCGGGGCCGCGGCAGCGGCCGGCGCGCGGCGAGCCGCTTTGGCCGCAGGCTTGGCCGCAGGCTCCGGTGACGCCTTCGGCTGGCTGGCCGGTGGTGTCTCAACCGGCGCCGGAGCCGGGGATGGCGCCGCAGCCGGCGGCGGTTCGGCCGGCGCCTGTTGGGCTGGCGCCGAGACAGCGGCAACCGGCGCGCTTTCGGCGGCCGTACGGCGGAACTTCGGAATCTGCGTTGCCGCGGCAATGATGATCGCGATGGTGGCCAGCGACCCCAGGGCGATGTATAGTCCGCGGTGGCTGCGCGCGGCCGGCGGAGGCGGAGGAGGCAGCGCAACAACCGGCGCCTCGGCAGGCGCCGCAACCGGCTGCTGCACAGACCCCTGCACGCTCAGAAGGGCCGCTCGAAACGCGTCGGCGGTCTGGAAACGCTGCGCCGGATCCTTCTCCAGGGCCATGAGAATAATCTCGCTGAGCGCGGGAGGCAGGCTCGGATCGAGCTGAATGGGCGGCGGCGGATTGGTTTCCAGGTGCGCCGCCATGATGGAATACTCGCTGTCTCCCTGGAAGGGACGGGCTCCGGTGACCATCTCGTAAAGCGAGATGCCGAGCGAGTAAAGATCCGAGCGCGGGTCCAGATCGGCCGCGCCTTGGATCTGCTCCGGCGACATGTAATACAGCGACCCGACGGTGCTCCCGGTCTGCGTGAGTTTGCGGTCCACCACCATTTTGGCGATCCCGAAATCCATCAGCTTGACCACGCCGCTGGGGGTGACAATCATATTGGCGGGTTTGATGTCGCGGTGGACCACGCCCCGGGCATGCGCGTAAGAAAGCGCCGAGAGCACCTGGGCCGTGTAGTCGATGGCCTTATCGATGGGAATGCGGCCCGAGCTTAGAGCCGCCTCGATGGTGACGCCTTCGACGTACTCCGTCAACATGAGCAACTGGTTGTCCAGCCGCAAGGCGGTGTGCATGGCGGCAATGTTGGGATGATCGAGGCTCGCCTGGAGCTTGATCTCGCGCATGAACCGGTCCGCGAGCTCGGCATCGCCATCGAGGTCGGGCAACACTACCTTCATGGCCTCGACGCGGTCGGAAATGACATTCCGGACCTTGTAGACACGCCCCATTCCGCCGGACCCGAGGACTTCCAGAACCTCGTAGTCGCCGACGCGGGAACCGATTTCGTAGTTCATGAATGCCTCCCTGACGCTCTAGATTATACGCCGCGCACGCCTACTCCACCAGCAAGCACAACCGGAGCATCTCCTGAAGGCTGGCATCGAGAGCTTTCTCGATAGCGGCAGGGTCGGCCGGGGTGCCCTCTGGGCCCGCCGCAACTCGCCCCATGGCGGCGACCAGCGCCTCGCGGTCGCGGGTGCCATCGAGCAGCGAGATCAGGGCGCGGCCGGTCTCGTCGGGGAGGTCGATGCTCTGATGCCGCTGGTTGGTGACCATGGTCAGGCCGAGGGAAAGCTGCAAGCGAGCCAGCGGACTCGCCACCGGCCGCTCGGCGATCGCCGTGGCCACTCGAGGCGGCTGCTGCCAGAGCTCGATGGCCTCCGCCTCCGCCAGACGCATGAGCATATCGGCCGCGTCCTCCGGGCGGTACCCGCGGAGGGGAAGGCCGGCTACCGGAACGGAGCCCGGCCAGCGGGAAGCCAGGAAGCCCAGCACATCCTTGACCAGCGGATGGTTGGTGGTCAGGCTTCTGCCCTGCGACAGCTCGAATTTCTGCGCGCCGTCCGGCTGCGGCTCGGCCGGTTTCACGCGAGAGGCGGCGGCGAGCGGCTGGAAACGGTCCAACGAGAGGGTCCGGTCGAGCGGGATGTCCTGGCGGCAGAGGATACTCTCCCGGAATTTCCGGCAAGCCAGAAAATCGCCGTACTGCCGGGCCTCGAACCAATCCTCACCGGGCCACGGGAGATCGCGGACATCGTCGCGCACCGGCTCGGCATCTCCCAGGTACTGCAACCCATGGCGGGCGGTGTGCTCTATGAAACCCAGGAGATACACCGGATCGTTGGTCTCCGATAAGTCGTCGTGAAAAATGGCTTCAGCGCCTCTTTCAAGCACATTCTCCATCTCTTTGCGGATGGCGGCGCGGCCGGGGTCGTCGGCGGGACGCGCGGCCACCAGACGCGCCAGCTCGTGCGCCTTTTCGATGCGGATGCGCGACGAAGCCGCGCGCCGGGTGTGGAATTTCAGAAGATCCCACACGTAGCGCCGGAGGTGGCTTCCCGGCAGAGCGTTGTAGCTGACATAAGCGACGCCGCCTGGGGAAAGCGCCGCGGCGCAGATCTCGAGCAGCCGGTCGCGAACCTCGGCAGGCACCCACGAATAGAAGCCGTGGGCAATGATGTAATCGAACTCGCCATCGGGCTTCCAGCCGAGCAGATCGGCCTGGCACAGCTCCAGGTTGGTGACACCGAGTTTCGCGGCCGCGTCGCGCCCCCGCGCCAGGGGAACGGCGGCCCGATCCACGCCGGTGAATTGGCCTTCCGGGTATTCGAAAGCCAGCGGCAGCAGGTTGCACGCGTCGCCGCAGCCGATTTCGAGCACGCGCCACCGGCTGACTGGCGGCGGCGTCATTCCCGCGATGGCCGCCAGGGCCGCTACGCGCGAGGGGTGCGACTGCGGGCGCGGCAGGCTCGGATAAGGAACCTCGTCGTAAAGGTCGGGCAAGGCCTTAGTACGTGGCGTTCGCCGTCGTGGAGCTGCCTTGCGCGTTGGTGAGTTGCACCGAAACGGAGGTCAGCGGGTTAGAGCCATTCGTAAACGTGAAGGGCATCGTCAGCGAGAATTGGCTTCCGTACGGCGGATCGGCGGTCTGATAAAAGGGCGCGAAAACCGACGCCAGCGAAACGGTGGCGGAACTACTGGCCAGAGTCACGCCGGCAGCCGCCGTGAACCCGACTGTGGCCGAGACCATCTCGCGCGAGGTGGCGTATCCCACCACGACCAGGTTAAAGCCGCTGCTGGTGCGGGTGACCGTCGCGCTCTTGATGAACGGCGCGCTCTTGGCGATGGCTATTTTTGTGGACGGCGCCGGCGATGGCGTGATGTCGATGCCCGCGGCAGTCAGCTTCAGAGTGAGGGTGATGGTTCCGGAGACGGTGCCGACCTGCACGGCGGGCGCCGTAGAACTACTAAAGGCCACTTGGGTGGAACTGGCCGCCACAGTGAAACTGGCGGTGCGCCCGCCGGTGGTGAACACCACTTCCTGGCCGTCGTCCGGCGACGGGGCATCGGGGGCGAAGGTCAAAGTAATCTGCCCGGTGATAGCGAGCGGATACGCACTCGGGATGGTGATCCCCAGAGCGGGTTGCGTGGCAGGCGAGGCCGTGGCCGGCAACCCTGTAATGGTGACGGATGGGCCAGGCGGCACACCCACCGTAATGGTGAGCGACTGCGTGGCGGTCTGGCCTCCGCCCGCCACATTCACCGTGAAGGTAAATGCGCCCGGCGCGGTGGGGGTCCCACTGAGGGAGCCGGTGGATGAATTCAGGGTGACTCCACCGGGCAGCGCCCCCGTGGAAACCGACCAGGTAAACGTACCGCTTCCACCGGCCAGGGCGAGCGTCTGGCTATAGGCTGCACCCACGGTGCCGTTCGGCAGGGTGGCCGTAGTGATGGTCAGCGCGGCGGTGACGGTAATGGTGAACGACTGGGTGGTTGTGACCTGCGTCGAATCGGTCACCTTCAGGGTAACGGAGAAGGTTCCGGCGGCGGTAGGTGTGCCTGAAATGACCCCGGCAGAGCTGATCGAAAGGCCACTCGGAAGAGCACCCGAGGCCACGGACCAGGTGTACGGCGGCGTCCCGCCGGTCGCGGCGAGAGTGGTAGCTGTATAGGAGACCCCCACGGTGCCGCCGGGCAGCGAACTCGTCGTGATGGCCAGCGGGGCCGGATTGATCTTGATGGTGAGTGCCTGCGTGGCCGTGGCCTTTGCCGCATCTACAACCTGGATGGTGAAGCTGAATGTCCCGGTCGCCGTGGGCGTTCCGGTGAGGCTGCCTGTGGCACTCAGCGTGATACCGGTTGGCAGCGCCCCTGTGGCAACCGACCAGGTCAGCGTACCGCTTCCACCGGCCGCGGCCAGCGTCTGGCTATAGGGAGTGCCGACGGTGCCGTTTGGCAGCGTGGCTGTGACGATGGTCAACCCGGCGGCCACCGTAATGTTATAGGACCTGGTGGCTATCATCTGCGCCGAATCGGTCACTTGCAAGGCAAAAGAGAAAGATCCGGCGGCAGTCGGTGTGCCGGAAATGACGCCGGCGGAACTGATGGAAAGGCCGCCCGGGAGAGCGCCCGCGGCCACCGACCACGTGTACGGCGGAGTCCCACCGGTGGCGGCCAAGGTGGTCGCTGTGTAGGCGGTCCCCACCGTACCGGCGGGCAGCGAAGCCGTCGTGATGGTGAGCGCGGCCGGATTGATCTTAATGGTGAAACTGCCGGAGGCACTGGCCTGCGCCGAATCGGTAACTGTGACCTGGTAGGTGAAGGAGCCGGGGCTGGTAGGCGTGCCGGAGAAGGTTCCGGAGGTGGCAAGGGTCAAGCCGACAGACAAAGTGCTGCCCGTCAACCGCCAGGTATAGGGCGGAGTTCCTCCGGTGGCGGCCAGAGTCTGCGAGTAGGGCACGCCGACGGTCCCGGCGGGCAGGCTGGTGGTGGCGATAGCCAGTGGGGGCGCGGTGATCGTGATGGTATAGCCCTGGGACACGGAGACGGCCGCGGCACCGGGCGTTTGGCTGGTCACCTTCACGGCGAAAATGAAGATTCCTACGCTACTGGGTGTCCCGCTTATGGTACCGGAGGTAGAGATTCCGAGCCCTGGGGGCAACGAGCCCGCACTCGTTTGATCCCAAAGGAAGGTGTAGGTTCCGGCGCCATATCCGCCGGAGGCCGTCAGCACCTGCTGATATGCCGTCCCGACCGTGCCGTTGGGCAGACTGGACGGAGTGATGTAGACGGGCGGAGGCGCGGCGGCGGCGATCACGACGGTGTAGGCTTGCGTCGCCACGAGCGGAGCATTAGCGCTGGTGCCGGTGGCCTTGACCGTGAAAGAATAGCTCCCCGCGGTAGTGGGCGTGCCGCTGATGGTCGCGGTCGCGCTGGTAGGGGTGGGAGTACTCAGGGTCAAGCCGGGAGGGAGCACCCCAGCGCTGATGGACCAGGCCGCCACGAATGTTCCGGGGCTGAGGGCCAGGCTCGCCGAGTAGGAGACGCCGACGGTACCGGTCGGCGGCACCGTCCCGGTGATGGTGACCTGGGCGAATAGTGCGCCACTGGCGAGCGGCAGCAGGAGCAGCAGAGAGAGGCGTTTCATTGGGGGCCTCCGTTATCCGCCGCCGGCGCCACTGGCGGCGCGCCGGGTGGAATGGCCACTATGCGCGCATCGGCGCCGGAGGCATCCAGCACCCACATGGGCGCGTCGGACGGCTCCGTGAGCCGGAATGTCGCGGTTCCGGAGAGGCGGAACAACCCCGCCGGAGCGCACCCGCAAGGGAGGGTCGCCACCGAGCCGCGGCTGCGGTCGAGAATGGTCACATTGCCCGCCTGATCCGCCACGAAGATGCGTCCCGCGGGATCGGATTCGACGGCGATGGGCGCCCCCAGGCCGTCGCGCCCGGACGCAATCATCTCCAAGTGGCCGGCGCCGCGCAGTTCGCGGATGACATACACCGCACCGGCGGCGGAGTCCGCCAGCAGGGCCTGACGCCCGTTACCGGATAGGCGCAGCGCGGCAACGCTGCGAAAAGAGGCCAGGAATTGCGACGCGCCATCCATGCCGATGCGGTAGAGGGAAACCGCTTCCGCCGGGCCCGCCGCCAGGAAAAGCGACGATCCCGCGTCGTCCACGGCCAGGGCGGCCACCGGGCCGGCCAGGGCCGAAATATCGATGTCACTTTGAACCGCGGCGGCGTCCGGCAGACCGGTCAGGATCTGCACGCGGCCGGCGCCGGAATCATAGAGCGCCACGGCCGTGCCCCCCGGGCTGAAGACTATGAGCGCGGGCGCGGGCCGGGCGCCGGGAACGGGAGCGGATGCGCCGCCGGCGCGCACCAGCACCAGAGAGGAATCGTCCGCCTTCAACGCGAGGGCGTAATCCTGCCGTGGTGAGACGGTCGCCGATGCCAGCGCAAATCCGGGATTCACGGCGTCGCCCAAGGTGGCCGCGCCGGGAATTCCCCGGATGGGCCGCAGGGCCGATTGAGACGAGTCGAAGACCAAGCCCATGGTGGGACCGCTCAGAGCCGTGCCTGACTGGGCGGCGGCGACACCCGCCAGAAGAATCGCCATTGGGATCAGAAGCAACCATTTTTGTCTCATGTTCGATACCTCCGTTCTCCAGTGGCACCTATCAGGGATGGCCCACCGTGGGCGTCCCCGGGGTGATGACCACGGCAGGCGTGGTGGGACCCGCGGGAATTGTGGCGGATGAGGAAGACGACGATCCGCCGTGGGTGGCCACGATGGCGCCGACCGCCGCTCCGGCGGCGACGACTACGATCAGAGCGATGACCTTGCCGGAGATGCCGGCGGCGCCGGCCGCCGCCGCTCCAGCGGCGTTGGTCTGGGTGATGACGGCATCGGCATTCAGGTTCCCGAGCCGGGCGGAAACGCGAATCTCCATTTTCCCGGCCATCTGATTCGGCACCATGCCGCGCATGGCGGCCTGGCCATTGGTATCGGTTAGTACAGTCATGCTCCGGCTGCCGTTGGAGAAAACTCCGCTGGCGCCGTGGTCGGCGAGGAAGAACGTGACCGCGACGCCGGCTACCGGCTTATGGTTTTCGTCTTGCACCTGCACGACGGCTTCTCTGGCCGTGCGCTGCTTGATGTTGTTGATGGCGCCTTCGCCCTCCAAAATCGAGATGGTTATTTGTTTGGGCTCAGGCGCTTGCGCGCGAACTGGCGGTGCGGCGTAGGTGATGGCGATGGTCTCCGCGAGCATGATGCATAATAAGCGTGACGCTCGGGGTACTCGAGGGTGTGTTTTCATGGGCCTCTCCTTGCCTGGAATGCAGCATAATTATTATAGGGCAGGCGCAACCATGCCCGGGAGAGAAAAGGTATGCAGACCGGAAGATGGACTTGTGGGTTCTTCCTGGTGGCGGCCGGCGTTATGGCACAAACGGCCCCGCAGAACAGCAAGAGGCTTTCCGCGCGGGAGTTGTTCTACGCGGAAGCCCCGCCAACGGCACCCGCCAAGGCCCCGGAAGCCAAGCCGGTGAGGAAGTCGGCGGCCAGGCCGGCCGCACCCGCCCAACCGGCCGTGGCGGCGGAAGCGGCCACGGCGGCGCCCAAGGCCGGCCCGCCACCGACCATTCCCGCCAGACTCAACGACGACTTTTCAGGCACGCCGGCCCGCACGGCTATGGTTCAGGTGGCCTATTCCCCGGAAAAACCGCTGGGTCTGCGGTACAGCTTTCTGCGCAACACCGGCGGGGACGAATACCGGGAAGTCGACCCCGATACCGTCTTCCGCTCCGGCGACCGCATCCGCGTGGCTGTCCAGTCGAACGACGAGGGGTACTTGTATATCGTCATGAAAGGCACCAGCGGATCGTGGAAAGTGCTGTTCCCCAGCGCCGAGATCGCGGACGGCTCGAATCGCGTCACCAGCGGACGGCAGACCCTGATACCGCCGCCGCCGGGCCGGTTTGCCTTCGACGAACAGGCCGGAGAGGAGCGCCTGTTTATTGTGCTCTCGCGCCATCCCGAGCCGAGCCTGGAACAACTGATCTACTCGCTGGGGAGCGGCAGCCCGAACGAACCGCCCAAGCAGTTACTGATGACCCTGAACATGCCGCCGGTGGACGACGCGCTGGTGGGCCGCCTGCGCAACCAGGTATACGCGCGCGACCTGGTGTTCGAGAAAGTGGACGATTCCACGCCGGGAGACAAGAAGGAGAAAGCGGTCTACGTAGTCAATTCCACGGGCAGCCCCGAGTCGCGGCTGGTGGCCGATGTGACGCTGAAGCATCAATAACAAGAATTAATAGCCACGGATGAACACCGATGAACACGGATAACAAGAACAAAGAATTTTGGGAGTTTTTTGGTTTTTGCTTATCCGTGTTTATCCGTGTTCATCCGTGGCTAATTGGTTTTTTCGTGCTGGCCACGGTCGCGGCGCAGGGGCCGAACCGGATCGAGCTCACGCTCGAGCGGCAGGAAAGCGGAAACTGGCGGGTTGTCGATCCGGGCCTGGTGTTCGACACCGGCGACCGCGTGCGCTTTCGTTTCCGCGCCAACTTCGATGGCTACCTCTACGTCATGAATCAAGCCACCTCGGGCAACTACGAGACGCTGTTCCCGCGCCAGGATACCGGGGAGCAGAACCGCATCGAGGCCGGTAAGGAGTACGTCGTTCCGGCCACGCAGGGGTGGTTTCGGATCACCGGGCCTCCGGGCTACGACGTCCTCTACTGGCTGGTGACGCCGCTCTCGCTGGGCGCGCAGCCCAAGTATCAGCCCCTGCCACCGCCCCCCAAAAGCGGCCCGGTTCCGCCCCGCCTGACGCCGCGCTGCGACGACACCATCTTCAAAGCTCGCGGGGAGTGCGTGGACAGCTCGGCGGGGCCCAAGGGCGTTAAGCCGGCCG
>Ga0181524_10006521_pt1 | contig 10152 bp, 7 predicted proteins | sample PEATcosm2014_Bin_34_FD_119761 | JGI IMG/M metagenome (GOLD analysis project Ga0181524, IMG submission 119761) | Peatland microbial communities from MTU Mesocosm Facility, Houghton, MI, USA - PEATcosm2014_Bin05_60_metaG | ecosystem: Environmental > Terrestrial > Soil > Wetlands > Peat | place...
CCGGCGCCGCTGCAACACCAGCGTTCACAACCACCCAGGTCCAAACTTCCAACGGGGATGACTTCCTCCAGGGCGGACGGCAGGCTTGCCGTACCGGTGTTAGCGCAGGCCGCAATAATCACGGCCCCACGGGCTCTTGCAAAGATGCAGGCGGAGCGAATGTGAGAGATGGCCTCTAAGCGGGCTGTGCCCACGCTGATGTTGATCACGCCAGCTTTCCCATCGGCGCTTGCCCACTCGATGGCGTCGGCAAGCAAGTCGGGATTCAAACCGGTCGTTCTTGTCACCAGACAATCAACCAGTTCACATCCAGGCGCCATCGACGCGATGATCGCGGCACATAGTGTGCCATGCATTATTGCAGCATCATTGTCGCCTGTGCCTCGGTTTTCGTGCGGAGCGAATTCTCGCCGCGCGACCACTCGCTGGCGCATTTCTTTACCCACGACCGTCAGGTCGATACCTGTATCAACCACGGCCACCCGTATTCCCCTTCCGTCCTTCCACCCATCGCAGGGGGCGCGGAAGATAGCCCTATAGCCTCGAACAGCCGTAGCGACGTCCTCAAACACAATCATGGCTCCTCCCAGCGGTGCAAGTGTCGTTGGCATACGCTCCATGCTTTGACCGCGCGCCTTCCCGGATGAACTCCACGGTATCGGCGTCCGCCAGGAGATTTATATCATGACTGGCGAAGATGATGGTCCGGCCGTTACAGTTCTGTTCCCTCAGGAAGCGATCCAATTCGTCCTTGGTTTTCTGGTCGATGTGGCTACATGGCTCGTCGAGGATCAGAATGGGAGCCGGGGACGCCATTGCACGAGCAAGCGAAATAAGTTGTTTCTGGCCCCCCGAAAGGCCCAAGCCTCGTTCACCAATGACGGTATCCCACCCGTTCGGCAAGGTCATCACTAGGCCATAAACTCCGATTGCCTCGCATATGCGGCGGAACTCCATAGATTTCATGTCGCAGCACAACTCGACATTACTGCGGAGGCTTTCGGAGAAGAAGCAGACTTCCTGGGGCGCTATGGCAAACAAACTGGCTACGGACCGCGGCGATAATGTTGTTAATGGCACACCGTCAATCAGCACTTCACCGCTATCGGGTACCAGAACGCCCGACATCGCATTGAGGAAAGTTGTCTTCCCGCACCCATTAGGGCCGATTAGACGCACGCAATCACCACGGCTGATCTCCAGTGACATTCTGTCAAGGATCTTCCGGCTCGGAGAGTAACTGAAGGACACATTGCGGACGACGATTCTGTCGGTAAACGCTTGTTTATGGATGGAGTGCATCGTATCCGACGCTCCGCTTGCCAGCAACTCGCACACGCGCTCGGCCGCCGGCCGTTCTGCCCGTACTGTCAACACCGGCGACACGAGTTTCTGCGCATTTGCGCCAATGATGGGAAGAACACTCTGAACGGCCAGAATGTCGCCGATGGTCAGGCGATGGCGATAGTATAGCCACCCCCCCAACGCCCAAATGACGATGGTGCTGCTTGCAAAGAGAAGCCGTTGTGTTTGATCAAAGAAAATAGAACCAGCCGCGCCGGCGTTACTCAGACATGCGTTGCGTTTTGTGAGATCAGCGAACTTGTGCAACCGTCTGCGGAACATGGGCCCACTTATCAGCAGGAACTTGTTGGAAGTGTGTTCATAAAGCATTGTGTTGAGGTCGGTACGTGCACGGAACTGCAAAGCGTTCATGGTGGCGTTGCGCCGTTGCATCACTCGTTGGAGCCAGAAGCTGGCGGCAAGGATCGGCAGATGCGCAACCGTCAGTTGCCAACTGAGGACTGCGGCGCTCGGCACAGCGACCGCCAACTGGATGCACCCCACCAACGGGAAGACGAGTTTCTGTCCACCATATTGGGTAGCTCTGGATACGTCGTTGGAAATGCGCTCGACAATATCACCCGCGTTGTACGTCCGGCTCTTCAGCAGATTCATTCGCAAGAAGGCTGAGAAACACTTGAGCTGCAGCCTTCGCATCGCCCGCATTCCCAGCACCGTGAAGCTCATAACATCGCAGATTGGAACAACAATGGCCAACAATTGAATCCCTATGAAAGCGACAATAGCCAGAAGAAGACTGTGCGGTTTGTTTCCCGTCAACGCTGAATCGAAGTAGTATTTCACTACCCAAGGCATGAGCCCGTATGGGAGCGTGCCGGCAGACACGATCAAAGCGGTGACAATGTGTGCCCGCCAGTATGGCCGATGGGCGCCTACGAATACGCCGAAGACGGCATATTCCGCCGCCACGCGCGTCCCCAGACCGCGAATATAATCCCACTTACGTCGAAGAACACTCATTTTGACTCTCGGTTACTACACCGTGCATATCGCGGGCGTTTCCGGCTGCTTGCTGCTCAGTCCCTCACCTACCGATCGCAACCACTCGTCTGCCAGGAATTTCGCGGTGTGACAGGTTGCCCGCCCACTGGCCGCTCCAGTAACAGCCAAAGCGGGGCATCCACCCATACAAGTAGGTATCCAGACGCACTCCCGGCAGTCCTTACGTTCAAAAGGCGCGTAACTCATAAAATCTTTGCAAGGGTCATTCTTAAACAACCCGGTAGTTACGTGGCCGACGCGCTTGTCCGGATAGCCGATATAGTCCCAGCATCTGGACACGTAACCCTCTGGATCAATTGTGTAGCAATATGGCTCTACATGGGTACAAGGTGTCAACCTGGGGCCTAATACGGTCGGAATAATGTTCCTCGCCTTGAGCCACTGTAGCTCACGCTTCGCAAACTCCTGCCGGGTCAGGCTATAGTCTGCATACGCACGGCTCTCCCCGATGATACCATGCACATAGCCCAGGTAAATCACGTCCGGCGAGATACCGTGACCTTCCAGATACTTGGCAAACCGTACGAGTTCCGCTACATTGCCATTCTTGCAGTCAACGTTGATCCTTACTGCAACACGTTCTAAATATGCACCGAGTAGATGATACGCGTCAATGACACACTGCATGCACGATTGCTTATGTTCGGCAGGCTTGCTCCGCCACGGCCGGCGAACATCGTGATCATACCCATCAATGGTCAACTGCGCCGTCCGAACACGGCACACGTCGCGCATGGCCTTAGCCATCTCGGCCGTCACGAGGGTGCCATTCGTTACCACGCTAGCGCTGTATTCCATTTCATGCGCTGCGCAGAGTCGCTGCACTTCACCTGACATATCACTTATTATGTCGAAGGCCATAGTCGGCTCGCCACCTATCCAAGTAACGAAAAGGGACTTGGCTTGCGCAGCAATCATGTTGCTCTCGGCAAACTGTACCACAGCCTTCTGAATGGCGGGCGACATGCGCCCTTTCGGGTTCCTGGCGGCATAGCAATAGCTGCAGGCGAGATTGCAGTCCATGGTTGGCGCGATGGTTAGGCTGATCTGGCGAGCTTTGCTACGCTGGGCGTACATGCCAGCCTTGAGTTCTTCAATCTCGTCCCGGTCAGCTTCAATCACAAAACCGCCCGAGTGCAAGATCTCCCGAACGTAATCGCACTGGACCTTTGCCTCAAACGGGTTTTCCGAAGATGCTCGGCCAGAGCGACAAAGAGCATCAGCCATCGGCCACGCCTCGATTGGTACCTCAAGAATAGCTCGAGTACGTGTATTGTGCAAGAACACTGTACTCTTGTCACTGGAATATGCATATATGTTATATCGGCTGGGTTTATATGGCGTCTGCATAGCTTAATCCCCTATTCACATTGGCCGAACTACAACACCCTCGCATGACACTCAAGCGGAGCCGCGCACTAACTGCCATCGCCGAACGTGATCACTCACCACCGTCACACTATCACGACGCTGACGATGGCGACCCCCACGCCTAGACACGTTTGTTGCCCCCGGGCTAGTTCTACCCGCATCCCCCGAGGCTCAAGTACCAATATAATGAGGTGGTTCCCGCGGTAGGCAAGATCAGAAACATCGCATTTCTCATAATTCACGTTCTTTCAAAGTCATTGAGACGCTAAGGTTCACGGACACCACTCGTCACACATGCATATTCGCCGCAACGACATTGGCCAAAAGGCTACATTTGCGAGACGCTGGCTAAATTCTGGCGATACACTCGAACCGGAGTTCCTCGCAATCACGCAGATTAAGCGGCTGGACCGATATAATTGCTGCAGGCTCCAACGTCCCGGCGACGCTGACCGCACTTAACTATGCCAGCTGGGTAGCGGCACCGGCATGGCCGGGCGACCCACCTGATGGTCGCGGCCCTTCTACTATTAATGCGTAGCAAACGCCGGTACAGCCGCTCCAGGGCGTGCACTGCGTGGGGCACTGAGAGGGACATTGCCCGTTGCACGTTGGGCACGAATAGCAAGTGCAGCCCTCGCCGGTACAGTTGTTACCCGAGCCGGTTTGGCACGTGCACTCGCCGTCGCACCAGCAATACAACGAGGACTCTTCCACTGTCGGCAAGACCAGAAATCGCGATTGTTTCATGATTCACCTCCTTCCACAAGTCATTGTGACGCCCAGAGTCGCTGCCATAATTCGTCACCCTTGCGCAGTCGCCGAAACGACATCGGCCCAGCCGCTTCATCTGCGCGACTTCAACAGCCCATCAACCATATTCGATATTTCTCCTTTGTCATCTGAATCCTTGGCAGCCATCCAGAGGCGCTTCGCCTCCTGAGGTTGCTGCGCCGCCACAGCGGAGAAACCTTGCCGCAGACGTATATACGCGGTCAGCCGCCTGGTTGCCCCTGTATTCTTCATGCCAATGTCGGGTCGCGTCACAACGGCTAGCGCCTCTTCGAAGTACTCATTCGCCAGATCAAGCTGGTCGGTCTCCTGCAGACTCTGCGCCAACCCGGCCAGAGCTATCGGGTCACGCTCACGCAACTGCAACTTGGTTGTCGCGTAGTACAGTCGAACGAGCGTATCGCTTGAGAAACCTGCCGTCTCGAGTATCAGCTGAGAGCTCTGCACGGGATCCATAACTTGCGACATTGGCAGCGTCCATTGCGGATCATACGATGCCGGGAAAGGCGCAGACAGCGCCGTGAGAAGCTCCTGCCGCTTTTCTGGCACGAGGCGTGACAGTACTCCACAAGAACTCACCAGTGAATTGAAGGACAAACCGCTAACATTGAACAACCCCACTCCTTGGTTCGTGATCTGATTCCGCTCGGCATTCCGCTCCGCTCGGATTTGGTCCCGTACGGCATCACCCATAGGCTGCTTAAGTGCTTCATCAAATATTGCAGGCGCGGCCTGTGCGTCTTCAGCTCGGCCTGACTCCCGCGTCGCGCGAGCCAAGGCCACGCCTGCTTGTATGCTTATGCGATGGTCGCCTGCCGCCATCGCTTGGGTTACCAGGCGCTGCAATGTTCCGACAGCATTCTGAGGGTCGCCAGCCTCGGAATAATAGGCGGCTAGTCCCTGTAGAGCCGCCAGGTTGTTAGGGTCATTCTCCAAGAGCACCTCGCAACTAGCCCTGCCCGCGGCAAGCATGGCATGGAGCCGATCCTGAGGCACTTGATAGCCTGAAGCCAGTATGTCGTGGTAAGCGGACAGATACCACAAGCCTTCGCACGCCAGAATGCTTGGACCGACGTCTTTCGGAAAAGACCGAAGCTTCTGTCGTTGAGCTTCAATCATCTGATCCACACTGCCCAACGAGAGTAGGCCCAGCATTTCCCTCTGATATATCCATCTATTGTCAACCTTGAGCGGATCGGGCAGGTCCAGCATTTTGCCCAATACCATTGGGTCCCCCGCCTTTGTGTTCTGATCGTGTGCTTGACTCGTGGTAGCGGGTAACGTCGGTTGGGGTTGCCTCACGGAAGCGGCCGATGCTGTCTTGGAAGGTGATGTGCTAGTACTTGGCGAGGCGTTGCGGTTCATCAGATAGAATGCTCCTCCTATCAACACAGCAAGTATCACTACACCGCCAGTGGTCCATATATTCCTGCGTGTCATGCGCTCACCTCCTGTTGCACCCAGTAAGTTCGTTTCTCCAAGTCTCACTCCACCAACGGCGCCAACATCTTCGATATCAGCTTGTCGGGGGCGCGTTCTCGGCTGCTGTATCGGCAGCGGTCCTTTTCTGCTTCCGGCAAATTCATGAGTTGCTCCACTGCCCGATTCTGCGCTTTCCCGACGGATACGGACTGTTCGCTCAAAGTTGCTGTGAGCTTCTCGGCGCTGAGCGTCTCACGCATGGGAAACATACCCGCAATGGTTGACATGTAGGCCGGATCGGCAAGCATCCGCTCGGCCTGCTTGGGGTGTTCCCTGATCCAGAGATACGCGGCGGTGCGGGTGTTGGCGAGATACTGGCACGCACCGATGGAGAAAAACAATAGATCGCCTGACAGTGGTTCACCCGCCCGATTTTCCGCTGCCGTCATATCCGATCGCCATCCTTGCAGAGCGTCTCGATAGACAAGAAAAGAATCGCTTGCCTGAGTAAGACCGAGTACCATCTGAGAGGGTTCCGGATGCGCCCAACCGGCGGGTTTGGCCGCAAGCATCAGTGTCTCGGATGCCACCCCGTAATCCTTGGCCAGTCGGTCGACTGCGCTGGGATCGAAGACGGTCATATGGCGGTTGTGTGAGGAGCCTGAATAATGGAATTGCCAAACGTCTCCGGAAAGCATGAGCAGCTCGATGTAATCGGCCTGGATGCCGTGTTCTGTCTTCAGCGCGGCCTGCGCTCTGAAGATCCACGGGAACTGCTCAGAAAACCACTGCCGATGCGAATCGCGCCAGGTCGCATAGTCAAGTTTCTCAGGGTCCGGCGGTGCCGGGGATGGCCAATTCTCGGTTATGGAGTTCACCATTGCGTCATCAGCCACGATATTGCGACGTGCAAAGGCATCTCGGACCATCGTCCCCCGCGCCCAAGCTGTGGTGGCCAAGCTATCCACCGGCTGCGGTGTGCTCGGCGGCGCGCCAGCGGCAACGGAGGACATCTGACCAGTCGTGACGACCACCGATGTTCCATCACCGGCAAAAAACTGGACGCTGCCCTCAACCAGAGTCAGGTTCGTCTGGCTTGGCACAGCCCGGATGTCGAAGTTCGTCCCAGTGATGATAGCTTCGGCATCTGGGGTTCTGACGGTGAACGGGTTCCCGTCGTGTGTAACTTCGATATAGAGTTCCCCGGTCTTGAGGGTGAGCGCGTAGCCCGTCCTGAGTCCCTGATGCAACGGGTTCACTGTGAAGGCCGTGCCGGAGTTGGCGACGACCAGGTGGCGGGTGCCAAGATGCAGTGTCTTGCGCTCGGAGGAATCCGTGCGGATTTCCCGGCCGAACGGGATTATCCGCGAGCCGGCTTCCATGATAACCTCGACAGGGCCTGGCGAAGAAAACCTTGTGACTGCCACGAAACCAAGCCCGAGGACGATCAGCACGCTTGCGGCAATGGCCGCTCCTCTGCGAACCGCCCCCTTGCGCCTCACGGACACCTGCCGCCGCTCAGCTTCGTCCTCGGCCTCCATCCGGGCCTTGAGCCGCTGCCAACCTGCCTCGAGTTGCTCCGGTGGCTCCTCGGCCGGCGCCATGTTCGCCAGGGCATCGACTAGGTCCTCGTCGCTCATCCTGTCTGCGGCATTCGGTAATTCTTTCTCTTCCCCGCCGCAGATAATCCTACGTACCCTTTCCTTGTTCTCCCGGATAAGTTCGATGATCCATTTCGTTTCGTCATATACCTCGTGGCATTTCGAGCAGGTCGCCGTGTGGGACTGCATTTCCTGACGATGCGCCACGCTCAGGCAGGGATCGTTCAGGAGATACTCGGCTATGTCCTCTTGAAACCGGCGGCAGTCCATGTCTTTCGCGCCTACTCCTGACTTTCGGGCCTCTACTATGACCCTCTATTAAAGTAATGAGATTCAGGCCCGGAAGTGTGACATACTTTTTTCAGAAGTCTTTACTGCGGAGTTGGCGAGAAGTTGTAAGATGCTGATCTGTGTTGCGTTAGGACATCGTTGCTAGGCGGGTGGTTGTCCGTACGCTTGACGTGGATAAGGGCTTTCACAGCGGCAGGCCACGGAACCCGCGTAAGCGAGCCCTCAGCTTGACAAGCGCTCGCTCAAGTCTCTTTCGGATCGCCACCGAAGAGCATTTGGCCTTTCCGGCGGCCTGGCTGCTGGTCATGCCTTCAACGAGCCTGTCGAGCACGGCTTCTTGCATGGTGGGAGGCAGATTCTCCATTGCCTTGTCAAATCGCTCCCACAAATGGGAGCGGTACGTTGCATACTCGGGGTCCGTCAACGTCCCGCTCCTTTGTCCCGTCGGGAATTCCTCGGCAATCCCGGACAGGTCAGGAAGCAGCAGAACGGCTCCGTCGCGCCGGTGCCTAGTGTGATTCTCTCTGATCACGTTGACGAGGATATGCTCATAGAACGAAACTGCGTCGGCCCGCTCATGGAAACGGTGGGATACTTTGTGGAGACGGAGGAACGACGACTGAACGACGTCCTCCAAGGCGTGCGGGTCTTTGATCCGTTGTGCCGCCATCCTGACGGCAAACGGGCGCAAGAGAATGTACAGTTCACGCCAGGATTCAGGATGGCCATCGTGGGCCAGTCGCGCCATGTATTCGTTGATCTGCCTACGCTGTTCAGGCGTCATTGCGGCATCCGCCAGTGAAGGTCTGCCCGCTCACAGGCCTGCCCGCAGCTTTCTAGGCTGCTGAAGTCCCCTGCCTGTCCCGTGCGACATGCCTCACTATCATGGACGTTTTCGTCCGCTTAAAACAGGGACCAGGCAACGGAACCCATAAAGGCTAGACCGGAGCTTCTCAACCCGCCACAGCCATCTCGCGATAGCTCTACTTGCTTCCGCCAGCTTCGTGACTTTCCCCAGCACCAGATTGCAGGCCCAGACAAGGAATGTCGATCAATTCGACAACTCTTTCTCCACTGATTCCCTTGATGCAGACGTGCTCGAGCAGTTTCTGTTGCCCGTCTTGAGGCGTCCACGTGAGGGCAATGCTGTAAAGGTTCTTATTCTCCTGGTCGTGACTCAGTGACGCTTTCAACCCGTTAGCGTTACCGGGTTCCACAAGCACTAAATCAGATATTTCATCTGATGACCGCGTACGTATCTTGACGGTCTTTGTGACGGCCTGCCCGGGTTTGACGATGCCGAAGAAAATCTTCGCTGGCTCGATGCTCGATCGGGCCAATGCTCTCAGAGTCACAGGGATTGCGATCTCGGTTATCGTCTTGTCCACAGGGACAATGATCAGCATTCCCGATACGTCAACATTCTCAGTAGCCTGAACTCTCAAGCCGATTTTCCAGCCATGGGCCGTTCTCATCAGTTCGGTGATCCGACCGCCCTTTAGTTCGGGCGACATGGCGATTCTGCGGATCCGCAGCACCGGCTCGTTTGACTTCTGCAAGATGGTCACTTCACCTTCTGCCGGCGAACCGTCAAGGGGTAAGATCAGATTCAGCGCAGGCGGCACAATCTCAATACCCGGTGCACTTTCGGACGTCTCTTTTGCAGCGCCAATTTCTGATGGCTCACCACAAGCCGTTGCGGCGCAGGCAGAAAGCGTCATCACAAAAGGCAAAACCGCGAAGCGAAGCACGGCGTACCTATTTTGACGTGGCATTTTCCGTAGCTCCTTTCGAAGAATCCGCTGCTGTATCATGCAACACGTCTACCGTCGTATTTCCACCCGCCTGCGACCTGTCCCCCTCCTGAGCTGGTTGCTCTGTAACCGGCGATTCAGGCATTCCGACGTTCTGAAGACTGATTTCGGCAGCGCGGCGTAGCAGTTCCGGTTGATGTGCCGAGTGTTTCGCAATCTCAAGGACGCGCGAGGCGGTGGCCTCGTCCAGCGCCTTCATCGATGTTATTAGTGTCGTGAACACGCTCGTGTCCTTTTCGGCTTCCGCAACAGCACATAACACACGTTCGGGGTCCCTGCCTTCTTTCATCAGGATGTCCTTCTGCGTTTTGGCGATTTCGGTAAGCGCCCGGACTGCTCTGCTCCTCAGTGCAGAAGACGCGCCTTCTAACGCAATCCGCGATGCGAATGCAAATCCCTGTCGGTCGCCCAATTCGGCCAACACGAATACGACGTCAAGAGCGTCTGTTACTGTCGCTACGTTGCAAGCCTCGCGAAGCCGCTCTTTGTCGCAA